>Ga0209141_1000295_pt1 | contig 41656 bp, 37 predicted proteins | sample SaaInlLV_10m_DNA_2_FD_184676 | JGI IMG/M metagenome (GOLD analysis project Ga0209141, IMG submission 184676) | Marine microbial communities from expanding oxygen minimum zones in the Saanich Inlet - Saanich Inlet SI074_LV_150m_DNA (SPAdes) (version 2) | ecosystem: Environmental > Aquatic >... | reverse complement strand
CCGTAAGTTTGCTCCTCTATCTGCGGTGGATCAGAGGGAGTGAAGGTGGGTCAGTTTGAATGAGCACCAACAGTAGGTGGGTCAACTTTGTGAGCACTGGGTGGGTCAATCTTTGTGAGCGCTAAAGGCTATGCCGGTGGCAACTACAGCGACCCCGGTTATTATGACGTGCTGGAGTATAGTCAACTCTCCTATCCGGGGACCTCATTAATCAACCACACCGAAGTGGTTAGAGTGACCTACAATCCTGAAATAATCTCTACTGAATCTCTGATCAAAAAGTTCTGGGAGGGTCATGACCCCACTCAGCTGAACCGACAAGGCAATGATGTCGGTGAACACTACCGTTCCGCACTTTACTGGACCTCCCCAGAGCAACAACAGATTGCACGATCTACCAAAGACCGATATCAATCGTTACTCACAACGCATGGTTATGGAAAGATCGTCACAGAGATCAAAGCTCTGGAGCAATTCTGGCCGGCAGAAGCGGATCACCAAGACTATCTGAAAAAGAACCCCAATGGGTACTGTCCCAACCATGCCACTGGCATTACTTTTGAAAAGGTGAGCAACGCCAAGACCGAGAACACCATATCCCCCCTGGGAGGAATGGAGATTATTGTGGTTGAGGCTGAAGAGGAAGGCAGCTGTCCCTACTGCACTCAGTTTGCACAGGAGGTAACTGCACACTATCAGGGAACCGTCCCTTTAAGAAGTGTTCCCGCATCGGCACTGAGCGGTTTTGAACTCAAATCACCCACCTGGGCAACACCCACCATCCTCTTTATCAAGGACGGTAAAGAGGTATGGAGCAAACAAGGGGCACTTTCTGCCAAAGCATTCTATCAAGCACTGGAGGCATTCAAACTTGGTAAAACTTCTGAACCATCCGCTCTCTACAACTTCTATCCTCGGACAGCCATCTAAGAAAACAAGTATATAAATTGGATCTCACCGTATTATCTTAGCTCTTTTAGCCAGCATCTCAAGAATGGGCTCAACTTCTGAACCGGGGGCGTTTTTCTCGTTACACGCCTTGTTACCAACAGACAGAGCCTGATCCACACTGTTTGATAGCTCGTTAACAATTTCATCCATATTTTCTTTTGCCAGATGGGCCTTTTGGGCTGTTTGGTAGAAGTGTCGAAGTTGTATCTGTTGGATCTTGTAATAGTTCTTATTCCCTATCGCCATTGCTAATTTCATCTTCTGTATCGGGAATTGGGAATAGGGTGCGGCTGACATTACATCGTATAGAGGTGTGAGCTCATGGCCGCTATGTTTAAGGAAGATAGAGAAATTTTTTGCATGTCCATCGATTGCGCCGAGCAGCCAGAAGACTATTTGAGCCTTCATAAATTTGCACCGGTCCTCAAGAGGAGTAATAGAGCTATTGAGCAACTCCATTACATCCTGGATATTCGGTCCTCCATCAGATTGGTACTTTCTATTGGGGGGGATAGAAAGAGCCTGACAGAGATCTTCCTGGGGGATTCTGTAGAGCGTATTATCCACCCACATTCTATCGAAGCGCTCCACAATCAACACAGGTTTGCGGTTGAAATATTTCACCTCTGACTTTGCACTAGGTAGCCCTAGATTTTCACAAAGGAGCAGAGAGAGCCACTCATTCCAGGGGGAGTTAGAGAGATCGGCCCCATTTGGCTTATTGGAAATGGCAGTTTTAAAAATGTGTGATGTTGGAGTTACACCCAGGGGGGTGCACCACTTCCCTTCCATTTGGAGGAAGGCTGTTTTTTCTTGCATACCTGCAATAGAGATACGGAAATTGTTCTCACTGTCTTGGTCGTTTCCCAAAGGGGCGTTCCCTAAATTTTCAAGTTTCTGAGCAATCTTGTCGTCAGAGACTGGGGTGAATCTCATTTCCATCTCATCAGATGGAGACCCTTGAGGCAGAAATCGCAGTGCACCCACGCAGTCCCGCCCGATTACTACAAGCAGATCGAAGATATTTGCACTTTCCGCACTTTCTCTGGAAGCGATCGTTTCGCGGATATCCTGATCATCGGGAAGGAGGCCTGAGAAGAAGTACTCTACCGTTGAGCCTGAGAAGATCTCATTTGAGAGTGGCATAGAGCAAGAGATCGGGAAGCTATTTTTGTGATGCAGCCATGATTCATCATATTGAAACTGAGTGGCACCGTTGTGTAGTCGCATATACCTACCTACCAGAGAGGTACTGATATAGACTTCGAGAGTCTGTGTAGTCTGCTTTCGTCCCATGATTAATACTGAGTTGGGTCAAACGGTCCTTTCTGTCTGCGTATAACTGTGAGATCAAGATCGAGTGCTGCCAGCACCTTGATGATGGTATCGAATTTAACGTTGGTTTCTCCGTTTTCAATATCAGAGATTAAGGGTTGCCGGACAGATGCCTTGATTGCGAGTTCTTTCTGTTTGAACCCCATCTCTTTTCTTTTGTTCCGTAACAGGATACCCAGCTCCTGTTTTGAGCGTATTTTATTTTGACCCATACTTATATCCCCTTTACCGTATATATTGAATATATACGCTTGAGGAGATACTGTCAATATATACGATACAACGTATTAAAACCCACCTTAATCTCACTTTATAAGATCGCACTCATATAAGAACTAAGGTTTTTAGGATCAATAGCGGCGGTATTTGCTCTTTATGCCAGAAAGAGATCAGCCAATCTCCTGACTGCTGAGATACTCTTCATAACTGCCATTGAAGTTGACCACCCCTTGAGGTGTGAGCTCAATGATACGGGTTGCCAGTGAAGAGACAAACTCACGATCATGACTGACAAAGAGCAAGGTGCCAGGGTAGTTCTCCAGTGCGCTGTTGAGCGACTCGATTGACTCCATATCCAGGTGGTTGGTGGGTTCATCCATCACCAGCACATTGGGTTTGTGCATCATTATTTTTCCGAAAATCATCCGTCCCTGCTCTCCACCAGAGATGACACTCACATTCTTGGCAATATCATTTTGTGAAAACAGCAGCCGCCCCAGGTAGCCTCGGACCACCTGTTCATCATCCCCCTCTTGCATCCACTGGCTCATCCAGTCAAACAGATTCATCTCCTGTTCAAATTCATAGGCATGATCCTGTGCGTAGTAGCCGATATTGACATTTTCTGACCACTTCACCAGCCCGGACTCGGGGTTGATACCCCCCTGCTCAATACCTAACAGGGTACGTAACAGTGTGGTTTTACCAATACCATTGGGGCCGATAATGGCGATGCGCTCACCCACTTCGAGTAACAGATCCAAACCGCTGAACAGTGTATTACCATCAAACCCCTGGCTGACCTCTTCAACATGCAACGCATTACGGAACAGCTTTTTCTCCTGCTCAAAGCGGATATAGGGGTTTTGACGGCTGGAGGGTTTAACCTCATCCAGTTTGATCTTATCAATCTGTTTGGCGCGCGAAGTGGCCTGTTTGGCCTTGGAGGCATTGGCAGAAAAGCGGCTGACAAAGGTCTGCAGTTCAGCAATTTGGGCCTTTTTCTTGGCATTGTTATTGAGCATCTGCTCACGCACCATGGTGGATGCGGTCATATACTCATCATAGTTTCCGGGGTAGATTCGCAGCTCGCCAAAGTCGAGGTCCGCCATGTGGGTGCAGACGCTGTTGAGGAAGTGGCGGTCATGGGAGATGATGATCATGGTGGAGCTTCGCTCGTTGATGATGTTCTCCAACCAGCGAATCGTATTGATGTCGAGATTATTGGTTGGCTCGTCCAGCAGCAAAATATCCGGATCAGAAAATAGTGCCTGGGCCAGTAGCACACGCAATTTCCAACCCGGAGCAACCGCACTCATCGGACCAGTATGCTGCTCAACAGGGATCTCAAGCCCCAACAGCAGCTCCCCCGCACGCGATTCAGCTGTATAACCATCCATCTCGGAAAACAGCACTTCGAGGTCAGCAACCTTCATCCCATCCTCTTCGCTCATCTCCGCAAGAGAGTAGATGCGATCACGCTCACGCTTGATTTCCCACAGCTCCCCATGCCCCATGATCACCGTATCGAGCACCGTAAATTCCTCATAGGCGAACTGGTCTTGCCGCAATTTCCCCAAACGCTCGTGAGGGTCGAGTGTCACATTTCCTGAGGATGGAGCCAGGTCCCCACCCAGAATTTTCATAAAGGTCGATTTACCGCAACCGTTTGCACCAATCAGGCCAAAGCGATTGCCATTACCAAATTTGACAGAGATGTTTTCGAACAGGGGCTTGGCCCCAAATTGCATCGTAATATTGGCTGTAGAGATCACTTTAGATTCCGAAAATGTTAATGATAGTATTTGGCTGCAAACTCAGTAGAGGGTATTAGAAACCTCCAGCAGACAGCAAAGCTGACTATTATCGCATAGCCAATTACTCTCATTCTAGGTGCTTGTCCGAGAATAGAAGTCGTAGCGAGGGGAAGCTGATTTGAGACAGATTTTGTCATCATTTGAGGCGAATAGTTCCACTATTTAAGGAAAAGGATGGGTAAATATTGCCAAATTCAGCTTTTCCGCAGTAGATTCTCTACTCTCGGAGTACTAGTGTTAACGCTGGAGCAATTGCGCGTCTATTCGCCGCGTCCCGCAGCTAGAGGTTCACTTCAAGCCATGGAAGGAGCTACGGGAGCGGGTGGTTTGATAGCTGCCGGGCCTCTTCAGAGAGGCGATTAATACATCTAGCTGACTCTTGGTGGCCGATCAATAGAATGGCGCTCTCGGCTAAGAGCTGCCACTTAGCATCAAACAGGAGCCAACGGAAGGTCTATACACAAACCGGCCTCTTAGCTACGAAATTTCCAAGTAGCTCCAGACAACCCATTCCAGAGGCTTAACCCCCAGATAACCCTACTGATATTAAAGGTACAGGGAGTGTGCTCTTGGATTCATATAATAACTTGCTCTATATGTTCACCTCTATGAAATTGGGCTATGACATTTTGTTTTATTTTAGTGGATGAAGTTCGTGGATTATATTTAATCTGTACAGTTTTTTTGCCTTGTTCGTTAAGGTGATTTTCCACGCCGGTATTATGAGGTTTCCTACCCCAGTCTTCACCAATAACAAAAATATCGGCTTTAACCTCATCACAAATAGAAATATAATCCAGCTCATGATATGGAAGAACAATATCCACACAGCGAAGTGCTTGAAGCATTTCTATACGTTGCTCAAGCGGAATAACAGGAACATTAGGTTTGTACAATTGGACAACTTCATCAGAAGCAACACCAACAGCGACCGTATCGCCCAACGTGGCACAATATTCTAACAATGCAAGATGTCCAACATGCAATAAATCAAAAGTACCTACCGTATATACAACCATTGTGTTATTTGACTCTTAGATTAAAGTGATTTTCATTATAATTAGCTGCCAGTCTTGCTGTTTTCTATAGAAGTTTCCAGCCATAGATAATCGTTATTACAAGCGTATAAATAGCAAGAGCAATAACATTGATAGGGTTACTGGAAAGTTTTGGTGTTTTGATTTCTGACACATTCAAAGCCGCGAGTCCTAAACCACTAACATAAAGAATAATAGAAAAGGCTCCACCACTAAAAATTCCCTCGAATAAAAATATGAAAACCAATATTATATTGTTGTTATCAAGAGCCAGCCCTGTGTATTTCGCTCCACCAGCAAGACCGAATACACTAAAATAACTCAACCTTATTGCACTAGCAGCGAGCATTAAAAAAGCGCCTAATAAAAATATAGGATCAAACTTTCCATAGCTCAATAAAAGAACTGCCGGAACAACACCATAGCTTACAATATCTATTAATACATCAAGTTGCCCACCAAATGCTCGGTCATTGCCTGTCCGTCCTTTCATTCTTCTTGCAATCAACCCATCCGCCCAATCAAAAGCAACAGCCCAGATCATGCCAATCATTGCAGCGGAGTAAACACCCAAAATACTGAAGTAAATCGCTGATATTGTGCAAGCCAGCCCTGCAAGTGAACATAAATTGGGAAGATCTTTCACATAAGAAAGAATGGTAGGCTGTAAGGCTTGAGGTTCTGCGGCGGTGTCTGTAGTCATAATGACCCTAAGTGGATGAGACTCTCCGCTAAAATGGAGAGACAGGAATATGAATCATATGCTCATTCTGTGGTGATCATGTGTTTTTTCTGTGTTGATCATATCAAGTAGCTTGATCTGTCCATACTCCCTAGAAATCAAATATTAGATAATGTGGAAAATTGCATGCCTTTCTCAGGAAAGCAGAGTCTCCTTTGAGTCAGGTCCCGCCGTGTGATGACCAGCTTTCACAGTCACACCAGAGGCGGCTCTGGTCGCATTGCGTGAGTTGAGCACCATCTATCTTAAAGATCGCTCTGAGTCGGAGCAGACATACGCCACTGATCATACCCTACCACTTTGAGAGCTGATTTTATGAATCGAGCGGTGCGGCAAATAGATGCGCTATTGCTCCAGCGTTAACAACTAGCTACCCTTTTCGTTAAGACAGTGCTTTCCCAAGCTCAAGAATCAAATCCATCGTTAATTCTTGCAACTGATCAAACTCATCATTGTCGAAGGCATCACAGACAGACTTTGCCTTTGCAGTTAGCTCTGGAAAACCAAAAGATGTTCCACTCCCTTTTATGGGGTGAGCAATCTCTTTGATCTTTTTCCACTCTTTCTCTGCTAATGCACGCATGAGAAGTCTTTTATTGTTGGTCGCACTCTCATTGAAGATGGCGATCAACTCATCGTCCACCTCTTCTTCTGCAGCACCAGAGGGGACCGCTTCATAGGCTGCCCCACCGATTAATCCTTGATGTTCATTTTTCCAGTTTTGACTCAATATTCTCGCCATCTGCAGGATCTCTTGTCGGTCAAAGGGTTTATGAACATAAAGTACGTCATACCTCAGTGCTTCGTTAATCTGTTCCAGGCTGGTATTGGAGTATGCGGTTACGATGACGATGTAGATCCTTTTATCCAGTGCACGTAGTGCTTTTGCGGTCTCCAGTCCATCCATCCCCGGTGGCATCTGCATGTCGATAAAGGCGACCGGAAAAGCTCGGTTCTCCTCAATTGCCTGTTGTGCCAGCTCAACACCCTGTTTGCCTTGGTTGGCAACGGTCACGGAAAACTCTTTTACAACAGGCTCCTCATTTTGTTTCTGTACTGTAATCGCTTCTCCCATCACCCCTTCCAGTGCTTGCAAAGCGTCTCCATGGGAGTCTCTGGTGCGGCCTCCAAGCACTTTCCGGTAGAGCTCCAACATCCTCTCTTCATCATCAATGACCAGTATTGGGCAGAGGCTCTCTTCACCACATTGCGGCTGATCTGATTGTGTGGTTTCTGTAGTGTCAGTGCTTTTGTCTAATGTTGTGTGCTCTTGTTTGAGATATTTATTGAGGGTCTGCTGTAGTTCACTCTTGTTAATCGGTTTTTGCAAGAATTCATCGACCCCTGCTTGGTAAAATTGGTCCCGGTGACGCTGCATTACGTTTGCGGTCAATGCGGCAATGGGGGTTTGGCTCCCCTGCTCTCTCAATACTCGGGTTGCTTCTAACCCATTCATCACCGGCATTTGCATGTCCATCAAGATCAAATCGAAGTGCTGCTGACTGGCCTTTTCAACGGCCTCTTGTCCATCACTCGCCAACGTTACGGTAGCCCCCATCGACTTGAGCAATCGGCTCTCCAACAGTTGTAGTTCCGGGGTATCTTCTACAACCAATACTTCACCTCTATATTGATGTGATGCTGTCGTGCTTTGAGCCCCTGTCTGTTTTTGATCTTCCGAAGGGGTGTGCAGTTCACTCTCTCGATAGGGTAGTTTTAAGGTAAATTGAGAGCCTTTTCCCTCCTCACTCACCACTTCTATGGAGCCATCCAGCAGTTCTGCCAATGACCAGGAGATATGTAGCCCTAATCCGGTACCGCCATAGCGCCGAGAGATGCTGCTATCGGCCTGTTCAAAAGGTTGGAATAGACGATCCAGCACCTCTGGAGGCATACCAATCCCGCTGTCTTCAACCGAGAAATTGAGTAGCTCACCCTCTCTCCAGCAGGTCAGTGTGATGCTACCTTGGTCGGTAAATTTAAATGCGTTACTGAGTAAATTAAGCAGTATTTGACCTATGCGTACAAAGTCTCCCCAAAGCTGAAATTGGGGGTATTCCTTCTGCTGTATCTCAAAGTGAACTCCAGCATCCTTCGCCTGCAGTGCATACATATCCTTCAACTGCTCTAGTAACCCTGTCAGGTCAAACGGGGCAAGGTCAACCTCAAATTTACCGGACTCTATCTTTGACAGGTCCAGGATATCATTGACCAGTGAGAGTAGTTTATAACTTGCACTCATTACGGTCTGAATATTTTCTTGCTGATTCTGATTGAGTCCACTCTCTGACAGGAGTTCACTATTACCCATGATGATGGTCAATGGAGTGCGTAACTCATGACTCATGGACGCCAGAAAATCATCTTTAGCATAATTTGCGTGTTCAGCCTGCTCTTTTGCCTGACGTAGATTGTTTTCAAACTCATTTCGCTCGGAAATATCCCGGACAATCGCAACAAAACGAGGGGCACCCTTTTGAGGAGCAATGTACTGTAATGTAACTTCTACAGGGATATCATGACCGTCTTTATGACGATGGAGTGTTTCGAATTCATAGGCAAGTCCAGGACATTCAACCAATGGTTTTACCATCTGAGTAAATTGCTCTACAGTAAATTCTGGCTTGATATCAATTGGAGTCATCTCCAGTAGTTCTTCTCTCTCAAAACCAACTTGAGCAGTCGCGCCATCATTTACATAGATAAAACGATAGTCTTCCGGACTGAACATGAATACACAGTCACTGCTCAGATCAAGCGTATGTTTAAAACGTGACAGTTCATCTCGTTGTTTTCTGATTGTCAGTGACCAGAGCGTTGATAAGATAAGAAGCACTCCACCTGCGGAGAGCAGCCAGATAAGAATCACTGGAATTTCCCATGGCTTTTCTGGCAGGTATAGCAACTCTTCAATAGCTACTTTTTGATCCAGGAATCCAAGCTCAGTTAGCGTATCTTGAATATGAATCCAACGATCCCTGTGCATATAACCCAGATTAACCAGCAAAGGCTGGATCATTTCACGCATCTGTATCGCTTCATATTGCAGGTGCGCTCTGCTTTTTTCTTGCGAGTTGTATTTCTTCAGGATAAGTTCGACTATCTCCTCACTATGATCCAGGGCATAGCGCCACCCTTTCAGACTAGCCTCTCGAAACGCAGTGGCCCGTTGAGGGTTAAGAGTGATCTCCTGTTCTGTCGTTGCCAGGATGTCATCATAGAAATCAATACCATAACGAGTTGGGTGCAGGTAGTGAAAACCTATTCCCTGCTCTTTTAGGAAAAAGCCTTGATTGGTAACATAAGCATTGAAAGCATCTGTCTTTCCATCAATTAAATCATTGATCTTGTAGCTACTTTTCTGATGTATAAATTCATTCTCTTTCAGAAATTTCTTGAGCATTGCAAGTATGGGTGCATTTGTCAGCCCTAAATCTGTCATCACACGTTTATCACGCAAATCAGAAGGGCTTTTAATGCCAGAGTTTTTTGTTACCAATAAAGCCAAAGGGCTGTGTTGTGTAATAGCAGAGAGCGCGACTACCGGGACCCCTTTACTACGCTCAACAATGAGTTCGCTCCCTGCAACAATATATTCAACTTCACCACTCCTTAATCGCTGCAGTGGAGATCGGTCACGCGTGTGCTCATGAATGACGACATTCAGCCCTACGTCACGATAGAAACCTTTCTCTAAAGCGGCATAGTACCCGGCAAATTGAAATTGATGGAGCCACTTTAACTGTAAATTGACTGTAGAAAGTGGTTCAGCAGAAGCTGTCCATTGAACGATAGATAACAGCAGTACCCAGAAATACCTCTGTATCGTAGGAAAAGTACTCAACTTTTGGTGCTCATCAGTAGACCTTTAGGATTTCAGAAACCAGTACTCCGACAACATTGTTTAAGCGATTCTTAGTTATAGATAGAGAGATCAGGAAACCTCTGGTCTACAGAGGAGTCTCCCGGCTCGTTACTTCTATCTCTTAGTGTTCACCCTTGGTTTTACGAATCCCTGCAACACGGTTGCCCTGCTTTTGGGGGCCACCTTTAGGAAAAAGATCATGCAGATTGCGGTTGTTACCACGCTCTTTCCCCCAGACTTTTGCAAAGTGTTTTATCATCTTTCTGACTTCTATCTGGACGCCATGCTCTTCGTAATGGTTACGAAGCAGCCAGATCACATCCCAATGCTCTTGTGTTAACTCCAGCCCCTCTTTTCTTGCTTGAGCTACCGCAAAGCCTTCGGACCATTGGTCCAGATCCTGAATATAGCCTTCCTGATCGGTCGCAATCTCTTTACCTTCAACTGTCACATATTCAACCCGAATCGCTGTTGGGTTTGTATTCATGGTCATTTCAAAAATCTCCGTATAAAAAAGGGCCAACTCAGGAACAGACAGTACCCATGAGTTGGCCCCGCAACAGAACCTTTAATTCATTGTCACATTTTTAACCCGGACAACCTGGTAAGCACGACTCAAATAGGTCAGAGGCACGCTCCAGACATGAACCAGTCGAGTAAACGGGAAGACCAGGAAAATGGTCATTCCAAAGAACATGTGGATCTTGTAGCTGATTGAAACGCCTGCTATCAGGCTCGGATCAACACTCAGGGTAGCAATGCTCTTCACATACTCCGCAAGGGCAAGCATGTCACTCACATCACCTGCTGCTGCATGGCTCAATGAGCCCGGAATGGTACTCAAACCGAGGAAGGCGGTGATCAATAACCAGAGGATCACAAAGTTGTCACGCAAACGGCTGACCGCTTTCACTCTTGCATTGGTCATACGACGCATAAATAACAGCGCTGCACCTACTAGTGCCATCCCACCAAACAGTGTGCCGGCATAGATTGCAATATATTGATGCTGTACATCTGTTGCAATCAACTGCCACCAGCTATGTGGTAGCAACATACCTGCTGCATGTCCAAAAAAGATACCCAGAATACCTACGTGAAACAGGTTGCTACTCAGTCTCATTCCCTGATTACTCAGCCACTGACTGGAATCTGCTTTCCAGGTGTACTGTTCGCGATCAAAGCGAATCCAGCTTCCCAGAATAAACACCGTCCCGGCCAGATATGGATAGGCCCCAAAAATAAAATCATGTATTGTCATTATTTACTCCTTCAAGCTGCTTTGACCAGTTGACCACGGTTCTCTACCAGTCGAATCAACCTCGCATAGGGGCTGTCGGCCTTTTCCAGGTTATCTGCAAGAATTGACAGAATTTTCCCAACATCGGCAAGGAAGAAACGGCTCTCATCTTCACCTAAGGTTGAGACATACTCCAGCAATAGCGGCAGATAGTCCGGTATCTCACCATCCTTGATTTCCAGGCCATTAGCCCGGAAATGTTCACTTAGATCAATCAAGGCTGGGCCACGATCACGATTATCACCATGAATATGGTGAGTCATGTGAAGATCATGTTCAGGAACCATGTCAAATGTCTGCACATAAATTTGCTGAATCCCTGTCAACTCATGAAGTTGTATCCAACTCATAAATTCGGACACCACTTCTCGTTCACTCGGTTCCACTTGAGGCTCACTGTCCATCACCTCCCGGATTTCTGATAAATGATTCATCAGATCCGGGGTTGGGTAATCCAACAGACGGGCCAATACGGTATACAGTTTCATCTTTAACTCTCCTTATCAGGATCTTCTGCTCTTGGGTGGTGCAACAATGGCCATTGGCGTGACAGTCTTTTTACGAGGAACCGGGAACAGGCTCATCCCCTGTCCAGAATCCTCACCATGGGCACTCGTATTTCCACCTGAGAAGCCATTTTGTCCCTGGAATCCGTATGGATCATCAAGACGCAACTCTTCATGCGAAGTCGGTATTACAAAGCGATCTTCATAGTTCGCAATACCCAGATAACGATACATCTCTTCAGCCTGTTCTATAGTCAAACCAGCCGTGTCCAGTGCATCCTTGCCATCACCCCCTTCCACTGTTTTCATTCGCTGATGGCTACGCATTGCCAACAGTCTGCGAATCGCGCTGATGACTGGCGTCTCATCCCCTGCGGTTAACAGGTTGGCGAGGAATTTAGAGGGGAAACGCAGTGAATTCACGGTTGGAATCACTCCGTCAGACTCGGTCTGCAGGGTACCCTGATCAATTTGACCCTGGACAGGTGACAGCGGAGGTACATACCACATGCTCGGCAGTGTCCGGTATTCCGGATGGATCGGGAAGGCGATCTTCCAATCCACAGCCATCTTATAGACTGGAGACTGCTGTGCTGCATCAATCCACGATTGTGGTACACCATCAGCCAACGCCTGACGTACAACTTCAGGATCATTCGGATCCATGTAGATGTTCATCTGTTCCTGATAGAGATCCTGTTCTCTGGAAGCCCCGGCCGCATCACTGATCTTGTCCGCATCATAGAGCATCACACCCATATAACGGATTCGACCTACACAGGATTCTGCACATGCCGTTGGCATTCCAGATTCCAGTCGAGGATAGCAGAGAATACATTTCTCTGATTTACCCGATTCCCAATTGAAGTAGATCTTCTTGTAAGGGCAGGCGCTGACACACATACGCCAGCCACGACAACGATCCTGGTCTACAAGTACCACACCATCCTCATCACGCTTGTAGAGCGCACCGGATGGGCAACTGGCAACACAGGCAGGGTTCAGACAGTGGTTACAGAGTCGAGGCAGATACATATGGAAGGTATTCTCAAATTCCGAATACATCTGCTTCTGAATGCCTTCAAAGTTCTTATCTTTAGAACGTTTAGAAAACTCTCCAGCCAGATCATCTTCCCAGTTGGGTCCCCAGGTGATCTTGTCCATCTGCTCACCGGTAATCTGCGAGACAGGACGCGCTGTAGGGGCCGCCTCTGAGAGAGGTTTGTTCTGCAGCTTGGGATAGTCATAATCAAATGGCTCATAATAGTCATCAACTTCCGGCATATCCGGGTTGGCAAAGATATTGAGCAATTTGCTGATTCGACCACCTGACCTCAGCTCCAGTTTGCCCTCTTTGTTCACCCAACCACCACGCCATTTATCCTGATCTTCCCACATTTTGGGATAACCAACACCCGGTTTGGATTCAACGTTATTGAACCAGGCGTATTCAACTCCTTTGCGGTTAGTCCAGATGTTTTTGCAAGTTACCGAACAGGTATGACAACCAATACACTTGTCAAGATTCAGTACCATGCCAATTTGTGCACGTATTTTCATGTTTATTTCTCCTATGTCCTGACGTGATTAGTTATTGATACCTGGAGGGTTCTTCTTCGCCTCCCGCTCTGGCGTCAATGGACGCTCTAACCAATCCACATCCTGATCTTCAATCTTATGGACAATGACATGCTCATCGCGGTTTGAACCAACTGTTCCGTAGTAGTTAAATGCATAGGAAAGCTGAGCATAACCACCAATCATATGGGTTGGTTTGGGCACCGTACGAGTCACACTGTTGAGGATACCGCCTCGTTTACCCGTGGTATTGGAACCCGGTACGTTGACGTTCTTCTCCTGCGCGTGATACATGATCGCCATCCCGTTAGGAACACGTTGCGAGACCACGACCCGAGCGACTGTTGCCCCGTTATCATTCACAGCCTCAACCCAATCGTTATCCTCAAGACCTATTGAACGTGCATCCTCTTCCGAAACCCAGAAGTATGGGCCACCACGGAACAGAGTTAACATTCTCAGGTTATCCTGATAGGTGGAGTGGATTCCCCACTTGGAGTGCGGAGTAATCCAGTTCAGAACCAGATGGGGTTTCCCTTTAATGGCATCGGGCACATTCCTGTGCGCCTGCAGATCAACCGCTGGCTTATAGGCACAGAACCCTTCACCAAAATCGAGCATCCACTCATGATCTTGATAGAACTGGGCACGTCCGGTCAGGGTACGCAGTGGAATATGCTCATGCAGATTGGTATAACAGGCGTTGTAGCTCACCTCTTCCGACTCAATTCCTGACCAGGTTGGCGCGGTAATAATCTTGCGAGGCTGAGAAACAATATCACGATAGGTAATCTTGTCTTCCTGACGACCTTTGTAAAGATGGCTATGGTCAATACCTGTTTTCTTGCTCTGTGCACTCCACGATTTGTGAGCAACTTCACCATTGGTCTCCGGTGCCATTCGCATCACGGCATCACAGACATGGATATCTTCCGCCAGTGAGGGCATCCCCTTACTGATCCCCTCGTCTTTGATCACACCATTGAGTGAAGCAAGCTCTTTAATCTCTTTATCCGTATTCCAGTCTATACCCTTGATGGTATTGCCCAGTTTATTCATCAGAGGTCCCAATGCACTATATTTAGCATGGGTGTTGGGGTAATCACGCTCTACCACTTTAAAGATCGGTGCCGTCTTGCCAGGAATCAGGTCACAATCGCCCTTCTTCCAGTCTTTAACTTCACCAAAAGGCTGTGCCAATGCCATCGGGGTATCGTGCTGCATAGGCAGTGAAACAACATCCTTCTGTGTACCCAGATGGGTCTCTGACAACTCTGAGAAGCGCTTGGCAATGGTCTTGAAGATCTGCCAGTCTGAACGAGATTCCCATGCAGGATCGACCGCTTTACTCAACGGGTGGATGAAAGGGTGCATATCTGTGGTATTCAGATCTGCCTTCTCATACCAGGTTGCCGTGGGTAGAACGATGTCTGAGTAGGCTCCCGTGGAGTTCAATCTAAAGTTGATATCTACCATCAGGTCCAACTTTCCTGTTGGTGACTTCTCTCGCCATTTGATCTCTTGACAGGAGGCACCCTCGATACCTTCACTCAATACACCATTTTGTGCACCCAGCAGATGTTTGAGGAAATACTCATGCCCTTTGGATGAGCAACCAATCAGGTTGGAACGCCATACAAACAGGTTACGTGGATGGTTCTCTTCCGCATCAATATCCTCGTAGGCAAAATTAATTTCACCCGATTTCAACTTCTCTGCGAGGTAGCTGGAAACACCCGCTTCATCAGTGGCACCCGCAGCCTCTGCATCCTTGACAATCTCAATCGGATTTTTATCAAAGTGCGGCATGGATGGTGTCCAGCCGAGACGCTGTGCAACCACATTATAGTCACCCAGTTGGTATCCTTTATAACGACCCTTAGCGGTCGATGCCAGAAGACCATCGGCCTCAACTCGCTCATAACGCCACTGATCAGTATGGAAATACCAGTAAGTGGTCGATGCGGTATGACGTGGTGGACGGTGCCAGTCCAGAGCAAATGCAATCGGTGCCCAACCCGCCTGAGGACGGAGTTTCTCCTGCCCGACATAGTGTGCCCAACCGCCACCTGATTGCCCCACACAGCCACAGATATGCAGCAGGTTCATGATGCCACGATAGTTCATATCATTGTGGTACCAGTGGTTGATTGCGGCTCCCAGAATCACCATCGATTTACCACGGGTTTTGGATGCATTATCTGCAAACTCCCGTCCGGTACGTTCCAGATCTGCTGCTGGCACACCAGTTACCTTGGCGGCCCATGCAGGTGTATAAGGAACGGTAGCATCATCATAGGAGGTTGCCAGATTATCACCCAGACCACGATCAACACCGTACTGAGCGACCTGTAGATCAAATACAGAGGTGACCATCACCTCTTCTCCAGAAGCCAGCTTCAAGCTACGTGCAGGAATTTTGCGTACCAGAGTGTCACCATCTTCCGGGTTAAAGTGAGGGAAGGTTACATCCACTACGACATCCTTACCCTCAATACAACTCAGCTCTGCCTCAATCTCGCTTCCGTTCGCCTGCTCCAGAATATTCCACTTGCCCTCTTCTCCCCAACGGAACCCTACAGAACCGTTCGGTACCACGAAGGATTGACTCTTCGAATCAAATACAATGGTTTTCCACTCTGGATTATTGTCTTCTCCCATATTGTTATCAAAATCAGAGGCCCGCAAGAAACGTCCAGAGACCAACTGATCTCCGTTCTTACTCAAGATTACCTGCATTGGGAAGTCGGTAAAGCTACGGGCATACTCGGTAAAGTAAGGGTCTTGCTGATTGACATGGAACTCTTTCAGTGCCACATGCCCCATTGCCATAAATGCTGCAGCATCTGTACCTTGCTTAACCGGCATCCAGAGATCGGCAAATTTCACATACTCTGCATAATCCGGTGCCATCGATACAATCTTGGTTCCGTTATAACGGGACTCTACCGCAAAGTGGGCATCTGGAGTACGGGTCATTGGCAGGTTTGCACCACAGACAATGATGTACTTGGAGTTGTACCAGTCTGCGGACTCCGGTACATCTGTCTGCTCGCCCCACACCTGAGGTGAAGCTGGAGGCAAATCACAGTACCAGTCATAAAAAGAGCCAACTCCAGCACCAATTAGGGATAAGTATCTGGAGCCAGCCGCATAAGAGATCATGGACATTGCAGGGATTGGTGAGAATCCGTAAATACGGTCAGGCCCCCACTTCTTGATGGTATGGATATTGGCTGCCGCAATCATCTCGGTCACCTCTTCCCAATCTGCACGTACAAAGCCACCCAGGCCACGTACCCCTACATAACTATCACGTTTTTTTGAGTCACTCTGAATCGCCGCCCAAGCATCCACAGGATCTTTACCCGTAGCACGCTCTATGCGATAGAGATCAACCAGTCGTCCACGCACCAATGGATATTTGATACGGTGTGGACTGTAGAGATACCAAGAGAAAGAGGCACCACGCTGACACCCTCTGGGTTCATGATTGGGTAGATCATCCCGTGTACGTGGATAATCGGTCTGCTGCATCTCATAGGCAACCAGACCATTCTTCACAAAGATCTGCCAGGAACAGCCTCCGGTACAGTTGACACCATGGGTGGAACGTACCACCTTGTCATGACGCCAGCGATTGCGGTAGGTATCTTCCCATTGACGATCTTCACGGGTTGTGATGCCGTGACCTTTTGAAAAGGTCTCTTTAACTTTGCCAAAATATCTCAGTCGATCGAGAAAATGACTCATACAAAACTCTCCTTGTATTACGTAGTTGGAGCTACTCTGAATTCAGATTGAGACAACCCATCTAAGAGATGGGTTGTCCTTTTTGGTTTATGGGTTATCAAACTCTCTTTTGGGCCCGAGGTAGTACCACCAGTTGAGGACTAAACAGACCGTGTAGAAGACGGCAAACCCGTAGAGTGCATTCTCTGGTGTAGCTGCCTTGATCTGCTCACCAAACACCTTAGGAATAATAAAGGCACCGTAAGCGGCTACTGCAGAGGTCCAACCCAGTACAGGGCCGGCCTGCTCTTTATCAAATACCATCGCAATGGTACGGAAGGTAGAACCATTACCAATTCCTGTTGCTGCAAACAGAATCAGGAAGAGAATAAAGAATGGGAAGAAGAACTCCTCAGGCGTTGCAGACTTGTAGGCTGCTGCGAGGAAGTAAGCCACACCCAATGCACTGGCAATCATGGTAATGGAGACATACTGTGTCACCTTGGCTCCACCAATCTTATCTGCCATCCATCCACCAATAGGACGAATCAACGCACCAATAAAGGGGCCCATCCAGGCGTACATCAGTGCTGAAGGTCCATTTGGGTTAGACAAATCATGCATCATGACGCCATCGGCACCCATCACATGAGTAAAACCAAAGACCACCTTAATCGCCAATGCAAAACCTGCAGAGTAACCAATAAAGCTGCCGAAAGTCATGGTATAGATGATACTCATCACCCAGGTATGCTTGTTCTCAAAGATTTTGAACTGACGCTTCAGGTTCGGTTTGATCTCGCCCGGAAGCAATTTCAGAATCTGAACAGTCATAAACAGGATACCTGCAATCACCGGCCATTTCGCCCAACCGGGTGCGCCGATCCCTGTTGGATCTGGAAGGATGACGTAGAGTCCAGCTGCTGCTGTCATAAATCCAATACCCAGCATCATGGTGATCATGGAGAAGGCACCAATCGGAGAAGGCAGATTCGGAGTTACGTGGTCCACTTTAAGATTATTCATTCCGAACCAACCGGCAACGGCCAATGGAATCAGAAAGACCAACCAGATAAAGCCGGCATTGTGGATATAGGTATCGGAGCCTGCAGGAATCTTACCAATCAAGGTTCCTGAAGAGGTCACCAGAGTCATGGGATCACCACCGAAGATTCCGAAGGTCATCACCAGAGGAACCAGAATCTGCATGGTTGTTACACCTGCATTTCCCAGCCCTGCATTCAATCCAAGCGCCAACCCCTGCTGCTTCTTTGGAAAGAAGAAGCTGATATTGGACATTGAAGAGGCGAAGTTACCACCACCAAAACCGGAAAGGAATGCCAGAATCTGGAATACCCAGAGTGGTGTCTCCTTATCCTGAAGCGCAATACCTGCGCCGATAGCCGGTATCATCAACAGTGCTGTAGAAAAGAAGATGGTATTTCGACCACCCGCAATACGGATAAAGAAGCTACTGGGGATTCGCAGGGTTGCACCTGTCAAACCGGCAATTGCCATCAGTGTGAAAAGCTCTGGTTTTGCAAAAGGGAACCCCAGATTAAGCATCTGTACGGTAATGATGCCCCAATAGAGCCACACCGCAAACCCATTTAACAGGCTCGGAATCGAAATCCAGAGATTTCTATTTGCGACCTTTTTCCCTTCTGATTCCCAGAACTGTTCATCTTCCGGGTCCCATTTTGTGATATCCGACATTACTGTCTCCTTATCGTTAATAAAAAAGTAAAACGCTTACAACTTTGAATCTAAAAACCAGGAACGGCTACTCCAAAGACTCGCTTGGGAGCTGTCCCTCTTCTCTCTGCCGCTTCATCCGTTCCGCTTCCACTATTGCCTTCTCTCGTGAGGAGGTGTAGCTGTTATAGAACTGTTCGATGATGTCAGCTTGCTCTACTGCCGCTTTAGCAACCGCATAAGACTCTAAATCCTCATGAGACTGCTCATACTCACGCATCACATGATTTTTTGCGATCACCGCATCCTGCCGTTGCTTGTCTTTTGCAAAGGTGTAATGCATCCAAACCAAGGAGACAGAGGTAGCACCATAGAGCAACATAAAGACCACACTGTTCACTCCGGTGAAATCAATCAACGCGCCGAACATAATGGGCAACAGAAATCCACCCATACCGCCGGCCAATCCAACAATTCCTGATGCAACACCAATATTGTCTGGATATTCATCAGACAGGAACTTGAATACGGAGGCCTTACCAAAGCCCCAAGCAATACCCACAACAAACAGCAGACTGGTGAAGACCCAAACATTAAGGCCGATACCCACGGCCACGTCACCAGTTGTGGTCTTTATTACCATCTCTGTTTGTGGATAGGACATCAGGAACAGGCAGACCCAGGAGATCCACATCACCCACCAAGTTACCTTGTAAGCTCCATATTTATCCGAGAACCAGCCTCCCAATGCTCGAATAATCCCCGATGGCAACACAAAAGTGGCAGCCAAGAGTGCTGCTGTAGTTAAGTCAAAACCATATTCAGCAATATAGTATTTGGTCATCCACAGAGAGAGGCCTACAAAGCCACCAAACACCAGTGAGTAGTACTGCATGTACTTCCAGATATTGGGATCTTTCAACATCTTCAACTGATCCGCAATGGTGACATGGCTACCGACCTTATGGTCAGGATCTTCATAAGTGAACATCCAGTAGAGTACAACGGTCACAAACATTGCTACAGCATAGACTTTGGGAACCATCTCCCAGCCATAGGCCACCACCAGGGAAGGTGCCACAAATTTGGTCAGTGCCGCACCCGCATTACCGGCACCAAAGATACCCATTGCAAAGCCCTGCTTCTCTTTGGTAAACCAGCGTGCGGTGTAGGCAATACCCACCGAGAACGAAGCACCTGCAATACCGACAAACAGTCCTAATACAAGAAACTGCCAGTATTCAGTCGCTTCACTGATAAACCAGAGTGGAAGAATCGTAGCCAGCATCAAGAGAAAATAGACAATACGACCGCCATACTTGTCCGTCAGCATCCCCACCGGCAGTCGGGCCAGTGAACCGGTCAGGATCGGGGTTGCAATCAGAATACCGAATTGGGTCTCACTGAGCGTTAACAGCTCTTTGATCGGTATTCCAATAATGGAGAACATCACCCAAACTGCAAAACAGGCAGTAAAAGCGAAGGTGTTCATGGTGAGTACTGAAAGCTGCTGGGCTCTAAAACTTGGCATCTCGATTCCTCTCTGAGTTTTACAAAAAATATAGCAAACACTGCTATGTAGTGCGGAATCTATCGGTCTAATGGCTGCAGCGCAATGATACCAAGGCCGTAAAATCAGCTACTCATACCCCCTCTCTACCACTTTAGAGGTATAAGGGGATAGACAACTATCTACCTGTATCTATTGATATTCATCTCAAATGCTTTACGATAGTCAGCTGCACAGAGGTACCGTAACACTTTAGGTGGTACTCCCTATTCCTCACACTTCATCACTCTTCCCTCAGCAAATAACAGACATATGTCAATTCAACAAAAAGAGCAGTCACTTATTTTTAATTTTAGTCTTGCTCTGGGAAGCATCGTGCTGCTTGCATTCATCAGTATGCTCAGCTCTATTTTTATTTCAGAATCCATTTCCGGAATGGCCAGCGCAATCAACCAATCCGGCTCTCTACGCATGAAATCATTCCAGATCGCAACGGATCTGGTCTACACAAACACGGTCGAAAGCACAAAGGCGGAATCCTCTATATCAGGTGATCTGTTCTCAAGCCACCTATTGGGCTTTGATTCACGACTTCACCACCAAAGTATCAAGTCGGCAATCCCCAGAGATCCTGATAGCGAAATCTACAAAGCCTATGAGGAGGTTGCTCGAGTATGGCAGTACCAGGTCAAGCCAATCCTCTATGCCTATGAAAAAATGGAAGACCCTGCCGCATTTCCAGGCACACCTCATGATGCCCAGTGGCGTGCATTAACTGAAACATCAAGAACACTGATCCGCCAACGCTACCTGAGTCTGGTCAACTATTTTGTTGCAAAAATTGACCGCATGGTGAAGGAGCTGGAGTTGGAGATGGAGCATAAGATCAAGATACTTCACCTCATCGAGACAAGCAGTCTGTTTATTGCCATTACCATTGTGCTCATGATCATATTCTTCTTACACTCCAAGGTTCTTACCCCACTTCAAAGCCTGATGACCGCAACACAAAAGATTCGTCAGGGTGACTTCAGCTATCAGGCAATTGTCAACGGAAATAATGAACTCACGCGTCTGGTCAATACTTTTAACGCCATGTCTTCTGAGCTATCCAAAACCTATATTGACCAGGAAAAAGAGATCCGTGAAAAAACAGATGATTTGAAGCAGAAAAAAGACTCTATGGAGCTACTCTATAACACCTCCAGTATTCTGGCCCAGTTCCCGACAAGTTCCAGTAGCTATGAACGCATACTGGATAATATAAAGCACTTTCTTAACATAGAATTAGGCATGATCTGCCTCTCCGGCACAAATACCGATAGCGGCCATATCCTGGCCTCCAACATACAAGATCAACGCTGTAAAACAGGGTGCAAAACATGTATTACACTGCTCGATAATAGTAGCGGAGAGCTTGTCATCCCGATCAGAGACCGCAACCCTTCACGCTCTTATGGTCTGTTGATCCTTAAAACAGGAGATATATCGTTGGATGAGTGGCAAACCTCCACCATCCAGATGATCTCCGAACAGATTGGTGCTGCCATCACCATTGCCCGTGCCACCATTAAGGAGAAGGAGAACATCCTGACCCATGAACGCAGCAGCATTGCCCGTGAGTTACATGACTCATTGGCTCAGTCACTCTCCTACCTGAAAATTGAGGTGAGTCGCATTCAAAATCAGCTCTCTGGTATCGAACACAGCGAAGAGGCTCAAACCATTGCAACCGATATTCGTACCGAGCTTAACAATGCATACCGCCAGCTCCGTGAGCTGCTCACGACCTTCAGACTCTCTATTGAAACGGATGAGCTGGGCAATACCATAAAACAGGCTATTGAAGATTTCAGTCAACGGGAACCGGTGAAGATCAATCATGACATCCGCCTGAGTGACTGCAGGATCAACCCCCATGAGGCCATTCATCTGGTCTACATTTTACGTGAAGCCCTGACAAACATACATAAACATGCGAATGCCTCCAACGTCTGGGTTGAAGTCCGCTGCGCACCTTCCAAAATAATCACGCTCTCTATACAAGATGATGGTATTGGTATCGATAAAAATGCGTTACGCAAGGGGCATTTTGGCCTCTCTATTATGCAAGAGCGTACAACAGCATTAAATGGAACCTATAACATTGCTAACCGCAATGGTGGCGGCACTCGCATTGAGATCAACTTCACCCCCGTAGAACACCATGAACCGACAGGAGATATCACCTCATGGATCAACCAAACCTAATTAAAATAATCATTATCGATGACCACCCGCTATTTCGTAAAGGGGTGAAAAATCTGCTCTCCATGAACCCTCTGTTTACCGTGATTGGGGAGGCTGCAAATGGTGATGACGGGATTCAGCTGGCCATCGAGACAAGCCCTGATCTCATTCTGCTGGATATTGACATGAAGGGGATGAACGGCATTGAGACTCTGACACTTCTCAAACAAGAGCGACTTCCTTCAAAAGTCATCATGCTATCGGTCTCAAATCATGAGTCTGATGTTCTGGATGCACTACGCAGTGGTGCCGACGGGTACCTGTTGAAAGATATGGAACCAGAACAGATCCTGGAAAAAATTGAACAAGCCGCTGATGGACATACCGTCATCAGTGAACAGCTGACCACACTGTTAGCAAAATCAATTCGTGAAGATCATCTGCCCCCTCACTCCTCAGCAGAAGCTGAATTGACCAACCGTGAAACTGAAATACTACGTCTGGTCATGGATGGTAAGAGCAACAAGGTTGTTGCACGTCAGCTGGACATCTCAGATGGCACCGTCAAAGTTCACATGAAAAATATTTTGAAAAAATTACAGTTAAAAACCCGCGTGGAGGCTGCAGTCTGGGCGATTAAAAATCTGGAGTCCTGAGCCAGAAGCTTGTCCAATATACATTCCCACGCTGGAGCACAGAAACGGGGGTTACCAAGTGCATAGACAGGTGAAAGGTGAGAGCGGCTAAAATGGATTTTTCTCACGCACCACCCCTACCGCCATTGCGATAGAGAGCAGGATAATTGCATTCAAAAAAACAGGGATCACCATAAAGGCGTAACCTAGATTTTCAATCTGCTGGCTCCCAATTGCAGCGGTCACTGCCGTTGCCCCACCCGGTGGATGCATACATCGCAACGCGTGCATTAAAAGCATCGCAACAGCAATGGCGACCGATGAGGCGAGTACCGGACTATCGATCAACAGTAGACAACTGATGCCAACAAATGCAGAGGTCACGTGTCCTCCAACCAAATTCCAGGGCTGAGAAACCGGACTGTGGGGCAGTGCAAAAATCAGCATTGCAGAGGCTCCGGTTGAAGCGAGCACCATTGGAATATGGTCCTCTTCCAGAATGGTGTAACTCATAAAAGAGGCCAGCAGTGTCGCCACAAAGGCACCCACCACAGAGAGGGCGGCCTCTCGATTGCTCATTCCATACAACATACTTAGGGAACCTCTGAACAAGTCCGGGTAATTTGAATTACGTCCATTGCGTCCAAGATCAAGGCGAAAATCGCAGTCAATAACAGGCTATTAGCAAGGTTTTCAACCGAGGAACGAGGTCGAGCAACGAAGATATTGGGCGTTATGGGCGTTAGGCATTTACACATGAGTTATTCAGGGGTTCCTTAGTGCAAAATCTGGTAATAACCATCCTCTTGCAAGAACTCTTTCGCCTTTTCCAGGTCAAGCTCTTCAATTGGTCTTGCCAAGTGATAGGGGAGATCTTTGCGCTCTTTTCCCAACAAAATAGTACCGGACTCCTCAAGTCGTGTAACGACAGAAAGAATGGTTCGTTCCAGATCTGCCGGTGGATTACCTCCGTAACTTGAGCGCATGTGGTGAATCAACTCTTCAACGGTATGCTGACCATCTGCCAACATGAAGACGGTACCTAGCCAAGGCTCCATCTGAACCATCTCTTTTGGGTCCCGTTTATCAATCAGAGCAACTTCCCCCTCTCCACCAGTCAACCGGGTATAGGCATTATTTCGATAGAAAAAACTACCCAAATCGACCTCATCCAACTCATTATCCTGTTCATCCATTATCAGCTCCTTTACAACCAGCCATTTAATCTTGCAGCATGAGCCGTCAGCAATAGCACTCCTGTAAAGATGGCTACATTCTGAATAAAGGTCATGATCATGATCTGCCTGATGTTCTGTTCCAACGCCTTCGAGGCCTCAGCTCGCTCATTTTCGGGCAGGGCCTCGACCTCAGCCCACTTCTCCTTGCGCACCCGAATCTGATCTACCGCCTGAGTCATGCACACCACCAGAATCGCTGTACCTATACGGTCGGGTGCAAGCAAAAAATAGTAGGCACCCAGCCACCCCATCAGGGCGTGCATCATAAAGTTCCATAGCATAATCCTAGATTCCTCAGTTGAACAGGTTAGAGCGTGTGTTCAGGCGTGCGCAGGACAAGGCACAGTGACGCAGAATAGTACGCAGATGCAAGGAATTGTAACGCAGTAATGCGCACACCTAAATGCACAATCTGGTCTGTAACGTGTCTTCCTCAGTAGAGCGATCAAACCATTAGCAACATCTTTCAACAGTTTCATAGCATTACAAACTCCAGAAGCGGTCAACTGAGGATGTCAGGATTGTATCAACTCCAATCCAGATATGGACTGGCACTCTGTATCGTGTCCCCTTTTCAGCCAACTATTCTCCAGGTGGCCGCCCAATTTTTCTGTAAAATAGAGTTTTACAGCTATAATCAAGTGCGCCTCCAAGTAAAAGGCCCTCACAAGGATATTGTATGATAATAAGTAATAATCGAGTCGTCACCATCGAGTATAAAATGGTTGATAAAAAAGGGGACATCATAGACAGCTCTGACCACGGTGAGCCACTTGCATTTATTCAGGGAGGAGGCTCTCTGTTTCTTGCTATTGAGAAAAAGATTGAGGGACACCAAACGGGGGAGCGGTTAACGTTCTCTCTAGCCCCGGAAGAGGGTTTCGGAGTGCATGATAAATCGAAGGTTAAAGTGATTCCGAGAGGCCAATTCAACTCAAAGGATGGTCTCCATATCGGTATGCAATTCTTTACACAGAAAAATGGCAATGACCTCCCTGTTACCATCACGGCACTCAATGATGATGAGGTTACTGTGGATGGCAACCACCCCTTAGCGGGAGCCGATATCAATATAGACCTGGTGATTGTGGATGTTCGTGATGCCACAGAGATTGAGCTCAAAACCGGAAAGGTGCAGACGGATGAGGAGATTTACGCTGCATCTGGAGACTAGAAACAGGGCAGCACTTTATCCAGAATAAAAGATTTACCGGGAACCTATATTGTTCGAGCACTAGCAATCGAGGTCATAACGGTCTCAAAGGCTCTTTTCAGGTTTTCCAGTTGAGACTGCCCGATGGCCCCTCTCTCTCTCATCTCTTTTTCAATCTCTGCCAACAGTGCTGAAAGCTCATTGGCAGAGATGCTTGCTGAGATTCCTTTGAACCGATGCAACATTTCGACGACGTTATCAACCTCTTCTTCTTTCAGGTTCCTGATCAATTCATCATAAAAAAACTGATTCGTCTCTGCAAAGTGCTGAATGATCTCGAAATAGATACCCCATTGCCCCATCATTCGCCCAACCCCTTCCACAACATCAAGCCCCGGCAGTTGTGAAGGCCGTGCTTCACTCTCTTCTTCATCCTGAACCGTCTCCCTGGCCGCCCCCTCTTTATGTTCTATCCATTTTCCCAACACCTGGTGAATCGCATCGACTTCGATTGGCTTAGACAGATAATCATTCATCCCCACCTCTAAAGCCTTCTCACGATCTTCTTTCAAGGTATTGGCAGTCATTGCAATGACAGGAAGTTCAGCGGCTGAAAATAGCAGACGAATCTGTTTTGTCGCCTCATAGCCATCCATCACAGGCATCTGCACATCCATCAACACTATATCAAACGGTTGCTGCTGGACTGCATTTAGTGCCTCCTGACCATTCTCTACGATGGTTACCTCGGCATCAAAACCCAGCAACACCTGTTGCATCACCAGTTGGCTGGTTTTGTTATCCTCGACCAGTAGTACTTGAACCCCTTGGCGTCTTTGTTCAGTCACTCTTTAATACTCCCTACTGCTCCCTACTGCTCCCTACTGGATATGACTCTCTCTTTCCTGCAGATTCGTTCCACAGCACCTATACCAGTAACAGAGGATTCGAGTGCGATACTGCCACAACAATCACTAAAAAATGCATGGTTTGTGGCGCTCTTTAACGCTTACTGTGATCCCCTGCGTGAGAGAGATAGAGAGAGAGGCCAATCAGTGCAATGCCTCCCGCCATATAGAGCAGATCCAATGGGGTGGCAAACTCCATCGAAACCGTATGCTCAAAGAATTTGACAATCAAAATCATCAAGATCACCTTGGCAAGACGCGCTTTGAGATCATCCAGACTCTTGATCAGAAGAATATTGGATGAGGTTTGATCTCCCTGCGCGGCATCGATCTCACCAATAAAAAGTTCATAGAGCCCCAGCGCAAAGATTAACAGCACTGTCGCTAGCAGGTAGCCATCCACAATCTCTACAATATGGGTCACGGTTGTCGCATGCAGGCTGCTTCGTGCAGCCGCCTCCAGAGCCGGATCTGCATAATGGAGCAGATGAGAGACCATATAGACCGCATCTACCGTTGCCATATAAAACATAGCCAGTGCAGCAAGCAAACTTGATAAAACCGCTGTCAACACGACAAGACGGCTACTCCAGAGAAAGTTTTCAAATAGATCTTCCAGTACCTTCATTCCCTATTTCCCCAATAAATTGTCAAATTCTACCTTCTCCGCGTAGTATACCGATCCAATATTAAACATAAAGGTGGCAATTCACCGTACCACTAAAGATAACCTTTTATGGCACACCTCCTCCTATCCATTCAGATGGTCATACGTATCGTGGTATCAGCCCTGTTAGGGGCCGCTCTCTATGCTCCTGTTACCGCAGCAGATGAGATTCGAGTTGCTGTGGCCAGCAATTTCACCGCTGCCGCCAAGGCACTGATAGGACGTTTTCACCAGCAGAGTGACCACACCATCACCCTGATTACCGGCTCAACCGGTAAGCTCTATGCGCAAATTGTACATGGTGCCCCCTACCACCTCTATTTTGCAGCCGATCAGCATCGCCCAACACGACTGGAGGAGGAGGGACAAGCCATTACAGGAAGCCGCTTTACCTATGCCGTTGGAGAGCTGGTATTGTGGAGTCCGGACCAGAGTAAAATTGACTCAACAGCAACAGTACTCCGGCAACAGAGCTTTTCACATCTCGCCATTGCCAACCCAAAACTGGCCCCCTACGGAAGAGCAGCCAAGGAGTTCCTGCAAGCTCAAGGGCTTTGGGAGAAGCTTCAACCGCATCTGGTACGTGGTGAAAACATTGCTCAAACCTTGCAGTATATTGATAGCGGCAATGCTGAGCTGGGGCTGGTCTCTACGGCTCAGCTACTCAATATCAAGACAAAAGGCTCCCGCTGGCAGGTGCCACAAAAATATTACACCCCCATTGAACAGCAAGTGGTACTGCTCAAAGAGCAGCCTGCAGCACGTAACTTTCTCGATTTTGTAAAGAGCCGAGAAGCCGCTAAGATCATTCAACAATTTGGATACAGTCTTGCTCATGATCAGTAGCACCGATTTAACCGCACTGTTGATCACCTTCAAGTTGGCGGCCATCACCACTCTGGTACTGCTACTGCTGGGAACACCGCTCGCCTGGTGGCTGTCACGCTCCAGATGGCGTTACAAATTTCTGATTGAGGCGGTGGTTGCCCTCCCTTTGATTCTTCCCCCAACCGTACTGGGGTTCTATCTGTTGGTGATGATTGGCCCCCATGGCCCCCTGGGGCAACTCTCTGCAATGGCAGGGTTTCAGCCACTCGCCTTTACCTTTACAGGGCTGGTGGTCGGCTCTGTCTTCTACTCCCTGCCCTTTGTGGTGCAACCTCTGCAGGGGGCCTTCACCGCAATCGGACAACGTCCGCTCGAAGTGGCTGCGACACTCCGTGCCTCCCCCCTTGACCGCTTTTTAACCGTTGTGATGCCGCTCGCTCGCCCCGGTTTTTTAACCGCAGCGGTATTGGGGTTTGCCCATACCGTAGGAGAGTTTGGGGTTGTGCTGATGATCGGTGGCAATATTCCCGGCGAAACCCAGGTGCTTTCCATTGCTATCTATGACCATGTTGAGATGTTGGAGTATGGTCAGGCTCACTGGCTCTCTGGCGGCCTGCTCCTGCTCTCTTTTCTACTGTTGATTACCGTCTACGGAATCAACCGCCGCTTTAGCGTAGTGCAGCCATGAGTACCATTGAGGCACGATTCAAAATTCAACGTGAGTCATTCACACTTGATGTCGATTTCACCATCCCAACACGTGGGGTCACTGCACTGTTTGGCCCTTCAGGATGCGGTAAAACCACACTACTGCGTGCTATCGCAGGTCTGGAGGCTACTCCCCACGGTTACCTGCGGGTTGGTGATGCCATTTGGCAACAGCAGACACATTTTATCCCCCCTCACCAACGTCCGGTCGGTTATGTCTTTCAAGAGCCGAGTCTGTTTGCTCACCTTAATGTGCTCAATAATCTGAAGTACGGGCAGAAGAGGATACCGGTTGCTGAACAGCGCATCTCGCTGGATCACGCAATTAACTTGCTGGGTATTGAGCATCTATTAATGCGTAGCCCCGCTCAACTCTCTGGTGGTGAGCAGCAACGGGTTGCTATTGCACGTGCACTGGCTGTGAGTCCCCACATTTTGTTAATGGATGAGCCCCTCTCGGCACTTGACCATCAGCGTAAACAGGAGATTCTCCCCTATCTAGAGTCTCTGCACGATGAACTCAATATCCCTCTTCTCTATGTAAGCCACTCACCGGAAGAGGTAGCCCGGCTGGCTGATCAACTCATCTATCTTGAGGGTGGCAAAATCACTGCATCAGCTCCTGTTGAGCAGATACTGACCCAATTGGACCTTCCTCTCGCTCACGGCGATGAGGCAAAAGCACTGATTCATGCTCAGGTCAGCCACCACGATGACCACTACAAACTTACACACCTCTCCTTTTCAGGAGGAGCCTTTGCTGTGGCTCAAAAACAGTTTGCCATCGCTCATCCGGTTCGCCTACAGGTTGCAGCACGTGATGTCAGCCTCACCCTAGAGAGACAGTCCGGAACCAGTATTCTCAATATCTTTCCTGCCACGATTGAGGAGATCGTCGATGAGAGCCCCTCACAGAAGATGGTTCGTATCCGTGTCGGTGATGCCATACTGCTCTCCCGCATTACCCGAAAGTCTGCATCACAACTACGGTTGACTCCCGGCAAAGCAGTCTATGCACAAATCAAGAGTGTGGCACTGCTGAGTTGATGCAGCCACCACTTAAAGCCCATCACAGGGTTTACCCAGCTCCAGTCAAAATATTTACCCGATAGCAGTGCCACAGTGGTGGGCTAAACCGATCTGAGGCAAACCGTTCAGGTACAATTCAATGATGAATTTTGAAGCAAAAAAACAACGTTTACAGACTATCGCTCTCGGTAGCTATTTTGCACTACTGATTCACCTGCTATTGTGGATTATCTGGCTGGCCCCATCACACTATTTCCCGACTGCCATGGTATTGATGGTGATGGTGGTGCCACTCGCTCTTCCTCTGCGCGGACTGCTCAATGGTCGCCCCTATACGTACGCCTGGAGTGGTTTTCTGGCACTACTCTATTTCGTCCATGGCATCGGCGATTTTTTTATCAACCCACCAGAGCGGATCTACTCAGGGATCGAAATCCTGCTGAGCCTCACTTTCTTCTTCAGTTGTGCCTTCTATGCCCGTCTAGGAGCCAGTCCGAGAATAGAGAATCCACTGCGGAAAAACTGAATTTGGCCATATCTTTCCATCCTTTTCGTTAAATAGTGGAACTATTCGCCTCAAATGATGACAACATCTGTCTCAAATCAGCTTCCCCTCGCTACGACTTCTATTCTCGGACAAGCTCCTGAGGGGAAAAAGTTATCAGAGATCGAATAGCTGCTTCACAAAGGGGATGGTGATTTTGCGCTGGGCAATCAACGTCTCTCGATCAAGCCGATCCAGCAGTGCAAATAGTGTATGAAAATCACGAGCTGTTCGCTGCATTAAGAAATTCACCACCTCATCCCCCATCTCCATCCCACGTTGTTGTGCCCGTTGTTGAACCACCTGCCACTTCTGCATGTCATCCAGTGGTTGCAGGTGCCCTACCACCCCTTCCGAGAGCCTTGAACGAAGGTCTGCTAACTGAATACCGAGTTCACTGAGAGGTAAACGAGCCGTGATAATCAAATGAGTTCCAGCATCACGCAGTTGGTTGAGCAGATGAAATAGCATCTCTTCCCAAACAGCTCGCCCCACCGCATGGTTTAAGTTTTCCAGCACCACAAGCTCTTTCTCTTCAACACTGCTCAACAGGCTCTCTGCACCTGTCGCAGTCTCAACCAGTTGATCGAGCGGAAAGAGGACCGCTTCACCTCCCTGCTGATCGCACAGATTACAGGTCGCGTGAACCAAGTGGCTTTTCCCAACCCCCTCAACTCCCCACAGGTAAAAAAGATGAGGTGCTGTTCCGGTGGCAATTTTTTGAAGTTGAGTCACTACAGGGTGGTCCAGAAAACCGACAAAATTTTCAAAACTGGCCTGTCGATTGTCCGGATAGGGAATCAATAGTGGAATCTGAACATCCATTTAAGGTTCACCACGCTCTAAATCTAGTGAATCTTTTTTTACAGGTTCTTGAGTGTGATAGCGATAGGCGTTCCATCCCCAGGTCCAGACATAGTCCGCACCACTAAGCACTGTTGTGGTTAAAACCACATAGGTGGCAATCTCCACCCACTCCCCAATATCCCACTGAAAGGCACGTACCACAACCACACCTAACACATAAGATATCTGCAAAAACGTATTGATTTTGCTAACAATACTCGGTTGTAAATCATAGCTTGAAATACGAAAATGGTAGATCAGCCCCCCGATCACAATCAGTAGATCACGTAACACAATCACCGTTGTCAACCAGACAGGAATGATCCCTACCCAGGTCAACATACCGTAGGTGGAAACCAGTAACAGCTTGTCTGCTAATGGGTCCAGTATCGATCCAAGTCGACTGCTCCACCCCATCCGTTTGGCCAGGTAGCCATCCAGCCCATCACTCATTCCTGCAAAAGCAAAGAGGTAGAGGGATTCCACGAAGTAATTATTGGCGAGCAGCCACAGAATGGGCAGCACCAGAAACATTCGTAGAATTGTGATCAGATTTGGAATATCGCGTTGGTCCATAATCCAGTAGAATAACCTGCTTTTAAAACTGCGGTCCAACTAAAAGATTCATAGCACAATGTCTTCAGAACAATCTCTCAGCTACAGTGATGCCGGTGTCGATATCGATGCAGGCAACGATCTGGTCGAACAGATCAAGCCTCTTGCCGCCCGAACCCAACGTCCCGGCGTCATGGCCGGACTTGGAGGGTTCGGTGCCCTGTTTGAAATTCCACTGGATCGTTACACAAATCCCCTGCTGGTCTCTGGCACAGATGGTGTCGGTACCAAGCTACGTCTGGCGATGGAGATGGAGAGACACAACACCATTGGTATCGACCTGGTTGCAATGTGTGTCAATGACCTGATTGTGCAGGGTGCAGAGCCGCTCTTTTTTCTTGATTACTATGCCACAGGCAAGCTGGATCGTGAGACTGCAGTTGCGGTCGTAGACGGTATTGCAACCGGTTGTGTGCAGGCTGGCGCTGCACTAATTGGTGGCGAGACTGCAGAGATGCCCGGAATGTATGAGGGTGGAGACTATGATCTGGCCGGATTCAGTGTTGGCATCGTTGAGAAGAGCGAAGTAATCGACGGCAGCCGGGTAGGGAGTGGTGATGTCTTGATTGGAATACGCTCATCGGGGCCACACTCCAATGGCTACTCACTGATCCGCAAGATTATTGAAGTTTCCGGTGCCGACCTGAAGAGTGACCTGGAAGGAAAACCTCTTGGAGAGCGGCTGTTAGAACCGACACGCATCTATGTCAAACCACTACTGGCACTTATGAAGCAGCTCCCCATCCACGCTCTGGCCCATATTACCGGTGGCGGTCTGACCGAAAACCTTCCCAGAGTGCTGCCATCATACAGTCAGGCGGAAATTGACAGTAACTCCTGGGAGTGGCCCACTGTCTTTGACTGGCTACAGCAGCAGGGTAACGTCAAACAGGAAGAGATGGTACGCACCTTCAACTGTGGAGTTGGCATGGTGGTTGTGGTCTCTGCCGAAGATGCGGATCAAGCGATTGATACGCTTAACCAACAAGGTGAAACGGCATGGAAACTGGGCACCATCAACCACTCTGAACAACAGAGTCCCTCCGTCTCTTTCACTTAGTCCAGGGAACCTCTGAATAAGTCATGTGTAAATGCCTAACCCCCATACCCATAGTGTCCAAGATCTTCGTTGCCCGACCTCGTTCCCCGGTTGAGAATCTTGCTAATACCCCTCTGTGACTCAACCTTCTCCAATAAAGATCGTTGTACTGATTTCTGGTCGTGGCAGCAATCTACAGTCGCTGTTTCACGCACAACAAGCTGAACAGCTCAACGTTGAGTTTGCCGCTGTTATCAGTAACCGTCCACAGGCTGCAGGACTGCAATTTGCTCAACAGCAGCAACTGGCAACGACAGTGGTTGACCATACGCGCTACAGTGGGCGCGAGTCTTACGATCAATCTCTGATTGAGGCGATCGACTCTCATCATCCACAACTGGTGGTACTGGCCGGTTTTATGCGCATACTGACTCCTCAATTTGTCCGTCACTATGCGGGCAGACTGATCAATATCCACCCCTCACTGTTGCCCAACTTTAAGGGGTTGCACACTCATCAACAGGCACTGGATGCCGGTGTTGAACAACACGGCGCGAGTGTACACTTCGTAACCGAAGAGCTGGATGGTGGCCCGGTTTTTCTACAGGCTACCGTAGCCGTTGAGGCCGATGATACTGCAGAGGTACTGGCAGCTCGTGTACTGCACCAGGAGCACCAACTCTACCCTGCCGCTGTACAACTGATTGCGGAAGGGCGTATTGCTCTGGTTGACGGCAGACTCTACTTTGATGACACTGTACTTTATGAACCGATCCAGCTGGGGGGTTAAAACACTCTACTTAATCACAGCAGCGCTGCTGCTACCAAGGAGTGCTATTGCTCTACCTGACCAATTTGAGGCTCGCTATGCCTTTATTGGTAAAGGGATGACTCTGGGAGAGACCCGTTATCAGTTACTCCCAACCCCGCCAAAAAACGGCAACTCCCCAAGCTACGTTTTCTCTACTCACACCAAGCCCACCGGGCTGGCTGCAATGCTGATTGACAAGACTATTGATGAGCGCTCTGAGTGGCAGAGGCAGGAGGGAAAAATACATCCTTTAAACTATCAGTTCAGACAGAGTGGAAAGCGAAAAAAAATTAAAAGTCGCAGTTTCCACTGGGAACTTGGACAGGTCTCTCTGGTGGATGACAAACACACGAAACAGCTGGATGGGCTCAAACCCGGAACCGTTGATGAAGCACTCTTTATACTTGCTTTAATGGATGATCTGGAACAGGGAAAAAAGCCGTTACACTACCCTCTCGCAAAACAGAAGGGGTGGAGTGAATATGTCTTTGAACGCGGCCTCACAGAAACCATCCAGGTTCCGGCTGGAAAGTTTGAAACAGTAAAAGTTGTTCGCCACTCAAGCGGACAGAGAAGCTTTCAACTCTGGGCGGCTCCCTCACTCAACTACCTACCCGTACAAATTGAGTATCGGGAGAAGGATGGTGAGCTGTTTCAGCTAAAACTCAAACAGAGCACACTGCATCAATAACGGGCTGTTGGTGACGTGGCTCCGTCTCTCCCCTGATTGCTCCCTCTACTCAGTACAACACCAAAGACATTTCAGAACACCTTTACTAATCCTTCAATCTAAAAATGTCAGTACTGCTTTTCATCGTCCATGCATCACTCTTCAAGGATTCACTGACAGAGGCCAGCTCTTCATTCATTGCAGAATTTTGCTGATTGGCGGTATCCAACTGTGAGACGGCTTTATTGACCTGGTCAATGCCCTGGCGCTGCTCCTGACTGGAGGAGGTGATCTCCCCCATCAGATCGGACAACTTTCTGACCTGTTCTACAATCTGGCCTAATGAGTCTGCAGAACGCTGCACCAACCCCTCACCATCCACCACACGCTGACCACTGGTCTCAATCAACTCTCGAATCTCTTTAGAGGCATTGGAAGAGCGCTGTGCAAGCGCACGAACCTCGGTGGCAACTACTGCAAAGCCACGACCATGTTCACCCGCTCTCGCAGCCTCTACCGCAGCATTGAGCGCAAGTAGGTTAGTCTGGAAGGCGATACTATCAATCAAGCCGATAATTTCAGAAATTTGACTGCTCGCCTCACTAATTTTTCCCATCGCATCTGCTGCTTGCTGCACCACCGTGGTCCCCGTCAGGGCAGCCTCACGTGTCTGCTGAACCAGCTCATTGGCCACGACGGCATTATCTGCATTCATTGTTACAGTGCTCGCCATCTGCTCCATGCTGGCCGCAGTCTGCTCCAGCGAGGAGGCCTGCTCTGCCGCTCGTGTTGAGAGATCATCTGCAGAACTCGCTACAACACCAGCCTGTCCAGACACCTTATTCACATTGCTTCGGACCCCATAAATCACATCATGTTGTCTACTCAAGCTACGGTTAAAACTATCCGACAGTGACTTAAAGGTACCCGCATATACCCCATCCATTCTTGCCGTTAGATCCCCCTGCTCCATCTGCTTCAGCGCCTCTACTGCTGTATTAATCGGCAGACTTACTGCTTCCAGCATCTTATTAATATTTTCAGCAAGGATTTTGTAGAACCCCTCTAGTCCCTCGACACCACACACCACACCCAGCTCACCATTCTGAACACCACCAACCACCTGGTTGAGACGCTGTTGTACCTGCAGTTCTTCAGTCTCATCCGTCCACTCCACCACAGCACCCAAACGTTTACTGCTTTCATCAATCACCGGATTCACAACCAGATTGAAGTGACGCTCACCCATTGTCAACTTTGACTGAATAGGTTGAGTAAAGGTAGCCAGCATTCCAGCCTGATGTTCCGGTTTTTTATGGAAATCATCAATGCTGCGCCCCACCAGTCCGGAGGCTTGAAACGAGGGGATATCTTGTTGAATATCCAACTCATTGCGTTGCAACATCTGGCTCACAGCCTCATTCATGTAGATAATATTGCGCTGCTCATCGGTCACCATCACATTGGCAGAGACGTTATCCAACGCCACACGGATACGACGATTCTGCTCCATCTCTCTGCGAGTCTCATCGACTGAGACACCGGTTAAAATCTGCATCATTTTCAACTGCTCCTGCAGTTTGCGAATCTCCGGCGCTTCCGAGAATGTAATCTGTGTATCGTACCGCTGCTGACTGACCTCCCGCATTACCTCTGCAGCTGATGAGAGCGGTTTAATCAAATACTGGGTCAGAAATCCTGTACCCAATGCAGTCAGAGGAGCCACTATCAGCAGTGCACTCCAGGGCAACTCCCAACCTAACAGCCATTTTCCGGCAGAGAGTATCAGCAGAAAGAGTGCTAACCCCCCCAGAGCAGACTGCACCGCAAGGGGAAGACGGGAACAAAACCTCAGCTTTCGAAAGGTGTGCTGAAAAGGGGTATAGATCACCCCCTGCTCAATAATCAAACGCCCTTCTGCAATTTCCTGGTACGCTGCCTGAGTCGCGATCTTCTCAGCATCTGTAACACCCGTTCTGTAAGAGGTATACCCAACCACCTCATCATCTTCCAGAATAGGGCAAGCATTCGCTCTAACCCAGTAATGACTACCATCCTTACAACGATTTTTAACCACCTGACTCCATGGCTTACCCGCCTTCAAGGTCTCCCACAGATCCTCAAATACCCGAGGGGGAATATCAGGATGTCGAACCACGTTATGGTTCTTGTTATAAAGCTCATCTTGAGTGAAGCCTGAAATTTTAATAAAGATATCATTCGCACTCACAATGCTACCTTTCAGATCAGTTTTTGAGACCAGCGTCTCCCCTTCTGGAATCGTTGTCTCGACATGAGTTACAGGTTGATTATTTTTCATATTTATTTTGAATGTACCGATTATTATTATAAATTTTAATTAAGGGGTTTCTCTATCGACTCTGAGTCTGAGTCTGAGTGGATAGGAAAGCCAAACCTTTAGGAGCAAGACAGCGTACCATGGCAATCACTCCTCTGCTGCGGTTGCTTACCAACACAGCTATTTCCCCCTTTTCCGATTTATTGCATGTCATCACAAAGCTTCATCCTTCCCCCCTGAAGGAGTGAATAACAGCAAGGATACTACAGCTAATAACAGAAACTCACTACCACTTTAAAATATCACCAACCACTTATCTGCCAACCTCAAGACTCCTTATCCAAACTGTTTTGATAATTCATTGAGGAGATCAATTCATCTTTGGCCCGACTTAGACGTTGTGCCTGCTGTTCAGCTTCAAACAACCTCTTCTCTCGCAACCAATCATTTGCCAAAACAATTACATTTTGAACCAACTCATCCTGATCAAAAGGTTTCTTCAATAACGCAAAATTAGCTCCAATCTGCTGATGCAGATCACTCAACTGGTAATCCATATGTGCCGTTATAAAGACGATACGAACCCTTGGGTCCTGACGGTAGATCTCTTTGGCTGTTTTCAGGCCATCCCACCCACCCGGCATACGCATATCAAGCAGAGCAACGACATACTCTTTCTCTGAGAACATATCGACACCCTCTCTGCCACTTGCCGCAGTATCCATCTCAATATCTAATGGCAGACGAAATTTCTGCTTCTCTTCAAACATGCCCTCCAGACCCTCCATTCCATCCAGAGCAGAAGATTGAAAATGGTGGAAAATGGTTTGGTAAGTAGCCAAAACCTGTGGATCATCATCAATGGCTATCACTTGAATATGCTCTATATCAGTTGCTTGATTCAACACCGTTAACTGCTCCTTAACTACTCTTTATTATTGATTTTACGTTACTCAAAGGTACTTCTAAAATGTGCAACTCCAGTTAAACCCGATCCAACAGGCCTCCAATCAGTGCTAACTGCTGTCATCCGGCCACATGAATATCCTGATTCAACTTTTGGATCTCTTCAAGTTCCATACTATTTGCGATCTTCTCATAAATACCCATAATGGTTGTCAAGGGTATTTAGTATGAATAAAGCTATCTGTCTCGGTAGATCCGTAAGTCCGGGAGGTTCGCCTTGCCGATTACCAACAACACCACGCCAACCCCCACAAAGAAAACAATACCCGCCATCATACTTGCAATAATAGAGTCGGCGGTACCCGTATCCTGATCATAGGTAATCAGTACATAGGTCAGTACGATAGCTAAAAAGAAGCTGACGAGTGACAAGCCATAGGCTATTTTTTGGCCTATACCTTTACTGTTCATTATTTTATCGTCCATTATTATTCAACTCTCTGGTTTCAGTGATAGGGAGGGTAGATTTCAGTATTGATCCGTATAAAATGAGCACCAGGAGTTTGTCCGAGAACTCGATTTTTTTGATTTCTTAAAATATAACACACTGATTAATAAGTATTTTATTTTTATAAATATCTGTTTTACCCATTTTCGGACAGACCTAGACCTTAAAACGCTTCACCATCCCGTCCACCTCTTTTGCCTTGTCTGTCATTGATATCGCTGCTGCAGAGGTCTCTTCAGCCAGCGCCGCATTCTGCTGTGTACCCTCCTCCAGAGAGTTGACGGCCTGATTGACAAGATTGATCCCGCTCAACTGTTCTGCACTGGCAGCAGAAATCTCAGCAATGATATCACCGACCTTCTTGACGGCTGTGACAATCTCTTCCAGCACCTCACCGGACCGGTTGACCAGTTCAGTACCCATTTCAACTTTCTCACTCGAATCATCGATCAACTCTTTAATCTGTTTTGCTGCCGCAGCACTGCGACCGGCCAACTCTCTCACCTCCATCGCAACTACCGCAAAGCCTCGACCTTGATCCCCCGCACGGGCTGCCTCGACTGAAGCGTTAAGTGCCAGTAGGTTGGTCTGGAAGGCAATAGCGTCAATTACACTAACAATCTCTGCAATCTTACTGCTTGAACTATTGATCTCATCCATCGCAGTGACTGCCTGACTCACAATATCACCACCACTATTAGCCTTTCCACGAGCATCACGTGCCAGCATGTCCGCCTGCTGTGCATGCTCTGAATTATCCCGAACGGTCCCCGTCAGTTCCTCCATAGAAGCCGCTGTTTTCTCTAGTTCACCCGCCTGCTGTTCAGTGCGCCCACTGAGGCTATTGTTGCCTGCAGAGATCTCATTTGCAGAGGTATGCATATCACTCATTGCCATACGTAGCTGACCAATGATCTCTCGCAAATTAACAATTGTGCCGTTTACATTCCCTTTCAACTCATCAAATGAGCCATGGTAGTCACGCTCAACCGGTTGTGTCAGATCCCCTGCTGCCATGGCGCCCATCACCACCGAGAGATCGTTAAAAATCATCTCCACCTGCTCAATCAGCGCGTTAATATCTTCACTCAGTGTTTTAAAGAAACCTTCTTTACCAGAAGTTACAATACGACGGGAGAGATCCCCAAGACGGGCGGAGGAGACAATATCCTCCACTTCGGACTCCATTGCCACCTCACCTGTTCGATCCATCCACTCCAGCGCTGTACCCAGGCGCTCTTGATGCTCATTAAAAACGGGAGTGGAGATCAAGCGTATCATCGACTGACCAATTCTTAACTCCTCCTGCCTGGAACGCTCTGTCTGCTCTATGTCCTGTTTCTGCTGCGCTGGTGAAGGGTGGAATTCATAAAGGTTGCTACCCACAAAGGTCTCTGCACTCAGCTCACTGAGATCCATACGCAGGCTCTCCAGTGTCTCCGCAAGAGTGTCTGCTGAAGACTGGTTTTGATAGATAATTTTGTGGCCTGCATCGGCTACAACGACATTGGTATTACAGACATCCAGAGCCATGCGAATTCGCTGTGCTTCATCGGCACGTTTACGGGTCGCTTCAATATCTGACTTCAAGTTTTTAATCATCACTGCCATGGAAGCACCCAGTTGCCCCACTTCATCGCTACCGACAATATCTACCTCTTGATTAAGGTCCCCCTCTGCAATGCCACGGGCAATCTGGTTAGCACGATTCAGTGGACGGGTGATTGTTCCAGTCAGCACCAATGAAGCCAAAATTGTGAATATGGCCGTTGCCAGTAATACACCTGCAATCAGATTTCTGGAGGTCGCAATCTTTTCGCCGAACCCCTCGGACAAAACACGTATCTCCTGATTGGCCGTGACCACATCGGTACTCAGCACTTTAACTTTTCCCAATCCACCACTTAGCAGTGTAACTTCATCAACCTGATTCCCTATATCAGCAGTAAATTGGTTCATCTTCTTCACAGTCTCAGAGAGGCTGATCAGCCCCTCACGCCGCATGGTCTCCTCAATGTCGCCAACTGCATCATTTACATCTTCCAGGGTGTAGCGCACATCACTTTCAGGCATCTCTTCAACAATGCCATCCAACTCTTCGGTCAAATCAACCATAGCGGCTGAAAGCTGCTTGATTTTGCGCTCCAGTACCTTAACTTGCATGTTGGTACTGTTGATATCATCCGCAGTTGTCAACATCTGATGGGTGATACCCGTCAGATGGTGATCTGCCTCGACAATACTGTTTTCTGTGATTTGAGAGTTATTGACTCCAGTGGCCGACTTACCAACGATCTCAAGAAAGCCTCCACTCAATGAACTAAATGAAGAGATGGTAATCGCTAAAACAGCTGCCAGAAACAGGCTGATGCTAATGCCACCTGCGATCAGTTTTAATCGGATAGTCATGTCAAACCCTCATTACTTTACTACTACATTAGATTCACAATAGATACAGACAGCGGCTGCGTGAAAGCTTCCCCTCGATGCGTAACACACAACCACTGATGATCCCGCCTACTCAGCAGCAACCTTCTCATACATTCCAACAGCCTTGTTCATATTCTTCAGCAGAGGAAGATTGGTATTTGCCAACTGTTTAACCTTATCTGCCGGAATATCTTTTGTCGTACTATTGGCCCCAAACTCTACAACTGGTTTAAATTTACCCCACAAGTCAGAGACCACTGCAAGCTGATCACGAATATGCTGCTGCTTGGTACCTGGAAGACCCAAGGTAGCATCCCCATCCAACAGACCTTTCAGGGTACGTTCAAACAGGCTATAGGTCTCCAGTAACGAAAGTTTATTGTCGTCACGCTCATATCCGTAGGCAACCAACAGAAACTCTTTACTCATTTTCTGGGTCAATATACGCTGCTTACCCGACAAGTTCAGTGTTGCTGCAAGCCCTTGAGCCCCTTTTAACCCACCCTTTTTGGCATCTTTTTCATAGAGTCCAACTGCTTTATTCATCTCTTTCAGTAATGGCAGGTTCATTTTTGCAACCTGTGCCACCTGACCACTGTTTACACTCTTGCTGGTGACCACTTGAGTCACTACCGGATGGAATCCAGCCCAGATTTTGTCAATCTTATCCAGTTGGCGCAGGATTCGCTTGCTGGAGGTCGGAGGAAGATGCAGTTCAGCACTTCCATTTCGAAGCCCTTTCAAGGTCTTATCGAAAAGCGCTGATGTCTTCTGAAGATTGGAAATATTGGTACTCTTATCAATATCCAGTGCCACCAGCATAATCTCCTTGCTCATTTTTTGAGATAACATGCGTTGCTTTCCAGATAGGTTGAGCACCACACCGTACTCTGCAGAGGTTGGCCCCGCTGCCAACACAGTCGATGTGAAACCAACCATCAAGCCGATAAAGAGTAGTAGAGCCTGAAGTGAATAGGTAGAAACGGGTCGAATTACAGCTGTCATTGTTCTGAACTCCCATATTGATTTAAGTAATCTACGATGCACAGACTCATAATCTAAAAACTCATTTGCGCCTGAGCTATCTAAGTATGCTAGAGAGTCCCTCACAAAACACCTCATTTCTGTTAGCGGGCTATGCACATGACGTGAGTAACCCCTATATCTTGTGTTCACGATTTTCGACAATCTCTTGATATGAGATTGGTTGCATAGCTACAGCATGCTGCATTAACCGGTAAAATAAAAGTCCTCTGGATCGTGAAGACCTACGGTTAAAACGGAATGTATACTCATCAAGGTAGTA
>Ga0209141_1000278_pt1 | contig 43507 bp, 42 predicted proteins | sample SaaInlLV_10m_DNA_2_FD_184676 | JGI IMG/M metagenome (GOLD analysis project Ga0209141, IMG submission 184676) | Marine microbial communities from expanding oxygen minimum zones in the Saanich Inlet - Saanich Inlet SI074_LV_150m_DNA (SPAdes) (version 2) | ecosystem: Environmental > Aquatic >... | reverse complement strand
GGAATCGTTCGATTTTCCAGATCATACACAAAATCATGATAGCCCTTTAAGTTGCCATTAACTTTAACGCCATTATCAAATTTGTATTCACCGATTACATCCACCAAAGTTTTTAATGATGACAGGTCTTTATCATTACTAATATTATGATGTGCTTCAATATCGATTGACCCATACAAAATGCCTTTGGCGGTCTGAGCATTATCAACAACAACTTCGATATTCTCGTCGTCAAAACCGTCATCATCAAACCCGTCTTCAGCGTAAACACCTAAAGACAAAATTAAAGCCGCACTAATGACTGCCCACTTCATTGTCTACAAGCCTTTTTCAATTGTACGAACGGTAAATATATCATCGTTAATTTCTTTATTAATTTCAACATCAGAATTAGTTAGGATAGTTTTGTGCAGTGTCTTTTTGCCTTGCTTGGTAGTCATGGTAGTTTGCATGGCAACCCAAATGCCGTCAATCTCTTCAAGTTTACGAACGTCCATATATTTAACTCTTGAGCCTTTCTTCAAATAAAATTTAGCACGAGTAAGTACATAGTTGTCCTTGCGAATATAGAGTGTGCTTTTGGTGTATCCAGTTTCATCAATTACTGCTTGACTAATAGGCGTTGACTCAATTTTCCAAACAGGTACTTTGCCCTCTTTGCGCTTAATAGTTGTTTCTTTCACCAGCTTAAATGTGTAATCATTTAGCTCCTTATCAGTCATGTCTGCATAAGAAAAATCACTACCCATAAATGCCGCATCCTTATCACTTGCTGGAATACGCTTGGTTTTTTTCAGCGCTGGCAAGTACATCCACTGGTCATCATCTTTATCGTCAGCACTATAATCGTAAGTTAAAAACGCAGTGTTTTTAACATCGCTAGGCGATAAAAAGAAAATAGTTTTGTGCTCAGTATTGGCGTTAATGTCTTTAGAAAAAGTACGCATTTGTCGATTACGTTTTTTTCCATTTTTATCGATCAGTGTCATTTTCATGGTTGAAATCAAACTAGAGCCATCATCTCTAGCATCCACTTTTTCCATAATGTCTTTGGCTTGATTACCAGCAAAAACACTCGTCGTAATCAATGATGCGCCAATTGCGCTTAATAATAATTTGTTCATTACAAATCTCCTTTTTTGTGAATCATGAGTTTCATGATGGCCGGCACCAAGAAAAAGTCTGCCAGTAAAGCGATAAAAATAGCGCTCGCCGTTAGTACGCCGAAGTTAAACATGGAGCTCATTGAAGCGGATAGCAGCACTAAAAATCCGACAGACAATACAATTGAAGTAACGACAATCGCTCGGCCTGTACCCATCAGTGTGAGCCTTACCGCTTTATCAACATCGTTATATTCAAGCTCATAGCGCCTGAAGTTATGCATAAAATGCACGGTATCGTCTACTGCTAAGCCTAGTGCAATTGCGCCAATTAGCATAGTAAACATGTCTAGTGGCATATCGAAAATTACCATAATAGTTGATAAGAATAAGATCGGCAACATGTTTGGAATCATACTAATTAATCCAATTTTGACATTGCCAACTAACAGCACCATCATAATAGAAATCAATCCGAAAGCGATTAGATAGCTTAACGCACTTGAGGAGATTGCCTTTTCCATAATGACCGATAGCAATAATCCTATCCCTGTTAAAGAAACAGTGGCCACACCTTTAAACTCTTGATCAAGACGTAACTGTATTTGATCAACAAATTGGTTGTATTCTAGCGCATCAATATACGGGATTTTCACAGTAATTCTAGCCTTAGAAAAACTCGAATCTACAAAATCTTCTAAGTCATCACTGCCACTATTTTCAAACAAGAACAACTCTTGAGCAATCAAATTTTTGTCTTGAGGAATGTTATAAAATTCTGTTTTATTTTCATTTAACGCTCGGTTAGTTTCTTTTAAAACATCTACCAAGCTAAGCGTCTTACCCACAAAAAAAGTTGGCGTTTGAATGCTGTTTAGATAGTCAGTAGCATTCTGAATTTTGTTCAGCATCATTGGATCATACAGGCCATTATCCTTACCGGTATCAACAATTATTTCCAGCGTTACTGAGCCTCTAAGTTTATCATCCACCACTTCAGTCGCAACGCGTGAAGTATGGTCTTTAGGAAACCACTGCAACGGAAAGTGCTCAAACCTTAATTGTGATGCAAAGAAAATTGCCACGATAATTGTCACCGAACTAATGGCAATAATCGCTTTTGGAAAGCCTGTTGAAATTCGACTAATGCTTAATAACATTGTGTCCATCATGGTGTGTTCTTTGGCATCTTCCGCACTTGATTTAGCCTTGAGATTCATGGCGCTAATTAGTGCTGGTAACAACACCAAATTAAACAACAGCCCAATAATAACGCCGCTACTAGCAAACACACCTAAATCTGCAACGGGTGATAACTCAGAAAATGAGAACGACCATAACCCTGCTGCTGTCGTCAAAGAAGTCATCACAATGGCAAGACCAGAATGTCCCATGGCATAATTTAAAGAGGCTTTTACATCCTGAGACTTTGCCAAATCTTTATAAAAAACAGCCAATAAGTGAATGGCGCCACCGGTGATAACAGCAAGCAAAAATGAAGGCATGATTTGCGTCACAATGGTGAATGGCGTCCCAGTCATGGCCATCAACGAAAGTGTTACAGAGATGGTAAATGTCACCGCAATGAGCGGCAAAAATACACCTGATACACGTTTAAATAATATCGCCAAAACAATAATAATAGCGATCACCATTTTTTGTACAAAGCTCTTGGTATCTGCCTGCATGCTTTGTTTTAAAGTGCCAGCAATAACTGCCGATCCTGTGAGGTATACTTCAAAATCAGTATTCTCGAAATCTTTAATAATTGCCTGGGTTTTTTTAACCAAAACCGTGTTCTCAGCATCAGAAAAATACACCTGTTTTACCTGTGTAGCTGTCTCATCTTCATCAGCAAATTCGTCTTCTTCACTCTCAACAATCAATTTTCCATCGGCGTCAAATGATGAATAGGTTTGTGTATCAATCACAATCGTTGTGAAAGTTTGATCTTTACTATAAAGTAAGTTTTCAAATAGTGGATTATTGAGTGCTCGTTGTTTTTGTGGATTAATATCTGCTTGATTTTTTGGCAGCTCTTCAAACAAATCTTCAACAATTAAACTGTCTTTATTACCATAAGTATTTCTAGCATTAATTAATGAATTAACATCTTGTGCACCAAATTCAGTTAATTCATTTTCAAGACGGTTATGTAATTTTTCAAGCTTATTTAGAAAGCCAAGATCAAAAATATTGTCCGTTTTAATAGCAACCAAGAGCTTTTCATCTCGACCAAACTGGTCACGAAAATCATCATATGCCAGGCGCATAGGGTCTGCCTTATGCAAGAATCCTTCCGTTGAAGTATCCATTGTAAGCTGTGGCAATTGGCTTCCTAATGCAAAAACTACCAACAATATTGCCACAATGGTTTTTTTGCTATTTTCAAATACAAGATCTGAAAAGCTCTCAAATTTTCTTTCAGTACGATGACGCCAGTTCATAAAATCTTACTCCAATTAATTATTATATTTACTAATTACAACCTAATCTTCTTCTAAGTCTATCCGATACGTCGCATGACATGAAACGCAGTTTTTCATTAATACTGAGGTTTGCTCTAATGCGTGCTCTCGATCGGCAAACGAACTTGCGTCTATTGCAATTTCATCAAACTTCTGATGTGTGTCTGCTGCAAGTAGTTTAAAGCCCAGTGGGAGCTTAAATATCAATGATAATGATACACCGGCAGAGGCATTGTTGCCCATGGTTTTCGCTGCGTGCGATACTTGCACCATGTCATCGGCAACAATGCCTTGTGTTATTTTTTGAATTGTTGATAAAAACGTTCTCATTTCTTCCAAAACGATAGCACGCTCTTCATCATCGAGATAAATAGTTGCTCGTTTATCGGCGCCGCTTTCATCTGAAAATACCGCGCTAGATACTAAAATTATAAAGACCAATAGCATTGTTTTTATTTTGTTCATTTTATTTTCCTATTAATATAGCATTGCAGAGTCAGGCTATATTGTTTGATTACCTGTTGCCAAAACCATGGCCATAATCATGTTTTTCATTATAACTAGGGCTTGTGTTTTGGTGTACGCCCTGGTGTTTAATACCCAAGCGCTCAAAAAACGAATGTCTGTCTTGGCTATTCATACCCATGTAATCAAAAAACTCATGTTTTTCCGCATCAGAGGCGCTGCTCATTTTATTGCGCATCATGTTCACAAACTCAGCCCGCTCTACTGTTGACATTGCATTAACATCGTTTCTCACTTCTTGCTTTCTATGTATGGTTTCCTGGTGATCTTCACCAACTCCCTGAGTTGTTCTCATTTTTTCCATGAATACTTGCTTTTCTTGTGGTGACATTTTGCCCATATTACTGTGCATCATTTTTTCGAAACCTGCCCTATCTGCTGCTGACATTGCCTGCACTTTGTTATATAAGTCGCCGTGTTGGTGGTGGTGGTTTGTCATATGTGCTTGTACCGCATATGCGCCTAAAAGGACAGTTGATACTGCTAAAACCTTGCTGATTGTTTTCATGTTATTACTCCGCTGTTATTAAAATTGTTTTTAAATCTGGGGTCAGTATAGGGGTTCAATGTAACCGCAGCATTACTTGAATAAATCAAATAGTATCAGTTTGTTACCAATTGTAACCAGCACCAATAAACCAAGCGCTGACGTATAATCAAACCCATGATTAATAGCAAACGTATTCTTATTGTTGACGATGACCCGGGCATCTGTCGTATGTTGACTCGCTACTTAAATGAGCAAGGGTTTAATAGTGAGTGCGTTGGTGACGCTCTACAGATGGATGAATGGCTAAACAATCATCAGCCTGATTTAATCTTACTAGATTTAATGCTTCCCGGTGAAGACGGCCTATCTATTGCCAGAAGGCTTAGAGGCGTATCAGAAGTTCCAATTATGATGTTAACTGCCAAGGGTGAAGATATTGATCGCATTATTGGTCTAGAGGTTGGCGCTGATGATTACCTGGCCAAACCTTTTAATCCAAGAGAGTTGTTAGCTCGTATTAATGCACTACTTAGAAGATCTGTCTATGCAAATGCACCGAAATCGACAGCTAGTGATTTATTTGAATTTGGCCCCTATAGCTTTAACAAAAATTCGCTTATTCTTCTTATGAATGATAAAGAGGTTGTCTTGGGATACGCCGATACCGAACTGTTACAGCTGTTTATCAACAATCCCAACCACCCTATTAGTAGAGACTTCATCCTAGATGAATTATCAGGCATAGATCGAGATCCGTTCGACCGCTCTATTGACGTTCGAATAACCCGCCTAAGAAAGAAAATTGAGCCAAGCCCATCTCAGCCACAATTTATTCGCACCGTACGCGGTGTGGGTTATCGCTTCACCCCTAACAGAGATAATACTGCATGACTAAAACCCTGTTTGGTCGCACCTCTTTAATCATATCCAGCACCATGCTGGCATTTTTATTAGCGGTGATTACCATTGCAGGTTACTTTATTATCCTGCCTGTGGGCAAAAGAAATGCTGACGATTTGGCTTCACTTATTTTATTATCGGCCAAAACCTATATTGAGTTACCGCCAGAAACTCGCCAAGATTTTATTGACGAACTATCAACCAATCATCAATTATTTTGGGGCAAGGGCGATGAAAAACTAGCAGAGCATATACACCTAAAACCACACTTCAATTTTATGGAAGAAACCTTATCAAAACGCTTAGGCTCTAATGTAGATATCGCCCCTCAAGTAGGAAATTCTGATCGACATTGGGTTGACATTCAGGTTGCTAATGAAACAGTGAGAATTGGATTTGACCAACAACGAATAGGTGTAGCCCTGCCTTATGTGGCTTTATATCTCGTTTCAATATTGGCAATCATGGCTGTTTTTAGTAGTCTAATACTGGTTAGAAAAATCACCCGTCCAGTGCAGAAATTATCTCAAGCCGCTAAAGTAATTGGATCGGGGGGTATTCCGGAAACTCTTAAAGAAGAAGGCTCAAAAGAATTGGCAGAAACTGCAAAAGCCTTTAATAAAATGTCTGCCAATGTGCAAAACTTACTAGAAAACCGCACGGTTCTTTTGGGTGGAATATCTCATGACTTACGCACCCCTTTAACCAGAATGAGGGTGGCACTGGAGATGCTGCCAGATAATGTAGACGACGAACTAAAAAACGAACTTAGCAACTCTATTGGTAATATGGAAATCATTATTAAAGAGTACATGCAACTCACCAAAGGTTTGGAAGAAGGCAATATTGAGCGTGTTAATATTCACGCCTTAGTCAGTGATATTATTGGTGAGATTAATCCATCAAAAAATCAAACCATTAACCTAGTTGGTGCTGATAACGGCGACGTTGACACTTACGCTGTCGCCCTACATCGAACTCTATTTAATCTTATTGAAAATGCTGTACGTTATGGCAAGAAAAAGCCTATTAATATTACGTGGTCTTGTTCGGATAAAACTACGGAAATAACCATATCAGACCAGGGTTCGGGCATACCAAAACAACATCAAGAGGAGGTTTTTAAGCCTTTTTATCGCATCGAATCTTCGCGAAATCGTGATACGGGAGGCAGTGGATTAGGCTTAGCAATTGTTGATCAGATTGTTCAAAAGAGAGGTTGGCAACTAAGCCTATCTTCCAATGAAAGTACTGGTACCTCTATAACTCTATCGTTATGATTTGTTATCTATCTAAGTTTGTTAATATGGTGCCGATGGCCAGAGTCGAACTGGCACGAGCGTAGCTCACTACCCCCTCAAGGTAGCGCGTCTACCAATTCCGCCACATCGGCAATAAGGTTTGGAGCTTACTCGCTGGGAATGTCGTTATTTTTGACGTCAATCATAGGTACGTCAGATATTACCACTGGCTTTGAATCTATTACTACTTGATCCATAACACTTTGCGGCTCTTCCGCTGTGCTGACTTCATTAGTCGCTAAATAAGCCAGAGTTAAGCTGGTTAAAAAGAAGCCCGTAGCAACGCCAGCGGTTAATTTATAAATAAAAGAGTTTGCGCCTCGAGAGCCAAATACAGAGCCAGAAGACCCAGCACCAAAAGCCGCGCCTGCGTCAGCGCCCTTGCCGTGTTGCATTAAGATTAATGCAACCAAGCCCAATGCCAATAGCACGTGAATAATAAGAATAACTTGAAATGACATAATAATTAGCCCGCTTTGCAAATGTGTAAGAAATCATCAGACTTTAATGATGCACCACCGATCAAACCACCATCAATATCTTCACAACCAATTAATTCTTCAGCGTTAGCAGGGTTCATGCTGCCACCATAAAGAATAGGAGTTGATTGAGCAATATCACTATCATGGCCTGCCAATAGGCTGCGAATAAAGGCGTGTGTGTCTTGTGCTTGTTGTGGTGTTGCCGTAACACCCGTGCCAATTGCCCAAACTGGCTCATAAGCTACAATAATATTTTTAAATGCTTCAATACCAACACGATCAATCACCGCATTGATTTGACGCGAAACCACTGTTTCTGTATTGCCCGACTCTCTTTCTTCTAATAGTTCACCAATACAAAATAAAGGGGTTAGGCCGTTGTCCAATGCAACTTGTACTTTTTGGGCAACGATTTCATCGGTTTCACCATACAAGCTTCTACGCTCAGAGTGGCCAACAATCACGTGCTCTACGCCAAAATCTTTAATCATGTCTGCACTTACTTCACCAGTGAAAGCACCTGAGGCGTTAACGTTAAGGTCTTGTGCACCAATATGTAGTTGTGAGTGTGTCGCTAAAGCCTCAGCCTGGGAAAGGTAAGGGAAAGGCGCGCAAACAATAACTTTTGATTTAACATCGGCCATGCCTGAAAGAATACCCATTACCAAAGTGTTTACCGCTTCTTTTGAAGCGTTCATTTTCCAGTTGCCTGCAACGATTGTCTGACGCATAATAATTATTTGCTATAAAAAAAGGGGCAATGTTACGCTATTTAGCAATAAAAATCAATCCCCAACCGTCTTAGTGCGAGGACTTTGAGCCAAAATAAAGCGCCAAAGAAACCATTAAAATACCCAATGAAAAATACACCAAATCAAGCGCACCCGTAAAGTTCATAGATAGCGACACTTCGAAAAAGGTCACTACTAAAATCATTAGGATTACTTTAGCCAGTTTTGACTTAAGGTCATCTAAAGAATTAATTACCAACACCTTGGATGACTGGCCGCTTTCTTTAGCTTCGTCAATGTCACTAATAAATAACTCGTATAGGCCCAAGGCGAAAATCATCAAAATAGTGGCCAATAAAAACCCATCAATCGCACCAACTGTGTGTGCCACCATTTCAACTTTTAATAACTTTCTTTCTTCACCAGAGGCGCTAATATAGTCCCCCGAATGTGACAATAAACTAATCACATCTATTGCAGTAATTGCAAACAAAAGTAATGACAACAACACTGAAGCTATAACAGCCACCAAAACCATATGGCGAGAGCTCCATAATACCTTCTCAAAGTACTTTTCAATTAACCCCATTTTGTATAACTCCTGTGCAAAAACTAAAGCTTTAGTATATCATTATTAATTTTAATTTAAACCCAATCTTAGGGTGAGTCACCCTAACAATACCGAGCTAAGTTTTATGTCAGAAACCTGGGAAAAATGCCTCAACACTTTAAAAGATACACTGCCTTTGGCAACTTTTAGCGTCTGGGTACAACCCTTAAAAGCTATTGAGGACAGGTCCAACCTCTCCCTATTAGCACCAAGCACCTCGGTAAAAAATTACGTTAACAAAAATCTAAAACAAGAAATTAAAAACGTTGTCGCCCAACATAATAAAGATGTAAAAATCTACATTGGTGTTGCAACACAGCCTGATGAATCAATTAAAACAGCAAGGCTACATAACACGCCTTTATTTTCAGAATATATATTTGACAATTTAGTATTAGGCAGCGCCAATCAAATTGCCTATAGCGCCGCCCAACAAATTGCCGAAAACATCAAATCATCTCTTTATAACCCTTTTATTATTTATGGCGGATCTGGCCTAGGGAAAACACACCTTATGCAAGCAGCTGGACACTTGGCCAAAGAAAAAGATCCAAATATAAAGATAATTTATGTGCCGCTCATGGATTTCGTTAGAAACATTACTACCAGCCTGCGACACAACACCATTGAAGACATTAAGCTACACTATCAATCAGCCGACCTCTTGCTGGTTGACGACATCCACTTAATTGCGAAAAAAGAAAAGTCCCAAGAAGAGTTTTTTCATATTTTTAACTTTTTATTCAGCACTAAAAAACAAATCATCTTTACCTGTGACCAACCCCCTAAAAATATTAAACACGTTGAAGAAAGATTAAAAACAAGGTTTTCTCAAGGGTTAACACTAGAATTAGCTCCTCCCGAGTTAGAAATGCGCGCCGCAATCTTACTAAAGAAAGCACATAACGAAAAAATTAATATCGACCTAACAGAGGACACTGCCTTATTTATTGCCGGGCATATAACCTCTAATGTTAGGGACTTAGAGGGGGCGTTACTCAAGCTTAAGGCTTTTGTTGACTTCTCTAAAATTGACCATTCATTCATCTCTAAAGAAGTTGTTGAGAGCGCACTAGGCGACCTAATTAAACCCCCGATTAAAAATGTTGACATCAACGACATACAAAAAGAAACCGCAAAACATTACGCTGTTACCGTATCAGATCTGATTTCAAAAAGTAGAAAACAACACACTGTTTTAGCTAGGCAAATGGCTGTTTTTATCTCACACGAACTCACAACCCTATCTTTAACAAGGATTGGAAAACATTTTGGAAACAGGGATCATTCCACTGTTTTACACAGTATTGATAAAATAGAAAAAAAGATGCTAGAAGAGGCGTCAATAAAGAATGATTACGATTTAATTAAACTCAAATTAGCTAACTTATAAACACTATACACAACAGGTTTTCCAGCTAATTGTCGATAACTTTAACAACTTAACAAATCCACAGAAATTATAAACATAACACCTTAGTTTTTACATAAAATAGTTAACTAGTATCCACAACTTAACAAACTGTTTTTTAAAGAAAAAAATTAGTTATTAACAAAAAAACACTCCCTAATAATAACAATAATTATTTAATAAAAGGATTTTTTGATGAACACACAACTTACCGTTAGAGAATTATTAGAACCATTACAAACAGTTATTGGTGTTGTTGAGAAAAAACAAACACTACCCATTCTTTCGCACGTACTAATTCAATTAAAAAATAATCAATTAACATTAACAACAACCGATATGGAAATCGAGCTACGTGCTTCACATCCTATCAATACTCAAGAAGAAATCAGTTTCACAATTTATGCAAAAGATCTAATTGATATCATTAGAAAATTACCAGAAGAAACAATCATTCAATTTATTATTGAAGAATCAAAAGTTTATATAAAAACCAATAACAACTCATTTGAACTCAATACCTTTAATCACCAAGATTTCCCCTCATTACCAAAAATTGAAAACTCCGATGTTATTAAGGTTAAACGTAATGCATTAAAAGAGCTGATTGAAAATACTTCTTTTTCTATGGGTAACCAAGATATACGTGCTTATTTGAACGGTTTGTATTTTGAAGTTGATCAGGATAATATTGTTGTAGTTGCCACTGATGGTCATCGTTTGTCTATTGGTGAAATCAAACAAAGCAATAATTTAGACAATAAAAAAACAGTCATCCTTCCAAGGAAAGCAGTTTTAGAATTAACCAAACTACTAAATAAAAATGAACATGATGAGGTTGATATCCACCTTTCAGAAAACTATTTTTATCTAGTAAGTGATAATACAACTATTATTAGTCGGTTAATTGATGGTAACTTCCCAAATTACGCACAAGTTATTCCGACCGACCACGAAAATACCATTGTAATTGATCGACAAGATTTTTTAAATAGTTTGCAACAAGCTTCTATTTTTGTTGAAGAGCGCACCAAAGGGGTTAAGTTAGCTTTTAAAGATTCAAAACTTAATATCTTCTCTCATTCAGAAAGAGGTCAAGCAAAAACTCAAATTGCTATTAAAGATTTTGATAAAGAAATAGAGATTGCTTTTAATATTCATTACTTAATTTCTATTTTAGAGAAGCTAACTACAGATGAAATCAACATGGTGGTGCCTGGCGGAGAAAACCAATCTTGTTTATTAAGTAGTATTGGTGACGAAACCTATCAATATGTTGTTATGCCAATGCGAATCTAATTTTTATTGATATTTAGGTCTTTACATGGCTGTTATCAGTAAGCTTTCTATTAATTACTTTCGTAATTTAGAATCTCAATACATCACCCCATCTAAAGAGATTAATTTATTTGTTGCTAATAACGCCCAAGGTAAAACCAATCTAATAGAGGCTATTTATTATTTAGGTCACAACCGTTCCTTTAAAACAAAAACCATTAAAGAGGTTATTCACTTTGATCATCAGTCGTTTCAGTTAAACGCTCAAATTGATGACAATCGAATTAAGTTAGAAAAAACAAAAAACAAAAATACCATTACAATTAATCAGCAACGGATTAACAACACTAGCCAATTAAGTCAAATACTACCCATTCAAATCATTACGCCAGACAAAGGTTTTGTTGTTAATGGCACACCTAAAAATAAACGCTCTTATTTGGATTGGGGAGTGTTTCACGTGAAACCAAGCTCTGTTAAAGCCTTTAAAACCTACAATAAAGTCTTAAAAAACATTAACACCTTGTTGGTTAAAAACAAACCAGATGAGTTAGATTTTTGGTTTTTAGCACTGGCAAAATCAGCAGCCGAGATTAATCAAAACCGAATTGACTATCTGCAACAATTAAAAAAAACAGTGTTTACTAATTCGTCAAAACTACTAACAACTTTAATCAACCCACTTGATCAGTTTGATTATCAATTTTCTTCTGGGTGGCCAAAAGAAGTAGATGACACTAATGAGCAAAGTATTTACAACTACCTAAGTAATAATAGTCATCACTTGCTAAGAGTTAAGCATCTTAATTACGGCTCACATAAAGCCAGCATTCAATTTTCATTAAATAATAAAAATGAATGCTTTTTATCAAGAGGCGAACAAAAAACCTTGTCTATTATTTTTTGGCTAACACAGGTGTTGTTATTGGTTAATCTAAAAATAAAACCAGTGGTACTAATTGACGATCTTTCTTCAGAGTTAGACTCTAAAAAAATTAACGTTATTTTGCAATATCTTAAAGCGTTAAAAGTACAGACATTTATGACAGATATTGGCCATAACCTAGATATTATTGAAAGCATTAACCCGTGTATTTTTCAGATTAATAACGGTGTGATTACAATTAAAGATTAGCCTGTCTAATATAACCTAACAATTCTTTTGTATCCCTTTAAAAACAACACAATTCAAGCAAATTAATAATTAAAAAAAACACAGATGAAAAGTCGATAATTACAAGGGTCGTGGTATAATAAATTTATTTTTTTCAAGCACCTATGTCTGAAGATCAAGCTCAAGAATATCAAGCCTCCAATATTAAAGTTTTAAAAGGCTTAGACGCTGTTAGAAAGCGCCCTGGAATGTACATTGGCGACACCGATGATGGTACTGGTTTACACCATATGGTTTTTGAGGTGGTTGATAATGCTATCGATGAGGCATTGGCAGGTCATTGTTCTAAAATCACTATCACCATTCATGAAGATGATTCTGTTTCAGTTACTGATGATGGTCGTGGTATTCCGGTTGACATCCACCCTGAAGAAGGGGTTTCTGCAGCAGAAGTTATTATGACCGTACTTCATGCAGGTGGTAAGTTTGACGACAATTCTTATAAAGTTTCTGGTGGTTTGCATGGTGTTGGCGTCTCAGTGGTTAACGCTTTGTCTGAAACCGTAAATTTAACAGTGTATCGCCATGGTGAAATTCATGAGCAAAGCTATACATTGGGTGTGCCAGATGCGCCAATGGCTGCGACAGGCAAGTCTGACGCCACAGGAACAACTATTCGTTTTAAGCCCAGCCCAGATGTATTTGCAATTACAGAATTTAAATACGATATTTTGGCCAACCGTGTCCGTGAGTTATCATTTTTAAACTCAGGTGTTTATATTGAGATTCAAGAGCTTGCAACAGAACGTAAAGATGTGTTTCAATATGATGGTGGTATCACTGCTTTTGTTGAGCATTTAAACAAATCTAAAAACCCAATCCACAATGACATTATTGCCATCTCAGCCGAACGTGACGATATTGTGATTGATGTTGCCCTACAGTGGAGTGATGCTTACCAAGAAAGTATTTATTGTTTTACCAACAACATTCCTCAGCGAGACGGTGGTGCTCACTTAGCAGGGTTTAGAGGCGCGTTAACTCGTACACTAAATAACTATATTGATAATTCTGGTATGGCTAAGAAAGAAAAAGCCTCGATTACTGGTGAAGATACGCGTGAAGGGCTAACAGCCATTGTATCGGTTAAAGTGCCTGATCCTAAATTCTCATCACAAACCAAAGACAAACTGGTTTCTAGTGAGGTCCGTGCACCGGTGGAATCTGCATTGAATGAAAAACTGGGTGAGTACTTATTAGAAAATCCAAATGAAGCTAAAATCATCGTTGGCAAGATTTTAGATGCGTCGCGTGCTCGCGATGCAGCCCGAAAAGCCAGGGAGATGACCCGTCGTAAGGGTGCACTTGATATCGCCGGCCTACCGGGAAAATTAAGCGACTGTCAGACTAAGGATCCAGCTGAATCAGAAATATTCCTAGTGGAGGGTGATTCAGCGGGTGGTTCTGCCAAACAAGGTCGTGATCGACGCACGCAAGCAATTTTGCCGCTTAAAGGTAAAATTCTAAATGTTGAGAAGGCGCGTTTTGAAAAAATGCTGGCTTCTGCTGAAGTGGGTACTTTAATTACAGCACTGGGCTGTGGTATTGGTAAAGAAGAATACAATATTGAAAAACTGCGCTACCATAAAATTGTCATCATGACGGATGCGGACGTTGATGGCGCCCATATTCGCACACTACTACTAACCTTCTTTTATCGCTACTTGCCAGAGTTGATTGAGAAGGGTTATTTGTATATTGCACAACCACCTTTGTACAAAATCAAAAAAGGCAAACAAGAGCGTTACCTAAAAGACGACCAAGAATTGAACGATTACTTGTTGCAAGAGGCCGTTAATGAGGCGCTCTTATTTACCAATTCTGCCGCCCCTGCGATTTCAGGAATTGCCTTAGAGGCCGCTGTTAAAGATTATTATCAAATCAACATCATTGTTGAGCGCTTGAGTAAGAAGTTTAATCCGGCATTGCTACGTGCTATTGCCAGTTCGGCTTCGTTGAAAGATTTAAAAGATGCCAAAAAATCAAAAAGTTGGTCTAAACAATTAGAGCAATTGCTATCACAAGACTCAACTCCAGCGCAAAAACACACGGTTGTCTTTAATGATAAAACCAAAGAAATTGAACACACACTGTCTGTCTATGGAGTTGATACCGATACCGATCATTTGGGCGAAGGCTTCTTTAGTTCAGCAGATTATCAAACTATTTTAAAATTCTCAGCAGCGGTTGAAAGCGTCATCAACGAAGAGTCGTATGTTGAGAAAAAAGGCAAATCAGTCAAGGTTAAAAACTTTACCCAGGTGGTTGGTTTCTTAATTGAAGATGCTAAAAAAGGCCAAAGCTTCCAACGCTATAAAGGTTTGGGTGAGATGAATCCAGAGCAGCTTTGGGAGACCACCATGGATCCAGAAAATAGAATTTTACTTAAGGTTAAGATCGAAGACGCTATTGCAGCTGACGAGGTTTTCTCAACCTTAATGGGCGACGAAGTAGAGCCAAGAAGAAACTTTATTGAAGAAAACGCGCTATCAGTCGATAACCTAGATTTTTAACCACACTTAATATTTAAAAGGAGTTACATTATGTCAACAAAACATCCAGTCGTTTCAGTTACCGGCTCATCAGGCGCAGGCACAACCTTCGTTAAAAAAGCATTTGAGAAGATTTTCGATCAAAAAAATCTTAATGTTTGTGTGGTAGAGGGCGACAGCTTTCATAAATTTGAACGTGCCGACATGAAGGTTGAGGTTGATCAATCTCGTGCAGCAGGAAAGGTGTTAACTCACTTTGCAGAAAACGCCAATCATTTTGATAAGTTAGAAGCGTTGTTTAAGCAATATGGTACAGATGGTACGGGTCAAAAACGCTACTACATCCACTCTGACGAAGAAGCCGTTGAGCATAACGCTCGTTTAGGTACAAACCTTAATCCTGGTCAATTCACTCCGTGGGAAGATATTGAAACAGACACAGATATTATGTTTTATGAAGGCCTTCATGGCGGTGTAAAAACAGACAATGCTGACGTCGCAGGTCAAGTAGATTTGTTGGTTGGCGTGGTGCCGTCAGTTAATATTGAGTGGATTCAGAAAATCCACAGAGATACTTCCGAGCGTCCTTATACACCTGAGCAGGTGACTGAAATCATCTTGGATCGTATGCAAGATTATGTTGAGTTTATTACTCCACAGTTTGATAACACACATATTAATTTCCATCGTATTCCTTTAGTAGATACTTCTAACCCATTTAGTGGTCAAGCAGTGCCCTCGCCAGAGGATTCTTTGGTGGTAACTAGTGTGCGTATCGGTGGTGTTGATCTTCAGGCGGTTGCCGATAAACTGCCTGCAGAGGCAATGGCGTTTTTACAAAATGATACGACGTTGGTATACAAAGGCAGTTTCATGGTAGATGTTATGGATATTATGCTAACGCCAATTATTGATGGATTAATGGCGAATAAATAAACCATTTTTTAAAAGCCTTGTTGGTTTCTGCAGATAGTTTGCAGGAATGAGCAAGGCTTTTTTATTGAGGAAAAAAAGATCATGCAAGAACAGCCTAAAGCCCCTAGTTTTTTAGAATTTTTTGTTTACTGGTTAAAGCTAGGCTTTATTAGTTTTGGCGGTCCTGCTGGCCAAATATCAATGATGCACCAGGAGTTGGTTGAGAAGCGTCGATGGATTTCTGAGCATCGTTTTTTACATGCGCTTAATTACACGATGGTGTTGCCAGGTCCAGAAGCACAGCAACTGGCCACTTATATTGGCTGGCTAATGTTTGGTGTGAGAGGTGGTATTGTTGCTGGTGTGTTGTTTGTACTACCTTCTTTGTTTATTTTAAGTGCACTCACTTGGGTGTATTTAACCTATGGTGATGTCAGTGTAGTATCTGGTATTTTGTATGGCATTAAGCCGGCAGTAACCGCTATTGTTCTATTTGCCGCTTATCGTATTGGCTCTAAGGCTTTATCGAACAATGTGCTAAGAGTGATCGCAGTGTTAGCGTTTGTTGCAATATTTGCACTAGAAGTGCCCTTTCCTTATATTGTTTTAAGTGCGGCGCTGGTAGGTTTTTTAGGGACAAAAGTTTCTCCAGATACGTTTACAACAGGCCCCCATCATGGTGACGGAAAAGACAGTTATGGCCCCGCTCTGATTGATGACGATACACCAGTACCTGATCATGCAAAGTTTAGTTGGACTCGATTAATCAGTTTTGCAGTTGTAGGTGTTGGAATTGGTTTAGCGGTAATGTCATTGTTGAGTGATCCAGTATTGCAAACGATGGGTGAATTTTTTACCAAGGCGGCATTGGTAACCTTTGGCGGCGCTTATGCAGTATTGCCTTATATTTACCAAGGTGGTGTTGACCAGTATGCCTGGCTGACTAGTACACAGATGATGGACGGTTTAGCGTTAGGTGAAACCACGCCAGGACCACTGATTATGGTGGTGGCTTTTGTAGGTTTTGTAGGTGCTTGGAGTAAAGAAATTTTTGGCCCAGAGGCTTTATTAATGGCGGGCTTTGCTGGTGCGTCAGTTGCCACATTGTTTACTTTTTTGCCTTCGTTTTTATTTATCTTTTTAGGTGGTCCGGGGGTTGAAGCCACTAGGGGCGATCTTAAATTTAGTGCGCCACTCTCAGCAGTAACTGCTGCAGTAGTGGGTGTGATTATTAACTTAGCGGTGTTTTTTGCTCAGAATGTATTATGGCCAAATGGAGGTGATTTAGATCTGATTGCAACCCTAATTGGTGTCGCAGCTTTTGTCGCTTTATTTAGATTTAAAATTGGTATTATGAGTGTAATCGCTGCTTGTGCAGCGATTGGTTTGGGTTTGTCGGTACTAGCCTAAGCGTTATTTGACAACAATATTAACCAGTTTGTTTGGTACTACAATCACTTTAACCACGTTTTTCCCTTCAGTGAATTTAGCAACATTTTCATCTGCTAAGGCTTGAGCCTCTACTTGCGCTTTGTCTGTGTCAGCACTCAGCGTGAGCTTTGCGCGTAATTTACCATTAATTTGAACAACGATTTGCACCTCGTCTTGTGCTAATGCATCTTCATCAACACTTGGCCAGGCTTCATTGATAATAGCAGAATTGTTGCCCAGTGCGCGCCACAAGTGATGGCAAATGTGTGGCGTGATTGGGCTAAGTGATTTTAGGATAATATCAATAGACTCAGCACGCACAGCCATTGATTGTTCGTCAGAATCTGTAAATTTGGCCAAGGTATTGCTAAGCTCCATTAAGGCGGCAATAGCTGTATTAAACGAGTGTCTGCGTGACATATCATCCGTAATCTTGCCTAAGGTTTGGTAGGTTTTTTGACGCACAGCCTTTTGTTCTTTGCTTAATATAGCTACTGATAGCTTGCCAATTTTGTTTGATTTAGCATCTTCAATAAAACCAACCACCAAACGGTAAATTTTATTAACAAAACGATATGAGCCTTCTAAGCCGGAATCGCTCCATTCAAGATCTTGAGTTGGGGGTGCGGCAAATAAAATAAACAGACGAACCGTGTCAGCACCATACTTTTCAATCATTTCAGCCGGATCAACCGTATTGCCTTTTGATTTACTCATTTTGGCACCATCTTTAAGTACCATGCCTTGTGTTAGTAGACTGTTAAATGGCTCATCGTTTTCGATTAGACCTTCGTCACGTAATAACTTATTGAAGAATCTAGCATAAAGTAAGTGCAATATTGCGTGTTCAATACCACCAATGTATTGATCAACACCACCTTTAAGCCAGTACTTTGTGCGATCATCCAGCATGGCGGCGTTGTTGTCTTTACAAGTGTAACGCGCAAAGTACCAAGAGGATTCAAAAAAAGTATCAAAGGTGTCGGTTTCTCGCTCAGCTTTCTCTCCGCAACTTGGGCAAGTAGTTTCATAGAACGACGGCATTTTTTTAATTGGCGATCCGCCAGCTTCATCAAACACAACCTCTTCAGGTAGCTTAATCGGCAGTTCGGATTCTGGCACAGCAACCGAGCCACAGCTTGGGCAGTTTACAATTGGAATGGGGCAGCCCCAGTAGCGCTGACGTGAAACACCCCAATCACGTAAACGGAAATTGGTTTTCTTCTCGCCTAAGTTGTTGTTGATTAGCGTGTTAGCAATCGCCTCAAAAGCTTGAGTGAAGTCCATTCCATCAAACTCACCTGAGTCAAACAAAACACCTTTGGCGGTAATTGCATTTTCATCGATAGAGGCTTTTTTGTTAATAACCTGTTTGATTTTAATGCCATATTTTTTAGCAAAATCATAGTCACGCTCATCGTGTGCAGGCACACTCATCACCGCACCAGTGCCATAACCCATTAGCACAAAGTTGGCAATCCATATTGGCACAGCTTCGCCGGTGATTGGGTGTGTACACTTCAAGCCAGAGTCGACGCCTTTTTTCTCCATGGTTTCCATGGCGGCCTCTGTAGTCTCCATGGTTTTGCATTCTTCAATAAAGACCTGTACATCAGCATTATTTTTGCCCGCCTCAAGTGCTAAAGGGTGTTCTGCGGCTACGGCTAAATAAGTCACACCCATGAGTGTGTCTGGACGTGTGGTGTAGACCCTTAGAGCATCAGAGCCCTCTCTAGTAAAATCAATTTCTAAGCCTGTTGATTTGCCAATCCAGTTTCTCTGTTGAGTAACAACAGCATCTGGCCATCCGCTTAAATCATCTAGCGAGTTTAGCAATTCGTCAGCATAATCGGTAATGCGCATGAACCACTGTGAGATTTCTTTTTTCTCAATTAGTGCGTCAGAACGCCAGCCACGACCATCAATAACTTGTTCATTGGCCAGTACGGTTTGATCAACTGGATCCCAATTAACGATGGCGTTTTTCTTATAAACCAGGCCTTTTTCAAATAACTTAACAAATAGCCATTGCTCCCAACGGTAGTATTCTGGGTGACAGGTTGCCAACTCACGAGACCAGTCGTAACCAAACCCAAGCTCTGTTAATTGCTGGCGCATGTAGTCCGTATTTTCATAAGTCCACTTAGCGGGTGCAACCTTGTTTTTTATGGCTGCATTTTCAGCGGGCAATCCAAACGCATCCCAGCCAATCGGCTGCATGACATTTTTGCCCTGCATCTTTTGATAGCGAGAAATAACATCGCCAATACTATAATTACGTACATGGCCCATGTGTAGGCGACCTGAGGGGTAGGGGAACATACTTAAACAGTAATATTTTTCTTTAGAAGTGTCTTCAATAACTTCAAATGATTTGTGTTCTTTCCAGTATTGTTGGGCTTCGGACTCAATGATTTGAGCGTTATATTCTGAATTCATAAGGATGTTTTATTTACTTGTATCGATGTCACACTGCGATATTGCTGAGTTGAGCTCTAAACTACCGACCAGCTCATCAATGCTATTTAGGTTGTTATCAATTAGATATTGACTGATGCCGTCATTAATTTTATTACACACAAGTGGATCGTAGAACAGCGAGGTGCCAATACCAACGGTTGCACTACCTGCAATGATAAATTCTAACGCATCGTTAACTGTGGTGATGCCACCCTGGCCAATAATAGGCACATTATGATGTTTACTTACTTGATAAACTTGGTGTACTTTTAATAGGGCAATCGGCTTGATAGCTGGGCCTGATAAACCACCTTGGTTGTTGCCAATAATCGGTGTGCGAGTTTGTGTGTTAATCGCCATACCCATTAGTGTGTTGATAACCGCCAGACCATCTGTGCCTGCATCAATGCAGCGTTGCGCACTATGAGCAATATCAGTTTGGTTGGGGGAAAGTTTAGTGATTAGCGGTTTGCTTGTGTTTTGACGGCAAAGCTCAACCACACGATAAGACATGTCAGGGTCGTTGCCAAAAGCAACACCACCCTCTTTAACATTTGGGCATGAGATGTTGATCTCAATGGCGTCAATATCTGTGTCATCAAACCTTTTGGCAATTTCGCCATAATCTTCAACAGACGACCCAGAAATATTAATAATAAACCGAGTTTCTGTTTTGTCTAGGTTTGGCATAATGTCGTTAATCACCACATCAGCGCCAGGATTTTGCAAGCCAATGGCATTAATCATGCCACTAGGGGTTTCTGTGACTCTATGAGGGATATTGCCAAGACGGGGCTCTAAGGTGGTCCCTTTAAGGCAAATGGCACCGACATCTTTGTTAGAAAAGCCTTGGATGCGTGTGTATTCCTCGCCAAACCCAACACAACCAGAAAGTAAAACAATCGGCGAGTCTAGTGACATTCCACAGAATTTAGTTTTCAAGTTGTTATGCATGGGTAGTATTATACATTTTTGCTGTTAAAATTATCAACCATGAAAGGATTGTTTATTAGTGGCAGTGGGACCGATGTTGGTAAAACATTTATTGCCACCCACCTTATTCGGGCGTTAAATCCTAAGTATCGCGTTGTGGCAAAAAAACCCATCGAAAGCGACTGCACAAAAACCCAACAAGGACTAGTGCCAAAAGATGCTGTTTTGCTAAACGACGCCTGCACCAACCCCAATCCCGTTGAGTCTGTTTGTGCTTATCGGTTTGAAGCTTGTGCGAGTGGTGAAAAAGCAAGTACAGATCAAGGTATTGAAGTTACGCTGAGTGACTTGGTTTCTGCGTCACGCCCGATCAATGTATCTGATTTTGTTGTTGTTGAGGGTGCGGGCGGTTTGTATTCCCCAATTGCAGCACAATTGCTCAATGTTGATTTGGCGATAGCGCTTGGGTTGCCTGTGGTGATTGTGGTTAAAGATGAGCTTGGCGCAATTAATCAAGCATTGTTAAGTCTGCGTGTAGCAAAATCGCACAATCTTAACGTAATTATGTTGGTGTTAAATCAAATAAGTACGAACAACTTAAACAACGCACAAGCGATTCAAGCTTACACAGATGTCAGGGTGGTGGTCTTTCACAAAGACAACGAAGATGGTTTTGCTAAAACAATTCTTGAGTTAGTCGAGTAAAGTTAAGTTGGGCTTTTTCTCGTCGCTCTGTTCTGTGTTTTGAGCATCGACTTCAAAAAACATGCCTTCGCCATTCTCACCTGCGTAGATGGTTAATATGGCGTTAGTAGGGACGCTAATAGTCTGAGATTTTCCATCAAAACGCGCCTTAAATGAGACAGTTTCATTGTTGATTAACAGGGCGCTAGTGGCCTCACTGGCAATATTGAGTACAATTTTCCCTTGCTGGATATAAGGACTAGGAACAATAACACCTGCTTTTGAGCAATCAACCAAGATGTGCGGCGTTAACCCAGAATCCTCCATCCACTGATGATAGGCACGAATTAAATAAGGCGCTACCGAAACTTTTGCCATAAAGGTTTATTAAGCGTTGTATTCTTTCTCGCAGTCGGTAAGGCTTTCTTTAAAGCTATCCTTGCTAAATAGTCGTTTAGCATAATCATGAATTGGCTTAGCTTTGGCGCCTAAGTCAATATCAAGTTTTTTAAGTCGCCATAAAAGCGGCGCCAAACAAGCATCAACAATGGTCATATCATCGCTCTTAAAGTAAGGCTGATAAGCAAATAAAGGAATAAGTTCGATTAGGTTGCTTGATAGAATTTTACGCGCTTCATTGGCTTCTTTTTTACTGCCAGTTTGAATAGCGTTAACCAGCTCATACCAACAACCAGCAGAGCGAGTAAATCTAAAGATTAAAAGGCGTTTTTCAGCTTTTTCAATCGGATCAACTGGTAGCAATGGTGGGAATGGAAAGCGCTCATCTAGATATTCAGTGATGACGGACAAATCATATAGCACCATGCCTCGATCAAACAAGGTTGGTAGTGATTGACAAGGGTTAAGCTCTAAAATTTCCTCAGGCATTTGATCAATTTTTAAGTTGACCACTTCTCTTTCAATATTTTTTTCCGCCATAATGAAACGCACTGCATGTGATTCCATTTCTTCAGCAGAAGCATAAAGTGTGGTTGAAGCTGGATTGGGTTTGGTTAGCATAATTGTTGTCCTTAAAAAATAAAAAACAGCGCCACTTCAAAAAGAGGCGCTGTTAAATGTGTTGACTAATTGTATCAGAAATTTCTAACTAATTAGTCCTTAGCGCGCCATTTGCCATATTTCACATCTTTCCAGTACTCTTTTTTCAACAAGTAAGAAAGGATGAATAAAACAAATAAAAAGCCCAGTACTTTATAACCCAAATCAACGCGTACCAATTTTGCAGGCTCGCCAACGTAATCTAGGAAGTTGGTAATATCTCTAACGTCCTGGTCAAAGTCTTCTGCTGATTTGTTTTGCTTAAGCTCCCACAAAACATCAGGCATAGAGGCGTTAACTAAGATTTTGTTATTAACACCGAATGGGCGGGTGTCGTCTTTATAAAAGCTACGCAAGTAGGTGTAAACCCAGTCTACGCCTTTTGAACGAGAAACTAAAGACAAGTCTGGCGGCGTTGTGCCGAACCATTTTTCCGCGCCTGCTTTAGACATTGAAGATGTAATTGTTCCACCAATTTTGTCACCGCTAAACATTAGGTTTTTTTCAACATCAGCATCAGAGATGTTGAGATCTTTGCCAATGCGGTTATAACGCATAAATTCAATTGAGTGACAACCAGAACAATAGTTCATGAATAAACTGGCACCATTTTGAAGTGATTTTTGGTCATTTATATCTGTATTAGCGTGGTCTAGTGGTGCGCCACCAGCAGCTAGCACGCTAAATGAGAGTGTCAAGCCAGCTAAAACAGAGGTTGTTGTTTTTAATAATTTTTTCATTTTATTTCTCCGTTACTCGTGCAGGCACTTCTTTGGTTTTGCCGATAGAGGTAAACCAAGGCATTAAGATAAAGAAGCCAAAGTAAGCTGCCGTAAAGATTCTTGCCAATAGTGCATTAACTGGCGTCACTGGCTGCATGCCTAACCACCCTAGGATGATGAAGCTAACAACAAAAACACCTAGTGCAACTTTATAAGGCCAAGAGCGGTAGCGGATTGACTTCACTTTTGAGCGATCTAACCACGGCAGTGCTAATAAAATTAACAAGGCTGCAAACATACCAACTACACCTGGGAACTGCGAGCCAAACATTGGTGGGATTGCCCTTAACACTGAGTAGAAAGGTGTTAAGTACCAAAGTGGTGCAATGTGATCAGGGGTCTTTAGTGGATTCGCTTCAACAAAGTTTGCGTGCTCTAAGAAGTAGCCGTTCATTGCTGGTGCAAAGAACACTACTGCTGAGAAGAACATCAAGAACACAACCACACCAACAATGTCTTTCACACTATAGTATGGGTGGAAAGGAATGCCATCTTTAGGAATGCCGTCCTTGTCTTTGTTCTTTTTAATTTCAACGCCGTCAGGGTTGTTTGAGCCCACTGTGTGCAGCGCAACAATGTGTAAGAATACCAACACAACCAAGATTAATGGCAGTGCAATCACATGCAATGAGAAGAAACGATTAAGTGCTGGATCACCAACAGCATAGTCACCTAAGATCCACACCAATAGGTCTGGTCCAATAAAAGGAACTGAGCCAAACAATGAGATGATCACTTGTGCACCCCAGTAAGACATTTGACCCCATGGCAATACATAACCCATAAATGCCTCAGCCATTAGTGCAATATAAAGCACCATGCCTAGAATCCAAATCAATTCACGTGGCGCTTTGTAAGAGCCGTATAACAAGCCGCGATACATATGTAGATAAATCACAATGAAAAATGCCGACGCACCAGTTGAGTGCAAGTAACGAATTAACCAACCCCAATCAACATCACGCATGATGTATTCAACAGATGCAAACGCGTTAGCCGCATCTGGCTTAAAGTGCATGGTTAAGAAAATACCAGTGACGATTTGCATGACTAGTACTAGCATTGCTAGTGAGCCAAAAAAGTACCAGAAGTTAAAGTTTCTAGGTGTGTAGTATTCAGCTAAGTGCTCGTTCCAAACCTTAGTTAGTGGAAATCTTTGATCGATCCAGCTTTTATTGTTATCCATGATTTACTCCTAAGATGCTTTTGGGTCAACACCAACTCGAATTAACGAATCAGATACAAAGTGATATGGTGGCACAACTAAGTTAGTTGGTGCTGGGGCGCCTGCATAAACACGACCAGCTAAGTCAAACTTAGAGCCGTGACATGGGCAGTAGAAGCCACCTTTCCAGGCGTCTCCACCTAAATCAGCCGCGCCTAATTCTGGGCGGTAAGTTGGTGAACAGCCAAGGTGCGTACAAACACCAACAATAACCGCCACTTCCGCTTTGATTGAGCGATGAGTGTTTTTTGCGTAAGCAGGTTGCTGATTTTCTTCGTTGTTAGGGTCAGTTAATTCACTGTCTAATGTTTTTAGATCAGAAAGAGTAGTGGCATCACGTCTGAAAATCCAAACTGGTTTTTTACGCCAAAGCACACGAACCAATTGTCCTGATTCTAGTTTGCTGATATCAACATCAACCGGCGCTCCTGCAGCCTTTGCTCTTGCTGAAGGCATCCATGATGATAAAAACGGCCACGCTACGAAGCCAACGCCGACGGCGCCAACCACGCTTGTAGCGTTAGTTAGAAAGCGTCTTTTCTTTAAGTCTATTTCTTGTCCTGACATAAGATTACTGTCCCTTTTATGTGAATATGGTTTGTTTTATTTTGAAATAAAAACCCGACAATTATAATGTATATCAGCTTTGTATAATAGTTAATTGTTCTAATATTCTACTAGATCGACTTTGACGATGATTTTTTGAACGTCTGACAAGTCATCTAAATTTTTGACAATATTTAACAGGATGTCTTGTTGTTTTTGGGCGCGAAAAGCCACTGCTTGATTGTGCGTAACAAAGGTGGCTACCTCGTCTTTTAGAGCGCACAACGATAATGTTTTAAAAGCCTCGGGTAATAAGGTTGATAGCTGGTCGTTTAGCCGATTAAAAGCCCTAGCCTGAGCAAATAAAGCACCCAGTTTTCCTTTGGGTGTAAAGTTTGACAGGTTGGTTGTTTTGTTTTTCTTCAAAGACATGGGTTTGTTGGTTTAGATATTAACCTTTAAATTTATAAAATGACCTTGTAAAGGGCTGTCTGTATCATAACATCTGTGCGAAAATAGAGCCATTTTTAAAACTACGTTTTTATTCATACCAATGAGCATTATAAATAAAGTTGTTGCCAAGATTGTGGGCTCTCGTAATGATCGCTTAATAAAAAAGCTTTTCAAAACTGTTGACCAGATTAACGAACTAGAAGCTGAGCTACAAGGATTGAGTGATAAAGAGCTTGGTGAAAAAACACAATTTTTTAAGCAGCAGCTAGAACAGCAGGCTACTCTAGATTCATTACTACCAGCTGCTTTTGCGGTTATTCGAGAAGCCAGTGTTCGTGTGCTAGGCCTGAGACACCACGATGTACAGATGATTGGTGGCATGGTACTCAACGATGGAAATATTGCAGAAATGGGCACTGGTGAAGGTAAAACCTTGGTAGCCACTTTGCCCGCTTATTTGAACGCATTGAGTGGCGCAGGTGTGCACGTGGTTACAGTAAATGATTATTTGGCCGCTCGTGATGCGCAGTGGATGGGTAAAGTATTTAACTTTTTAGGGATGAGTGTTGGTATTGTTACTTCTAGCATGCCGCCGGAAGACAAGCAAGTGGCTTACGCATGCGATATTGTCTATGCAACTAACAACGAGCTGGGCTTTGATTATTTAAGAGATAACATGGCCTTTACTACCGAGCAAAAGGTGCAGCGCGAACTTAATTTTGCAATTGTTGATGAAGTAGACTCTATTCTGATCGACGAAGCCAGAACCCCGCTCATTATTTCCGGACCAGCAGACGACTACTCAGCAGTTTATCAAGCGATTAATAAAATGATCCCCAGTTTTGTCAAGCAGACAGAGAGTGGCGAGGGTAAAGAGATCGTGATAGAAGAAGCAGGCGATTACACGGTTGATGAAAAACATAAGCAAGTCTTTTTAACTGATGATGGTCACGCTAAAGCAGAGGGCATGCTGATCAATGCGGGTGCTTTACCTGAAGGCGCAAGCTTATATGATGCCAGCAATATCTTATTGATGCAACATATTAGCTCGGCATTACGTGCGCATGTTTTATTTCAAAAAGACGTGGATTATATTGTTCAAGAAGATGAAGTTGTTATTGTTGATGAATTTACTGGCAGAACCATGCCAGGACGTCGTTGGTCGGAAGGTTTGCATCAAGCCATTGAAGCTAAAGAAGGTGTTAGCATTAAGAAAGAAAACCAAACACTGGCCTCTATTACTTTCCAGAACTATTTTAGGCTTTATAACAAGCTTTCTGGTATGACAGGCACGGCCGATACTGAGGCCGTAGAATTCCAAGATATTTACGCTTTAGAGACTGTTGTTGTTCCACCAAACAAGCTTTCATCTAGAGACGATAAAGTAGATCAAATTTATTTAACATTAGAAGAGAAGCTTGAGGCTATTGCTATTGATGTAGAGGCTTGCCAGAAAACAGGACAGCCTGTTTTGGTTGGCACCAGCAGCATTGAAAACTCTGAGTCTATTTCAGAGTTACTTCAAAAAAGAAAAATCAAACACGAGGTTTTAAACGCCAAACAGCACGAACGTGAGGCGCAAATTATTGCCAATGCCGGCAGTATTGGCGCAGTTACGATTGCCACCAATATGGCGGGTCGAGGTACTGATATTGTGCTGGGCGGTAAATTGGTTGAAGATGCCAGTGAAAAACAAAAAACAGACTGGAAAGAGCAACACGAGGCTGTTATTCAGGCAGGTGGATTGCATATTGTTGGTACTGAGCGTAACGAATCTCGTCGTGTAGATAATCAGCTACGTGGTCGTTCTGGCCGTCAAGGCGATGTAGGCTCTACGCGTTTTTATCTTTCACTTGAAGACAACTTAATGCGTATTTTTGCCAGCGAAAAAATGGCCGCCATGATGCAGAGACTAGGCATGGAAAAAGGCGAAGCAATTGAGCACAAAATGGTGAATCGCGCGATTGAAAACGCACAGAAAAAAGTCGAGGGCATGAACTACGACGCACGTAAACACTTATTAGAATATGACGACGTTGCTAATGATCAGCGTCGAGTGATTTACCAATTGCGTGATGAGCTGATGAGTGTCAATGACGTGCAAGATCGCTTTATCCAAATTCGTGAAGGCGTGATCGGCGATTTGTTTGTGGGCTATGTTTCAGCAGAGCAAGCCGAAGAAGACTGGGATGTTGAGGGTTTACATAATGCCTTGAAAGCAGACTATGCTGCAGATTTTCCTTTACAACAATGGCTAGATGAAGGCGTTGATGTTGATGAGCTCGAGAGTAGAATCACCCAAGGGCTCAGTGCAATATGTGATTACAAAGAAGAAATTACTGGCGCTGAGTCAATGCGTGGTTTTGAAAAGGCAGTCATGCTGCAAACACTGGATCACTATTGGAAGGAGCATTTGGCGGCAATGGACTACCTGCGCCAAAGTGTAAATTTACGTGGTTATGCACAAAAAAACCCAACACAAGAGTTCAAACGCGAATCTTTCACTATGTTTGAATCTTTGTTAGACACCATCAATATTGAAATTGTAAAATCGTTATCTAGCGTTACTATTAATGAAAATACCAATGCCGATGATGTTGAGCAACAAAACAATGAAGAGGTGCAAGCACAACACGAGGCGCTTGGCACAACAGGCGTAGATGATCATGAGGTTGAGGCGGCCACACAAGAAGACGAACAGGAAGAGATTGAAAAAGTAGGACGTAACGACCCCTGCCCTTGTGGCTCTGGTAAAAAATACAAAAACTGCCATGGCTAGCCTTTGTATTGGAATTATGTCTGGCACCAGCTTGGATGGTGTTGACGCAGTTGTTATTGATGAATCAGCAACACGGCTGTTGGCACAAGTTTATTTACCCTATCCTGCGCCATTAAAAAAACAGCTACAAACACTGACCCAAAGTGGAAAAACCTATTTAAAAGATTTGGCGAATATTGATACACAAGTCGCTCATTTTTTTGCTGATGCAGTTGATGCTTTGCTTGAAAGTGCCAATATTTTAGCTAAAGACATCAAAGTGATTGGCTCGCATGGTCAGACTATCTTTCATCAAGGTGGTGAGTATTCTATGCAGATTGGACATGGCGCTATTATTGCAGAGCGTTCTGGTATTGCCGTGGTCAGCGATTTTCGTATGAATGACATTGCTGCCTCAGGCCAGGGTGCGCCATTAACGCCAATGTATCATCAGTATTTATTGAAAGATAAAGAGGGGGTGGTGGTTAATTTGGGCGGTATTGCCAACTTAACACAGGTTTCAAAAGATTCAGTTACTGGCTTTGATACAGGCCCTGCCAATACTTTGCTGGATAATTGGATCAAGAAAACCAAACAGCTAGATTATGATCGAGATGGCATTTGGGCAAGATCTGGCCTTGTTGACGAGCGTTTACTGAACACCCTGCTGGCAGATGAATATTTTAAAAAACCAGCACCAAAAAGCACAGGCCCAGAATATTTTAATCTAGCCTGGCTTGCAACCCATTTAACTGGAAACGAAAGCGCTGTTGATGTACAAAGAACTTTGGTAGAATTAACAGCCATGAGTGTTAGCCAGCAGATCACCCAAGGCTCAGATGTGTATCTTTGCGGTGGTGGCGTGCATAACTTGTTTTTAGCTGAGCGCCTGTCTTATTTAAATCCACTTAGCAAGGTGTCCACCACAAACGATTTGGGTATGCCGGTTGATTATGTTGAGGCTGCCGCTTTTGGATTTTTTGCACGGCAAACATTGGAAGGAAAAACTTCGAGCTTGCCATCGGTAACAGGCGCTAAAGGCGCGAGAATATTAGGAGCTATTTATGCATCACAATGATACGCTACAGATTATTCGCCCTGATGACTGGCATTTACACGTGCGTTCAGGCGAGGCGCTTAAATCAGTGATTGGTATGACGGCTGTGCAAATGGGCAGAGCCATTATTATGCCTAACTTGGCACCGCCCGTTAGTAACGCCGCACAGGCCAAGCAGTACCACCAAGAAATTATGAGCGCCCTGCCAGCAGAGTCTAGCTTTACGCCATTGATGGTCCTATATTTAAAAGACAATACCACGCCGGAGCAAGTTCAGACAGCTGTTGATGGTGGTCTAGTCGTTGCAGCTAAGCTTTATCCAGCAGGCGCTACAACTAATTCAGACAGTGGCGTGACCGATATTAAAAATATTTATCCTGCACTAGAGAAGATGCAGCAGACCGGTATGCCGCTATTAGTACATGGAGAAGTGACTGATGCCGCTATTGATATCTTTGATCGAGAGGCGGTTTTTATTGAGCGAATATTGATCAGGGTTGTTCAAGATTTTCCTGAGTTGAAGGTTGTGTTTGAACACATTACTACCAAGGATGCTGTTGATTTTGTTTTATCTGCAAGTAAAAATATTGCCGCCACGATAACCCCACACCACCTATTGGCAAATCGTAATGACATGTTGGTCGGCGGTATTAAGCCACACTATTTTTGCTTGCCAATTTTAAAGCGGGAAAACCCACATCAACAAGCTTTGTTATCTGCTGCCACCAGCGGCAACGCCAAGTTTTTCTTAGGCACAGATTCTGCACCACACGCAAAAAATGACAAAGAGTCTGCTTGTGGTTGTGCTGGTATTCTTAGTGCACATTGTGCAATCGAGTTATATGCGAGCGCATTCGAATCTCAAAATGCATTAGACAAGCTTGAAGGTTTTGCATCTATATTTGGCGCTGATTTCTACGGCCTGCCACACAACAAAGCAACCATTACACTTAAAAAACAAGACTGGATTGTGCCTGATAGTTATCCGTTCTCTGATACGACCGTTGTACCATTTATGGCTGGAAAAACACTGGGCTGGAAGCTAGTACCTTAGATTTTAAAGTAAGCTTTTGCCTGCTGAGTATCAAGATCAATTTGTTGTTTTAGTGCTTCAAAACTATCAAATTTTTCTTCATCTCTAATTTTGTGTTTAAACACAACCTTAGCTTCAAGCCCGTAAACACTTTGATCAAAATTAAACAAAAACACCTCTAATAAGATTTTTTTGCCATTAACTGTTGGGCGATTGCCAATGTTGCACACCCCTTGAAAAACCACGCCTTCAATTTCAACCGTGGTTGCAAACACACCTAAGATTGGGCTAATTTTTCGCTTAATAGGAATATTGATTGTCGGAAAGCCGATGGTTCTGCCTTTTTGTTGCCCATGAATGACTTCGCCCGAAATTGAAAATTCGCGCCCTAGCATTTGTTTAGCGGTATTTAGCTCGCCACGAGCAAGCAGTGTTCTAATCTCTGAACTACTTGCGCGACAATCATTGCACAATACACTCTGAGTGTTTTCCACGCTAAATTTTTTGTCTGCTGATAAGCTTTGTAGTAGCCCTAGATCGCCCTGCCTATTTTTACCAAAGCGAAAATCATCACCGATCAGGCAGTGCTTCATGTTAAGCTTATCTAACAAAACTTGTTGAATAAAGTCTTTAGCTTCAAGCTCAGAAAAAGCCTGATTAAAATAAATTAACAAGTGTTTATCCACACCAAGCTGTGCCAGCAGTTGGTGTTTTTCTTTAAAATTACTTAGTGTGGCTTGTTCGCGACCAAAAAAACATTGAGGCGTTGGTGCAAAAGAAATAAGCACCGAAGGCAAGCCTAATATTTCAGCTGTTTCTACCAGTCTTGAAATGATTTTCTCGTGACCAACGTGCACACCGTCAAAATTGCCAATGGTGACAACACTGCCAGCGTGTTTTTTTAAATTATGTAAACCACGAATAAGTTGCATAACGGCTATTTTAATCTAATTGTGCTAAGATTTTATTCACAGGTGTTGGTACGCCAACTTTTAATTGATTGATTGATTGGAACCCGAGGACTTGTTCTGGGCAATCGACAATAATAGGGTTGATAGTTAAGTGATAGTGGGTAAAGCTGTGCTTAATGGGGTTAAGGACTCTGTTGATACAAGACTTTGCGTTAAATTGTTGGATAGTGTGGTTAATCTCTTGCGGATTGTCTTCGCATTCCATAAAGCTCCAAAGGCCACCCCAAATACCTTTTGTCGGCCTTTTTTCTAAATAAATATGACCTTGTTTATTTTGATAAACCAGCATTGCGATCGAACGACGGGACTTGTTTTTCTTTGGCTTGGGGTTTGGGTATTCGGTTTGTGTGTTATGTTGATAAGCCTGACATTCTTGCTGAACTGGGCACCGGCTGCAGTCTGGATTAGTGCGAGTACATAGGGTTGCACCAAGGTCCATAATGGCCTGAGTGTAATCATTATTGCGCGCATTGGGTGTGTGCTGTCTGGCTAACATCCAAAGCTGTTTGAGTGTTTGGGCTTGACCATAGTGCCCTTTCACTTGGTGGTAGCGAGACAATACGCGCTTTACATTGCCATCTAGTATGGAATGATTTTGATTAAAGCTAATGGACAAAATAGCCCCTGCTGTTGACTCGCCAATGCCCGGCAAAGCCACCACTTGCTCAATGTTGTCGGGAAACACTCCTTGGTAATCTTGCATAATAATTTTTGCGCTTTTATGTAGATTGCGCGCTCTGGCATAATAACCTAGCCCTGCCCATTGCGCTAAAACAGCATCTTCGCTGGCATTAGCCAATGATGCCAAATTCGGAAAGTGATGAATGAAATTATTAAAATATCCAATCACTGTGCTGACCTGTGTTTGTTGCAACATGATTTCACTAAGCCAAACGTGGTAAATATTGGCCGGACTGCCTTGCCCTCCCTGAGGACTGCTTGGTGTCGCTTGCCAAGGCAGTGAGTGTCGCCCGTGCTGATCAAACCACTTAAGCAGTGGCTTTGATATTGAGCTCATTATTTTAAGTTGAGCGGGTCGTTCGGGTTAATGCTATCCATAAATGGTTTATTAATGTCTTCGTGAGTGACTTGATAAACACAGCCAATCCAGTTATTGATAATACCACTGGTGGCATCATGCCAGGTGTTGCCTAAAGTTTGACTAATCAATGACTCAGGAAAATCACTTAGCTTAAATTCACCATTGAGTAGCTTGGTTTTAAACTCGTTTAGGATGGCTTTATTTTGCGGACTTAAATAATTGCTTGGAAAAGAGGGGTAGTCGTCTCTACCTTTGTTTAAAAATGAAACAATTTCACGCTTGTATTCTTTTAACAAGCTAATAGTATCGTATTCTGGGTGTCCTTGAAAGAATACAATTCTGAGTAAATCTTCACTGACACATAAATGCGCACCAACTTTGCTATCGACCAATATCTTGACATTTGCTTTGTCAAACTGTGCTTTGGTGATTTCATTAAAACGAGAATGTGGCACATCAAAACAAGTATTAACACCACTCATGAGTGGATGTTGGCGATCAAGTACTTGGTGTGGAAATACCCCCCAGCATTTCTCACCAATTGGCTGGCGCTTTTGTTGGTAACGAAATTCAAGCACTGCGTGGGTAGCCAAGCAAGAGCATAAAGTCGAAGTGACATTGTTATACGACCATTCAATAACTTCTTTGAGCTGATCGTAAAAAGGTGCTTTTTGTAAGTCAGCTTCCTCAATGTGGGCGCCGGTAATAATAAGCGCATCCAAGCCTTGCGCCTTAATATCGTCAAAACTTTGATAATGCGTATCAACATGCGCTTGTGCTTCATCGCCACGTTCAATTGAAGACAAGGTGAACGGGTGTAAATAAAATTGTGCAATTTGATTAGAGTGCCCAATTAAGCGAAAAAACTGCCTTTCAGTAGCCTCAAGCGCTGCATCTGGCATCATGTTTAATAGGCCAATATGTAGCTCGCGAATGGTTTGGTGGTTGGCACGATCTTTAGACAAGATGGTTTCCCCTTCTTGCTCTAGACGTGTAAATGAAGGTAGGCTAGAATGAGCAATGAGTGGCATTAGTCTAGCACTCCATAGATGAGCTCAAACACTTCATCTGCATTTTTACACTGATACAAATCTTCACTGTCAATGGTGTAGCCGTATTTTTGTGCAATGGCTTCATATTTTGGCACTCTATGCGCTAAGAGTTGTGGAAAGATCCAACCAACAAAAGCATCGGGGTTGATTTGTGCTACGTAAGTTAGGTTGTTTTCAGTTAAGTAAGTAGCCAGTTGTGCTTTTAAAAAATCAGCTTGATAATACAAAGGCTTGGGGTGTGTTTGTGCGCGCTCAATTAATGCTGATTTGTTGGTTTTGCTGGCTCGAATATAAAGGATTAGCGAATGCTCGGCGAGTGTTTGATACACTTTATCATCATCAAGTTCACACAGACTGCCACCTGCATCATTAATAAAATGATCAAACCCTTGCTGGGTTGATTTTTTAATAAACTGAGGCACATCCAGCATGGCGCTAATCTCTGCCTCCTGAAAAAGGGCTTGACGACGAGTAAACTCATCAATTGGTAATCCACCCTGCTCAGGATTGCCCGCCTTACCTAAAAAAGCAGAAACTGATGACAAGTTGTCAAAAGTGATGTGGTTTTCAACGCTAATAGATTTGTTGTCTAATAAATCACCTAGCCAATCATCCTGCCTGATGTTGTGTTTAATATTGTCAAGAATTGCTTGATTAAGATATTCGGCACCGATGCGGTAATCACCTGAATAGTGGAACCACTTATCTTCATTGCTCAGCAGTTTTGATAAGTGTGTTTTGCCAACACCCGACATGCCTAACAGCGTTAACCGCTTATTTTTTGATTGCTTGAATTGTTCGGCTGACAACCTCACAGCAACCCATCTTGTTTAAACATTTCTCGAATACCGCGCACCGCTTGACGAGTGCGGTGTTCGTTTTCAATTAAGCCAAAGCGTACATATTTATCACCATAATCACCAAAACCAACACCGGGTGAAACACCTACTTTTGCTATTTTTAGCAGCTTCTTGGTGAATTCTAATGAGCCCATTTCTTGATAAAATTCAGGAATTTTAGCCCAAACAAACATGGTGGCTTTAGGCGGGGTGACATCCCAGCCAATGGCTTGCAGCCCTTCACATAAGACATCGCGACGATCTTGATACATGTCTGAAATCTCTTTAACACAGCTTTGGTCACCCTCCAGTGCTTCAATGGCGGCTACCTGGATTGGGGTAAACATACCATAATCAAGATAGGATTTAATTTTTGCCAGGGCGGAGACAAGCAGTGGGTTACCAACCATAAAGCCCACACGCCAACCCGGCATATTGTAACTTTTTGACAAAGAGAAGAATTCAACCGCAATGTCTTTTGCGCCCTCAACTTGCAAAATGCTGGGCGCTACATAGCCATCAAAAACAATATCAGCATAGGCTAAATCTTGAATCACCCAAATTTCATGCTCTTTGGCGATTTTGATAACACGCTCAAAAAACTCTAATTCGACACATTCAGTGGTGGGGTTAGATGGATAATTAAGTACCAACATTTTAGGTTTGGGAAAGGTGTTTTTAATTGAGCGCTCAAGCTCTGCAAAAAAATCATCTTCTGGGCCACAAGGCACATGTTGAATATCCGCACCAGCAATCACAAACCCGTAAGGGTGGATTGGATAGGCGGGATTGGGTACCAATACAGTGTCGCCATTGCCAACAACAGCCTGCGCCAAGTTGGCTAAACCTTCTTTTGATCCAATGGTAACGATGGCTTCAGTTTCTGGATCTAAATCAACATCAAAACGATTTTTGTACCAACTGGTAATCGCGCGTCTAAGGCGTGGAATGCCACGAGAAGTTGAATAACGGTGTGTGTCTTTACGGCGTGCCGCCTCTACCAGTTTCTCTACAATGTGGTCTGGCGTTGGCTGGTCAGGGTTACCCATGCCAAAGTCAATAATATCTTCACCACGCGCACGCGCCTTTGCTTTTAGCTCGTTAGTAACGGCAAAAACATAAGCGGGGAGGCGTTTAATTCGAGGAAAATCTTCGTTCATTTATTTAATTGCTAATAATTCTACGTCAAATACTAAAGTTGCACTTGGTGGGATAACGTTGCCTGCACCCATTTCACCATAAGCTAATTTTGATGGGATAGTGAGCTTGCGCTTGCCGCCTATCTGCATGCCATCGACACCCTGATCCCAACCAGGGATGACCTGGCCAACACCCAGTTGAAAATCAAATGGAGCGTTTCTGTCAACGCTAGAATCAAATTTTTTGCCATTGGTTAGCCAGCCAGTGTAGTGCATAGAGACATGGTCGCCTGCTTTACAGGCAGTGCCTTCACCTAATGCTAATTCTTCAATAATAAGTTCTGCCATTGTGTTTTCCTAATAAGTTAATGTTATATTGTAAGAGCCAAATTTTCTAATATTTAGCACACCTACATCCAAAATTAAATATTGCCCTTTAATGCCTTTTAACAACCCCGAAATGATCGGTGTTTTATCAAAATTGAGTGAGCTAATTTTGCTTGGGTATTCTACCACAGGGTAATTAATTTCTAAAGTCTCGTTATTGAGTGTTTTAGCACCTAGTTCGTCAGCTAGTAATTGAACCTTTGGTAGTAGCTCCTCACGCACTTGAAGCAAGTCAATTTCTTCAACTTCATTTTTAAGCATTTTTCGCCAATTAGTTTTGTCGTTTACAAAATCTTTTAGTGCAACCTCTATTTGCCCAGATTTAAGGCGGGTGTCGACTTCTAGTATCGGTAGAGCGCTGATAGCGCCTTGATCAATCCACCGACCAGGAATATTGGATTTTCGCGTAATACCAACTTTAACACCCGATGAGTTGGCCAAATAAATTACGTGTGGGGTAAAGCAGTTATCCAAACCCCATGCCGGTTCACGACAAGTGCCTAGGTGGTGGTGACAGTTTTCTGGCTTCATAATGCACAAATCACAACTGGCTAGTTTTTGACAACAAGGGTAGCAGTAACCTTGAGAGTAACTTTTGTTGGTTACCTTTCCGCAATTTGCGCAGTTGATTTGACCATTAAATTCTAATTGTATGGTTTCACCAATCAAGTCGTTTATATTGAGCAACTTGTCGCCAATGGGTAGTTGGTATTGTGCTGTGCCCACACTAAGACTGGTGTGCATTTTGCTAATGAGCCCACTTAGCTGCATAGGATTAGGTTTGGGTTAGTAGGGTTTGTACTTCTAGGTATTTATCGGCCGTTTTTTGAATGATGTATTCGGGTAGTGTGGGCGCAGGTGGTGCCTTGTTCCAGTCTAGCGTTTCTAAATAGTCACGCACAATTTGTTTATCAAAGCTTTTTGGGCTACTACCTACTTGATAGTCTGCTTTCGACCAGAATCTTGAAGAGTCTGGCGTGAGCACCTCGTCCATCAAGGTAAGCTGGTTATTTTCATCAAGACCAAATTCAAATTTGGTGTCGGCAATAATAATGCCGCGCGACAATGCATAATCAGCAGCGAATTGGTAGAGTGATAAACTGGCTTGTTTAACTTGCTGAGCCATATTTTTTCCCAATATATCTATGGTTGCAGCAAAATCAATGTTCTCATCGTGTTCGCCAACAGCCGCTTTACTAGAGGGTGTGTAAAGCACCTCTGGTAACTTTTCTGCCAGTTGTAGATTGTCGGGCAGCGCAGTGCCACACACACTGCCTGTGTTTTGGTAGTCTTTCCAGCCAGAGCCAATAATGTAGCCACGAACAATTGCCTCTACCGCTAATGGCTTGAGTTTTTTTACAATAATAGCGCGACCCTCAACTTGCTGAACCTCGGCTACACTTAGTACATTGCTTAGTGGTTCATGAGTTAAGTGGTTGGGAATAATGTGCTTGGTTTTGTCAAACCAAAAGTTAGCCACCTTGGTGAGTACCACCCCTTTTTGGCTGATTGGCGTATCAAAAACAACATCAAACGCACTAAGACGGTCCGTGGTGACAATCAACATACGATTGTCATCAATATCATAAATATCTCGAACTTTTCCTTTTTGAATTAAAGGCAGACTAAGCGAGGTCTCGAACAGTGTTTGCAAGGGTGTTTTTCGTTAATAATTTTATCGTTATTTTAACCTTAATCCTAACATCGAAAATACGAATGTCGGATGCGTTAATGCATGTCTATGGTAAAATACACACCATAGTATGATGATAAAAATTTTTCTAATTACTGCCCTGCTAATCGCCCAATTTTCAACGGCTTCACCCTTGACTGACGGCGCATTGCGATTAATCCAAGTGGGCAACGAAATTGGTTCGCGCGATGTAGTGATGCGGGGGCAGTCTCTACTAATGAAGGGCGCGTTTGATCTAAATGATTTTGACGCAATATACGAGACCTCTAAACAAATGCGCCATGGTAATACGCTGATGGGTTATCAGCCACAGCCCCGTGTCGCTAACGAAATGCTCATTAAGCTAGTAAGACAAAGCCACGACCCTGCATTGTATGACTATGCGCTATACCTGCTAGATGGCAAGGGTGGCTTTGTTAAAAATGACTTCTTAGCTTTAAATTTGTTAGAAGAATCTTTTGAAGTGCATGGCAATGCAGATGCTGCCTTTATTGCTGCTGTAATTAGAAACGAAGCTTTGGTGCCAGGCACTAAGGACGAACAGCGTATTGGCGAGTTGATTACGTTTGCAGTTTTAAATAAGGTTAAAGGCGCGTCTGAGTACCAAGCTCAATATATCGACAGCGGACACTGGAGAAGTCTTAATGTTAGATACTGGAAAGACTGGCTAGCTAATCAATAATTTATAAGCTACGTAAGATTTTGTTGGCTCTATTTTTAAAGTGCCAAAAATCAGAATGAGCAACTTGTTTTTGTTTGGGCAGTGGGTGAGTTAGTGGGTTTCTTCGAATACCTTTATAGCGTAATTCGTAGTGTAGGTGAGGCCCAGTCGAGCGCCCAGTTGAACCTACATAGCCAATTACCTGACCCTTCCTAACCTTAGACGAAGGCTTAAGTCCACGAGCAAATTTAGACAAGTGACCATATACGGTTACATAATTACTGCCATGCTTGATGTAGACAACATTGCCTAAGGCGCCCATTCTTTTTCGGTGCTGGATAACGCCACTGGCAACAGAATAAACCGGCGCCCCTCTTTTTGCAGCATAATCAACCGCTCTATGTGGTTTCCAAGTTTTTAAGATAGGGTGAAAGCGCTTTCTTTGAAACTTGGAGCTAATGCGCTCATACTTTAAAGGCGCTTTTAAAAAGCTTGGGTATAGTGATTTTCCGTTAATATCGTAGTATCCGAGGCGCCCACGTTTATCAATATAAGAAAAAACAGCCACACGTTTTGTTGCGCCTATGTAAATCAGCGCACTGGGGTTAGCACCCTGTTTGCCAACAATAATAAATCGATCGCCTTTGTGTAAATCTTTGTTGAAATCAATTTTCCATGAAAATACACGTATCAAAGTTTTAACAATCTTTGGGCTGATATTGGCTTTTTTTGCATCAAAATTAAGTGATCTTGTAATGGTTATCGTAGTGTGGTCAGACGTATTGGCGCCATACGCCAACACACTTGATGGGCTGATTAACAGTAAAGAAAATGCTAAAAATAAAGCGCGCTTAAGCATATTTTCCAACAATTTTAGAAGCCAGATTTCGTGCTTCTTGGTCATTAGCAATGATGTCATCAAGGCTATTTAAAACAGCATGCTGGACTTGAGTTAGCGTCTGCTCAATAACATGAGGGATGTCTAAAAAACCAATAGCTTGATTCAAGAATGCCTCAACAGCAACTTCATTGGCAGCGTTAATTGTACCCATGGCGTTTCCACCCTGTTTGAGCGCCTCAAAAGCCAGTCTTAGGCAGGCAAATTTTTCAAGGTCTGGTTTGTAAAACTCTAAAGGTGGATTGCTGGCCAAGTCTAACGGCGCAACACCAGAGCTAATGCGATCAGGATAGGCCATTGCATAGGAAATAACGCTACGCATATCAGGGTTGCCTAGTTGCGACAAGGTAGAGCCGTCATTGTAATACACCGAAGAGTGAACAATGCTTTGAGGGTGCATCACTACATCAATTTGTTCAGGTTTTAAGCCAAACAAATAATGCGCTTCAATAACCTCTAGGCCTTTGTTCATCATTGTGGCTGAGTCAACTGAGATCTTGCGACCCATACTCCAATTTGGGTGAGCACAAGCCTCATCAGGCGTTATTGATTGCAACTCGTTTAATGGCGTATGTAAAAACGGCCCGCCACTGGCGGTAAGTTGGATTTTATTCAACCCTGAGCGACCGCCTTGTAGGCATTGAAAAATAGCAGAATGTTCTGAATCAACAGGAATAAGCTCGGCATCTGAGTGTTTAACTGCATCCATAAAGATATCACCCGCTAAAACCAGTGATTCTTTATTGGCCAGCATGATGCGTTTGCCGGCTTTAGCTGCTGCCAAGGCAGATGCCATACCTGCTGCACCAACAATGGCGGCCATGACATAATCGGTTTGTTGATGTGCAGCAATATCACACAAAGCTTGTTCGCCACTCAGAACTTGGGTGTCGTTATTGAGCGCTGCCTGTAGTTTTTCAGCTGCTGCCGCGTCCATCATAACGGCATAAGTTGGCTGGTGTTGGTGGCATAACTCGAGCATCGCCTCCCAATTGGTATTGGCACTAAGGGCGAATATATTAAATTGGTCGTTATGCTGGTCAACCACGGATAAAGTGCTTTTACCAATAGACCCAGTAGCGCCTAAAAGCGTTATGTTCTTCATAATAGGTTTAAAAGATTTAAACCTAGTAGAAAAAACGGTGCTGCTGCTGTCAGTGAATCAATGCGGTCTAGTACGCCACCATGGCCAGGCAAAATCTGTCCACTGTCCTTCATGCCAGACTCGCGCTTAAATAGACTTTCGAATAAATCGCCTAAAACAGAAACACTGGCAACAACAACTGTTAGTAGTAAATAACCAAAATATTGCTCACTAGCGATACCTTGCAGTTGTAAAAAAGCCAGCATTACAATCAGGGCAAAACCAATACCACCCAACACACCTTCGACAGACTTTCCGGGGCTGACTTTAGGTGCGAGTTTACGCTTGCCAAACTTTCTACCCACAAAATAAGCGCCTGAATCTGCCCCCCAAATGAGCAGCATTAACAGTAAAAAATACTCATCACCTTTTGAGTGTAGACTGACCAAGGCGACCCACATAGGTGCTAACAATAACACGCCACTCATTGATCGCACGATGCCAGAGCCAAACCAGGTTTGTGTATGGCTGGGGTAGCTCACCACCCAAAATAGATTTAACCCCCACCAAAGAGCAGAAACATAAAGCAAGATGTATAAATTTTCTAAGTTTTGTGCATGATTATTTGCAACTAATGTACAGCCAACAATAAACAGTGTCAATAGAGCCCTGTTGATAGGCTGAGTGATCTTAATTAATCTTGAAAATTCCCAAGCACCAAGCACAACAAAGGCCAATAATAAGTAAGAAAAATAAGGCGTGGTTAAGGAAAATATCGCCCAAATAAACAAAGGTGCTAATACTAATGCGGTTAGGAATCTTTGCATCATTCCACTTAACATGTTTTGTCCTTACGTGCGCCAAAACGACGATCTCGATGGTTAAAGTTCTCAATGGCTCTATCAAGCTCTGCCGGACTAAAATCCGGCCACAGGGTATCGGTAAAATACAACTCACTATAGGCGATGTCCCACAGTAAGAAGTTGCTAATTCTGAGCTCGCCACTGGTACGGATTAACAGATCAACTTTCGGCTGGTCTGCCAAGCATAAATATTGAGAAAAAGTATCAATATCAATATCATCAGCATTAATTTCATTATTAGCTGTGCGCTTAGCAATCTGCTGAGCGGCTTGTGCAATGTCCCATTGGCCACCATAGTTAGCAGCAATGACCAGTGTTAAGCCTGTGTTATTGACCAATAGTGCCTGCGCATCAACAGCTGTTTTTTGTACTTCTTGGGGGAACAACCCTAGGTCGCCAATAATTTTGAGTTTAACATTGTGTTTATTAAGTTTGTTGGTTTCTTGTTTTAATACGCTTAAAAATAATTTAAACAGTAAAGATACTTCTTCGGTAGATCGGTTTTTATTTTCACTACTAAAAGCAAACAAAGTGAGTGTTTTAACGCCTAGTTTTCCACAATGTTTTACCGCTTCACGTACTGTCTTAACCCCTTTTTGATGTCCCTGAATGCGGGGTAAGAAGCGTTTCGATGCCCAACGACCGTTGCCGTCCATAATAATTGCAATGTGTTTGGGTATATTCATGGGTGTTGATTATACCTATCGGGTGGCACAAGCCTTTTGAAAGTATAAATACGGTAAAATTGCATTTATTAAAATTTAATATAAAGCAACCCTTATGAGTTTAGCAAAAAGAATCATCCCTTGTCTTGATGTGCGTGATGGTCGCGTGGTTAAAGGTGTGCAGTTCGTTGACATTAAAGATGCTGGCGACCCAGTTGAAGTGGCCAAACGCTATGATCTTGAGGGGGCAGATGAAATTACATTTTTAGATATTACTGCTTCCCATGAGGGGCGTGATACAACAGTGCATATGGTTGAGAGTATCGCTGAGCAAGTGTTTATTCCGCTGACTGTCGGTGGCGGTATTCGCAAACCTGAAGACGTCAGAATAATGCTAAATGCTGGTGCAGACAAGGTCGCGGTAAATTCGGCAGCTATTTTTAATCCTGGCTTGATTAATGCGCTCAGCGCAAAGTTTGGCTCTCAGTGTATTGTCATCGCTATTGACGCAAAACAAGTATCAAGTAACCCGCCAAAATGGGAGATTTTTACCCACGGCGGTCGTAAGCCGACTGGTATAGATGCCGTTGAGTGGGCGGTAAAAATGACCGAGGGTGAGCATGGTGCTGGTGAAGTGCTATTAACTTCAATGGATTGCGACGGCGTTAAAACAGGCTTTGACCTGCCCTTAACCAAAGCGGTTTCTAATGCGGTTAATGTGCCGGTTATTGCCTCAGGTGGTGTGGGCAATCTAGAGCATTTATCGCAGGGTGTTATTGAGGGTGGAGCAGATGCGGTTTTAGCCGCAAGTATCTTTCACTTTGGTGAATACACAGTTAGTGAAGCAAAGATGGCCATGCAAAAAAATGGCATTGAAGTAAGGTTGTAATATCGACAAAATTGATTTTTTAATGACTTAAGCGTATCATTGCGCGCTTTGTAAAACAAGGTTTTTTATGAATTCTAAAAAAGAATTATGGGTGTTATTGGCTTCGTTCATTTTGCCAATTGCGCTTGGTACGGCGTTCTTCTATTGGAACCCAACGGCATTTACAGGCACTACCGTTAACTACGGTAAGTTTGTTAATCCAATTATTACCACCGAAGAGCAAGACGTGGTTTTTGATGAAAAAACAAAAGGCACATTGCAAGGCTTGTGGACACTGGCTTATGTCACCGACCAATGTGATAATGCCTGTATAAAAACACTTAAAGATATGAAGACCATTCGTATTTTGATGAGTGAAGACATGCGCCGCATTCAAAGAATGTTGTTAATCAATGGCGCAACCGATCTACAAGAACACGGTGTGCTTATCGCTAACCCAAGTGAAGCGCTTAGTCGGCAACTAAATAAATTTCCAAGAAATTCATTGTTTTTGATTGATCCATTGGGCAATGTGATGTTGCACTACAACCCGCAGGATTTAACTATCAAGCGCGTTATTAAAGACTTAGATCGTTTGTTTAAATATTCACGTATCGGTTAAACGGAGGTTGTTATGCCATCATTAAGTGATTTGCTCGGCTTATGTAAACTTAAAGTTGTTTCTTTGATTTTGTTAACCGCCGTGGTTGGTATGTTTTTAGCGGTACCCGCGCCATACTACCCAGACCTGATGCTAGTGCTGGCGGCATCGGTTGGTATTTCTATGGCGTCAGCTTCAGCGGCGGTGTTTAACCATATTGTTGATGAGCAAATCGATATTCAGATGTCACGTACCGACCAACGTCCTTTGCCACAAGGTAAAGTCAGTCGTAACCAAGCCCTGGTTTGGGGTGTGTTTTTAGGGGTGGTTGGCTTGGGTGTTTTACAATTATTTGTTAACACTATTACTATGGTACTTACATTCATTTCGCTGATTGGCTATGCGGTCATCTATACGATGTATCTTAAACGCGCCACCCCACA
>Ga0209141_1000268_pt1 | contig 45095 bp, 60 predicted proteins | sample SaaInlLV_10m_DNA_2_FD_184676 | JGI IMG/M metagenome (GOLD analysis project Ga0209141, IMG submission 184676) | Marine microbial communities from expanding oxygen minimum zones in the Saanich Inlet - Saanich Inlet SI074_LV_150m_DNA (SPAdes) (version 2) | ecosystem: Environmental > Aquatic >... | reverse complement strand
ATGTACGAGCCAGAGCAATTTCCAGGATTGATTCACAGAATGCTTGATCCAAAAACAGTAATCTTGATTTTTGCATCAGGAAAATTAGTTTGTGTTGGTGCTAAACTTGAAAAAGAAATTCACCGTTCAGTTCACCAAATACATGCATTGTTAGAAGAAAAAGATTTGATGGTATACGAATAACCATATTGGATGATTTGGAAAAATAGAAATGTCAAACAAAATAAAATGTGCCCATATTTTAATTGAAAAACAAAGTCAAGCTTTACAATTACTAGAAGAAATTAAAAAAGGTAAAAAATTTGGAACAGTTGCCAAAGAGGTTTCCACATGTCCCAGTGGAAAAAAAGAAGGAGATTTAGGGTATTTTACAAAAGGACAAATGGTAAAAGAATTCGAGGATGTCGCATTTAAATTACAAATTGGGGAGATATCTGAACCAGTAAAAACAGAATTTGGATACCATATCATTAAACGATTAGGGTAACAAAATCTAAATAAAAATGGCAGTCTTAACTGAAAAAAATTTAAGCAATATTTTAGAATATTTAGAAAAATCCATCAGTAACTTAGCAATAGATGCATTTGATAATTTAGAATTAGAGGGAGGATCACAAGGAGTAAAAAATTTTCTAGAAAATCAGTATGACATTAGATTAGAGAATTTGCTAATTGCAAAAAATAGCAGCATACATCATTTGGAATCAAGAATGAAAAATCAAGTAATACAAAAAAAACAAAAAATCATTGAAAAAATTTGTAAAAAATATAATAGTTAGATAAAAGCATCAAGACCAGTTTTTTCAGAAGAATTATGGCCTTTATTTTTTTCCAATATTTTAGTCATTTTAGTTCCCATGGATTTAGCAGCAGATATTTTTCGTTTACCAATCCAATAGTATGTCTCATCAATAGTATTTTTAGCAATTAACACAACCAACTTACCAGTATCTTTTCGACCAGTTCTACCTCTTCGTTGAATGAATCTAATCGAACTTGGAACATTGTCATAAAAAATTACTTGATTAACTTCAGCAATATCCAGTCCCTCTTCACCAACACGAGTTGCAATCAATACTTTAAATTCACCATCTCTAAATTTTTGGACAACTTCAATTTGCTTTTTTTGTTTTAATCCAGTATCCCCAGCTTTTCCAATTAAAATTCCGGCAGAGATTCCCATTTCAGACAGTTTATTGAAAATCATATCTACAGAGTCACGATAACTAGTGAAAATTAGAGCCTTTCCAGGAACAGAATTCAAAATTTCTTTTAATTTTGGAATTTTTGAGTGTTCAATACCATGAGATTGTGCTTCTTTTGCAAGGGTTAATGCTTTAGTAAAATTAGGATCAAGTTCAAACAAATCTTTAACGCCTACACCCTTTTTTGCTTGTGCACGTTTACAAAATTCTAAAAAAGGAGTCACACCATGTGCTTCAAGAATATTCAGAGCATAATGGATTCGGATTCCAGAAAAAAGAGGTTTTGCAGATTTTCTATTTTTAGTTAATACAAAAGGCCTCATACGAAGTAAGGCTGAAAGGGATTGTTGATTATTCAAATTAAGACCATTTTTTCTAAGAAGATCATATCTCTCATCTAAAGCTAATTTCAGTGATTTTTGGATGGATTTTAATTCAGGTGGAAGTTCAACATTAATCCATTCAGTATTAGTTTCTTGAATGTATGGTTTTACATCAGGACTATTTTCAGTTCGTTCAGCAACACTTGAAATTCTAAGCTTTGTTAAAATTTCAGTTGCTTTTTCTTGTTCACTTGGAAGTGTTGCAGTCATGCCTAAAATCCGAGTAGTTGAATTTTCAAAATGTTCAGCAATACTAGAATATGCATAATCCCCAGTGGTACGATGAACTTCATCAAAAATGATCAAACTAAATTGATTTGGAGAAACAATTTTTTTATTTAGATCGTTTCTAGCAACTTCAGGAGTAGCACAAATTATTTGACTATTCCAAAGATCAGTTCTTTTTTCAACCGTATCTTCTCCAGTGATCAATGTAATATCATCAAGCAGTAGATTTTGTTTTAAAAAATCAAAATGTTGATTGACTAAAACTCGAGTGGGTGCCAAAAATAAAATTCTGTTAGATTTTTTTGATAGGTATTCTGCAATCACATGTAACGCAATAGTAGTTTTTCCAAGACCAGTAGGTAAAACTACAATACAATTTTCCAACATTGCTTGATTTGCAAGATTAATTTGATAATCTCGTTTTTCTACAGAATTTTTTTGGATGTATTTTTTTTCAATATATTCAATCAAAGTATAACAAAAAATCAAGACATAGGAATTTTATGTTTTCTCTGTGCAAAATACTATGAACAGCTCAGCATTCAAGAAAAAATACTAAAAATAAGCGATTATGATGGAAAATAAGAATGAAAGTATGGCAGATAGTAAAAATGTCCAGTATTTCTCAGATAGATTTAGATATTTTCTAAAAAATAGGCTATTATGATTTCTAAAGGCCTAATTTTAGGAATAATGATCATAATTATTGGAGCAATACTACTCACAATAACAAGTTAGTAATAAAATCAAAATAAGATAGTTATTTCAATATAGATAAAATCGTACCAGCTGTTAGCCCGCCAATTACAAGAATAACCATGCTCCGATAAGAAAAAATCAATGTTTCACCATACTCTTGTGTACATATATTTTAAAATGTAATAAATTTGAATTCTTTTAGTCAATACGCTTAAGTTAATAGAAAAATTTGAGGGTTATTGAACAATAGACGTATTGGTTTATCTTTACTAATTCCATCAACAATTACTGGAATCATTATTTTAGTAATGAGTAATTATTTACCAAAGGAAGCATTATTGCCAATTCTAATAATTAATGGAGTTATCTGGGCTAGTGGGTTAGTTTTAATAAATTACAAAGCAAAACATTCTAGGAGAGACAAAAGTAAATTTAAAAGAACAAATACTAAAACTTGGGATAATTAAATTCAAAAAGTAATTTTAAATAAAAAAATTATTTTATTTTTTAGAATTAATCAAATCCCAAGAAATCGTAAGAATAAATTTTCAAAAGTATAGATTAATGATCATTTTCAAGAATGAGATAATTTAAAAAAATCCTTAACCTATCATTGTTTTCATCAAATGCGTCAAGCATATCATCAAATGCGTCAAGTGTATCAAGTGTTTCATCAAGTGTGTCATTATCTACACCAATTGTATTTACGCACAAATCAGAGTTGGGATTAAAAAATTTGATTTGATGAAACACTTGATGGGTTTGATGAAACATTACTCCCATAATACATCAAATTTAGATTCAAATAATATCAAAAAAAGAAAACTGTAGTTATTTTGTTCTTTCTAGGCACAGATAAGAAGATCAAGACTATTTTATTTCTTAGAAAATGTTTTTAAAAATAATTTTAATTCTTCTTTTTGTTTAACTAGAGAAGTATTTTCCCAAATTTTTAATTGGTTAAATTTTGCTAATTCATAAAAAATATCTTTATCTTCATCACTAAATTCATCATGTCCTTTTTTGTTAATTTTTCCATGTTTTCGTAATATACCAGATCTGCCTTTAGATTCTTCTTGATATTCTATAATTATTTTATTTTTAAAATCAATTAAATCAGGAACAAATTGTCTAAATCCTTTTTTTCTAAATTCTAATGCTTGTTTTTCTGTTAAAATTGGAACTTTTTTCCATGTTCCAAATTCATCAATAACTATTCTTGTTTTACCTTCTTTTGTATCCGTATCGATCATAAAATTATAATAATTTTCTTTATCGATTTGTTTAATTTGTTCACTAATATCAAATAATTTTTCAAGATCTTGAATGCCCACATCAAAATATTTGAATTTGAGTATATGATGAGAAGGTTATCTTAGTATCAATTAACAAATTAAATAATGATCGTTATACAAAATCAATAAATTCATTTTTTATTTAATATAGAATCAATTAAATTATAACCCAATTTAGATTCATTAAATCATATGGATACTTTTGAAGCAATTAGTAGTAGACGTGCAATTAAAAAATTTGATAATACATACAAAATGACATCAGAGCAAGTAGATTCTTTAATGAAATTAGCAATTCTTTCCCCAACAAGCTATAATCAACAAAATTGGCGATTTGTAACTACAACTGATGATGAAATTAAAAAGAAAATCAGTGTTGCGGCTCGTAATCAAGCACAACCTACTGATGGTGCTTTAGTTATTTTATTATGTGGAAATACAAATGCATGGAAAGAAGATCCATTAAGATATTGGAAAAATTCAACTTCTGAAAAACAAGAGTATGTAAAAAATGCCCTTGAAAAAAAATATGCAAACAGTTCTGAAAATAGACGAGATGAAGCAATGCGTTCTTGTGGATTTGCAGGTCAAACCATAATGATTGCAGCACGAGAAATGGGTTTGGATTCATGTCCCATGGTTGGTTTTGAATATGATGAAATTGCAAAAATAATTAATTTACCAAAAGATCACATTATTGTTTTAATGATAGTTGTTGGAAAATCTGCAGAGCCGGCAAATCCCCGAGGAGGTCAATTAGAATTAGACCAAGTAGTGTTTAAAAACAAATTCAATTAAACACCATCATTTTAATTTATTTTTATAAAAATTTATTCCATCATTTTTAGAGTATCAGATGCAGTAACAATCCCCACAATATGTGAATTTTTTGAAACTAGAATGCATTTTGAATATCTAATTAATTGTATAAGGACATTTGCAGGAGTATCCCAATTTACAATTGGCGGAATTGGATCCATAGTATCTGCAAGTTTTGCTTTTTTCAATTCGGCTTCCCCCAAATCAGATAAATGTTTGATAATTCCATCTTCAGATACTATTCCCACAATTTTTGATTTATCAAATACAGGAATTTGACTAATCGATAACATATGCATTTTTTTTATTGCATCATGAAGTGTATCAGTAGGTTTTAATTTTACAATGTCATCACTACAAAAATCACCTACAATGTGGGATGATGACTCTCCTTCCAATTTGGCTAAATTTTCAAAAATCTTTTTTGCAGTTTCATAGCTTGGTTGACTTCTTCCAGACTCTATTTGATTAATCATTGAAGTACTAACCTCAGTCATTGATGCAAGTTTTTTTTGAGTAATACCCAATTTTTGCCTAATTTGTTTTATTGATTCAATTCTTGGAAGCAATTCAATTAGAATAAACTATGTTTGGTTTTAAAATGTATTATTTTTTAGTTTTTTTTGCTTTTTTTGGTTGTTCAATTGCGGCTTGGGCTGCAGCTACAATTGCAATAGGGATTCGATGCGGAGATGCACTAACATAGCTTAATCCTTCCCCATGACAAAATTTGATTGAACTTGGATCTCCACCATGCTCACCACAAATTCCAACTTCCATATTCTTTCTAATTTTACGGCCATTAGTTACGCCTATTTTGATTAAGCTACCTACACCATTAACATCAATTGATTGGAATGGGTTTTTTTCAAGTAATTCTTTTTCCATATATTCTGGAAGGAATTTTCCTTCAACATCTTCCCTACTGAAACTAAATGTTCCTTGGGTTAAATCATTAGTACCAAAACTGAAAAACTCCGCAGTTTTTGCAAGTTCGCTAGCAGTTAATGCTGCCCTTACTACTTCAATCATAGTTCCAAAATTAATTTTTAATTTCATTTTATTTTTAGTTTCTACTTCTTTTTTGATAGTATCGTAGATTGCTTTAATGTGATTTAATTCAGCAATACTACTAATTTGTGGAATCATGATTTGCGGATGTGCCTTTACTTTTTTCTTTGTTAATTCTACTAATGCTTCAAAAACGGCACGAATCTGCATTTCATAAATTTCAGGATAAGTAATTCCAACTCTAACTCCTCTGTGTCCCATCATAGGGTTAATTTCTGCAAGTTCTCGAGCTCTTTTTAAAACCACTTCAGCATCATTAACTTCATCAGTTTTATTTTCTGCTTTTAATTTTTGAATTTTTTCAACTAATTCTTCAGGGTTTGGTAAGAACTCATGTAATGGAGGATCTAATAATCTAATTGTAACCTCATAGCCTTCCATTGCTTTTAGGATTTCAATAAAATCACTTTTTTGTAATTGACCTAATTTTTTAAGAACTTGATTTCGCTCTTCAACATTTTCAGCCATAATCATATCTACAAATAAACCAATTCTATCAGTTCCATTGAACATTCTCTCAGTTCTACACAATCCAATTCCCTGACCTCCAAACTGTCTTGCAAGTCTTGCACCTTCTGGTGTATCGGCATTTGCTCTAATTCCTAATGTTTTTGCTTTTTGTGCCCATGCTAAAATTTGTTCAAAATCTTTAGTGACTTTTGGTTCCACAGTTGGAACTTCACCAAGAAATACAGTACCTTCACTACCATCAATAGTGATTGTGTCACCTTCTTTTATCGTAATACCATTTGCAGTACACGTGTTATTGTTATAATCAATTTTTAATTCAGGACATCCTACTATGCAAGGTTTTCCCATACCTCTTGAAACAATTGCAGCATGAGATGACTTTCCGCCTAAACTAGTTAAAATTCCTTCAGCTGAGAAAAAGGCAGGGACATCTTCAGGTTTTGTCTCTTTTCTAACTAGAATGATTTTCTTTCCTTCTTCTCCCAATTCAATTGTCTTTTTTACATCAAATACTACAATTCCACTAGCAGCTCCTGGTGATGCTGCAATACCTTTTGCCAATTGTTTAAAATCTTTAACTTTTGATTCATCCATTGTTCTATGGAGTAATGCTTCTAATTGTTGTGCAGGAATTCTCAATAATGCTTTATCTTTGTTAATTAATTTCTCTTTTACCATATCTACAGATGTTTTAACTAATGCACCTGCACTCATTTTTGCAGTTCTTGTTTGTAATAAGTAAAATTTTCCTTGTTCAACGGTAAATTCAATATCTTGAGGTTCTTTGTAATGTTTTTCTAATTTTGAACATGCATTGTATAGTTCTTTGTAAGATTTTGGCATGTCTTTTTTTAATAATTCAATATTTTGTCCAGTTCTAACTCCAGCTACAACATCTTCTCCTTGAGCATTGATCAGATATTCACCTTCCAATTCTTTTTTACCATTATGACCATTTCTTGTAAATACTACTCCTGTTGCACTATCATCACCCATATTTCCAAAAACCATAGTAACTACATTTACTGCAGTTCCATTTGCAATGTCTTTAGTGATACCATTTTTTTCACGATAAACAATTGCTCTTTCCCCCATCCAACTTTTAAAAACAGCTTCTATTGACAATTCTAATTGCTCTTTTGGAGAATCTGGGAATTTTCTCTTTGTATGAGTTTCACATATTTTTTTATATTCTGAAACAATTGTTTTTAATGATTCAACGTCTAGTTTACTATCATCTGTAACACCTTGTGCATTCTTTGCAGTATCTAATACATGATCAAATTTTTCATCATTTACTCCAAATACCACTTTTCCAAATAATTGAATAAATCGCCTATACGAATCCCATGAAAATCGAGGATTTTTGGTCTGTTCTGCAAATCCTTCTACTGTTTTTTCATTTAATCCCAAATTCAAAATAGTATCCATCATTCCAGGCATGGAAATAGCAGCACCTGAACGTACAGATACTAGTAGGGGGTTAGTTGTTGAATTCCATTTTTTACCAGTCTTTTTTTCCATTTTTATAATATTTTTCATTACTGCTGGCATCAGATCCTTAGGTAATTTTTTGTTATTATCATAATACTTGTTACATACTTCAGTGGTAATTGTAAAACCTGGAGGGACTGGAAGTTTTAATCGAGTCATCTCACTTAGACCTGCACCTTTTCCACCTAGCAACATTCTCTTTTTGCTATCTGCTTCTTCAAATGCATAAACTGGTTTTGTTTTTACCATGTGTAATTTTCTAAATTTTTTGGCTTTTTAAACTAATGCCTTGGCAAACTCTGAAATAATTTTATTCCAGTTTTTAGATTTTATAATTCCACTTGCAACTAAGATCCCTTTTGATCCTAATTCTACTGCTTTAGATACATCATCGCCTGAAACAATTCCTGCACCACAAAGAAGTTTTGTTTTGTTATTTGCATCTTTAACTGCTTTTGCAGCTTTTACAATTAATTCTGGTTTTTCACTTGAAACAGATTTACCAGATCCAATTAACTCAGGTGGTTCTATTGCAATAAAATCAGGATTTAATTTTACGTATTTTTTGACTTCTGCTACATCTTTTACACACACAATTGAGATCATTTTTAGTTCTTTTAATTTTAAAACCAATTTTTGAATTTCTTTATTTGTAATTCTATGTTCACTGTGATTAATCAAAGATCCTTTAACTTTAGATTTTTTTAGCAACTCAGGAATCATAAAACCAGTGGTACTACCAATTTTGGAATCATCAACATGTTGAGATAATATTGGAATTGAACTATTAGATACCACTCCAATCAAATGTTGTGGAGGAGCAATTGCAATTTTTACTTTAAACTTTTTTGAAACTTTTTCAGCAGTTTTTACAAACTGGGTAATTTTATCGCCTGAAATTTCTTCGTAATTTTTACAGTTAATAACAAACATCGTTCTTTGAACTTCTTTGTATTGTATTTATTTCTTAATTTAACTTTTTTAATCGATTATCATATATTTTTTTCATCGAGGATACCAATATCATCAAAATTAAGCCTGCAGTGTTTGTTCCTATGATGAATACATCTGAAACAATAACACCATAAATTAACCATAAAATTGAACCAGCTGCGATAAACAGCATTAAAAATTTTGAGACATCTTTGAGACTTTTTGTTTTATATCCTTTGTAGAGTTGTTCTATCCATCCTGTGAGAATTAATACCCCAGCTGCTACTCCCAGAATCGTTAACAGCGTTCCATCTATTTCCATTTTAACTCCAAAAAAATTCATCCAACCCTGTTTGTTTTGGTTTTCCAAGTATCGTATCAAAATCCAAATCCATAGATGATGTTATTTGTTCTAATGTTGATTCTAAAAATTCCATATATTTTTTAGAATCCATTTCCTCTTTTTTTGCTAATTCTACGGGTTTAACTCCGGGTTTGTTTAATATTTTAATAAATGAAATTTTATCTCCTTTCTTTAACTCTTTAATAGATTCAAGTTGCCTTGCTGCTCGTATATGTTGTGGAATTGTTTTTACATATTCAGATGGTGCCTTGCTTAACATTACATTGAACGTTAAATCTTCTAATGGTATTTCTTTTGCTTGAACTTTTTTTCCACAAACTGCTATTTTTTCAGAAATAGATTTTTTTGCTTTTACAAAATCTTCCATTGTTTTTACTTCAGATAAAACATCCAATAATTCAAAAAATAATTTTTTAATAAATGCAGGAGTATGAGATTTCTTTCCAGTTAATCCCTTTACATCAACTTTTCCAGAATCAGTTACACCCAAATAATTTTTCTTTCTATTACTTAATACACAATACCTGTAAGTCTTATCAATTTCTAAATCAACACCATGATCAATTTTAGCTTGTTCAATGATTGTTTGTATTTGATTTTGTGTTGGATTTTTAATAAACAATGAATCAGTATCACCGTATAAAACTTCAATTCCAGTACCCTCACATTTTTTGATAGTTTCTAAAATTGTATGTCTACCTACGGCAGTTGTTGCTTCTGCTGCAGGTAGAAAATAGAGCGGAAATATTTCAGCACCCATTACCCCATAACTTGCATTCAAAATAACTTTAAGCGCCTGACTAACTACAGTGTATTGTTGTCTTTGTTCATCAGTTAGTGTTTCTTTTTTTGAAAGACTTTTGTAATAATTTACTCTCAAATCCCTCAGTGATCCGATGATCATGGATGTTAATCCATTTCTTTTAGAACATGTCCAATGATTTGTTTGAGGAATTGTATTTTTTTTACATTCTTCATGAGAACATCTAACTGTTTCATAAGAGAGATTTCTAACTTTGATAATACTTGGGTATAGACTTGCAAAATCCATAACAACTACTTTGAAATGAATTCCTTCTTTTGGTTCAACTACTAATCCACCTCGATATTTTTTATCTTTAATTACCGCATCAGACATAACGCCTTCTGTTCTTTTTTGTAATTCGTCCCTTTTTGGAATAAGTGCATTTCTTTTCCTATGTTCATAATACAACAAACTTCTAATCCATTGAGACACACCCATTCTTGCAATATCATCAACAGGCATTCTTCCAATTCTCGCAATGATGACAAGTAAGTTCATCAATAAATCGCTGTTAAAACTTGTAAGTTCATAAGTTAATTGTGCATCATTGTAACAATAATTTGCAGTTTGATAAAGAGATAATTTATCAAAATCTAAACCATAATCAATTTTTTCTTTTCCCAATAGTGCCTTAGATACACTGTTTAATGAAAAATCAGTATATGCTTGACTAAATGCATAAATTTGAAATGAACGATTAGATAAGGTCCTATACAAATCAATATGAACTCCATGTTTTAGAGTTGCAGAATCCCTCATCATGTATAGAGGATTATCATCATTTGAAACTCCCAATCTTTCGGCTCGATTATACAAATAAGGTAAATCAAATTCATCGCCATTGTATGTAACTACAAATGGAAATTCTTCAATTATTTTGAATGCATCTGCAATCATTTCTTTTTCTTTATCTAAATCATAAAACGTTACTTTGATATTTTCATCTAATTCATTATTCCCTTGTGCTGTTCCTTCAGTTTTAAGCACAAAAATTTGATCAAAACCATCACTTCCTTTAAGACCTATGGCAGTAACTCTTTTTTCGGCAAGTTTTGGATCTGGAAATCTTCCCGGATCAAATTCTACTTCAATATCTACACTCAGTCTTTTTATTTTTGGGATTGGTTGATTAAGTAAATCAGCCCATTCTGAAATAAATGCTTTAAATTCTTCTGCATCTATCATACTTTCACTATCTACTTTATCCCACAACAAACTTTTCAGTGCAAGTTTTACTTCATTAGATATGTCCATATTGTGGGGTTTTAGTAACCCGTCTGTTATCTCATAATATTTTCCAATAATTAATTGTCTATCATACAGATATGTTTCATAATATTTGATATCAGATTCCCAGGTTTCAATTTGATTTCTAATACTATCACCATAATTTCCTCCGATTGAAAGTGGATTATCTACTACTATTTTAGACATTTCAATTTCTTTATCTTGAATTAAATCATGTTTCTTAACTGTTTTAATTTCTATAACATCATCTCTTTCTTGTAAAAAATCTAATTCCTCAGGAGATAATTTTGAATAACAGTATGGTTTATGTCCAATTTCATCTTTCCATAAAAATAATTTTTGTTTTGTTGGTTCATAAAATTTCAGAATTGCAGATTTGCTCAATCCATCATATGTTGCAGATACTAACATTGATGGAAGCATTGTTTCTATTTTTTCTACTTGTGCTACTTTGGCTTGCATTTAATCACTCATTTTTTTCATATTTACTGACAAGTTCTTTTGCCCATTTTACAATTTTTGTTTTTTCTAAATGTACAATTTCCACACCAGCTTCGTTTAGTAAATCATAATCTGTTTCAGGATATTTATCCAAACAAACAAATTTTTTGATTCCAATAGTTATCGCCATTTTTGTACATTCTAGGCACGGGACAAATGTAGAATACAAAATAGCACCATCTGCACCGGCTTCTATTCCCAAAATTGCACAGTGCATTATTGCATTGGCTTCAGCATGATTACATAAACAACGATCTAAAGAAGCACCAGATTCTATTTTCCCATCCATTCTAAGTTGACATCTTTTACATCCACCTTCAAAACAATTTTTAATTCCAGGAGGAGTACCGTTATAACCTGTTGCTAATTGTCGATGATTTCTTACAATTACTGCACCAACTTGTCTAGTCATACAATTTGAACGTAATTTTGCTAATTCTGCTTGTAACATAAAATATTCATCCCAATTTGGCCTATCAAAAGAATTACTCATACGAATCGTGTCTAAATGTTACATATATGGATCTCGTTAATTATAATTTTATTTGCGATCAATAATTTTAAAAAATTATGATGCACCCCACCTTTAAATTCAAATTAAAACACACATTATTGAAATGAAATTAAATCTTCTTTTGATTATTACAATGGTTTCAATTTTTACTATCTCTGCAGTAGGACAATCTGTTCTGGGATATGGGGGTCCACCTGAAAATAATAGTGCAAATAATTATACTGTAAAAATCAATACTGATCAAGAATCATATGTGATGGGAGAATCAGTGATTTTTACGGGTTCTGTAAACAAGTATGATGAAGACCGTTCTTTGAGAATTACTGTTTTTGATTCTAGCAAAAATTTGATCATAACTAAAAAAACACCGGTTGATACGTATGGCACGTTTACTTACACCGTAAAATTAAATGAAAAATTTTCTGATGGTAAATATATTGTAAAATCCCAATATGGGACTTCCAAATCAACTGTAAACACTTCGTCGTTCATGGTTGTTATTGGAAACACACCCATAACGACATCAGATACATCTGAAATTCCTGTTTGGATTAAAAATAACGCAGGTTGGTGGGCAGAGGGTTCTATTGATGACTCATCATTTGTATTAGGAATTCAATTTTTAGTACAAGAAGGATTTATGAAAATTCCCATAACATCACAAGGTAATGGATCTGAAAGTAATGAAATTCCTGTTTGGATTAAAAATAACGCAGGTTGGTGGGCAGAGGGTTCTATTGATGACTCATCATTTGTATTAGGAATTCAATTTTTAGTACAAGAAGGATTTATGAAAATTACAAATTAAGGTATAAATTTTAAAAATATATTTTATTTATTGCATTTTTCTAATTTTCATACCAATTCCAAAAGATATGATCATTCCAGTTAAAGACAAGATTGTCAGAGAATTAGTATCAACAGTTGACGGAGTATCAGTAATCAATGGAATCAATAAAGAAAACCCAAACATAATTCCACTAACATAACTAATATTTTTTAAAATTGGCAATTTACAAGGAATCGGCATAAAAAATAGTTTTTTTTAAATTATTTAGTCTTTGATAATGACAAATTAATTTATATTTTAAAAATCCATATTTGATTGATGAAAACTGAAAAAGAAATAGAAGAATTTCGAAGAGACATAGAACAAAGATTGATTGATGTTTCAAAATTACCTGATCCTATAGGGGCTATGAAATATTATCAAGGTGCACTTCGAACTCTTGAATGGGTAACTACGGGACAGGATATCTGAGTACTATTTTTGAGTAATTCTAAGGGCTATCCCGATTATTAGAAAAATTATCATAAAGTATGATGTCATTACTGTCCATTGTGTAATTGTATCTAACTGCAAATCATTTACTAGTAAAATTGAAAATAATATTGTAAAAATTACACCAATTACTAGCATGATATTTCTAATTATATTTTTTTTATTTAGAAATCCCATAAGGATTATCTGAAATTAAATTATTTATTCCAATGTATTTTCTAATTTACGCCACTACGTCTTTTAATTTCAGGTGTTTTTTCAGTAGTGACATCTTTTTGAAAATTTTCAAGTTTTTGTTGATTTTCTTCAATTTCTTCTTTTGTCCATTCACGTACAAATTCATCTTTAATATCAACAAAATTTTTACATTTTTCACAAAGCCATAATGCATCTCTTTGTTCTGGAAACATAATAGGAAATCGTCTTCCATTACATTCCTTGCATAGTAGTGGCATAATTTTCTGTATTTGTACTTCTATTTGTACTGACATTATTACAAATAATGTTCAAAAAAATAATTTTGTTTGTTAAATACACAGTCTTAATAAAATTAGTCACAATATTCACATTTCAAAAAAGAGTATTTCGTATTTCATTACAAATTGTATAGTATTATGAATTTTTTTAAGATTAAGAATACTAATAGAATAAATTTGATTTAAAAATTAATTGAAAGATCAAAAATCATGGTAATGGTTCATGTCCTCGTTTGTATCCACTCCATTTTCGATATTCATAATCAGTTAAAGGAGTTTCACAACCACATTTACAAAGAGTTTTCATAATTACATTAAGAAAAACAGTGTATTTTTAGATTATCTTTAGAATATACTGACCATTCATTAACAATATTTGAAAAAATAAAATAAAGAAAGATCGCAATTAATTAAAAATTTTAAATTTTTACAACAAAATTATTTTGAATGAATTTTATTTTGTATTTGTGCTAAAATCAATGCAGCTTTATCCTTATTTTCATAAGTATCAACAGTTTCATCCAAGATAGCATCAATTTCATAGCTTTTATCAACTAAAATACTTGCAACATGATCATCCAAAGTTCCATTCCCAATCAAATAATATGCAAAAACAGTATTTTTTTGACCAATTCTATGAAGTCGATCCTCTGCTTGACGATGGATTGCAGGACTCCAATCAAGTTCTGCAAAAATAACATACTTAGCTCGAGTTAAATTAATTCCCACATTTCCTGCACGAATACCTGCAATCATTAATTTGGATTCACCTTTTTGAAATTTATCAATTTGGTCTTGTCTGAGGGTATCAGATTGACCACCAATGATAGAAACAGGGGAAAATTCCTGAAGGCTTTCATGTAATAATTTATGAATTACTTTATGATGACAAAAAACAACAACACTTTCTTCAATTTCCATAATATTTTTTACAAAATTAATCACATGAGGTAATTTTGCAACACCAGCAATTTGTCGTTCACTTTGAATTGCCCTGTGATATGATGCAGATTTTGAAAATTCAGTCTGAGCTTCTTTTTGTTCAGCTTCAAGTTTTTTCCAAATTTTATCAAGTTCTTCAAGATAAAAATCAGTATCAGATGCAATTACTTCTTTGTAGCGAACCTTATCTTTAAGCTCCTTTAAAACATCAGATTTTTTTCGACGAAGCATAACATGTTTTTGTAATTCATTTCTAAGAGAAGCTCGTTTATTTTCTAAAACTATAGCTTTGCCTTTATCATTCATATAACAAAAGTATTCACAAAATTCCTTAAAGCTACCAAGTAATCCAGGTTTTAAAATATCAATTATGGGCCATATTTCAGAACCGCGATTGTAAATTGGAGTACCAGAAAGACCAATTCTATATTGAATTGAAGGTAATGCTGCAAGTTTTTTAATAGCTTTGTATTTTTGAGTTGTTTTAGATCTTAGGTTATGAACTTCATCACACACTATAGTACGAATTCCAACTTTGTCTAAATCAACTGCACGTTTGAAAAGTAACTCATAATTAATTATGTAAATATCGGTTTTTGGCAATTCTTTAGATTTACCAGTTCTTATCAAGGTCACACTAGGGGATTCAGATTCAATAATTCTACCATTTCTGCTTTTTTTCTTAAGAAATTTTTCTATTTCACGTTCCCAATTTTTCAATGTAACTAAAGGAGCAACAATGAGAACAGGGAATGTTTGTTTTTCTGTAGAAACATACGATAAAGTTTGAACGGTTTTTCCAAGTCCCATTTCATCTGCAAGCAGTGCATTGCCAGAGGATTTTAGTAAGAAATCCAACCCTTCTTTTTGAAAATTCATTAATTTTCCTCTAAATTGTTCACCAGTTTTTGCACGCTTCAGTTTATGTTTAATGGGAGGCAAAGTGGGTTTGGGAGCATATGTTTTAACAATTTTTCTTTGCCAAATTGTTTTTGAAAGAATTTCTAACGGATATCGATCCATTAGCAGTTTTAATTGTTTTATACTTTCAAGAGAGTCTGCAATTATTACTTCATGCTCATTTTCACCATACCAAGCTTCAGGAGATAATTTAGAGATCATGTCAACTGCACGAGCACCAGTGACTTTCCAGCACCAAATTTTAGAATATTTATCAAGAACATATTCCAACGTACCAAAATTTTCTAGTGATGTTGCCATAATTTGTCGTTTTAAAGTTTTTTTGCCTTATGAATCTTGAGGTTTTAATAAAATTATATTAAAAAAATGAAAATCGACAAGAGTTAAAATATAACCCATAAACTTGATTTTGGGACAAATAAAATAGATACATCTATTCAAAAGAATTTTACAGTGAGATAAATTCAAAAATAAAACAACACAACATACGTTTAAAATTCATAAAAAATAATTAACAATATGGAATTTATACAAAATGAAGAACCAGAAATAAAAAAACCAATCATTATAGCTGCAATGCAAGATATGGGAAATGTTGGAAGCATTGTAATTAATTTTATAAATAAATCATTAAAATCAAAATCATTTAGAACTGCAAAATTATCATTTCCAACATATGTGATAGATAATGGAGGACATATTGATCTACCAAATGAAAGTTGGGAATACAAATACACAGATGATTTGATCATATTTGGAGGGGGGAACGGTCAACCTCAAAACAATGACGAATTAAACTTATTGTGTCAAGATGTAATTAATGTTGCAAAAAAATACTCTGCAAAATTTATTTACACTTTAGGAGGATTTCATACAAATAGAATTTTTAACAATGAACCTAAAACATACATCACTACAACATCAATAGAATTAACAAAACAAATAGAAAGATTAGGTGTAGATATGACTCCTCAAAAATCATTGATTACAGGATTTAATGGTTTGATTCTAGGGTTTGCAAAAAAATATGGAATACAAGGAATGGGAATGTATGGAGAATTAAATAATCCAGAAATTCCACAGTATAGAGCCGCAATTAGTATTATCAAAACAATTGAAAAATTAACATATAGAAAATTAGGAAATACAACAGAATTAGAAATTTTGGCTCAAGATATTGAGAATAAATTTAAAAATTAATGAGTAGTTCCAATTCCATGAGCAGCAGTATTCTCATCATGACAATCACAACTACATAGATGAGTTTTATGTTCATTCATACAATCAATACATTCAAAATGTTTTCTAGTTTCACAAGATGCACAAATCATAATTAACCATAATAATAGAAGGATTTGAATATTTCTTTAATATTGAAAAATTAATAACAATTTAGCACCTTTAAAGTAGTTCTATTAGATAAATCAAAATTTAGAACCATCATTTGTATAAAATTTTACTCATAAAATAAATATTTTTTAAAAAATAAAATAAAAAATAGATTTAGGGTACGGGGAATTGACGATACTAAACAATTTTTAATGCAAATAAAAATGACTAACTAATTGAAAGTATATCATAAATCATCTTGCATCACATGTAAAAAAACAATTTCAGAAATGGAACGAATGAAATTAGATGTAGAATCAAGGGATTTTTTTAAAGAACCATTTACAGAATTAGAATTAAAAAAAATAATCAAACTGACTGGAAAAAAACCTTCAGAGCTACTTAGAAAGAGAGATAAAATATACAAAGAAATGAATTTATCAGAAAACAAAAAAACAGATTCACAGATAATTAAACTGATGGTAAAACATCCAGGATTGATATTGCGTCCAATTATTATTTTAAAAGATAGGGCGATAGTAGGTAAAACAGATCTTAAAAAAATATAATAAATTAATCAGTATTTTCTTGTTTGAAAATCCTAATTGCCTCCAAATGAGAACAATTAGCTTTTTGGCCATTTCCATGATGAAATTTATAATAATTTTTGAATCCAAAACACTCACAAGTGTCAGAAGTAACAAAATAAGATTTTTCAGGGTTTGATGATGACCGAATTTGGAATAGATCTTGTTCAATTTTAGATACAAGTCCAGACTCAACTAGTTTTTTTGCCTTTTTGATAGTAGCTGGACTACTCATATTATCACGACAATAATTTAGACATTTTAATCTAGATATTTGAAATAACAATAGAGATAAAATTTTGGAAAAAATTATCCAATCTAATCAGGAAAACAACATATCAAACAGGAGTTAGAGGATAAAAAAAAATTGAATTCAAATTAAAAAAAATCTAAATTATAGTGAATAGATCATACACCGATGAAAAATATAATTATGAAATAATAGTACTCTAAAATGATATTAATCAAAATTATGATCATAAAAAATATCAAAATTAAAATTTTAGGAATATTGTTATTTTTTATTATAAATATTTTATCAAGATAATTAATTAAAAATTGAATTCAAATTTCATACCATTGTTTTGAAAATATTTTTGGATTGCAATTCTTATGGGTTTTTCCGAATATTTATTCAAAAGAAAATTCAAAATTTTATGAATATAAGTTTCCAATATTTTCTTTCTTTCATGTGCCACTTTAGATGTCAATATTTTTATTTTTTCATGATGATCAATTCTTAACATAACCAAATAAGCTCTATCAACATCATCTTGAATATGTTCTAGTAAATTTAATCCCTTTTCCCTCAAACGTATTCCATCAAATTTCATAATGGTAGGAATTTGTTTGATAAAATTTATTTCAATTTTTTGATTTGATTCAAAAACTTCCATCATTTTTAAGAAATTAAATTCACTTTGAACATCATCATTTTTCTTATACACAAGTTTATTTTTATCAGGTTTTGTTTGAAGATAACCAATATTTTCCAATATTTTCAGAGTCTCAACAATAGCAGATTTATCACCACCAATTTTTCTAACAATATCATTTGTAAATTTCCAATTTCCAGTTAATTCCAATATTTTATCATCATATTTTGTAGTCAATACCTATGCATTCTAAAATAGATAGTTAAATTATAATCTAAATAAAAATAGATAGGAACCAAAACCACATGGTTATCCACTGATAACTAATCACTATACGGTCTCAATAGCCTGCGCATAATGTTTGGAATTATTTGATTTCTATCAATACTAATTGGTCATAATAGAATAAAAAGGTAATTTATTAGAAATCAAATATTTGTTAATTTTTATTAAATTTTTTAAAAATATTTAAAGAAAATATCACATTAAAGTTATGTTATTTTAAGTCATTAAATAAAACAATGTCAGTCATTCAACAAGTCAATGAGAATGAAGAAAAACTACTCAACATGATCTTGGGAGAAATTCCTAGTTCAAGAGTTGCAATCATTTGTGATCATGATGGAAATATCTTGTGGAATAGTATTAGAGATAACACTACAAGTTTTCTAACATTAGATGAAACAAAGGAATCTCTAAAAAGATCCATAGGATCATGGGGTAAAAGAAACGAGTTATTCTCAAAAATTGGGAATGGGAAATATGCCATTGTTGCATATGATCGAATTAAAAGAATCACCATTCCGCTTCCAAACAATCATCTTTTGTTTGTAAGTTTAGAAGGTGAAGAATTTGGTAACGTCAAAAATATCATGACTATAGTCAGTTGGGTAGATTCCAATATGGGGCTATAGATTATTTTTATTTTATATTTTTAAACAAAATATTTCAAATTCATTATATGTAAAATACAAATTATTTTTACTCAAAAAAATTATATTCATAGTAAACACATGTTATAAAAATTCAAGAATTATAAATTTAAAATAACTATTTTAATTAAACACAAATAACAAAGACAGTTACGTAAATAATTTAGATATATTTAATATTCATATTAAGTAGTAAATAGTATGGCAATAGCATTTATTTTAATAAATTGTGAAATGGGAAATGAGTTAAAAATAATTCCAAACCTCAAAGAATATTGTACGGAAGTTAATGGAACATATGGGATTTATGATTTCATTTGTAAATTAAATTATGATAGCATGAATACATTTGAAGATTCTTTGAAGAAAATTAGAAAAATTCAATTTGTTACACATACAATCACAATACATACAATTCCAGAGCAAGTATAATGAAAATTATTTTAATAAAATTAATCAATATATTAAAAAAATATAATAAAATATAGGGTATCATCAAATAATTTTTTAAAAAAAATAAATTATTCTTTATATATGTGAATGTCGTATACTAATCATGAAAATAGGAAGTAAACAATAATGGCAGTAGCATATGTTCTCATAAATTGTGAACTAGGTTCTGAAGAAGCCGTAATTGCAGAACTAAAATCAATTGAAAGTATTAAAGAAGTACATGGTACTTTTGGTGCTTATGATATCTTAGTAAAAATTGAATCTAGTTTAGTAGAAGCACTTCGAGAGACAATTACATGGAAAATTAGAAAAATATCAAAAATACGATCCACATTAACATTAATGGGAATTCAGGGTCAAGAGTAAAAAATTGCCAAAAGCATACATCTTAATGAATTGTGATATGGGTGCAGAAAAAAAGATTATTTCTTCATTAAATGCAATTAAAGGAGTTACAGAAGCTCATGGTACTTTTGGTCTTTATGATATCTTAGCTAAAATTGAATCAGATGATGAAAGAGAAATTCAAAAAATAGTAACTGAAAAAATTCGTAAGATGGCAGAAATACATTCTACAATGACTTTAACTCGTTCAGAATCTGAAGAACTATTCAAACCATCAGATAAAATAGATAATAAAACACTTGAAAAAAATTCATCTCAAGCATATGTTGTAATTCATACAGAGAAAGGTGAAGAATATGAAGTACTACGAAATTTAAGCCACATCCCAGAAATAAAAGAAGCAGATGTAGTATTTGGATTCTATGATGTATTATGTAAGATAGAATGTGATGAACATGATTTACTAGAACAAGTGATTACAAAAGCAATTAGATCTCTACCCCACATTAAAACTAGTATGACTTTGAATGTAATTTCAGAGCAAGACTAAAAGTTATTTTAATAAATCAACTTGAAATTACACGATATTTTATGAAAAACTATGCCTGAAAATAGAACATAATGAAAAGATAAGATATTCTAATAATATTATATGTGATTTTTTTGTGAAATGAGTGTTGAGTATGAAAAAATACATAGCTACACGTGTCGCTACAATGTTCGGAGTTTTACTGATAACATTATTGATTACCATTATTTTAGTAGGTTCCAATATGGATACAATTCTAAAACAAGGAATTGTGTTTCAAGTAAGATCTGAAATTATTGAAAATCCAGCAATAGCAGAAAGTTTTTCATCAGTTAAAGAATTTGAAGCATTTATCGATAAACAAACAGATGAACGAATTAAAAATTTAGGGTTAGATGAGCCGTGGCATTCACCTCAAAGGATAGGATTTACAATGTATAAAATAATTTTATTAGATTTTGGACAAGCTACATTTCTTACAAGTGATTTAGGATCTTCAGATGTAAGAGACATTATTTTTGAAAAACTTCCAAGAACAATTCTTTTATTCACATCAGCTACAATAATTATTTCAATAATAGGGATTTTTGTAGGAGCATTATCTGCAAGTAAAATAGGTTCCACAATAGATAGAATTACATCAAGTTTTGCAATAATAAGTTCAAGTTTTCCAGTATGGTGGATTGGAATGTTAATGATATTTTTATTTGCATTTACATATCAAATTTTTCCAGCAAGAGCAACACCAGATATTCCATCATCAAATCCAGAATATTTAGTGACTTTATTGTATCATATGACATTACCATTAATCACAATAGTGATGATAGGATTTGGATCATGGGCATATTTGGTGAGAAATTTCATGGTAGGTATAATGCAAGAAGATTTCATCATAGCAAAAAAAACAATGGGAGTAAAACAAAATAGAATAACATACATTCATGCGTTAAAAAATGCAGCACCACCAATAATTACAATTTTAGCACTTAGTTTATCAGGTTCCTTAGGAGGAGCAATAATTACTGAAGCAGTATTTGATTGGCCAGGTATGGGCAGATTATATTTTGAAGCAATATCAGTAATGGATTTACCAGTAATTATAGGTGCAACATACATTTTGACGGTATTTTTTCTAGTTAGTATATTCATTGCAGATTTGTTATACGGGTACTTTGATCCGAGAATTCGTACAGGAGTTAATGCATGAGTAGTATCACACCAAATGAGATAAAAAAAGAATTTCTAAAAAGTAAAACAGGGATGACAGGGATTGCAATCCTAATAATTTTAATTTCAATATCAATCATCACAATAAGTATAATTCCTGTAGAAACTTTTCAGGAATGGAATAACCCAGGAAGTTGGATAACATATCCAAAAACGGCAATTCCAATTTGGGTGAATTTATTTTTAATAGAAAAAATTCCAGAACATAAAATTTTAACAGAACCAAAAGTTGAAATCACATCGAATGACGAAATTAACTTATCATCATATCAATTCAATGTGAATTTTAATTATGATGAATTTCCAAATGATTTTATTTATTCATATTCATCAAAATATACAAATTCTCCACTATTTCAAATGTCAGTAATTAGACCAGATGGGATTAAACTAGAATTAGTCTCCACATCACTCCCATATTCAAATTTAAAAACAATTCATGAAGATAGAATATTTTCAACAGATGCCATGATTAAAAAAGAATTAATGTTGCAATCAGAAAAATTTGAATTTAAAACAAATAATTTATCTTCAGAAGGAATTATTTTTTCAAAAACTGAAGTAAACCAACCGCTAAAAGGAAATTATATTTTTTCTGTTAATTTGTATGGGATTAACGATGAAAGTCAAATTGTTAAATCCAATCTAATTATCGGAGGAAAGGCTTTTGGCATAATGGGAACAGATGAATTAAGGCGAGATTTAGCAATAGGATTACTATGGGGAACACCTCTCGCACTATTCATTGGTCTTGTAGTATCAATCGCATCAGTAGTAATGGGATTAATGTACGGAGTTTATGCAGGATTCAAAGGTAAAAAAACAGATGAAACACTCATGAGATTCAATGATGTAATCTATGCATTACCCGCATTGCCTTTTCTAATAATACTTTCAGTGACCATCAGCAACAGCATATTTGTGATGGTAGGATTTTTAATGATTTTTGGGTGGGTAGGAATTGCAAAAGTTGCCAGAAGCATGTCACTTCAAATTAAAACTCGAGGATATGTTGAAGCTGCAACTATGATGGGTCAAAAAGATTCAAAGATTATTCTCAAACATATTTTACCACAATTACTCCCATATGCATTTGCAAGTGTTGCAATATCAGTCCCTGCGGCAATTACCACAGAAGCAGGACTCAGTTTTTTAGGATTAGGTGATCCATCATTCCCAACATGGGGTCAGATTTTACACGATGCCAATACATTTGGAGCAGCAGCAAGAGGGTTATGGTGGTGGATTGTCCCACCAGGAATTATGATTGCCATCACAGGTTTAGCATTTGTCTTTATTGGTAATGCACTTGACTCAATAATAAATCCAAAATTAAAAAGATAATTAGAAAGAATAATGTCTAATAACTTCTAAAGCAGAAGCATTAAGTCTTATTGTATAAGTTAAAGAATTTGGATCATCTTTAGTTTCAAATAAAATATCTGTAAACTTTGTTTTTTCCTCTTCAGTTGCTCCTGCTTCATGAGCACACAAGTTAAAGGCTTTCAAATTTAGATTATGAGATAAGAGATAAGAGATAAATTTTTTGTAATCTTCAGGATTAGACCAAGGTTTACTTTTCTCAAAACAAGTTGCAATCCAAATATCTACAGAATTATGAAAAAGAACTTTTTTACGAATTTCATCTAATGACAATTATTTCACCTAGAAATCTGCCCTTTGCATTTTGGAACCACAACGAGGACAAGAGCCGCCTTTGTGTTTATTATTACAAACAAGACAAACATATCGTACACTTGTAGAATTATCCTGACCACCAGTTCCAAAAAATCCACCACCTGCACCACTAGAACTTCCACCATAATTACCCATTTGACCCATTTGTCGTCTTCTCATATACATAGGAAGTAAAATGAATATTGCCATAACAAGTCCAATGCTGATAAACCAAGGTACACCAAGATAGCCTAAAACAATTTGAAGTCCAATGCTAAACACTAGTGAGGCACCAAGAAAAATATAATATCTTTTAAGTTGAGGATTCAAACCAACAAAAGTTCGCTAAAAAAGGTTATAAAGCTTTGTCAGAATTTGTTCTAATTTCAAACAAAAAATTAGAAATTAAATAATTGATAGTGAAACAGGATTACCACTACTATCCCACGCAAAAATGGAATCATCATCATAAGGGGATTTAATGATTAATGAAATTAATCCAAAAAAATTATTCAGATCAGTTACAGATGGTTCAGCAGAACCTGCAGGGTGTGAATGTACAATTCCAATGTAGCTATTGTCAAAGGGTAAAAAAGAATGTGGAAATCCAGCGAATGTTGGCCCCGTAAAATTAAACGGCGGAATAGCCAATCCATCTATTTTGATTTCACCATTTCTAGATTTTCCCTTCAATATCAAAATCCCCTCATTTGGATGCTTCATTTTACAAAAAGTAACAATACTGTCCAATACATTTTGTTCAAGTAAAACGGTACGTTCAATCTTTTTCTTTTTAAAAATCACAAAAATACTTCAATTACTTAGTAAATTAGTTTTCAGATTAAGAAATAACATATCGAGTATTAGAAAAGAACTGTAATTTATCTTCAATTCGAGACATAATTTGAGGAATGTTAGAATTTATTTCATCAATTTCAGATAAAAGGGTGTCAGACTTTAATTTTAAATCATTTTGAGAAGCAGTATTTTTAGAAAAGTTATTTTCAAGGAAAGTTAGATTTTCTGGTTTTAAAGTGTTCAATTCAGTATTCATAGAATTAAAAGTGTTAGAATATTCAGATATTTTTTTGATAAAACCATTCAAAGATTCTTCAGTTTCAGTTAATTGCGATAAAGTTTTGTCAGCATCTTTGACAGAAATAGAACCAGAAGATATGCCTTTTCGAATATTTTCCAAAATTACAATAATATGATCAAAGTTAGCTGGAATTAATGCCGTAAATGGATCATCAACTAAAGCAGATAAAATATTTTTTTGATCCTTATCTAAAGATGAAGAATAGGAATACCTACCAAGAGGACGAGATATTTTTGTGAATTGAGTATCAATTTCATTTTTAATTTTAGATTTTTGAAGAGTAAATTCATTTAATTTATTTTCCAAAGTAACATATTTTTTAAAATTCTCTGAAGAATGGATTTCATCTATAGAATTCTGTAAAGAGACATTATTTTTTTCAATTAGTTTAAAATTATTCAATACATCTGTATTTCGTTGTGTTTTATCAACATGATCTTGATTAAGTGATTTAATTTCTTTTAACATTTGATCAATATCATCAAAAGTGGATTGAGTAGAAGCATAATGTTTTAAAAGTTTTGTAATATTTGCAGAATTTTCATTCATAATTTTAAGATTGTCAGTTAATTGGTTAGCATATTTTTTTGCAAAAATATGAATGACTCTAGTTTGTCTCCCTAAAACATCACCAACTTTTTTGAGAAGTTGAATTAAAAAATAATCTAATTTTTTTGCTTCAGTAATTGTTGAAACTTGCATTAAATTTTTTACATCTTTTTTTAAAATATCGATTACTTGTTGTTTACCTCTCACTACAATTATAGCCAAATGTTTGTCAATATCATCGATATTCAAATTATCTTTTTCAAGCACAATACCAATTTTCATTAAATCATCAATAAGTGGAGCAGTGTTATTTCTCAAATTTTTTATTTCAGAAAGAGTTTGAGATTCTCTCAATTTACTAAGATCAGATATAATTTGAGGAACATCAGATAATGTAATATTTTGATTAACAGAGTTAGACTCCACCATTGGTTCAATTGATTTCTTTTTGCCCCACCCAAAGACCATTTGATAGTATTACGTTAAAGGGATTAAAAATGATTCTTTAACTAAATCTTAAAATTTAATGATAAAAAGAGATGAAGTATGGTAAAAAAGGCATTAAAATCATTTCATACAGGAACAATTAAGAGAACAGTCAGAATCAATACGTCAAAAGAAAAAGTGTGGAGAAAAATCAGTAATATCGTAGGCTTGCCAACATGGGTGGTAAATGTAAAAGAAACAACGTATCTATCTAAAAAGAAAAAAGATGTAGGAGCTATTCGACTAATTACATTTGTAGATGGAACCAAAATAGAAGAACATGTTGTTGCATGGAAAAAGGAGGAATATTTCACATATGTTGCAACAGAAGGATTGCCATTAAGAGCATATGTTGCCACAATTTCTATTAAAAACAAAACAAAAAATATTACAGAAATAACATGGCAATCATACCTCAATAGTAAAAAAATGTCTGAAAAACAATTTTTAGAATTTTTAGTGTTTATGGGATCATTTTATGATGCATCACTTGAAAATTTAAAAATGTTACTTGAAAAATAATATCAAGAAGTATTAAGTCAAAAGGTAAATACTGTGAATCGTAAAAAAAAATATGAGTGATATGAGATTCATTATTTTGGGAATCGCATTAATTTTTGTAGGATTTATTATTTTAGGAGCATTTGGTCATGAATATCAAGCTGCAACTTTAGAATCAAATGAATTTGGAACCTGTTATGAGTATTTTGAAGATAGACCTCCGGCAAAAATAAATTGTTCATTTAAAATAATGGATCAAACATTATTTTTTGGATTAATTTTAGGATTCATCATATCAGGAATTATTTCATTAATTAAAGGAGTTCGTGGAGATTGGGATAATAAAGTAAAACCAGAAGACATGGCAGGACCCAATAAAGATTGAAATGTTAATTATACATCCAAATATTTTTGATTAAAAATTAAATCAGAGTCACCAATTTTTTTCTTGAGTATTTCAAATTCTTTTTTTGATTTAATCATTTTATCTCGAATGTCATGCATAATTTTATCATCATTAGTAAGTGTATCATAATGATTAATCTGAACATGATTAAAATAATTTAAAACAGTATCAGCATTTTCAACAAATATCTGATCACAGTATTTACATTTCATTTTTTTTTATAATTAATCCTAACATATAGAACATGTGTATTGATGAATTTAAATATTAAATTCAAGAATACGTGCCATCAATATTTTGATAATTTAATATTATTAGAGACTTATTTTTATGGAATTTAAGCACAAAATTTCCATAAAATATAGTAAAAGGCAATAGTCCATCTGAATGGATTTTTACATCTGAAAAAAATAGATTAAAATCTAGAATTATGTTAAATCATCAGATAGTATTTTATTTACATTATTGAAATTATTCTAGTCACAGTTACAATAAAAAAAATTATAATTAAAAAAGATATTACATGAATAATACGAATTAAAGATTTGATTTATCGATTAAAAAATTCTTTAATTTTTTTTAAATTTTCAACATTGGATTCATGAAACATTACCATGGATTCAGACATAGAATTAGGTAAAATAGTTTTTAAATTATCTACCAATTCATCTCCACTTTCAATCATAGTGTCAATCAGTTTTTCAATCTCATTTTTATCACCAAGCATGATTTTAGATTAGAAGTTCATCTTAATTAAATATTAAAATTTTATTTATTGAGGTTTTTAAAATCCAAACATTTTGAATCAAATTCATCAAGGTAATGTTTACTATTAATTTGAGAATCCAAAAGATATAGTTCACAAGTTTCAGGATCAATTACAGGGGCATTATTATCATTAGTAATGAATTGTAATAATAAAATGCCAACAAGGACAAATATCAAAATTAGAGGTAGTTTAGTTGAAGAGATATCCATAAACAATCATAAATAATTTTCAACTTAAGCGTATTGAATTAGGAATGATTTCAATTATCTTTTTTAATTAAAGTTGCAGTTGAACGAACTTTAGGCAATTTTTGAATATTCCAAGAAACAATTTCTCTAATTTTCTCAAAGTTTTCAGCTTGAAGTTTTACCATCATGTCATGAGTTCCAATTGTTTCAAAAACATCAATAACTTGTTCCAATTCTTTTAGTTGTTCAATAATGCTAACTTCCGCACCTAATTCACAATTTAACATAACATATGCATCAGTCACAAAATAAACAGATAGTTGTGATTATTTAAAGATGAATAATTTTAGGCTTAGCTACCATACCACATTAACAAGATCCTTAAGATTACGTCTAGGTTTTGGAAATTTGGTTTGTTTAGGATAACCAATACACAATACAGATGAAGGAACCAAATCAGTTTGAAGTATATCCATTATTTTTTGTTCATCAAACATTCCAATCCAAATAGAGCTTAAACCTAATGCCTGAGCTGCAAGTTGAGAGTATCCTGCAGCAAGAGTTGCATCTTGAATTGCAAATTTTCTAAGAATGTAAGGGGGAAAATTCAATTTTACTCGAGAGGGATTTTTACAAAAAATCAATACCACAGGAGCATCAACATAAGATTGATGATTACAAGCATCAATCAAAGCATTTTTTTTTTCAAGACCTTTAACATAAAAAATTTCAAATCCTTGAAAATTACCAGCAGTAGGAGCAGTGTCAGCTGCTGCAATTATTTTATCAATTTTGACAGTTTCAACGGGTTTATCAGAAAATTTTCTTGTAGAACGTCGTTTTTTCATAACTGCAAATAAATCAGTATCAATTACTTCTTCAGTAGGACCAGATCGTAAAATAAAATCAAGTAGTTGATTTGGGATTTCAGGACTAATATCATCAAGAGTTTCTTGTGGAGAATATCCTTCAGGAAAAACAGCATCATCGTTAGGATTAAAATCTCGCATAATTATAAAATATTCAAGTATTATTAAAGAATTAAAAAATGATCAAATAGAATCATTCAGCATTAAATTTATCGCAACCAGAAGTACAAGGCTTATTCATAACACCTTCACATTTACCAAATTCATCATGCATTATTCGATGATGACCACAAATTTTACATTTTTGTCTAAAGTGGGTAATTAATTCTACAGTAGAAATATCAGATGTTTCTATTTTAGATTCAACAGTGTTCAAGATAATTTAATGTTAAAAATTAAGTTATTTTAAACATATAGATTTTTAAAAATTTAATGTGTGTAAAATAAAAAATAATTTTATTGAATTAGTAAAAGAACAAGCAAATAAAAAAATTACAATATTACCAAAAAGAACGAATTCTTTTTACATCGGTATATCTATCATGTAAAACAAATCCAGACATTAGTCCCAATACAGAGCCAAAAATTATATGTAAAAGTGCAGAATACCAGAGGACATACGTATTATTAAACAACAAAGTTTTCAAGGATTCTTTTTCTTTATCAGATATATCTAACAAAGACTCATTCAAAATAATTTCAGATTCAACAGTTGGAAGTAAAACTAAAACATGAAGCGGTAAAAAGATCAAACCAAAAATTAGTGCACCAGTTGCAGCGCCAGTTAAGATTCCTTTAGTAGGAGTAATAATTCTAAGCGTATCCCAATGAGAAGAGACAACATTATACAAAATTCCAATTAATGCAGCTACACATAACCCTAAAAATATAGTTAGTAGGGTATCCACGCCAGATGCAAAATGCATTGTTTTAAAAAATAGTCCATTAGGTAAGCCCAATTGTTGATCAATGGAAATAAATGCTGAAAATAGTGCAACCCCAGCAATCAATCCAGCACCAATGCCAGATTTCACAGTGCCTAGAAAATAAGATTTTTTATCATCTATTGAACTCATTAATGAAATGTCAGAATTATGTATTTTATAAAGTAATAACAATTATCAAGAAATATCAAGTTTTGACAAATTTTTAGAACATATTAGGAAATGAAGAAAAGAAAGTCAGTCATTCTAAAAAATCACAAATCATGAACAAATGGATCAAAATTAACAGTTATGTTCAACAGATGTATTATCTTTGACTTTTTCCAAAGTCTGATGAATTTCTTTCAGAGCCCAATCAATATCTTTAAGATCATTTGTAGATAAGGAGTTTTTCCATTTATCTAAAACAGTATGTGCAATTTCAGAACAATTGTATAACAAATTCCAATAAGGATGATGTTCAGCTGTAGTATATGCTAACTCAGTCATATCATTAAGACCATTTTGAGCTCTTGCCAAAGAAGTTATTTTTGCACCAAATATTTTTACAATATCATTTTCAAGATCTTGTTCTATCTTCAAAGGAATATCGTGGTCATATTTTTTCATTAATGTAAGAAGATCATTGTAGAAATTTTCAAAGTCAGTCACGTCAACATAGTCTCCGATGTTCTGCCAGCATACATCGATTAAAAACTACAGTAATTCCTTCTTTTCTTGCCAAATTTTCTGCTTCAGAATTATGTATCCCTTCTTGTAGCCAAATGACTTTAGGTTTTTTCTTAATTGCATCTTTAACAAAGGGTAAAACATCACTAGAAGGCCTAAAGATATCAACAATATCAATAGAGCCATCCACATCTAAAACAGAATTATAACATTTTTTATCCAAAATTTCATCAGTAGTTGGATTTACAGGTATTATTTCAAATCCATTATTTGAGAGGTATTTAGGCACATAATGTGCAGCTTTTGATGAATTTTTAGACATTCCAATTACAACTACTTTTTTTAATGATAAAATATCCCGAATTTCATCATCATTATGATCATCTTTTTCCATGAAAAATTTACAGTAATGAATAATATAATTTTTGAAAAAACAAAAAATTTTTTAGACGTAATTTAATGATGAATTCATGGAAGAAGAGTCAAAAGACATCATAGTTTTAGGTGCAATAAAACATGGGATAGAAAAATTTGATAAAATTCAAAAAACTACACAGATTGATTCAAAAGAATTAAACATTATTTTAGAAAAACTTGAAAATAGAGGATTCATCAAAGTTAAAGAAAAAAAAGGGTGGTTTGGAAATAAAATTGAAATTCATATCACTGAAAAAGGTTTCAAAGAAGTGGATGAAAGAGTACATGAGATGCAATTAAAATGGAATCAAATGGCAACACTATACAAAACAGGCGATAAAGAAAAACTAAAACAAACTATGGATGAAAATAAATCATTCATACCAACAATGATGTTCTTTGGAGTAATGGATATGATGATGTTTAGTATGATGTTTAGTATGATGGGGATAGGAATGTCAAATTATGTTCCAGCAGAAAGTATGCCAGATGGAGGTATGGATGATGGAGGTATGGATGATGGAGGTATGGATGATGGAGGTATGGATGATGGAGGATTTGATTTTGATATTGGATTCTAACAGATATTTTATACTTGAATTAAACAGAACATAAAATTGATTTACAATTCATTTGATGATACAGGGTTATTCAGAGTTTTAACATTTTTAAAAACACATAACACAGAATATCTTTCAGGTCAAGATCTTAGTGATGTTTTACGAATTAGTAGAGTTGCAGTTTGGAAACATATCAAAAAAATTAAATTATTAGGATATACAGTAGAGTCAAAACAAAAAGAAGGTTACAAACTTACATCAAATTCAGATTTGTTGCTACCATGGGAAATTATTTCAGGAATTAAAACAAAGACATTAGGACAACAAGCATATTATTTTGAATCAATAGATTCTACACAAAATCAGGCATTAAAAATGGCCAATGATCCAAAAAATAACGGCACCATAATAATTGCAGAAAAACAAACAGGAGGAAAAGGAAGATCAGGAAGAAAATGGATTTCACCAAAAGGAGGAATATGGTTATCAATAATTTTACATCCAAAATTTGACATTTCAATTACTACATTATTTCCAATTGCATCATCATTAGCATTATCATACGCAATTGAAAAAATTTGTAAGATAAATCCAGAATTAAAGTGGCCAAATGACTTAACAATTAAAGGAAAAAAAGTAGCAGGGATGTTAGTAGATGCAACATTTGAATCAAATAGAATTGAAAATCTAGTTTTAGGTGTTGGAATAAATTTCAAAATAGATATAAAAAAAATTGAAAAGGTATTAAAAAAAACACCAAATTATTACGGAGTAGCTAGTTTGAATAAAGATAACAATGCTGTTGCATTAGTTCAATGCTTTTTATTAGAATTAGAAAAAATATACGAGTTATTAAACACAAAGCAAACAAACAAAATAATTACAGAGTGGACAAAAAGATCATCAACAATTGGAAAGAATGTAGAGATAGACACAGTTAATGGAAAAATGAAAGGAAAAGCAACTAAAATTGATTATGATGGAGGATTATTAATTAAAGATAAAGGAAAAATAACTAAAATAATTGCAGGAGACATAATACATTTATCAAAATAAATTATTGTTTAGATTTTGGTTTAGATTTTGGTTTAGATTCAATCATAGAAGATTGTTCAGTTAAAATATTTTTTAGATCGTGCTGTATTTCAAAAACAGATGAAAGTAATTGTTCCAAAGATTTACAGTATTGAGCATAAATAGAAAGTAAAGCAGTTTTCTTTTCATCAGATTTTAAAAGAAATTCATTTGAACGCAATAAATTAGATGAAGAAATTATTTCAGGAATTTCCTTAACAGGTTCACCTAATTCATCTAATTCAGACATAATTTGAGATATTTTCTGTCGTAATTCAGAAATATTATTAGAAATTAAAATTTCTGTCAACATAAAAAGACGTTATGATGAACGAATTAAAGATTGTCATGTGTTTAAAAAGAATCAACAACAAGCCCAATCTTAAAATGAAAAAGTATAGAAATCAAGTTAAAAAGATCAATACATGCAATCTTCAATAAAATTTTTATTTTATTTCACAATAATTATCATATCAAGTTCATATATTTTTGATAATGACATATTTGCTCAAACAGAAAAAAAAATAAATGAATTACTAAATGATGCAAAAGATCATTTTCAAAAAGGAGAATACAGACAAGCCATAACAATCTATGATCAAACATTAGAAATTAATCCAAATAGTGTGATTGCTTTAAAAATGAAAGGTATTGCACTGAGTAATATTGATCATCATACAAAATCATTAAAACAATTTTTCAAAGTATTGCAAGATAATCCAAAAGATACCACAGCATTAGCTGGAATGGGAGTAGGGTTTGGGAATTTGGGAGAATATGAAGAATCATTAATTTATTTTGATAAGGCACATACAGAAAAACCAAATAGTGTAGTTATTAAAAATTATAAAAAATTTATTGAAAATGTCATTGTAAAATATCCATATACTTCAACAGACAAACCATTTGATTATAAAAAACAAAACATAGGAAACATACCAGAGTGGGTTAAAGATACAACTAATTGGTGGACTCTAACAAAAATTAGTGATCAAGATTTTTTAAATAGTGTAGAATACATGATCAAAAATAATATTATTGAAATTCCCGAAGATAGAACATTTGAAAATGAAGAAGAATTAAAAATGATATCATGGATTAGAAATAATTTAGGCATATGGAGCCAAAATGAATCATCTGATGATGAATTTTTTAAGAGTGCACAATGGTTAATCAAGAATAAATTAATTGATACAAATGTAAAAAAATCAACAGAAGAATTAGATTATGAAAGATGGTTGTTTGACAGATATCTTGCAGATATTTCAAAAAATGTAATTAACGAAAAAAGATACATAGAATATCCAAATCCAAGCCAAGATGTAATTAAAAAATTCCTCAGAGATTATGTAAAATGGAATTTTGAACAACAAGTAGAAATGTCATCATCATCATTTCCAGATCCTACATATGAAATAATAGATGAAACATATGTTATCAAATACAAAGTATACATAAATCAACAACCAATAGGATTACCACTAGATCATGTAAGTACATTGCAAAAAACATTTGAATTTTGGGAAGATCAAGAATTAAGCACTAATGATCAAAAAGCAAAAATGGTTTTTGAGATTACTAAATCAAAAGCAGATGCAAATGTTTGGGTAACATGGGTAGTTAGAAACATAGGAGAAGGAGTTTTGGGACATGCACATCTTGGAAAAGGAGTAGTAGAAGTAGCTTTAGGGGACTACAATTGTGATGGTAGTTTTCAATTATACGATATAGAGAGTGTTAAAACAATAATGACTCATGAAATAGGTCATTCAATAGGTCTACCACATACTAATGATAAAAAGAGTATAATGTATCCATCATACACACCTTCCTATGCATATTGTTTGTTAGATTAAATCATAAAAATAGAATTCTAAATAAAATTAGCTTAACCTACACACAACTAACCTTCAGAAATTTGGTAAAAAGAATAATAATAAAATAGCAGAAATAATTTTTGTATGATGAAAAAAGTAATTGTGTCAGGACCAAAATGTCCAGCATGTTTAGAAAAAAAAATAATAACGGATCAAAATACAGGGGAATTATTTTGTGGGAATTGTGGGTTAGTAGTTACAGATAAAATTACAGATACAGGTGCAGAATGGAGATCATTTTCAAAAGAAGGCGGAGCAGACCCAACAAGAACGGGTGCACCAACATCATTAACAATGCACGACAGAGGACTTGCAACAATCATAGGTGCAGCAAACAAAGATGCAACTGGAAAACCATTAACAGCAAGTATGAAAAGTTCTATTGAAAGATTAAGAACTTGGGATAGTAGAAGTCAAGCACATTCATCATCAGAAAGAAATCTCAGACAGGCATTAAATGAAATGAGTAAATTAAAAGATAAACTAGCATTAACAGATGCAGTAGTTGAAAAAGCAGCATACATCTATAGAAAAGCCTTGGAAAAAAAATTGGTTAGAGGTCGTTCAATTCAAGGATTAGTTGCAGCATGTCTATATGCAGCATGTAGAAATACAGAAACCCCTAGAACCCTTTTAGACATTGCAAATGGGATGAATATCAAGAAAAAAGATATTGCAAGATGTTACAGACTAATTTTTAGAGAATTAGAATTAAAAATGCCAGTAGTTGATCCAGTGAAAGGAGTTTCCAGAATTGCAAGTATTGCAAAATTGACTGAAAAAAGTAAACGAAAAGCAATTGAAATTTTAAACCAAGCAAAAGAAACAGGTTTATCAGCAGGAAAAGACCCTATGGGAATTGCAGCTGCATCACTGTATTTAGCATGTATAAGCACAGGAGAAATAAAATCTCAAAAAGAAATATCCATGGCTTCAGGAATTACAGAGGTGACGATTAGAAATAGATGTGCAGGTTTAAGAAAGATGCTTAATAATTAAATAATTTATCAAAAAATTTATTTTAAATTATTTTGAAATTCTAATTTATCCCAAGGAAAAACAACATAAGAATCATCAATTGTTTTACTACCATAAATTAATTGTGAAGGATATGTCATTCCACGTCTTGCAAATAAAGTAGCAAAAATGAAATTAGAAGGCTCATCAACTTTAGAAAATACAGCATCAAAAGTTTTACCACTATCAAAAATATCATCTACAAATAAAGAATTAGAATAAATTTTATTTTGATCAACAAATATTTTTTTTATTCCAAGAGCATCTGCCAATAATCTAGAAGGGATTAATCCACCTCTACTTAACGTAGTAATACTAGAAAAAGGTCTAGATAATTTTAAAACATCATCAGAAAGTGTTTGTATCAAAGATTCAATATCAGTCCAACTAACATCTTGGCTTGAAACCATATTAACAAGAAAAATTAACAGGAATTAAATTTTTATGATCAAAATGTTTTGAGAGGTTTTTTTTTAATTTGTTCAATAATTTTTAGAATTTTAAACGGAATGTCACCAAATGCAGTATCTTTTTCACGTGACACTAACAACACATCATCATTACTTAATGGGAAACTCATTACGATTACTTTATCCCTATAGGATAGTGAAAAGTGGACAATGCCAAATTCAGTATCAAATTCATGTCTCATTCTTACACGTAATGCAAGTTCCATGAACATCATCTCATCTTGTTTTTTAGCCTCTAGTGAAAGTAAACCATCCCGCATACCACCAGCCGTCAAATGACCTCTAGCACTGATGAATCTAGCTGAACGCATTTTAGGATCTAAATCAATAATATCTTTACAAATTTGTTCAAGTTCTTCTACAGAGGTCATAGAATTAATTAAAAATAGAACTATTTATTGCGATCTGATTTTATTGGTAAGAGTGCAACCAAAGTCACCTAAAGATACACAGGAGTCACCTAAAGATACACAGGAGTCACCTAAAGAAATGACAGATTATTACAAACATTTGTCATTATTTTGGACAGATATCATACATTTGATGTCAAGTAAACCACAAGCTCTAACATCAGTTGGACCAATGAGAGCATTTGCTGCAAATTCAAAAAAAATAGCTGTTGAATTAATTGAAATTAATGAAAGTTTGTTAGGGTTTAATCAATACATGACAGAGTATTACAAACAATTATCAGACACATGGGGAATAGCTCAAAAAAAAGTAAATCAAAAATCACCAGAAATTCCTCAAGATGTTGAACAAATAGAATCAATCAAAAGAGTATGGATAGATATTTTTGATAATGATTTTACAGAATTATTTGATTCTAAAAAATTTGGAAATAATTATGGAAAATTAGTATCTAAAGAATTGGAATTAACAAAGCATTGGAATAATATTTCAAATGTGATTTTACAATCAGTTAATCTTCCAAGTAAAGAAGAGATAGATGAAGTGTATAAAGAAATTCATTCTTTGAAAAAACGAGTATCAAAATTAGAATTGGAATTAAAAAAGGAAAAAAGAAAAAATGCACAATGAATCAAACATAGAATCAAGCATAGATCCAAAAATCATAGAAGAAGTTTTAAAATTTAGTAAAAATATGATGGACGCTCCAAAATTTGTATCAGCTCCAGATGAAATTAGTTTAGAAGTAACCCCACACAAAGTAGTTCAAGAAATTGATAAAACAAGATTATTACATTATGAACCAATTACAGAAATTAAATTTAAAACACCTTTACTAATATCATATGCGTTAATTAACAGATTTCACATATTAGATATACATCCAGAAAAAAGTTGGGTTAAAAATCTTCTATTGCAAGGATTCGACATATACATGTTAGATTGGGGAACGCCAACTAGTATGGACAAATATTTAGATTTTGATGATTATGTAAATGGGTATTTAGATTCATCAGTAGAATACATTAAAAATCAATCATCTACAGAAAAAATTTCATTACAAGGATATTGTACAGGGGCAACAATTGCAACAGCATATACTACATTACATCCAGAAAGTGTCAAAAACTACATTGCAACAGCTCCAGTAATTGACGGATGGAAAGATACGACAGTAATCAGTAATCTAGCAAAGCATATGGATGTGGATAAAATGGTAGAAACCATTGGAAACATGCCTCCAGAATTCATGTATTATTGTTTTTCAGTACTAAAGCCATTTGAACAAGGGGTTGAAAAATATGTTAAATTTTTTAAAAATATTGAAGATAAAAAATATGTAGATAATTTTTTGAGAGTAGAAAAATGGTTAGGAGATACACCACCAATTCCAGGAGAATTGTTTAAACAATGGATTAAAGATATTTATCAAAAAAATTTATTGATTCAAAATAAAATGCATGTAGGAGAAGAACGTATAGATTTAAAAAAAATAGACATGCCAATGTTTACACAAGTAGCAGTAGGAGATCATTTAGTATCACCAGAATGCAGCATGCCATTACATTATGCGGTAGGAAGTAAAGATAAAACTTTGAAATTATATCCAACAGGACATGTAGGAATGATTGCTAGTTCATTATCACAGAAAAAAGTTTTGCCAGAAATGGGAGCATGGTTAGCTGAAAGATCATAAAAATAAAAAGATAAAAAAAATAGCACAAACTACAAAATGTAAAAATTTAAGATTGTAAAATAATTTTTAAATAATTTGTTAATCAGAGTTTTTAGATTTTTTTGCAATTGGCAAAATTATGACTTGAATCAAATCACCATCACTCAAACCAAGGGCATTACGTTCAGCTTCAGGAATTGAAATTCTACCATTACTACTGATAGTTGTTTTGTATGCACCCCAATTCATGAAAGATGGAAGTAATTGACCGATGTTAAACATAGTATCCATGCTTTTACTTTGCATGGAAGACATATTATCAATAATGTTAGATTGAGTCTGTCGGGTTTTATCAGAAACATCTCTCAGTGTTTCCAAAGGATTGAATGTTTGATTATTTTGATTAGTCATTAAAGAACCAAAATTTTTCATAAATTCAGCTTGTGCCTGACCACCTTTTTGAATCCAATCTTTGAACATAGATGTAGGATCATATTGGTTGTTATAACCATTCATTACCAATTTAAGACAAAGTACGTATTTAAATTCTTTTAATTATTTAAAAATTTTAACACGTAAGAAACAAATTTTTCAGGTTCTTGAACATACGGTGTATGTCCACATGTATTCATTTCATAAAATTGGCAATTTTTAATTGCAGATACAAATTCACCAGCAAATGCAATTGGAATTACAGGATCATTAGTACCCCAAATTATTAATGTTGGAGAAGAAATACTTTCAAGTTTTTTAATCATTGAATTAGAATTTTTCAACCCCAACAAAGTAGACATGAAAGCAAGTTTTGCATTAGGTAATTTCATTCTAGTAACAAACTCATGAATGATATCTACAGGAATACTTTTTCCAGAACCTTCCATAGTTTCAAATGCATTTTTTGCACTTTGTTCATTTGGATATAATGCAGCCATTATGTATGCATCAAGTGCAGGTGTAGGTTGTTTCATCATTCCAGAAGGAGATACTAAAATTAATTTTTCAACGGATTCACAATGAGTAGAAGTGTATTCCACAGCTATTTGGCCACCAAGTGAAGAACCAATAATAACAGTATTTGAAATATCCAATGCGGTCAAAAATTGTTCTAAAAAATTTGAAAAATAATCTAAGGTATAATCAGCTAATGGTTTATCACTGTGACCAAATCCAATTATATCAGGAACAACAACACGAAAATCAGTATCAAAAAGAGGAACAACATATTTCCATCTTTCAGATGAAGCACCCAATCCATGAATTAATACAAGCGTATGTTTAGAAGAACCAGATTCAAGATAACGAATTTTATTTCCATTAATTTCAACAAATTTTTCATCCATTAGTTTAGCGTCAATCACATTACTAGTTAAGTATAATGGATTTTAAGGTACAGGAATATTCATCATAGTATAATATTTTAAGATCAAAAAAAAGTAAATTTTGTGATAAAAAAGAAAATTTCAAAAATTTTAGTACCATTAGATGGATCAAAAAATTCTAGAAGAAGTCTAGAAACAGCAATAACTTTGGCGAGAAGTTGTGGTGCAACAATTACAGGTATTTATTCAATTTATGCACCACCACACTCAGAATTCAAAGGAATAGGATCAGTTGAAAAAGCATTCAATGTTAAAATTAAAAAATGGATGGATGAAGCTAAAACTATTGCAGCACAAAATGGGATTGTGTTTACAAATAAAATAGTAAGAGGAGAAATAGGATATAATATAATCAAAGCATCACACGGAAAAACAAAATTTGATATGATTGTAATGGGTTCAAGAGGTAGAAGCACTACAAAAGAAATATTTTTTGGAAGTGTATCAAACTACGTGGTACATACATCAAAAATTCCAGTAGTTATTGTAAAATAATTATTTTAAAACCCATTTTTTTTAAAATATTTTTGGTGGTATTCCTCAGCTTTATAGAATACAGGTGCAGGAACAATTTGAGTAACAATAGGATCAGTAAATGAATTAGATTTTTCAAGGGATTGTTTAGATTTTTCGGCAATTTCTTTTTGGGTTTCATCATGGTAAAAAATTGCAGAGCGATATTGATTTCCAACATCAGGTCCTTGTTGATTTAATGTTGTAGGGTTATGATTATGCCAAAATACATCAAGTAATGATTCATAAGATATTTCATCAGGATTGAATTCTACTTCAACAGCTTCTGCATGCCCAGTTTTATCAGTACATACTTCATCGTATGTAGGATTTGGTAATTGTCCACCAATATATCCAACAGCAGTAGAGGTTACACCTTTAGTTTTACTAAGTAAATCCTCAACATGCCAAAAACATCCTGCACCAAATGTTGCTTTCAATTCAACAAATATTTTACAATACCAAATTAAAAGGATTTGATTAAAAATTGGAAACTAATTTACATCAGTGAAAATTTCAACAACTTTTTTTGCTAAATTTTCAATATTTGCACTAGGTTCAGCAGAAATCAATAATAAGATTTGAGTTATTGGAAAAGGGAAACTAACTAAAACAGCTTTATCACGTCGTGCTGCAAGATAATTAATTGGGCCTAAACTTTCATCATATTCTTTTCTAATTGAGGCTTTAGAAACAAATTCTAAAAAAGAATGTAATCTAGTTTCATCCCCCTCATAAGGCACCAGTCCTTCTTTGAAACCACCTGCAATTAATTGACCGTCTTTATCAACAATTCCAGCAAATCTAATTTCAGATTCACCGTGTAATTGCTTACATTTTTCATCATATAGTTGAAATTTATTAGAATCAGCCATCATATCAGATATACCAATATCAAGATAAAAACCTATACAGAACTAAAAAATGTAAAATTTTCAACACATTACAATAAAACCATTATGATTAAGATTCTAAAACACATTTCAAAAGAACGTAATCAATTATATTTTCTTGAGATGCTTTTTTCATTTTCAATATAGATTTGAAAAGTATTTTTTCGACATATGTTGGATAACGTTCAAGAATATTTTTTTTAAGAGTTGGTCTATTTTCTACATAATAATCAGCTAATGGATCATACACATGTGAACCAATAGGTATTTCATCAGTTATTTTAAATCCAGTAGAAATAATAAGATTTTTCAAATAATCTAAACTATAATGTTCTGATGACCACGTAAATTTCAACAACCCCAACTTTCCAAATGATGTGTCTTGAACAGTTATAGGAATTGCCAATACAAGAAAACCAGTTTGTACCAAAACTCTTTTTGATTCAGTAATAAAATCACGTAAAGGTTTGAAATGTTGTGCAGATTCTAAAGCTAAAACACGATCTACAGAATTGTTACCAAAAGGTAATTTTGTAGAGGTGGAATTTAAAAACTCAATATTTTTTTGATATCCAGAAAAACATAATTGTTTAAAATTAATATTTACATCATAAAGATTAAGATTTGGAAATGAATCTCTCCATAATTTAGAAGGTGCAGATAAACCACTTCCAACATCAATTGCATTTGTAGCAGTAGATAATTCAGATAAATTTCCAAATACATTACAAAGATTATTTTGAGCAGATATAGGATCTGTATGATTTGGAGACCAATAACCAAAATTAAGCATACTACCACCAGTAGCAAGTTGCATTACTGGAGATAATGTATTGTAAAGATTAATCACATCTTTTTCATTTTTACGAAATGTCCAAAGAAACACATCAAAAGGATTTATAGATATCAAAAATGATTTCAAATTTATTTAAAATCAGGACTATTAATTTCTAAGGTAGTTTTTAAAAAATTATAAAAATATTTCAAAGAATTAACGTATTTTACTAGCTAAAAAAGAAAGTCAAATATTGAATGATACAGACGATCATACATCATCAAAAATCATACTTGCCAAATGGAAAGATAGATTTTTTGCATGGATAGTTGATTTTATCATTATTTCAGCCATATCGACATTAGTAATTTTCATATCATTTCAATCATTAGATCATGAATTAGAAAATTTCATTATGAATGATGGAACATATGTTCCAACAAGCATTATGTTTTTCTTATATTGGATAATTTTAGAATATAAAACAGGTCAAACAATTGGGAAAAAAATGTTTAATCTAAAAATTACAAATATTCATGGTGAAAAACCAAATTTGAAAGAAGTGATGATCAGTAGTTTAGGAAAATCATTCATACTTCCAATAGATGTTGTTTTAGGATGGATGTTAACAAATGAAAAACGTCAAAGAATATTCAATAAATTAGGAGAAACATTAGTTGTTAAAATCAAAGAAAGTGATAATACTGCAAATATCAAATACATTAAAGATTAGTCAACAAATGTTCAAATCAACAATGCATAGCTTACGCTATGTGTGATTTAAAATGAAATCAACAATGCATAGCTTACGCTATGTGTGATTTAAAATGAAATCAACAATGCATAGCTTACGCTATGTGTGATTTAAAATGAAATCAACAATGCATAGCTTACGCTATGTGTGATTTAAAATGAAATCAACAATGCATAGCTTACGCTATGTGTGATTTAAAATGAAATCATCGTACAAGTCGTGTATATGTTTTCCACTTGATGAATGTAAATGATTCATCGCGCATAGTCTCTATGTAAGTGGCTGAACTGATGTGTTGGTCTATTAGTAAAGGCTGGCTCACCACTCGCCGAAGCTTGTGATCTACACCACCTTCCTATCAACGCAGTATTTTGCTGCCGACCTTCATCTTACGAAAGAATAACTTGTCTCGGGATGGGATTCGTGCTTAGATGCTTTCAGCACTTAGCCCAAACGGCTTAGCTGCCCGGCCTGCCTTATCAGACAACCGGTAAACCAGTGGCCACGCTGCTCTGTTCCTCTCGTACTAGGAGCAACTTCCCCTCAGTTATTCACGCTTCCATCAGGCAGAGACCGACCTGTCTCACGACGGTCTAAACCCAGCTCATGTTCCCTTTTAATAGGCGAGCAGCCTCACCCTTGGCCCCTGCTGCAGGACCAGGATAGGAAAAGCCGACATCGAGGTACCAAACCGCGGGGTCGATAGGAGCTCTCGCCCGCGACGAGCCTGTTATCCCTGGGGTAATTTTTCTGTCACCTCCGGGCCCCAATAGTGGGCACACGAAGGATCGCTAAGCCAGACTTTCGTCTATGAATTCCGTGCGTTTGGAAATCCATTCAGTCGAGTTTTTGGCTTTGCCCTCTTCAACGGATTTCTGCCCCGTTTGAACTCAACTTTGGGCCCCTTTGATATCTTTTCAAAGGGGTGCCGCCCCAGCCGAACTGCCTACCTGCACGTGTCTCCGGTCTTCACTGGATAAGTGGTACTGCAAAAAGAGTCTGGTGTTACATCGTTGCTTCATTAACATCCCGGGGAATGTTAAGCATAGCTCCCAGATACCCTGTGCAATTCTTACTATACCACAAGCACAAGCTGCAGTAAAACTCCACGGGGTCTTCTCTCCCCGATGGAAGTTGATGGACTGTTCGTCCACCTTATGTGGCTTCACCGGGTTGTAGGCGGGGACAGTGGGGCTCTCGTTGTTCCATTCATGCGCGTCGGAACTTACCCGACAAGGCATTTGGCTACCTTAAGAGAGTCAGAGTTACTCCCGGCGTTAACCGGCCCTTAGCTCGGTTGAACCCAAGTTTTAGGTACCGGCACCGGCCAGGATTCAGCGACTATACAAATCCTTTCGGACTAGCAGTCGCCTGTGTTTTTATTAAACAGTCGAAACCCCCTTGTCATTGCAACCTGCGATCCCCATTCCTCATGAAGACCGCAGGCATCCCTTATACCTAAGCTACAGGACTAATTTGCCGAATTCCCTCGCCATACGGTATACCCGTAGCACCTTAGCTTTCTAAGCCAGCGCACCTGTGTCGGTTCTGGGTACGAACTTGTTACTTTCTAACTACACAATCTTTCATGGTCTCCTGGAATCAAGAAAACTTCGCTAACGCGAAGCCACTTACACCTCGGAAAGGTTCTCGTCATTACGACACTCCCCAATCCTTGAATGCTTGGATACAACGATAATTGTACACTCCTTATCCGGAAGCGAATCATATAGCTCAAACGATTGTTACAAGGTATCAGAATATTAACTGATTTCCCATTCGATGTACTCTGTTGAGGCACATCTTAGGATCGACTACCTCCAGGCTGATAACGCATTGCCTGGAAACCCTTGCGCTTGCGGTGGTATTGTTTCTCACAATACTATGCTGTTACTGCCGCCAAGATCTGCAATAGAAATCGGTCCACAGGACGTCACCGCCCTGCTTCGACCCAATCACTACGCCAACCTACCACGAATTATCCATTGATAATTATCTAAAGTATCGGTATTTTGCTTTAGCCCCGTCCGTTTTTGAGGCATCCCCCCTCGGCAGGTAAGTTGTTACACACTTTTTAAAGGATAGCTGCTTCTGAGCTTACCTCCCTGCTGTCTTGGCGAGAACACGCTCTTTCGCTTGACACTTAGCAAAAATTTGGGGACCTTAACTTCAGTCTGGGTTAAACCCCTTTCGGCCATGAGCCTTACGCCACATGAGCCCGTGTGCCTGCTTCTGCGATGCGTATCCGTTCGGAGTTTGAATGAGGGGTGAGGGCTTTCGCCCCCGCGCCCCTCTATCAGTGCTCTACCGGAAACGCTATCTCCACAAACCACGCCCTGCGAGACGCTTCGGTTGGAACTAGCGAGCGCCAGTCTAGATTGGTTTTTGACCCCTATTCCCAAGTCACAACAACGATTTGCACGTCAGAACGTCTTAAGACCTCCAGAGGGCTTTCGCCCTCCTTCATCTAGCTCAGGAATAGATCGACTGGCTTCTAGCCTAGCCGCCATGACTCTACGCACTTTCACACGCCTCTCCTGACTTCTTGCGAAGCTGCGAGAGCTCGGTTTCCCTTCGCTTTCACTTTTTCAGTTTAAGCTTGCCATGACAGTTAGCTCCTTGGCCCGTGTTTCGAGACGGAACGCGTGACACTGATGATTTGAACATCAAACCTTCAACTCTATTGCTAGAATCTCCAATCCGAAAAAATCACCTTTCATGCCACGCACGTCTGTAACCAATAGGTTTCATGCACTTTTCGCCCCCCTTCCGGGGTACTTTTCAGCTTTCCCTCACGGTACTAGTCCACTATCGGTCTTGAGAAATATTTAGCCTCGGAAGCTACTTTCTCCCGTATTCATTGCCCACTACCAAGGACAACTACTCGGGTATGAATAGGACTCTTTACACTTCGCTTACGGGGGTATCACCCTCTATTCCAGAACTTTCCAGATCATTTCAGCTGTGCTCCAAGATTCCATATTATCATACCAAAACACCACATCTCCCGAAGGATTCAGTTTGGGCTATTTCCTTTTCGTTCGCCACTACTTGGGAAATCTCAATTGATTTCTTTTCCTCGTGGTACTAAGATGCTTCAATTCCCACGGTTCGACTTCCAATACTAATGTACTGGAATACACAAATGTGTAAGATTCTCATTCGGACATCTCGGGATCATAGGATGCGTGC
>Ga0209141_1000261_pt1 | contig 45441 bp, 50 predicted proteins | sample SaaInlLV_10m_DNA_2_FD_184676 | JGI IMG/M metagenome (GOLD analysis project Ga0209141, IMG submission 184676) | Marine microbial communities from expanding oxygen minimum zones in the Saanich Inlet - Saanich Inlet SI074_LV_150m_DNA (SPAdes) (version 2) | ecosystem: Environmental > Aquatic >... | reverse complement strand
CAAATGTTTCTAAAATGAATTCTTGGATTTTTTTAATATTAATTTCTGGGACGGTCGGTTCATCATATAATATTATTTTAGAAATTCTCACTAGATGATTTAGATTCTAATTGTTTATCTTTCTAACTCTTTGATTTTTTCTGCTGTAATCTCTGCTGCTCTTTTTCCAGAGTATAACATTGAACCAAATGTTGGTCCCATTCTTGCTAATCCGTGGGTTTCAGTAACAGACATTCCTGCTGCAATTAATCCTGGATATACTTCTCCTGTTTTATGAACGACATGCTCTTCACCATCATTTACGTGCATTGGCTCCATTCCTTTCCATTTTGCTAATCCTCTATCTACTAGTCTTTTTACTGCAACAGAATCATGTCCTGATGCATCAATGATTATTTTTGCTTCAAGTGCAATAGGATCAACACATGTAATGTTACGTGGTAATGCTGAAACTGGCATCCAATTAACTACAATTCCTGCTACTCTGCCATTTTTCAATACTAGATCATCAAACTTTGTAAGTTGAAGGAATTTTACTCCTGCGTCACATGCACCTGCAATTAGTTTTGACACTGCATGTGGTCCTGGTGTTAAGTATAATCCCTCTGCAACTTTTTTGTATGGTACTCCTAATTCGTCCCATATTTTTTGTGCTGGTTCTCTAACTGTAACTGGATTCATCATGTATCCACCTAACCAATAACCTCCTCCAAGGTAGTTATTTTGTTCAATTACTAGAACTTTAAAACCTAAATTTGATAATTCTCTACTTGCTGTTAATCCTGCAGGACCTGCACCGATAATGATTACATCTGATTCTGCTCTGTCAATTAATACGTCATGAAATTCATTTGCAATTGCACGTGTAATTTCAACTTCACGTACATCTGTGAAAATCTTGGATGATTGTTCTGCTACTGTTGCTTCTTGCATGTGATAATTCTTTTTGTGAACCATTAATACTTTCGCACCTCTAAAAAAAATTAGGTCACACTAATGATTTTTAATTTTACTATCTGAATTAATAGGAATATTTGGTTTGTTTTTGAATTTTTTTATCCAAAACCATCCAGATGTCAAAAATTTATAACCAAACTAAATTAAATTTTATTATATTGACTATTTCAGATTTGACTCAATCTTCACATGACTCTGTTAACCCTAAAATTAATTGGGCTAGAATTGAAGAGGCTGATAATTTTGCAAAAACTGTAAAATTATTCCGTCAAGGAAAATATGATGAAGCCAGTTTTAGAAGATTTAGACTTCAACATGGTGCGTATGGTACTAGGATGACTAATGATTATGCAATGGTTCGTGTTAAATTGCCTGCTGGAGAAATTTACCCTGCTCAATTTGAAAAATTATCTCAACTTAGTGAACAATATTCTATAGGTAGTGCACATTTTTCAACTCGCGAAAATATTCAATTACATTGGGTGATTCTTGAAGATGTTTCTGAAATTTTTAGGTCCCTTGCTGAAGTTGGATTAACTTCTAGAGAAGCATGTGGAAATTCTGTACGAAATGTAATGTGTAGTCCACTTTCTGGTGTTTGCTCTGATGAAAAATTTGATGCAACACCGTATGCTCTTGCTACTGCTAGATTCTTTTTACGTAATCCTATGGCTCAAAGTCTTCCACGTAAATTCAAATTTAATTTTACTTGTTGTGAAAAACATGGAATGGTAAGAATGGTTGATGTTGGATTAATTCCTGACATTCAACAAGTTGATGGTTCTGAACAAAAAGGATTCAAAATTTTCCTTGGTGGTGGACTCGGTAACAAATCATTTGTTGGACATCAATTAGAAGACTTTACACCTGAAGAAGATTTACTTTATACCTCTATTGCTGTAATGCGAATATTTGATAGATTAGGTGATAGAAAAAATCTTGCAAGAAATAGAATGCGTTATCTTGTTAATGATATGGGTTGGGAAAAATTCCAAAATCTTGTATTAAAAGAAAGAGCAGTTGTTAGAGCTACACAATCTGTAGTTACTCAACTTGAAGTTGATACCACCCCTGATGAAATTAAACGACCATTAACGATTAGTGATGAGAGTGGTATTTCTGCACCTGATGGTTATGCTAGATGGCTTAAAACAAATACAATAAAACAAAAGCAATCTGATTACCATACTGTATTTCTTACTTTAGAAGCTGGTGATATCACTTCAAACCAACTAAATGTTTTAGCTAGTCTTATTCGTGAATTCTCTTCAGAAGGTAAGGCTAGAACTGGATTTGTTCAAAATGTTGCATTAAGATATGTTCATGATGATGACTTGATTTCATTATATTCTAAACTTCTTGAAACTGGTTTGGCAAAATCTGGGGCATTAACTATGACTACACCAATTGGTTGTTCTGGAACCACATCTTGTAATTTGGCATTAACTAATTCTCATAGATTGGCAAAAGAAATTCAAAGAAAATTCCTTGAACTAAAACTTGATGAAGATGATGATCTAACTGATTCTTCAATTAAGATAAGTGGATGTCCAAACTCTTGTGGTCAACATGGGATTGCAACAATTGGCTTCTTTGGAGGTGGTGGTCGTTTGGGAAAAGACATGTATCCAAATTATCAAATGTCTCTTGGTGGCCGTTATGATGGTGACACTACATTGGGTCAAACCTGTGTTAGGGTACCTGCTAAACGAGTAATTCCTGTTATTTTAAAAATAATTGAAATGTTTAAAGAAAATAAAAAATCTGGTGATACTTTGAAATCTTGGATTCATCGAATTATAACAGATAGTGAGGATTCAAACATCAAATCCATTAATGACATCAAAAAAATCTTGGAGCCTCTAATTATTCCTCCAACTAAAGATGATGATCCTGATTTCTATCTTGATTATGGTAGTGATACTAGTTATCATACAAAAACTGGCAAGGGTGAATGTGCTGCTTGACTTCTGTTAAAATTACAACTGATATTGATTCACTACGTTCAGAAATTAGAGACAACAGTGTTCGAGTAATTGATGTTAGACGTGAAGGTGATTACAAACAAGATCATATTCCTAATTCTGTTAATTTACCCTTAGCAACTTTGTTATCTGATGATAGTCCTGAACGTGTTTTGAAACTTGTAAATTCTATGGGTATAGATGATGAAACTCCTGTTGTTGTTTATGATGATACTTTTGGTGCTTTGGCATCTAGAGTAGCTTGGACATTGGAATGGATTGGACATTCAGATGTTACTTTACTTGAAACCACTTTTAGTAATTGGAAATCATTGGGATTGGAAACTAATTCACAACTCCCTGAAATATCTAATAAAGATCATTCTATGAATTTACAATCTAATATTTTGGCCACTTCTGATTATCTAGAGTCTGCAAAAACAAGGGATGATGTAATTTTGATTGATAACCGTGAGAGATTAAATTATCTTGAACAACATATTCCAGGAGCTATTAGTTTACCTTATCGTACACTTGCTAGTAATGATAAAATCCTTCGCTCAAAGGATGATATGAAAAGATTATTGGATAATAGGGGTGTTACAGGTGATTCTGAAATAATTACTTATTGTGGTAGTGTAGGTACTTTGTCTGGATTGGCATACTATGCTCTTAAATCTGCAGGATTACCTAATGCAAAATTGTATGTTCGCTCATTTAAGGAATGGAAAAACCTACAAAAACCTACTGTGAAACAAGAAGATGCAAGTTATTGGGATTTGTCTGCAGAATAATTTAGGCTATTTCATCTCTAAGTTTTTTAGTAATTGTAACTTCAATGTTATCTAAAATCTCTAACATTTTTTCTTTATTTTCAATTATGTATTCTTCTCCTCTATCTTTTATTCTTATTTTCCATAATCTTATTTCTCTATGCTCTTCAAAGAAATTTTCAATCATCTGTTCTCCTGATTTTGTTGGTTCGATAAATTCATCAAAAACTTTTATGGCTTTTTCTATATCTACTTCTTCAATTGCTTCTCTTGCAACATGTATTGCTTGACTCATTGCTTTCAAATTTTTAACTGGTTTTGGTAATTTCTTTTTGGTTAGTCCAAAGAATCCTATTTTCTCTTTACCTATTTTATCTGCAATGTTATCTGCAAGATCATAAACTGGAATTTTACTTAACCCATCACGTTTTTCATTTTGTACGATTAATCCTTTCTCTAATAATTTCCTTAAAGCAACTTCTGCATCTATTTTATCTAAAAATGTTGTCCACACAATTGCCCCTAATGTATGATAGCCTTGTTTTACTGATTCTAAAACTACTACTTCTTGAATTCTTTTGAATCCTTCTTCAATTCTAACATTTGCAAAATCTTTATCTCTAATTGATTTTCTAGCATTTTTTACATCAATTTCTATTGCATGCTTTAATGCTTGTAGTGATTCTGGTACTTGATTAAGTAATGATAAGAAACATGCCTTGTTGTACCATGCCATTCCATATGTCTTATCTGAATCTATTGCTTTGTTGACTGCATCTAATGCCTTAGCATACTTTCTTTGTTCATAATGTACTAATCCTTTAAGATTCCATGCTTCTGGATTTGTAATATCTATTTCTAAAACTTTATCATAAATTTTTAGTGCATCAAGATGATCTTCTAAATGAAATCTGGCATATCCTACTTTCATTAAAATTTCAACATTATCTGGTTCAATTCGTAATGCTTGTTCAAAAATTTCAATAGCATCATCTAATTTTTCATCTGCCATTAGATTAACACCTTTTTTAAATAATTTTTTTATGTTGTAACTTGGATCTACTAAACTAGTTTCTTTGGTAACAATTTTTTCTGATTCAACTTTTTCTGATTTTAATTCTTTTACTTTATTTTTTTTACCAAACAACTTATTCACTTACAGATTTTTCATTTTAATCTAGTTAAATACCATTTTAATTGTGACTATTTTTGATATTTTGAATATTTTCAGGCGATCCAAATCCTGAAATACTTGAAATATTAACAAACGATTGTGTCATCTCAGCCACGAATAGAAATTCAAGGACAGGCACCATTTAAACAATCAGGTGTTTATGAAGTTCAAATTTCAATTACTAATGTTAAACCGTCTGTTGATGAAATTCAAACAAAAAAGTTCTCTTCAATATGGCAAGGTGATTTTCATTTACAAGTTAAAGACGGTATTTTTTCTGAAACGATCGGTGATTCCAAAAATCCACTTCCTTCATCTGTTAATGATTTAAACACTATCTGGGTTGTTGTTAGTGACTTATTCTCTTCATTATACTCTGTTTTTGATGTTCCATTAAGAAAAACATCTGATAAAATTACTCCTACTAAAGTAAAAGAATCTACTAAAAAAATCATCGAAACCCCTAAACCTGAACGTTCTTCTAAATCTGGTTCAACTGGTATGCGAGGTGCAACTGGTGACAAAGGACTTTCTGGTGTATCTGGACCAACTGGTATGCGAGGTGCAACTGGTGACAAAGGAGAATCTGGCACAATTGGTGACAAAGGTGCAACTGGTGACAAAGGCCCTCAAGGTACTGCTGGTGACAAAGGACTTTCTGGTCCTATTGGTGACAAAGGTGACACAGGTACTATTGGTGACAAAGGTGCAACTGGTGACAAAGGCCCTCAAGGTGACAAAGGACTTTCTGGAGATAAAGGAATTACTGGAGATAAAGGAATTACTGGAGATAAGGGTGATAAAGGTGACAAAGGAATTTCTGGTTCTATTGGAGATAAAGGTGACAAAGGTGCAACTGGCACAACTGGTGATAAAGGAGAATCTGGATTAAAAGGCCCTATTGGCCCTATTGGAGAAAAAGGCACAACTGGTTTATCTGGTGACAAAGGACTTTCTGGAATACGTGGTGTTCCTGGAGAAAAAGGTGACAAAGGCCCTCAAGGTCAATCTGGTGACAAAGGACTAACTGGTCCTGTAGGTGTTCCTGGATCTAAAGGACCAACTGGTACTTCTGGAGTTCAAGGAGAAAAAGGAATTCAAGGTCCACCTGGGACGATTGGAGAAAAAGGAATTGTTGGCCCACTTGGTGACAAAGGCCCCATTGGCCCCACTGGCCCTATTGGTTCTAAAGGATTAACTGGTGTTCCTGGTCCTGTAGGTGTTCCTGGATCTAAAGGCCCAACTGGTTTATTGGGAGATAAAGGATCTAAAGGCCCTGAAGGCCCACTTGGTGACAAAGGCCCACAAGGCCCACAAGGTCCTGTAGGTTCTAAAGGATTAACTGGTGTTCCTGGTCCACAAGGAGAAAAAGGTGAACATGGCCCACTTGGTCCTGCTGGCCCACTTGGTGACAAAGGATCTAAAGGCCCTGAAGGCCCACTTGGTGACAAAGGCCCACAAGGCCCACAAGGCCCTGCTGGTTCTAAAGGATTAACTGGTGTTCCTGGCCCACAAGGAGAAAAAGGAGAAAAAGGTCCTCTTGGACCATTAGGAGAAAAAGGTAACACTGGTCCATCTGGAATGCCTGGTGACAAAGGCCCACAAGGCCCACAAGGAACTCAAGGTGAACGTGGAACTACTGGTCCATCTGGAGAAAAAGGCCCACAAGGCCCACAAGGAATACAAGGCCCACAAGGTGAACGTGGCCCCACTGGCCCTATTGGTTCTATTGGTGATTCTGGCCCTATTGGAGAACAAGGTCCTGTTGGTCCTGCTGGCCCAAGAGGTCCCCCTGGACCTCCTGGAGAAAAAGGCCCATCTGGAGGAATGTCTTCTGAACAAAAAGCACTTTTCAAAGAACTTTTAGAAATTTTAACAACTAAAAGTATTATTGATACTGAAGAACAAATCAAACTGATGAGTTATCTTTATTGAATTATTATTTCTAAATTATTATTTCTAAATTATTATTTCTAAATTATTATTTCTAAATTATTATTTCTAAATTATTATTTCTAAATTATTATTTCTAAATTATTATTTCTAAATTATTATTTCTAAATTATTATTTCTAAATTATTATTTCTAAATTATTATTTCTAAATTATTATTTCTAAATAGTTTTCACTATTGAATATTAGAAAAATGAAAACAATTCGTCGTCTATGAGACGATTGTTAATTTTACAAACGAGTCTATCGTCTTTTAGCTGCTTTTCTCTTTGGAGCTGCTTTTCTAGTTGCTGCCTTTCTCTTTGGAGCTGCTTTGCGTTTTACTGCTGCTTTTCTCTTTGGAGCTGCTTTTCTAGTTGCTGCCTTTCTCTTTGGAGCTGCTTTGCGTTTTACTGCTGCTTTTCTCTTTGGAGCTGCTTTTCTAGTTGCAGTTTTTTTGGTAGCTGCTTTTCTCTTTGGAGCTGCTTTGCGTTTTACTGCTGCTTTTCTCTTTGGAGCTGCTTTTCTAGTTGCAGTTTTTTTGGTAGCTGCTTTTCTCTTTGGAGCTGCTTTTGTAGATGTTTTAGTTGATCTACGTTTAGTTGCAGCTTTTCTTTTTGTAGCCATGTTAGAAACGAGATTTTCATAGTTTTTCAGTGGTTAAACTAAAAAAATTTACACAATTTGATTACAATTTATGAAGTAATTTCATCATTGAAAAAACATTTTTGATCGTATTTTTTTTATTTAGTTTTCTTTTTTTCTTGTAATTTGATAATTTTATAATATATTTTACATTTCTAATTTTTTTTACGCTTGTAATTTGATTTTTCATAACAGAAATTTTATTTTTAGATTTTGTTGTTGTTTAAATTAAAATAATTTATCTATTTTTTGATCTATTTTACTATGAAGCTATTCCTCTTTTTTTAATTATTGTGAATACATCTTCATCTTGCATAATATGATTCAATCCTACCCTTTGTCCTCCAAACTTTACACTTTTACCCCAAATCAATCCATATCTAAATTCTCTTTTTAATCTTCGATGTAATTTATTACAAATATCTTCTACTGTGTCTCCTTCTCTTGCAATGAATGGTTCTTTGAAATCTGTCTCTCCGCCTTTTGGTCTCATGTATATTCTAATAAATTTTAATTTTTGATATATTTTTTCTTTAAGCAATTCTATGTTGATATCTGAATTTGCTGATACTTCAATTACTTCTGATTTAATTTTTGTTTTTAACTCTGTTAGAAATTCTTTATCCACTAAATCAATTTTGTTTAAAACAGTAATTGCTTTAGAATAACTTATGTTTCCTGCAATGAAATCTGCAACTTGTTCTGATGTTACATCTTCTCTAACTACAACTCTTGCACTAACTAATCCATAAAGATGAAGAATATCTTTAAAATGTTTTTCTGTAATTTTTGTAAGCTTTGTTTGTTGTGCAATTGCAATTCCTCCCATTGATGCTTTTTCAATTGTTAAGTTTGGTGATAATTGATTTAACCTAATTCCTATGTTTCCTAACTCATTTACTAACACATCTTCGTGATATGGTTGGAATACATCTAATATCAGTAACACTAAATCTGCACTTCTTGCAACTGACAAAATTCTTTTTCCTAATCCTTTTCCTGATGATGCTCCTTTAATAATTCCTGGAAGATCTAAAACTTGAATTTTTGCACCCCTGTATTCCATCATTCCAGGAACTACTGTTAATGTGGTAAATTGAAATGCACCTATTGTTGAATTTGCACCTGTCATTTTATTTAGTAATGTTGATTTTCCAACACTTGGCAATCCAATGAATACTACTGTTGCATCTCCACTGCGCCTAACATCAAACCCATCTTGTTTCATTCCTGATTTTTTGGTGATGTCTGCTTCTTGTTCTCTTTTTAATTTTGCAATTTTTGCTTTTAGCAAACCTATGTGATGTTCTGTTGCTTTATTGATCTGAGTTTTTGCCATCTCATCTTGAATGGATTTAATTTTTTCAGGAATTCCCAATATTATTCATTTCTTAAAATATTCTTTTCAATAAAACCGTAGCACTTTTTTATTTTGTATCTAGGTATAATGTGAGTATTTTTGTTTAGCTAGTAATTATTATTTAACTATGAAAATTGATTGTATGAAAAAGAAGATTTTTGCAGTAGATATTGATGGAACTATTACTGAAAATGGTGGAGGGCGAATTCATCTTGATGCTCTAGAAGCACTTCGAAGATTAACTAACATGGGTCATGATGTAATTTATGTAACTGGACGTTCGTCTGTTGAAGCTTATTTGCTCTCTGTATTTGGTGGAACTAGAAAAATTGCTGTTGGTGAAAATGGGGGATGCATTGCTTTTGATGCTGATGATACTCTTTTGTTGGGAAATCTTGAAGAATGTAATACTGCATTTGAATTAATTAAAAACAATATTGAAAACGTCCAAAAAAAGCCTGTGTTTCCTCGATTAACTGAAGTTGTTTTAGAACGAACTTTTGATTTAGATCTTGCAAGAAAAATATTATCTGAAAATAATCTTGAAGTAAACTTGTCTGATAGTCAATACGCTATTCACATCAATTCAAAAGGCATTGACAAAGGAACTGGATTTACAAAATTAATGAAAAAATTCAATATTTCTAGCGATGATGTTATTGCAATTGGAGATAGTGCTACGGATGTTCCTTTGTTTAAGGTTGCAAAAACAAGTATTGCACTGGGTAATGCTTCTGATGATGTTAGATCTGAGGCTAGCATGACTGTGTCTGGATGTAGTGGTGATGGGGTTCTTGAAGCATTAGATAAATTAGCGCCTAGATTATCTGAGATATAGCATGACATTTCAATCCATAATTGATGAAATTGATAATAATCTTAAAAAAATACTTGAAGGCTTTTCAATTTCCAATCTAAATTTTTCTGTTGAAGTTGCAAAACCTGGTTTTGGTGATGTAAGTTCTAACATTTCATTTTTACTTGCAAAAGAGTTGAAAAAAAGCCCTAAAGATATTGCTCAAATACTATCTGAAAAATATTCTCAATGTACTAGTACCCTTGTTTTAAAATCTGAGGCACATCCATCTGGATATCTTAACTTTTTTGCTGATTGGACAAAATTATCTGAATTGATTTTGTCTGAATCTTATCTTGATACATATGGTGATGTGGACATTGGAAATAATTCTAACATTATAGTGGAGCATACTAGTGTAAATCCTAACAAAGCATTACACATTGGTCATATTAGAAATATTGTTGTTGGTGATATTGTTTCTAGAATTTTAAGTAAAGCCAATTACAAAGTTAATGTACTAAATTACATTGATGATTCGGGGTTACAAGTCGCTGATATCATTGTAGGATTCAAACATCTTGGATTTTCTGAAGAGCCTCCAAATGGAAAAAAGTTTGATCATTATTGTGGTGATGATGTTTATGTTAAAACTACTCAAAAGTATGAACTTGATTCTACTCTTGAAGATGTTAGAAAAAATACTTTAAAAGAACTTGAAGATGGTGATTCTGAAACTGCTGCATTTGGTGATGTGATTACTAGAAAAGTTTTGGCCAGTCAATTAGAAACATGTTGGAATTTGAATGTAGCATATGATTGTCTAAATTTTGAATCTCAAATAATTCGTTCAGGGTTATGGACAAAAATCTTTGAAAAACTCAAAGAAATGAATTTAATAGAATTTGAAAATGATGGTAAAAATGTTGGTTGCTGGGTAATTCGTGGAGATGGTAAAGAAGAAGATAAGGTAATTGTTAGAAGTAATGGCACTGCTACTTACATTGCTAAAGATATTCCGTATGCTGCATGGAAATTAGGCTTGTTGGCTGATCCTTTCTATTATCAAAAATATGATTCTCTTCAACCCAATTCTAAAATTTTATGGCAGACAACTTTGAATGATATTGATACTGTACCTCAAAATTTTACTGCTCAAAAAGTTGTAACTGTTATTGATTCACGTCAAGAAAGATTGCAAAAAATTATCACAACTCTGATGGAAAAATTCAATTCTATTCCTAATAGCTACATTCACCTTGGTTACGAATCTGTAACTTTAAGTTCTGAAACTGCAAAAACTCTTGGATTGGATACTGATGGGAAACAAGCTCAGATGTCTGGTAGAAAAGGATTGTATGTTAGTGCTGATTCTGTATGTGAACTTTTAAAACAAAAAATTATTGAAGAAACCAAAAAACGACATCCTGAAATGAATGATGATGAAATTGAAAAAATTGCTCAATCTGTTTCAATTGGAACTCTTCGTTATGAAATGATTAAACAAGATTTGGATAAAATAATTACATTTGATTTGGCAAAATCTCTTAGTTTAGAAGGTGACACTGCTCCGTACATTCAATATGCATATGCTCGAGCATCTAGAATTTTAGAAAAATCTGGGGACACTCCCACAATTAATGTTGATTTTTCACTACTTCAAGAAAAATCCGAACTTGAATTAATTAAAATTGTTGGCTTGTTTAATTTACAGGTTCGTGATGCTGCAAATAATTTTTCCCCAAAGGTAATTTCTAGATATTGTCATGATTTGGCAGTGGCCTTTAATTCCTTTTATGAACATGTAAAAGTTTTAGAGTCTGACAATGATGATTTAAAATCTTCTCGCATTTGTTTAGTTAATTCTTTTAATCTCACTTTAGAAAAAGCACTTGGATTACTTGGGATTGATGCTCCGCATAGAATGTAACTTTTAGAAGTAAATGTATGTCTATTTTTGATATTGTGTTATGATTATTTTTTAAAACTTTAATTTCTGAATATTCTTAAGTCTAAAATTTTACTACAAAAAATATGCACTATGTTGTAATAATTATAATAATTATAATAATTACTTTAGTTAGTATTGTGATTGGAACTGTGGGTTTTGATTACTTTAATGAATATGTAGAAAAACGTGATCTAGAAAATTTTATTGTTTCTTGCATGGAACTATATGGTCATGACAGTGATGACCTTGTAAATTGTCTAAACGATAATTCCTTTGTAAACCCATAATTTTATCATCACTTTTAAGTTCTGATGATGATTATGTAGTACATGAATTGCTTTGTTTGTAAAAAGAAAAAAGAAGATTTTGAAGTTTGGACAAATAAATTAGTTATAGGCATTACATATGATTCTAATTTCCAAAATAATGATATTGTTTCTGGCATGTCTGACACCTCTGTAATTTGTCATGAATGTATAATTGTAATTCAAAAGAAAGTTCAAAGTGAATTAAATTCTAAATGATGTATTTTCTTTATACCCCTAAATTTAATAATTTTTAAAATAATATCTGTGATACCTGAAATTACTCCTGATTATTGCAATTATTCCTATGGTTGACAATTAATTTTTAACTTTGGTTATTTTTTTAACCCAACTTTTTTCTTTACCTTCTTTTCTTTTTTATTTTTTTCTTGAATTTCTTTTTTAATTTTAGTTTGTTTTTGTTTTAATTTTAGATTTTTTTCTTTTATACTTTGATCTATTTTCTTACGTTTTTTTTGTAATGTTTCAAAAACTTTTTCTTCTTTTATGAGTTGTTTTTTGACTATTTTTTGTTGTTTTGACTTTTCTTTCTCTTTTTTTATTTTAATTGTAATTTTATTTTTTTCTTTAGTAATTATTTTAGAAATATTTAATCTATCTTTAACTGATTTATCCAGATCTTTTTCCATAGTTTTAATTTCTGCTTTCAATTTCTCTGATTCTTTAATTTCCATTCTTTCTTTATTTACTTGTGAAATTATCTGGTCATATTCTTCCTTTGTTTTTTCTAGTTCTACTTGTTTTTCTTTAATTTGTTGAGCCATTTTTGTTTGTTCTATTAATCTTGATTTTTGTTCTTGCACCATTTTTGATAAAACTATTTTTTCCTTATTCACTCGTAGTTCTATTTTATCTTGTTCTATTTGTGCCTGAATAATTTGTTTTTTCTGTATTGTTAGTTCTTTTGAAATAACCTCTTTTCGAGATTCAATTTTCTCCATAATTTTTGTTCTTTCTTCTTTAACTTGTACTAATTCTTCTTTTTGTGCATCAATATCTTCAGATAATTTCGTTTGCTTTTGAATTTTAATTTTTTCTATTTTTATTTTACCTTCTAACATCTGTCTTTCTTTCTTTATTTTTTCATCATTATTTTTTCGTGTTAGTGTAAGTTGTACTAATTCTTCTTTTTGTACATCCATTTCTTTTGAATCTTTATTTTGTTTTAGAATTTTTTCTTCTTCTTTTAATTTTTTTGTTATTTTATTTATTTCAAAATCATCATCAATTTTTTTCCAATCTTTGGGCATCACTATTCTTTCTTTTAGTTTATCTTTTATTTCGATTTTAGATTTTTCATTCGTTATAATTTCCTGTCTTATTTTTTCTAATTTTTGTATGACTTTAATTCCAAAATTAGTCTCTAAATACACTCCATCTGATAGATACATGGGTTTTTTGTTTTGTAGTGTGTTTATGATGTGCTGTAGTCTACCTGTATCCCCTTTTCCCTTTTTCATTAATTCTTTAATCTGTATGATGGATGTATTTTCTTCATGAATAATTTTTTTAGGTGAAATTTTTATTGTTGAGTTTAATTTTTTTTCTAAATAGATTTTATCTGTTTTATAGAGTGGTTTTCCTTTATTCAAAAAATCTATGATGTGCTGTAGTCTACCTGTATCCCCTGAGTTTAATTCTATCAGTTTTTGTATTTTTTTTATTGTTTCTTCTAAAGTTATTTGCTTCACTCTGAAATACCTATAATATGAATTTGAATAATTATAGTATAAAACAACTATTAATTGATTATTTTCTTGGTCTTCGTCGTGGATTTAATTCATAAAACCTTTCAATATTGTCTAACCATTGTTTAGTTTCTGGTAAACGTGAACGGGCATGAGGTCTTTTTCCATTAGTTGATAAAACTTCACTATTATTTTTGTAAAATTCATCGATTTCTTTTACCAATATATCTAAAAATTCTGAAGCACCTTTAGATTCCACACTTTTTGGTTCCTTGTGTGTCATGATGGACTTGGCTAGTGTATCTACTTTAGCTATTTTTATTTTATATTCACTAATTACTCTATGTTCAAAAGAAATCATTTCATTTATCCTTGTTTTTCACTAGTGTATGTACATTTTGGTATGGTATTGAAACATCTATTTTTTATCCATACATAGACTTGCCAATTGTTTCTTCTGATCCATTATTTTTTGAAGAAAAATTACTAAAATTTGAACGTAAAATTTTTTGAACATGTGATGAAACTCTTGCTACACCATCCCAAACATTGTGAAATGTAATTCTATCTAAATTCTGTTCATCTATGTGTGAAAATATTGCCAAACCTCCTATGTTTTCTCCATCTTTGATCCACTGATGACCTACGTTGCATATTGTACAAATTTCACTAATCTCCATTACTGCTTTTGAGAATGATGGATTTTTACTAACTAATAATTTTGAATCTTCTGGAGGGAATCTCATGTTAACATTGACATGCACTCTATCTTCTCTGTTTGAATTTTTACTAACAATAACATTTGTCCCTACATGAAATTGCCAATCTACCAAATTACTTTTTTCTTTAATTTTTTCTGTTTGATCTTCATATTTTACATTGGTTATCTGGATAAACTCTTCAACTAATTTTTTCATTTCTTGTGATGTTTTTGTCATGATTTTTCATTAGATGTGTTTTGATTAAGAAAAAAAAGAATTAATGACTGTGTCCACAGCCACAGGAATCGTGACCTTCACTACCTTGTGATTCTTTTCCTGTACATCTAGAACATTTCTCTGATCCCATTGGAGAAAAGAAACTAATTCCACATGATACGCATTTCATATTTGCCATGCTGTAGCTAAAAAAATTACACTATTTATTGAATACGTTTTGAACTGAGAAAAAATAATTTTCTTTTATTTTTGATTATTCACTTTTTTGAAAAACACGATATTCACCAATAATTGAATTACATTGGTGACAGGTGTATTGTCCTCTTTCAATCAAAGTTAAACCATCTGCCACTACTTCGTTTGGACTTTCTTCAATTTGTATTTTAGTTGGACCTTCAAATTCAGAATCACATTGTTTACAAAAATGCTTTTTTATTTTTGTTGTGTCTAATTTTTCAAGTGATGCCAAAAAATATTTATCAATGTTTGGAACAAGTTTTGATTTAGTTATCTGTTCATCTGTTAAATCTGCATTAACCCATCCTCCTGAACCAGCTAATTGGATTTCTGTCAACTTGTTTTGTTCCTTTATTTGGTATTAATAAGTCAAAATGAAATTAATAGTCAATATTGAAATCTAAATTATGGTAAACACTATGTATGATTTAGCCATACTTGATCGAACCACTGGACGTGAATTTGAAATATTTTTAATGGATATTTTTGAAAAATTAGGTTATTCTACAACTGTAACTAACAGGTCCAAAGATTATGGGTGTGATATGATGTTACAACGGGGGGACTATAGAATAGCAGTTCAAGCTAAACGTTCTGAATCTGAACTAAATTTTATATCTGTTCAGAGGGTTTTAGGTTCATCCAAAAAATACAATGCACAAATGTCTATTGTGATTACTAATAACAAATTTATACCTTCTGCAAAACAATTGGCAAAAATTAAAGATGTTGTGTTGATTGACAGAAAAAAATTACTTGATTTGATTGAGTTATCTAATTTACCTGTAAATCATAAAAAAGATTTCATTCAATTTTCTAATAACACTCGTAAAGAAATCATTAAACAAAAAATCGATAAAGAAACATTTCAATTTCTTGGTCTTGATGTTCCTAAAGTTGATCATAGTCTTTTAACCAAAGATGCCTATGGGCGACCTCATCCTCTTAACAATAAAAAAGAAAAATTAATTGATATTTTTAAAGAGATGAGTGATGATGATGTATCTATACAAAAAGAACATTTGTTAAGTTCTATGGAAAAATATCCTTTAATGTTTGGCGCTAGAACTGAATGTGAACAATTTTTGTTTATTATGATTAAAGAATCTGTAATTTTTAAACCTAAAACTGATTATTATAATTTAGTTTAATTATTCTCATCTTCTCCATCTCTATTGATATTTTCACATTCTGGCATTGATTGTGACATCTGATCATTCTGTTTAATTAGATAATCTAGCATGTTCATACTCTGATTCTTTTCTCATTCTTTTTATTTTTAACTTTTGTAAACTTGACCAAACATTATTACTTGTGATGAATAAAGTACCCAAAGATTATGGGTAAAATATCTCTGATTATGGGAATAATTGTCGGAATTTTATTTTCTGTTGCATTCCCTGAAGTTGCTCAAACTGTTAATGATGCCATAATGCCTACAATTCAATCCATAAGCGAACAGATGATTAATTGGTTTACTGAATAGATTGTTTTTCACTTGTGGACAAAGATTCTTATCTTAAATTTTTAGAAAAACAATGTGTCAATAATAAAAGACAAATCTCCTGTATTATTCTTCTATAATGATTCTAAAAAATGGTTAATGAATATTTCAAAAAAAGAAGAACTTCATACCCATATTGGTGTGCTTAAACACGCTGATGCAATTGGAAAAGAATATGGTTCTAGATTAATGACAAACAAAGACAAGTACGTGTACTTGCTTGAACCCACAATGTATGATTACATAATGAAAATACAACACGGCACTCAAATTGTTTATCCAAAAGATCTTGGCTATATTGCTGCACGTGCGGGAATTCAAGATGGTCAAAAAATTCTTGAAATTGGAACTGGCAGTGGCTCTATGACTTCATTTGCTGCAAGTATTGTAAAACCTAGAGGACATGTTTACACATTTGACGTTGATGAGAAATTTATGAAGATTGCCGAAAAAAATATTCGCAGAGCTGGTCTTTCTAAATATGTCACTCAAACTAATTTAGATCTAAAAACCTCTAAAGAAATTCCAGTTACTGAAATGGATGTTGCATTAATTGATCTTGGTGATCCTTGGGTTGTTCTTCCCAAAGTAAGGCAGATGCTAAAAGGGAGTGGCTGCATATTTGCAATCTGCCCAACTATGAATCAATTAGAAAAATTAACTATTGCATTAATTGAAAATGAATTTACTGATATTGAATCAACTGAGCATATTATAAGAACAATTGCAGCTAGAGAAGGAAAAACTCGACATTCATTCCAAGGTATTGGACATACTACCTACCTCTGTTTTGCAAGAAAAGCATTTTTTGGTAGAACCGCAAAAGCAACAACTAAAGCAAAAGCAACAACTAAAGCAAAAGCAACAACTAAAGCAAAAGCAACAACTAAAGCAAAAGCAACAACTAAAGCAAAAGCAACAACTAAAGCAAAAGCAACAACTAAAGCAAAAGTAACCAAAAAAAGTACAAAAAATTAGATTAATTTTACCTTAATTTTGAAAACAATATTTATTCATCTAATATTTAGAATATTGTATATTGGAACCTCAAACTCTATCTTCTTCAATTGTTCAAAATTTTATACCTGCAAGAAAATCTACTTCTAGAAAAGGAGATAATGGAATTGTACTTGTTATTGGTGGAAGTTATATTTACCATGGTGCTCCTGTGTTATCTTCACTTGCTGCACTTCGATGTGGGACTGATTTAGTTTATACTTCTGTTCCAAAAATTAACGTGACTCCTACTCGTGCCATTTCTCCAAATCTAATAGTCATTCCTTTAGTTGATCAAAAATTAACTCTTGGTGCTGTAAAGAAACTTGTTGGTGCATTACCTCGTAATTTACATTCTGCAACAATTGGGATGGGTCTTGCAATACAAGAAAAAAATTCATTGTTGTATCTTGTAAAGTCTCTTTTAGATAGAGATGTGAGGTTATCTCTAGATGCAAGTGCGTTGATTCCAGAAGTCTTACCCCTTTTAGCTAACAAAAATGTTGTAGTTACTCCTCATGCTGGCGAATTCAAAAGATTGTTTGGTGATATTCCTTCTGACTCTCAAAATGAACGAATAAAACTAGTTGAACAACATGCATTGAATCATGGCATTACAATTTTGTTAAAAGGTCCAACTGACATTATATCTAATGGTGAACTAACTTATCTTTGTGAAAAAAATACTCCTGCAATGACTGTTGGTGGTACTGGTGATGTATTATCTGGATTAGTTGCTGGATTGTTATCAAAGAATAGAAATGGTTTGGAATCTGCTTCTGCAGCTAGTTTCATTTGTGGTTTAGCTGGACAAAAAGTTCAAGATAAATTGGGACTCCACATCACTTCTATGGATCTTATTGATATTATTCCTGATGTGATGAAACCTTTTGATAACATTATTTGATTAGAATGAATGTTTTAAAACATGTAGATGCTCACATGGATGATCTTATTTCTGATCTTCAAAAATTAATTCAACAACCTAGTGTCTCTGCAAAAAATGAAGGTATTGAAGAATGTGCAAAATTAGTTCAAAAATTATTAAACACATCTGGTATTAAATCTGAAATTCTAGGATTGAAAAAAGGTGTTGCCCCTATAGTGTTTGGTGAGGTTAAATCTAAACAAAATCCTAACAAAACTTTGATGTTCTATAACCATTATGATGTTCAACCTGTCGAACCATTTGATTTGTGGGATGATCCTCCATTTAGTGGAGTAAGAAAAGGCAATAAAATTTTTGGTAGGGGTGCAACTGATGATAAGGGTGAATTAATTACTCGAATCAAAGCTGTTGAGGCTTGCTTGAAAACTACTGGTGATGTACCTTGTAACATAAAATTTGTCATAGAAGGTGAAGAAGAAACCGGTAGTGCTCATATTGAAGAATATTTAAAAAAATACAAAAAGAAATTTTCTAATGATGGTGTGATCTGGGAATTTGGATATGTGGATGCAAAAAATAGACCGATAATTGGTCTAGGGATGAAAGGACTTTTGTTTGTTGAATTATCTGTAAAAGAATCTATTCGAGATGCTCATTCTAGTTTAGCTGTATTAATTAAAAATCCTGCATGGCGACTTGTTGAAGCTGTAAAAACTTTAAGAGATTCTGATGGAAATATTCTCATAAAAGATTGGTATGATGAAGTAATCCCATTTTCTAAAACAGATTTGGAATTAATTATGAAAGAACCTTTTGATCAAAATGTATTCAAAAAAGAATTTGGCATTAAATCTTTTGTAGGTAACAAAAAAAATCTTGATGCAAAAAAAGCTCTAGTTGGTGATGCCACATGTAATATTGCAGGATTTATTTCAGGTTACACTGGGGATGGCGCAAAAACTGTTCTTCCTGGAGATGCATTAGTAAAAATCGATTTTAGATTAATTCCTAAAATGGAACCAAAAAAACAAATTCTTCGTTTGAAAAAACATTTAAAATTATGTGGATTTGGTGATGTAAAAATTAAAATTTTTCATGGCGAGGCTGCAGCTAGAACTGATTCTTCTCACCCATTTGTATCTCAAGTAAAGGATGCATCTGATAAAATATTTGGTACATCTATCTTGAATGTTTCCAATGCTGGAACTGGCCCTATGTATCCATTTGTTGATATTTTAAAATCCCCTTGTATTTCTATAGGTAGCACATACATGTTTTCAAGAATTCATTCTCCAAATGAATTTGCCCGAGTTGATTTGTTAAAGAAAACTACAAAGTGTATGTGTTTGATTATGCAAAATTTTGGAAAAAATTAGTGAAGATATCTGGGAATTTTTTTAATTATTTGTACCAATGCTATTCTTCCTGGACCTATTATCATAACAACTAAAGATACTGCTAACAAAATTAAGTCAAATTCTATTCCTTTATCTCCTGTCATGCTTTGGGCTCCTTTAACTATGAAAATTGCTCCTAACATGATAATTGTAATTATAACTGCTGACAATCTACTAAATATTCCTAAAATTAAGAAAATCCCTGGAATTAGTTCTGCTAATGCAATTGGAATTTGCATTTCTATTGGAATTCCGATACTTGTTAGAAAATTACTAAACCCTGGATTGAATTTTACAATTCCATGAACAATGAAAATAATACCTAATGTTGATCTTAAACCCAAAAAAACAATATCGTTTAGGATCCTTTCTTTAATTTCACTGGTAGGCAATAATGCCTTTTTTCTTTCTATACATAAAAAAGAATTGCTTTATTCAATATGTGCTAATTTGATATTCTTTCATAATTTTACTGATCTATTATTTTTCCATTTTAGTCACAAATTTCACCTGTAATGTAGAAAGCCCTTTATTATGTGACAAAAATATTTGAAATATGTCTATGTATATGCCAGGAGCAACTGCTGTTGGAATTACTTTTGATGGTGGTGTAGTTTTTGCTAGTGAAAAAAGAATCGCTTTTGGAAATTTTCTTGTAAGTAAATCTACAAAGAAAACTTTCTCAATTACTGATAAAGTTGGTGCAACTTGTGCTGGACTTGTCGCTGATATGCAAATTTTAACTTTACAAATTTCTGCTCTTGCAAAAATCCGAAAAATGGATATCAAAAGAGATGTTCCTCCTAACACTGTGGCTAAAATGATGTCAAATATGATGTATGAGCGAAGATACTTTCCATTACTTACACAAGTAATTGTTGGTGGCGTTGTTGATAAACCAGTAATGTATACCCTTGATCCTTTGGGTTCAGTACTTCCTGATGAATATGCTGCAGTTGGTACTGGTGCTGAAATGGCATTGGGTGTTTTAGATCCTCAGTTCAAACCAAATATGAGTAAGGATGAAGCTGTTACTTTAGCAAAACATGCAATTCGTTCAGCAGCTTTAAGAGACTCTGCAAGTGGTGATGGTTTGGATGTGCTTATAATCACTAAAGATGGCACTGAAGAATTTACTGAAAATATTAAATAATTTTTAAAAACCTATAATCATTCTATTAAATTTAATAGTTAATCGTAGATTGTTTTACCAGTTTCCCAAAATCTATCTGAAATGTAATGCATATTTTGTATAATTTCCCCTTTTTCCATACTTTCCAGTTCTACACTTGATACCATTGCTCTTCCAATCGCTAAAAATTTGTGATGTGTCTCTTCAACAATACATACCAGTTTCCCTTTTTCAAACTCTGTAAATTTTTTTATTCCTGGTCTCATCAAGTTTGCACCTTTACACATGAATTTCACGGCACCCATGTCTACTTCTACGCTGGGAAATTTTTTTAAAATTTCTGTTTCTGATAAAAATGGTAAATAATCTTCATTTATTTTTAATATTTTTATTCCCTCTCCTGTAATAATTTGAGCATCATCCAAAATTTGATGCACTTTGACATTTTTCATCTTTGGAAATTCCATTTCCCATTCTTCTGAAATTTTTTTTAATAAAGAAGTTGTTTCACTCTTTGAAATTAAATTTGACTTCAATTTTTTGCAATCTCTTGTCTAATATCTAATAGATCTCTTAAGATAGAACTTGCAGTTTCTGTTCCTCCTGCACCTTTACCGATTATAGTTTGAGTTCCTGAATGTTCTGATGTAAATGCAATTGCATTTAATGTTCCATTCACTCCTAGTGGATCATCTTTGTGTATTTCTTTTGGACTAACTACTAATTTGTTATCACAAGATGCAATTAATTTTAATACAGAATTATTTTTTTCAGCTTTTTTAATATCTTCAATTGTTACTTTTCTTATTCCTGTACAATCAATATCTGGTAATGTTACTTTCATTCCCATGATCCAATTTGCAAGAATTACGAGTTTTGCAGCTGCATCAAGACCATCTAAATCTAATGATTCATCTGCTTCTACGTATCCTTTATCTTGTGCATCTTTTAGTGCACTTTCAAATGATAATCCTGTAGACATGTTTGTTAAAATATAATTTGTTGTACCATTTAGAATTCCTGCAAATGATGTAATTCTTTCTCCTCTTAGACTGTTTTTGGCATAATCTAAAATTGGTGTGCCACCACCTACTGTTCCACTAAATTTAAACATCACTTGATTATATGTGGCAAGTTCCATTAGTGATGGAAATGCTAATGCCAAAGGTCCTTTATTTACTGATATTACGTGCATTCCTTTTTTCATTGCAGTGGTAATGTGAGTCATTCCAGGTTCTGCATCTTTGTAGTTACTTGCAGTTGTTTCAATTAAAACATCTGCTTCCACATTTTTTAACATTTCAATTCCTGACATTGAATTTTTTGTATTTGCATAATTTTTCACAGTACCAAATTTCTTTTTTGTTTCTACAAGTTTACTTAATGATAATCCTGATACATCTACTGCACTCCCCTTACTATCAAAAACACCTACCACTCTTGGTTTTAACCCGTATTTTGCATAAAGATCCTCTGATCTTGAATCAAATAATTTTACCAAACTTTGAGCAACAACTCCAAAACCACATAGTATTATTCTCATGCTGTTAACCTCTTTTTTTTAACATCTTTATTATTCATTTTATTTCCCTTTGATTCCTTATCGTTAATTGTGTTTTATTAATAATTTTTCAATAGAATTTCAATGACTCATTAACCTGATTTTTTATGATTATTGTTCTAGTCATTGGTCTTTTTCATGTTTTAATGAAATTGAATTTATACAATATCTTTGATTTGTAGGTTTTGGACCATCATCAAACACATGTCCTAAATGTGAGCCACACTTTTTACAATTAACTTCAGTACGAACCATTCCATACTCTGTATCTGATATGTATTCTATACTTTCTTCATCTATTGGTTTCCAAAAACTTGGCCAGCCTGAACCTGAATCAAATTTTGCATTTGATGAGAATAACTCTTCTCCACAACATACACATTTGAATGAGCCATCTAGTTTACTGTCATTATATTTTCCTGAAAATGGTGGTTCTGTTCCATGATTAATACAAATTTCATATTGATCTGGTGTTAACTTTTCTTTCCATTCTTCTGGATTTTTAATAATTTTATCTGCCATGATTAATCTTGATTTATTTTGGTATTAGAATATTCTTCTATTTCTTCATCTTTTTTCTTTTTTCTTCTGTTCTTTTTTCTGATTCAAATCTTTCTAGATCATATTCTTTTAGATCTACAAATTTCATAATCTGACTTAAGTTTGGATGTACCTTGTTGATCTGTTTGTACATTTGTTGTGCCACTCGTCTATAGTCTATGTGTCCTTGAGGTATTGTTCTTAATTCAATTAAATGACATGCTTCTCTTAAATTTAATTTCATAAAATAGGGATAATTATATGCAAAATTTACAACGTATTGACTTTGTTCTGGATATTTTTTTCTAATTTTTCCAAAAGTGTCTTTTGTATTTTTCATACATTCTTTGAAATCTTTTTCAAGTCCTAGAGTTTTAATTTCATTAGGTAATACAAATCCATGATCTGTTGTTAGTAATTGTCTTTGAAGTGTAAGTGCTCTGTGTCTGTGAAAATCTCTAAACATTCCAAAATTATTACATAAATCAAATGTATAGTAAACATTTTCAAATGCACGTGATGGTTTGTGTCTTTTGTTTGTTCTTATTTTTATAAATTCATTTATGATTTTGATCTTTTTTTCTTTTGATATTTTTTTAACTTGTTGCATTATGTTTTGGTATGATGTACTTGGAGATTGTTCATACATTATTGATGTGATGATTTTATCTAATGCTTTTTTTTCTGATTCATATTCTGTTAATTTTGTAATTGTTCCTGTTGTTGGATTGGGATTAATTTCTTTTAGTGTAATTGATCTTGATTTATTTTTTACATCTCTTAGATATTTTTGAAATGCTTTTCCATACTTGTCATCGGCTCTTCTTACAAATGATTTAATCGTAGAATCTAATTCTTTTTTAATTTTTGATGCTAATTTCTGCTCTTCATCTAATTCTGATGAGCCTAAAACTGTTAAAAGATATTCAAATGCTCTTCCATTTCCTGTAATGCCTACATTGGTTAAAGTTGATGCTGGTAGTAAACCTCTCAAAATATCTAATGCCTTTGCTTTAGTTGAACTTTTGTAAATCATATTTGCTGATTTTATGTCTTTTTCATTTTTTAGTTTTGTAAATAATTTTTCTTTTTTATCTATTGAATCTTTAAAACTATATTTTTCAATAGGATATTTTTCTCTTATGTAATTTACCATTGGTTCAATATTTTTTGAATATATTTCAAAAGATAAATTACAACTATCTTCATACATATTTGCAAATTTTGAATTCATAATTTTTTCATCTCTATAAAATCTATATTTTCCATTTTCTTTTTTGTTCCATGTAACATAACGTGATGATTTTTCTAGATATGATAACCCGATTCTTCTATCTTCAATTTTTTTTACTGCAATATTTGATAGTCCTTCTATTGCAATTTGTGCTTCACCTAACTCTGCAACAGAATCATCTCCATATTCTAATAGAACTCTATTGTAAAATTCTTCACCTCTATTCTTATTTTTTAAAAATTCATCTAGAAAAATTCTTCTCATACTTTTATCAGTTCTACTATACCTTGACATCAAAGCTCCTCTGTCAACTTGTTGTGGTGTAATTATTGCAAATACATTGTCTTTAGTATTTGAAAAATGATCTGATAATATTTTTTCTTCCTTAATTGAAAATTCTGACAATACTTGTGATTGATTTTACAAATATTAATACTCTATTTCTTTTTTCCAATTTGAATTAGATCGGGACCTTTTTCTTTGTTGTTGCCTTTACTTTGCCATCTTAACAAAACTTCTTTAAATCCTGCTGCATCAGCTTCATTTTCGGTATACATTATTGTTGTAACCCAAAAACCTCCTTTTGCTGTTTTACCTCCAATTGAATTCATCCAAAAATCATCTGGTAGATTTTCCTTTGCTTTGTTGTTTGGTTCTTTTGCTGTTATGCTCCATCTGCTTGCCACAAAGTTTAGTATTTGATCTAGGTCTTCTTTTTGAATCATAATTATCCTCAAAAAACTCTGAATTTTAAAATTACTCTTATGCATATCATTTCAAATTAGGTGAATTTTATCTTACTAAAACTAGCAACATTACTTACACTTTGTTGGTTATACAAATCTCATTAGTCATTACCATGACAAACGTCGATATCGAAATAATCGGTAAAAACGTCAAAGACATGTACGGAACATTCATGGGTAAAGTCATAGGAACAATCACTGAAATTGACGGTAGTATTCAATCCGTTGGTATTGATTGCGGTTCTCAAGGATTACAGCAAATCCAATTTGAGCAACTTGTAGTCCAAGGTGAAAGTGTAATCTTCATTCCCAAATGGAGACTTGACTCTCAAAGACTCATTCGTGAAAAACAACTAACACTACGTCGTCTAAACGCATTGATGGATATTGTTTCAGAAAATGATGACATGAAAGCAGATGCTGAAATCATTCATGAGAAATACAAATCTAAACTTGCATCCTTAGACGAAATGGAGTATGAAATCAAATCTAAACTTGAGGCAAGATTGATTGAGTTGAATGAACAAATGAAGTCTGTAAAGATGTTATCGTTTGATGCCAAAGTACAATTCAAAAGTGATGAAATCTCTGAGGCAACATTTGAAACTGTAAAAGCATGTACAACTGAGGTAGTTGAACATATCTCTCACGAACAAGCTGAAATTTCAAATGTAAAGAGTAGAATCACTGATCTAGAATTGGAAGTGCAAGAGATAACTGCCCCTACAGAACAAGATATTCAAGAATCTGCCGTTTCATATCTGGAGACACCTGAATCACAACAAGTAGTTCAGACAATACTTCCAGAAGCACCTACAGAACCAATCGTAATACCTTCACAACCAATTGAAGCTCACGTATCACCGATACCTGAACCTCCAACTGAATCTGAAGTGACATTTGCATTTCCAGAACCACCTCAACAGGTGAAATCAGAAACCTCTAATGACGACAACGATAATGATTGGCTTGCTAGAATGGAAGCACAATAATTTTTTTAATTTATTTTTTTAACACTTAGAAGGATCTTACCTTCTACACTTTTTGATGTCTAAAATATTTGATATTGGATTGGGTAATAATGATACTATTTTAAGAAAAAAAGCAAATTCTGATTTTGTATCTTTTTGGGATAATCAGGCCAAAAACTTGTCTTGGTTTTCTAATTGGACAAAAACACTTGATTGGAATCCTCCTTTTGCAAAATGGTTTATTGGAGGCACAATTAACGCCTCTTACAATACACTTGACATTCATCAAAATACTTTATCTGAAAAACCTGCTATTTTGTGGGAAGGTGAAAATGGTGATTCTAAAACATTAACTTATGGGGATTTATTTGTTAAAGTCAAAAAATTTGCAAATGTCTTAAAATCACTTGGAGTAAAAAAAGGAGATAGAGTTACAATTTATCTTCCAATGGTCCCTGAATTACCTATTACAATGCTTGCATGTGCCCGAATTGGTGCAATTCATACTGTTATATTTTCAGGATTTAGCTCTACATCAATTAAAGACAGAATTAACGACTCTAAATCTAAAATTGTTATCACTGCTGATGGTAGTTATCGTAGAGGAAAAATCGTTAAATTAAAAGAAGTGGTGGATGATGCTATTCAAGATCTTGAATTTGTTGAACATGTAATTGTTTTAGAGCGAACAAAAAATAAAATTTCCATTTCTTCTAAAGATAAATTTTGGAATGAATTAATGAGTAATGCTTCTGATTCATGTGTTGCTGAAAAATTAGATAGTAATCATCCTTTGTACATATTGTACACTTCTGGAACTACTGGAAAACCTAAAGGTGTTTTACATGGTACTGGAGGATATCTTACACATCTTTATTCTACTTTCAAATGGGCATTTGATATTAAAAGTTCTGATGTATTTTTTTGTACAGCTGATATTGGTTGGGTAACTGGCCATAGCTATGTTGTTTATGCTCCTTTACTTCACGGTGCTACACAAATAATGTATGAAGGTGCACCTGATTTTCCAGACATTTCTAGAATGTGGAATATTTTAGAAAAATATAATGCCACTATTTTCTATACTACTCCTACTGCTCTTAGAATGTTTATGAAATCTGGCGATGATATTCCTAATTCATTTGATCTTTCTTCATTACGATTACTTGGAACTGTTGGTGAACCAATAAACCCTGAAGTCTGGAAATGGTATTACAAAATTATTGGAAAAGAAAAATGTCCTATTGTTGATACTTGGTGGCAAACTGAAACTGGAGGTATGATGATTTCTCCATTACCTGGACTAGAAACAATTCCCCTAAAACCTGGTTCTGCAACTTTACCTGTCCCTGGCATTGATATTGCAGTAGTAGATGAATTTGGGGTTGAAGTTCCATCAAACACTAAAGGTTATTTGATAATCAAAAATCCTTGGCCTGGAATACTTTTGACATTATGGGGAGATGATAAAAAATACAAAACTGTCTATTGGTCAAAATATACTAATTGTTACTATTCTGGAGATTATGCTCTTAGAGATAATGATGGATATTTGTGGTTACTTGGACGTGCAGATGATGTTTTAAAAATAGCAGGCCATAGAATTGGAACTGCTGAACTTGAAAGTTGTATTGTATCTGATGATAATGTTGCAGAATCTGCTGTTTGTGGAATTCCTGATGAGATTAAAGGTGAAGTGATTATTGCATTTATTGTTTTAAAAGATGGAATTACTACTAGTCAAGTTATTTTAAAAAAAAATATTTTTACTAAAATTAGAACTGATATTGGAGCAATTGCTACTCCTAAACAAATCTATTTTGTTTCTAAACTTCCTAAAACTCGTAGTGGAAAAATTATGCGAAGATTACTAAAATCTATTGCCAATGGTGAAGCAATTGGAGATACTAGTACATTAGATGATGCATCTGCTGTTACTGAAATTCAAAAAATTGTAAAAGAAAATTCTAATTAGTTTAGTTTATTTTTTTTAAATCTATTTCTGATAACATTTGAAACATTTCTTTTAATCCATCATATTCTGATTTTGAATTTTTATCTAGTTTATCGTATTCTTTCTCTTTAATCTCTTCTAATCTTTTATTTGATTCTGTAAAAAATTCTTCATATTTCTTTATATTTTCATCACTCATTTGTGTTAAATTAAAAATTACTGTATTACTTCCAATCAGATCTTTATTTTCATCATAAAGACTTGTGGCTTGTAATAGTCCTGTAAATGTAGTTTTATCTTGTCTACTAAATGTAATTTTTCTATCTGTTACTTTGCCTGTTTCAAACCATGTTTTTAGTGAATTATTCATTGATTCCCATGATTCTTTTGGCACGTGTTCAAAAATGGGTTTTCCTAGAATTTCTGATTTTGCATATCCTAAGTTTAATGCATATGTTGAATTACAGTCTAAAATCATGCCTATGGAATTGATCCTTCTCCACATTATTGGTGCATCTTTCAATATTTTTCTGGCTTCTGTTTGATACATATTTTAAAAATGGATTTACTGCTTATTAAATTGAAATATTCTTAAAACCATTGATCTAAATTTTGACTTTTTTTCTCTAGTGCTTTTTTTAATCTGTTTAACGTTGATTGAATTCTATCTTCTGAAAAACTTCTTTCTTTGACTAAATAATTAACAATTCCTTCATAATCTACTTCATTAAAAATAATTTCATCCACATCTGCAACTTGTGGATGTAGAAAAATTTCTCTAATTTGTTGAAAATCTATTTCTTCTAATTGTTCTTGAATTTGTGGAATGTCTTCTAATCTTTTATGTTGTTTAATTAACTTCATTGCTGTTTTGGGGCCTATTCTTTCAAATCCATTAGGGTTGAAATCCGTTCCAATTAAAATCCCTGCATCTACTAATTCTTCACGTGTCATTTTTATTGAATCTAGTGTCTTTTGTGTTTCAATAATTTCTGGAAGAACTTCGATGTATGTATTTCTGTTTGGAATTTTCCTTCTTCCACTACTTGTAAAATTCCTCACTAATTTTTTTGCACCACATAAAATTGAATCATAGTCTTGACTTGCAGATGCATATGCTTGTCCTGTATTTGTTAAATGTGCTGCAGTTGCTTCACCTTCTGATGGAGCTTCAATGTATGGGATGCCAAAATATGTCAAAAATTCTTTTGATTCTTTTACCATTCCATCTTTCATACTGGTTGTTTGTTGAGCAAATTTTCTAGCATCTTCCATATTCCCCTCTGATATTGCTTTTTCATATTTTATTGTGGCATCTTTTTTGATTTGTTTTCTACGTTCAATTTCTGCTGTTTTTAGAGATGGTGGTTTCCCATCAAATACGTATACTGGTTTTATCCCTAATGATAAGAAATTCACATTTCTGTAAAGTAACCCGCTGAGATGACTTGTGATTCTTCCATCTGCATCTGTTAATTGTAATCCGTCTGGACCTCTAATACTTGCAAGAAATTGATAAATTGCATTGTATGCATCAATTGCAATTATTTTATTTGAAAATGCTTCTAAAGTTGTTTTTTCTCTAACTACTAGATCTTTTAGATTTAATCCCATGAAATATTTTGAATCTTTTATGGTATTTTGTGTTTATCTTTTCTAATCGATCTACGTTGTTTCTTCATATCTTGTGATTTTATTATTTTATTCCTATTTGCAATGAAATTAATTTAATATCTCTTAGATGTTTGATGTTTATCTTGAAAAATCTCTACATTCCTTCTAAAATCCAGGATAAAATTTTTGAAATAAGGTATGATTCTGATGATTCAGTTTCAAAAATTATTTCATATTTTCCTTTATCTGAATTAGAACATCAAACCCTACTTTCTATCTTAAAACAATCTAATTTTTCTGGATTTCATTCTATCTTTACTGATATTGTAACTGATGATGAATGGAATAAAACTAAAGATCAAATTAAAAATAGATTTCAAAACGAACTTTTTGATATTGATTCTAAACTCTGATCTTAACCCACTTTGTTTTATTATGGGTTATTTTTAATATTAAATGCCAGGATAGCCAAGCGGTAAGGCGGCTGTCTCGAAAACAGCTACGTGAAAGCGTGCAGGGGTTCGAATCCCTTTCCTGGCGTTTTTTTATTTTTTATCTGGATCGATACAAAACTTGACCTCATTCTTTGAATCATTATATTTGAAATTCATTACATGGTAGGTCTTTGTCACCAATGTTATTCCTCAGGACATGAAATAATTCTACACGTAGATTCTGGATTAGTCTTTTGTGAATCCTGTATTCCAGAAAAATAGATGGTAGAAATTTACTTTTTTCTTTTTTTGTTATTAAATAATTTTGTTTTACAAATATTCACTTTCTCCATCCGTATTTTGATATATTTTATATTTTTAGATGTGTTACCATCAATACCTTGAAAAAATTTATACAGTCAAAAGTTTTATTTTTGGAATTTCTGATTTTTTAATTTTAATAAATATTGATAAAATTTGTTTGTTCTCCACTTAGCAATCTTTACTAACAATACTGTTTATTTTTATAACATGAATACTCCTCATTCTCCTCAGAATAAACCTTATTCCTTTCTTGTTGAATCTGGAAAAGAATATCTTGTGTGCATGTGTGGAAAATCTTTCAAACAACCTTTGTGTGATGGAAACCATGCTGGTTCAGGCATAGGTCCACGAACTTTTATTGCAACTGAATCTGGAACTGTATCCTTTTGTGGATGTAAATACAGTTCAGAAAAAACAGGAAAATGTGATGGTACTCATTCATCATTGTAGTGTGTCATTAGACTATTTTCCTGTATAACTATTTTGTATATTCTTTATATGAAATCTGAAAGTGTTTTTTGTCTAATTATATTGGTCATGTCTCCATTTGAAATCCATTCTTTTCTACTAACACTAGTTTTTGCTGATGCTACATCTAATGCTTGATTATAATCTGAAATAATTTGTGGTTTTTGCTTCATTGCCTCTCTAATTCCTTCACGAACTTGCCATACTCCAACTGGAATTGCATATTCTGGTCGAATTTCTCTAAAAATTAAAACCCCTGCTTGAATTTTATTTTTTAATAAATACTCTGAAACTCCTAACTTTGCAGCAAAATATGCTCCTGCAATTCGTGGTGGATGGTCTATTCCTCGTGCATCCTCGTAATCAGAACCAAATCCTAGAATTCCATTTGAATACCATCCTTCAATCATCTCAAAAACCCATCTGTGTGGAAATAAGATTATTGAAAAAATATTTCCCAAATGTTCATATGAAAAAACTTTACACGTATCAATTAGATTATTTTCTAAAATTTCATCAACTATGGACTTTGATATTATGTCATCTGTTGCAGTGATACTCCATTTTGTTGGAACTAATTTTCTTTTCATACCTAACATTCCAATACTAAAACATTTTTGAATTTTTGAAATTTCAATACCTGAATTATATAATTTTAAAACTGCATCTTGTGCTTTCATATCTTTATCATAAAATATTTTTTCAATTGGTTTAGTTGAAGTACTTGCAGAAAATTTTGCAGATTTTATTTCTCCTACAGGACCAAATGGTGCACTTTCACCATCTATGGAAATATTTGATGATGTATTTTTTTTAAATATTAAATCTAAATCTGTAGGTTTTGATGACATTGTAACTTCTTGCAAATTTTCAATGTACCTACCTTCTGTTTGTTCAATTGATGTTTTTTGTATTCCTCTTACTAAGTTTAAACGAAAATTTATGATCTCTTCTAAGGATTTACCTTTCCATTTTTCAGGATTATCCAATAAACTAGTATCTCCATGAACGGGTGGAACCATTGGACCCACAAAGACTTTTGGATAATTATATGATCCTACAAATACTGATGGGGGACTTGTACCACTAATGGAATCTGATGAAAATAAATTCCCATGTTTTGATAATGTTTCATGCCATTTTGATAATATTGAACGTCGTATCTCTTGCGAGTCTGATGACATTGTTATTTGTGCCTAAAATGAGTCTATTAACTTGACTAATTTCAAAATAAACCATTCTTTAACGAATGATGTTTTAAGATCATCTAATGATATTATTTATGGTTGTAAATAGAATTGTTTCTTTTCTACCTAGTGCTACTGAATTACTTTATGAATTTGGTGTAGATGACATGTTGTTTGGAGTTACTCATGAATGTAAATACCCTAATTCTGCAAAATTAAAACCTAATGTAATTTCTTCTGTAATAAATTCTGATGAATTAACTAGTAATGAAATCAATACTATAACATGTACTTTGTTACATGATGGTAAGGATATTTTTAAATTAAATGAACAAAATCTTAAAGATGCAAATCCTGATCTAATTATTTCTCAAGAAACTTGTGAAGTTTGTGCTGCTTACACTACTCAAGTTCAAAACGCATTAGATATTTTGTCAAAAAAACCTGAATTATATTCAATGGATCCTCATAACATCTCTGAAATAATTCAGACTGTAGTAGAATTAGGAAAATTTTTACAAAAAGATCAAAAAGCTTTAGAAATTACAAATTCTTTAAAACAACGAATTCAAAATATTAAAAATTTACAAAATTCTACAAAACCTAATGTACTTGCAATAGAGTGGCTTGAGCCTTTTTTTACTGCGGGTCATTGGGTTCCTGAAATGATCGAGATTGCTGGAGGTATTAATCTAATTAGTAAAACTGGTGAACATTCTCGACGCATGGATATTAATGAAATTGTACAGTCTGATCCTGATATAATTATTTTAATGCCGTGTGGATTTGATACTCAACGTACAATATCTGAATATAATACAATTTTAAAAAATAATTTAGGCTGGAATTCATTAAAGGCTGTCCAAAATAAACAAGTTTTTGCAGTAAATGCCGATTCTTTTTTTAGCAAACCTAGTATTAGAATTATTGATGGTTTGGAAATTTTGGCTAAAATTATTCAACACGGAAAATTTGATGATTTGATAGTTGCTGAAAATTCATTTTTTCATATTTCTTAAAAATTACTTGTCTATGATTACTAATGATATTGACAATGAAAGTTGTTAAAATGAAAGATATGTCAAATTTTAATTAATAAAATGAAAACCATGAGTAATGATTCTGAAAACATCTTTTCAAATTATGGCATTTATGATTTAAGTGATAATCTTGAACTATTTTTACCCAACACTTCTATTCGATTTCAAAAAATAAGTGATAATGCTTTTTCATATTTTAGAGAAAATTCTGAAGGAAAAATAATCGAAAAAATTATTCCTGTTAAATCTGATGATATTAAAATTGAATTGGCTCCAATTCGACCTCTTAACCACCCTGCAAGAAGAACAAATTATGTTTTTTTAAAATTTGATAAAGAAATTTATCTTAGTGAAAATTCAGCTGCAAGTATTTTTGTTCACTGTCCTATAGAAATCGGTATTTTTTTAATCCATAATTCTAATCATGAATCCCTTGATTGTATAACTTGTAACCCCTTAACTTCTAGATTTGGTTTGTATGGTACTCCTGACACTGGAACTTTATGTAAATATGCAAAAGTATTGTTGGCTAGTGATTATGATGATTCAATTTCTTATGTAAATGGGGTAATGCAAATTGTTATTGAAAATACTTTATCTTTTGGACAAACTATCAGTAAAGTGATTTTCCCCATCACTGATAACTCTCTTTATTATGATAAATCTAAAACAATCCTTGATGGAATAAAAATTACCATGAAAAAACGTGCAGTTGTAAATATTGCTGATGTAAAAACTACTTCTGTTGAAACTGATTGGGTGCTATCTCCTACTTGGGAAGATGGGACTACTAACACTACTTTGGAGATGGGGCTAGAATAATGCCATTAGAATTTCTACAAAGTTTATCTGAAATGTATATTGTTGGGGAATTAACTGTCCTTTCTTTATTGATTGGTGGTGTTATAATGGCAGGTGGTATTATACTTGCAAAAATTGCAAAATTACTATTTCACAAATACTATGCTCCATCATTACCCAAAGATACTGCTCAAAATATTAGTAAATTAATTTATTTTGGTATACTAATAATTTCATTTTTAGGATTTACATCTAGTCAGGGTATTGATTTATCTGGAATTATGGTTGCTGGTGGAATCTTTGCAGTGGTCATTGGTTTTGCCACTCAATCTGTTGTTTCTAATTTAATTTCTGGTTTGTTCTTAATGGTTGAAAAACCTGCAAAACATGGGGATACTATAGAACTTCCTGACATGGGAATTTCTGGAACTCTTTTAGATGTTGGTACATTTTCTAGTAAAATTAGAAGATTTGATGGAACTATAACTCGAATTCCTAATGATAAATTTTTTACATCAAATATTCGCTCTCTTACTTTATCTACTGTTAGACGTGCTGATGTAATGGTTGGAATTTCATATGAATCTGATATTGAACATGCTATTTCTGTTATGAGACATGATATTTTTGAAAATATGCCTTTTGTACTTCAAATCCCAGAACCTGAATTTCGAATTGAGGAATTAGGTGACTCTAGTGTAAATATCCATGTTTATGTTTGGCATCCTAGGGATGATTGGAGTCAAGTTCAACCTGTTCTTCTCACTATAATTAAAAAATCCCTTGATAAATCTGGAATTGAAATTCCTTATCCTCAAAGAGTAATTTGGACTGGAAAAGATTAGATTTTTTTAGACATTTTTTTATCTGCACGTCTTTTTTTAATTAAACTAAACATGATCATTCCAACGTTAATGATTGAAATAATTTCAATTAAATCTACTCCGTACAAGAACCAATCAATTATTGGATGAACTCTTGATATGATGCCTGCTTCTAACATAATGTCTGCATTCCATACCATGTGGGGTATTTGAATAAATTGTATAATTGCAATAATTACAATGCTTCCAAGTATTTTATTTTCATACCAATTCCAAAACTTTGTCCACGGATTCATAATTAGTTTTAATCCATTAATTCTATTAAACTCTGTTAAAATTAGACTAAACTAATTAGACGTACCTAATGTTTTTACGCACAAACTATTTTTATTTTTCAGATTTTATTTTTTCTTTTTTCATCCAGATTGTTTTTTCTTTATGATCAATTAATTCTATATTCATTTCATTGAGTTTATCTCTAATTTTATCTGCCTCAACAAATTGTTTCTCTTTCCTCATTTGTTCTCTATTTAAAATTAAATCATCTATTTCTTGTTTTTCCTCTTCAGTCATTTTTGGAATGCTTAATCCTAAAATTATTGACATTCTTTCAAATTCTTTTTTGATTATCTTCGCATCATTTTTTCCTAGTTTTTCCTCAGCTGCTAACCTGTTTGTTTCTTTTACTAATTGAAAAAATGAAGATAGTGCTAGATGTGTATTAAAATCATCTTCTAATGCATTGTCAAATTCTGTGCCTATCTTTTTAACATTCTCAGTAATTTTTGTTTGATTTTCACTATTTGTGTGAATTAATTCATAGTAACATGTCTCCACTTGTCTCCATTTTGTAAGATTTTCTTTTAACATTTCTTCTGAATAATCTATTACTTTTGAATAATGTCCTGACAAACAAAATAACCTAATTATGTTTGGACCCCAATTATTCAAAACATATTTTATTGATTTTGTGTTACCTAATGATTTTGACATTTTTTCACCACTAATTGTTACCATTCCAACATGCATCCAAATTTTTGCAAACTGTGAATTTGTGCATGCTTCGGATTGCGCAATTTCATTTTCATGATGTGGAAAAATCAAGTCTCGTCCACCGCCATGAATATCAAAATTTTCTCCCAGATATTTTATACTCATTGCTGAACATTCTATATGCCATCCTGGTCTTCCTTTCCCCCATGGACTTTCCCATACTGGTTTGATATCTGAAAATTTCCATATTGCAAAATCCAATGGATCTTTTTTTGATTCATCAATTTCTATTCTTGAACCTGATTGTAATTCATCGATTTTCTTTTTTGATAGTTTTCCATACTCTGAAAATTTTGAAACTGAAAAATACACTCCATTTTTTGAAGGGTATGCCATTTGTTTTTTTATTAACTTTTCAATAAATTCAATTATCTCTTTGATGTGCTCTGTTGCTTTGGGATAATTTGTTGCACGTTTTACATTCAATTCATCAAAGTCTTTAAAATAATTTTTAATGTATTTGGTACTTATTTCCTCAGCAGTTGTATTTTCAGAATTTGCACGATTGATAATCTTATCATCTACATCCGTAAAATTTTGAACAAGATCAATCTCTATTCCTTTGGACTCTAGATATTTTCTTAATACATCAAAAACAATAATGGTTCTTGCATGTCCTATATGTGATTCATCATAAACTGTTACTCCACAAAGATAAATTTTGATTTTTTTTGTAGTGTCTAATTTTTGTTCTACACTTGATAATGTATCATGAATTTTCATTATTAACTCACACCTGGTTTTTGCGCCAATAACCGTTTATGTTCACTTTTTGAGTTTAGTTCTTGAATTTTTTGTATTTTTGACTTTTCAATTAATGTAACTTTTTCAGTTTCATCTATCGTTAATTTTTTTTCAAATAAACAATATAGTATTGAATCAATTTCTTCATAAGATATTCCTAGTTCGTTTTCAGCTTCATGATCTTTCCATAAATGTGGACTGCTCTTTTTTGATATTATATTTTCTGATACTCCTAAATATTTTGCAATTTCTCTTACTTGTAATTTGTATAGTGAAACTATTGGTGTAACATCTGATGCCCCGTCGCCATGTTTTGTAAAATATCCGATCATGTATTCACTTTTATCACTTGATCCTAAAACTAGAAGATTTTTGGCATTTGCATAGTAATACAAAATATTTGTTCTAACTCTTGCACGTAAATTTCCTTTTGATTTTGAATTTGGTTCTAAATACATTGAATATTCTTTTACGATTGATTGAATATCAATTAGTTTGTATTCTATACCTGTTAATGAAATTATTTTCATTGCATCTTCTGTTTCTGACTCTGGTGTGATTTCCGTATCTGGCATAATGATTGCAAGTGTTTTTTCTTTCAGATTTCTTTTACAAATGTATGCTAATACTGCTGAATCAATTCCTCCACTCAATCCTAAAATTACTCCTTTGGCATTTGTTTTTTCAATATTTTTTATTAGGAATTCTTCAATATCTTTTGTAATTTTTGAATAATCTTGATTTTTAATTTCATTAATAATATCTTGATTCAATTATTAATTTTCTATAACGTTAGAATAAAAATTATGCCTAATTTTTAATAATTTTTGTTTTATTTTCTAAATATCTATGTAAATTCCATCATCTCTTGATTCTACAGGATATGTTTGTAGTTTAACATCTTTGAGATAATCTGTTAATTCACCTGTCTTGATATTATAATGCCAAAAGTGTAGTGGACATTCAACAATATCTCCTTCAAGTTTTCCTGGTGCAATTGAACCATCTTGATGTACACAAAGATCATCCATTGCATGAAATCCGCCTTGATTGAAAATTGCAATTTGTTTATCTTCTATTTTGAATGCTTTGCCTCCTCCTTCTGGCACATCGCCTTTATCTGCAATTTTCTTCCAAGTCATTGAAATTGTGGTATTTTTGTCATTTATTATCATTTTGGCTTGTCTATTATTCCCTTAATTCATCAAAATCATTGATTTTTTCTTTTAATTTTGATTTTTTTGGCTCATGTAGTTTCTAATGATTTCCTTCGTTCAATTGATTTTTTGCTGAATTTGGAAATAATTTTATTATAAAATGAAAATCACCGAATCCTTTTTGTATGCATTATCTTTTGTTTAACTTAATCTGATGTCTTTTTATGATGTTGTTAAGAATAGACGTTCAGTTAGAACATTTACTAATAAAAAAATATCTGAATCTAAGATTAACAAAATTCTAAAATGTGCTTCAATGGCTCCCTCTGCATTAGGATTTCAATCTTACAAGATTTTTGTAATTAAAAATAAATTTATGAAAGAGAAATTAATCAAAGCAACACATGACCAAACATATGTCGATACTGACACTGTTTTGGTGTTTTGTGTTGAACCAAAAAAAATTAGAAACACTATGGGTCCTAAAGGTGAACATCTTTTTGCATTACAAGATGCAACAATTGCTGCAGCATATGCTCAGATGGCAGTTACTGCTGAAGGTCTACATAGTATTTGGATAGGACACTTGAATGAAAAAATGGTAAAAGAAATTATTAAAACAAAACTAAGACCTGTTTGTATTCTGCCAATTGGTTATTCTACTGAAAAACCACAACATAAAGATGAAAAGAAATTATCGGTCATAGTCTCAAAAAGAAAATAATTTTTACATATGATCTATTTTTGATACAAATACAAAATTAACTATGATGTTTATTTTCTATCTCTTTGCATCCCCATGATAGAATTTTATAGTCTAATCCTGAGGAAATTTTATTGAGTAAAGTAAAATCTAGTCCAAAATTGATCAAAGAGGGTAAGCTATCCTATGAATGGGCTAGATCTCACATGCAAATTTTAGATAACACTATTAATCGATTAAAAAAATCAAAACCTCTCAAGGGTGTAACTATTGGTTTTTGTTTACACGTTACAAAAGAGACATCTGTTTTACTTATTGGTGCTAAAGAATTAGGTGCAACAGTTGCAGTCTGCGGTGGTAATCCTTTAACTACTCAAGACAATATTGCAGCGTATTTGGCATCAGAAGGAATTCATGTTTATGCATGGCATGGTCAATCTGTTAAAGACTATGATTGGTCTATTGATCAAGTACTCAAACATAGCCCAACTATTCTTACTGATGATGGTGCAGATATGAATATCAAAGCACATTTCGATAAACGATTCAAAGATATGGAAGTTCTTGGTGCAACTGAAGAAACTACTGCTGGTGTAACTAGAATTAGAGCCGTAGAAAATCAAGGTAAATTAAGATATCCTGTAATTTTGGTTAACGAGGCATACACTAAACACATGTTTGATAATAGATATGGTACTGGACAAAGTACTATTGATGGTTATTTGCGTGCAATGAATTTACTTATGGCATCAAAACGTGTTGTAGTGGTAGGCTATGGTTGGGTTGGACGCGGTGTTGCATCACGATTTAATGGAATGGGTTCTAAAGTAATTGTAACTGAGGTTGATCCAATAAAAGCTCTTGAGGCTCACATGGATGGATTTGAGGTAATGCCAATGTCACAAGCAGCAAAACTTGGTGACATGTTTGTTACGTGTACTGGAATGACTAGTGTAATTAGAAAAGAGCATATTTTAAAAATGAAAGATGGTGCCATTATGGGCAATGTCGGTCACTTTGATCTTGAAATTGATGCTGAATTTTTACTAAAGAAATCAAAATCTGTTAAAGAAGTTAGACCTACACTTGATGAATGCGTTTTACAAAATGGTAAAAAAGTTTACTTGATTGGAGAAGGTCGTCTTGCTAATTTAGTTTCTGCAGAAGGACATCCGCCAGAGGTTATGGCTCAATCTTTTTCAAATCAACTCCTATCTGTGATGTATATTCTTAAAAACCATAAAAAAATGGAAAATAAAATTATTGATGTTCCTAAAGAAATTGATATTCAAATTGCATTTGATGCATTAAACGCAATGGATGTTAAAATTGATAAATTAACCCCTGAACAAGTAAAATATGCAAACAGCTGGTAAAACTTCTTAACTCTACCTTTCTTCTTGAAAATTATCTAATGAATAAAAGAGCTATCATTACAAGTGCATTACCTTATGCAAATGGAGAAATCCATTTGGGACATGTTGCATCTACATATCTTCCAGCTGATGTAACTACAAGATTCTTAAAACAAAATGGAGTGGAAGCATACTATGTTTGTGCATCTGATGATTTTGGAACTCCTATTCTAATTCAATCTGAAAAACAGGGTAAAACTCCTGCAGACTATGTTGCACATTGGAATAAACGAGATTATGAAGATTTTTCAGCATTTAACATTGATTTTGATTATTTCTATAACACAAGTTCTTCAGAAAATATTGCATTTGTTCAAGATGTTTTTACAAAACTAAATGATGCTGGACATATTTATCAAAAAGAAATAATTCAATTTTACTGTAATAATGACAAAAAATTTCTTCCTGATAGATATGTAACAGGTATTTGCCCTCATTGTAAGGCTAAGGATCAATATTCTGATTTATGTGAAAGTTGTGGCCGTGTACCTGAAGAAATAATTGATCCTAAATGCTCTCTTTGTGGTACTCCTCCAACAAAAGAAAAAACAACTCATTACTTCTTTAAACTCAAAAATTTTGCTGATTCCCTATCAAAATGGCTTGAAGAAAATGAGCATCTTCAAAAAGATGTGAAAAAATATGTTCAGAACTGGATTAAATCTGGATTAATTGATTGGGATATTACTAGGGATATTTCTTGGGGTGTTCCTGTTCCGTTAGATGGTGCAGAAGGTAAAGTTTTCTACGGTTGGTTTGATAATCACTTGGCATACATTTCAACTGCATTAAAATTTCTTAACGATAAAGGAATTGATGGAAAAGAATTTTGGAACTCTGCAGATATTTATCATTTCATTGGAAAAGATATTGTATATCATCACTTTCTCTTTTTACCTGCAATGAGATTAGGAATTAACAGTGAATACAAATTACCTAACTATATTCCTACTAGAGGACATCTTACACTTGAAGGAAAGAAATTATCTAAGAGCAGAAATTGGTATATTGGGTTAAAACAATTTTTAGGATATTATCCTGCTGATTATTTAAGATATTATTTAATTTCAATTAACCCCTACTCTCAAGATGATTTGAATTTTGATTGGGATGATTTTACCACTAGGATTAATTCTGAATTAATTGGAAACTTTGGAAACTTTGTAAATCGTGCATTGGGATTTACAAAAAAAGTATTTGATGGAAAAATACCTGAAATTGAATCCTTTGATGAACATGATATGGAGGCAGAACAAAAAATAAAAAATCTTGCAACTGATGTTGGTCAATTAATGGAACAAAACCATATTGACAGAGCATTGAAAAAAATTATGGAATTTTCTTCATTTTACAACCAATACTTTCAACACAAAGAACCTTGGAAAAAAGGTCCTGGAACTGTAAATTGTGTCTTTTTATCTGTAAATGCTGTACGAACTTTGGCAATTGCCATATCTTCCTTTATGCCTGAATCTGCACAAAAAATTTGGAATCAGTTGGGATTGAACGGGAAAGTTAACGATAACATGTGGGGTGAAATGTCTGAATTGGGTATTTCTTCTGGACATGATTTGGGTGAGGCATCTCCTTTGTTTGTTAGAGTGGATGCAGATGATGTTACAAAATACAAAAAACAATTGGGTCCTTCTGAAAAATAATGAAACCAGTACCTCGAATTTCTACTAGGGGATACTATGATTTATCCACTGGACAAACTCTGAAAAAAAATCAGTATTATTTGTATCCAAAAAAAGATTTTACAAAATTTGTAGATTCAAAAGAACTTGTAATTGTGATTCATGGACTACGAAATGATAATGCTGGTGCTATCGCAAAAGTTTTGTTGGTAAAAAATAGACTACACAAACTAGGATATCTTCATCCCATCATTGGTTACAGTTATGACTCTAACACCACTGGTGCACATTTGATTACACATGCAAAACATGCACTTGGTGTGGGGCAAATTATTGCAAAAAAAAATGGTAGGAATCTTGGACGATTTATTGAAGATTTTAAAAACACTAGTCCAAAAACAAAGATTAGATTAATGGGTCATTCTCTTGGCTCTCAAGTGATTTTAAGTACTGTGGAGTATCTTGCAAAAAAGAAACAAAATGATGATATAATTGAGAGTGTCTATTTTTTTGGTGCATCTATTACTGATGATGTCCCATCTTCTAAAAAATATGGTAAACTGTTACAAAAAATAATTAATAAAAAAATTATAAATCATTATGCTCCTACTGATGATGTTTTAAAGTGGGCTGATTCTGCAAAATTTGTTTCAGGTCCACTTGGTCTTAATGGTGCTATGGGAAAAACTATTTCTAAGTATAATCAAAAATTAGTAAAGCCTCAAAATCATAGATTTGCAAGTTATGCTGCTGTCCTAAACTCGTTTCCCTAGATGTCTTTTTGACTCGTATGGTTTTTAGTGCCTATTTTTTGTTTAATGATATTGGTAGAATCAATTAATTTTGTTGTTTTAGGTAAACAAGACATTGCATCTGAATTTGGAAAAAAAGGGACAGAAACTGATCTTACACTTTTTGATAGAAAAGAGTCTGATGTAATTAAAACATGGGTTGTCCCAACTGGTTTTCCTGAAAAAATTCAACCTCTTTTTCAGGCAATAAATCTAGCAGAATATGTGATATTTCATGTTGATAAATTAGATAAATTTACAGGCGAACAAATTATTGCACTTGATTCTTTAAAAAAAGAAAAGGGAATTTTATCTCATACTTTTGATGTTGATGAAACAAAACTAAACTTGATGATTAAAGGAACTGTTGTTGAAAATTATGTTCAAGTTGATCAAGATAAAATCAAAGAAGAGATGGATAAATTCAAACCTCTATCTAATGAATCTCAATCTGAAATGGTAATTGATCATTGTTTTGATGTAAAAGGTGTTGGAACTGTAATTTTAGGTAAAGTTACTTGTGGAAAAATAAAACAATATGATAATCTAAAATTATACCCTGAAGGAATAGATGTTTTAATAAAATCAATTCAGATGCATGATGATCCCGTTTCTGAATCTATTTGCCCTGCAAGAGTTGGTTTAGCCGTAAAGGGTGTAAAACCTGATAATGTCTCAAGAGGTGATGTGATTTCAGAAAAAGATGCAGTAACTGTTAATTCTACTATTACTCTTGATTTTGTAAAAAGTCAATTTTACAAAGGTGATATTGCTGAAAATCAAGGATGTTTAGTTAGTGTTGGTTTACAAATAAAGGCTGCAAAGTTTGTTTCCATAACTCCTTTAAAACTACAATTTGAAAAAACAATTGTTTACAAACCAGGCGATATTGCAGTGATTTTAAAACCTGAATCAAATACCATTCGAATACTTGGCAATGGTGCCATTTTGTGATGTGTTCTTCCTTTGTTAAATCGGTATTTTTAGATGATCTGGATTAATTCATCTTTGAGAGAAAACTACCTCCATCTGATGTCGTTCTAACAATCTCATGGAATATTGCTTTATTTCATCAAACCCATCAAGTGTTTCATCAAACCCATCAAGTGTTTCATCAAATCAAATTTTTTAATCCCAACTCTGAATCGTGCGTAAATACACCTAGTGTACTTCCTGATGACACTTGATGAAACACTTGACACACTTGACGCATTTGATGATATACTTGACGCATTTGATGAAAATAGGGATACATTTGATGAAAATAGTAAATCCTTTATGATTTTTTTAAATTCTATAATTTTTGAAAATAAATTATGTTTTTGAAAACCTATTCTTGGAATCTCTTGAATTTAATTAATTATAAAAAAAAAGAAATAATCTTTGTACTCTCATGTATATTTTCTTTGTTCAAATGAAATTCATTCCCGTTCAAATAGAATCAAAATCGTTCAAAGCAAATTAGTTTTCGTTCAAATAGAATCAAAATCGTTCAAATGATTGCTCATTTGTTCAAATAGAATTACAAAAAGTAAATACGCATGCGTATTTCAAGAGGTATAATGCTAAAAACTCGAGACAGAGGTTCTTGTTGTAAATCCTATTTGAACGAAAATGCCCTAAACTGAGATATTGACTTGATAATTGATTAATCTATTTTAGAATCATCTCTATTAGAAACTAACCTGGAGATTATCCTTCACTAGTTATATGATTGATTTGTAATGATTAGTAATGAAACCAATTCGTTCATGTCCTATTTGTCCTAATTGTGGCTCTAAACGGTTTCATCGAATACCTGGTGATAAAGTGATTGTACAATGTCGTTCTTGTAACAAAGAAATTGAAATTTAGTTTTGATGTGACGAGTATATTTCATAGTTAATATTTGCACTTTCTTTAGATTACTTATGGCAAAAACATGGAAAGATAACGATATCAGTCTAGATTCTATAAAGGATCAAATAGTCGCTGTAATTGGTTATGGAATTCAAGGTGATGCACAAGCAAATAACATGAAAGACTCTGGTCTTAATGTTATAGTCGGTCTTAAAGAAGGCGGTAAAAGTTGGAAAAAAGCCGAAGCTGATGGTCATAAAGTAATGTCTGTTGCAGATGCAACCAAACAAGGAGATATTATTCACATCTTACTTCCAGATATGATTCAGGGTCAAGTTTACAAAGATGAAATCGAACCTAATCTTTCAGAAGGAAAAGCATTGTCATTTTCTCATGCAGCTGCAATCTATTGGAAATGGATTGAAGCATCAAGCAATGTAGATCTTATTATGGTTGCACCAAAAGGACCTGGTTCTAAAGTTCGAGAAACTTATCTTGATAACTTTGGAACTCCAGCTATTGTTGCAGTTGAACAAGATTTCACTGGAAAAGCTTGGGATAGAACATTAGGAATTGCAAAAGCAATTGGTAGTGCACGAGCTGGACTAATCAAAACTTCTTTCAAAGAAGAAGTTGAAACTGATTGGTTTGGTGAACAAGCAGACCTTTGCGGAGGTGCAGCTTCTATGGTAACAAATGCATTTGAAACTCTAGTTGAAGGAGGATATCAACCAGAAATAGCATACTTTGAAGTTTTACATGAACTCAAACTAATTGTAGATATGATTCAAAGATATGGTATTAATGGAATGTGGAGACGTGTAAGTGAAACTGCTAGATATGGTGGTTTAACACGTGGACCAATGGTTATGGATGCTGCAAGTAAAGCTAACATGAAAAAAGTCCTTACCATGATTCAAGATGGAACTTTCAATAAAGAGTGGATATCTGAATACCAATCTAAAGGTAAAGATGCATTTGATCAATACATGAAAAAATATGACGAACACCAAATTGAAAAAGTTGGTAAACAAATGCGAAAAATGATGTGGCCTGATTCCACAGAATAATCTTTTTTATTTCACTAATTATTTTTTAATTTTTAGAAACATCTAATTTCTATGGATATGCTCTGTAATTATTGGGATTGATCATTAATTGTGAATGTACAAAATGTAATTGTGACCAAAAATTTCAAATCATAACGACTGAAGAATTACTCAATTTGATACAGCATGGGCGACTAAATCAAAAACAGTCTCTATTTTTGAAATCCCGAATTGGTAGTAAATTGTGTAAACAATGTTTTGTGAATAATCATATGTCTTGATATTGATACAAAAATATTATTTTATTGAATTCAGTGCATTACTCTGATTTGTTTTTCTGTATTGCTGATAAATTCTTCATATTTCATTATCTGCATAGTTAGACGAAATGCATCCATCTGATCTTGATTTTTTTTAGAACCTAATAGTGGTCTTCTTTTTCGCATCAATTCTTCTTGTTGATCTGCAACTTTGAGAATATCATTTTTAAGATCTTCTAATGTTGCCATAATGTAATTAATTGAATTTTAGATATAAGATTTTCATTTAATTATTAATTTAATTAAAAATTTAAACAACAAGAAAAAGGTGGAAAACTCTATTTCTAGAACTTTTTACCTAACATGAATTGTTTTCCTACTCACCACTCTACGACGCAGACATGGTGGTTTCTTGTTACTATAGTTATGTGACTCTA
>Ga0209141_1000247_pt1 | contig 47035 bp, 57 predicted proteins | sample SaaInlLV_10m_DNA_2_FD_184676 | JGI IMG/M metagenome (GOLD analysis project Ga0209141, IMG submission 184676) | Marine microbial communities from expanding oxygen minimum zones in the Saanich Inlet - Saanich Inlet SI074_LV_150m_DNA (SPAdes) (version 2) | ecosystem: Environmental > Aquatic >... | reverse complement strand
TACTTATACCTTTTTACAGACCATGATAATTATGAGAATAAAATTTATAAAAAAAATATGTTTTTTCTTAAAGAAATTGAATTAGACAAAAAATATAGAAATGTTTATTTTAAAAAAAATAAAAATAAAAAATAAAAAATAAATTTATTTTTTAAGTTCTCAAAATTAAATTTTTGAGAACTATTTTTTCAGACAACTTTTTAGATTACTTCATCTTGATCAACAAAGTCATATCCAAGCTCTTTTGCTATTAACTTCCCTAATGCACTTTTCCAGATAAAGTAATACCTATCAAAATAACATCACTCAGCAATTATTTCTAAGCAGATATTTGAATCTTCATTTAATTTGATTTTTAAAAACATATTACAAAATAAAACTTGTGTTCTATTTAAAAATACTATATTTCCTTTAACATTATTAAATGAAGATAAAAAAGACACTTTTGTTCTTGTATTACAAGTATATTCTTTATATCTTGGGAACTCTTGTTCTTCTTCTTTTTTTTGCTCTAATTTAATTTCATTAAATTCTTCATTATTAATTTTTATTATTTGCTTATAAACATACCCATTTTCATCAAATAAATAATTTTCTTTTTTTAATTTCTTTAAAATTGCCATAATTAAGCCTTTCTTTTTATATGATATAATTATACCAATATATAGCTTAGAAAGACCTAAATTATTTTGAATTTAACATATATTAAATGCAATATATAAGCTATAAATCCTACCAAAGAAGCTATTGTAAAATCAAAAAGTATAGAAAAATAACCAAAAACTTCAGCCATATGATGTAAATATTCTATATTGTGAGAAAAAATACCACCCGCCACTAATAGCATAGCAACAGTACCTATGTAACCAAGCACTCTAATTATTTGCCCCATTGAAGAAATACATATTTCTCCTAATTTAAAAAGAGGGATATTAGTTATTTTTTCTTTGTCTTTTGATTTACTTATAAAATAAAAACCTAAATCATCCAATCTAACTATCAAAGCAACTATTCCATAAACTCCAATAGTAGCTGCAACTGCAACTGCAGAAACTGCTATTAATTGTAAAGTCAAAGTCTCATTTGACACACTACTTAACGCTATTAATATAATTTCTATTGATAAAATAAAATCAGTAAAAATTGCTGATTTTATTTTTTCTTTTTCAATAACTAATACATCCTCTTCTGTCTTCTCCAACTTCTCTATCTCTTCATGATTATCATGAGGATTAATATATTCAGCTATCTTTTCAAAACCTTCATAAGACAAATAAACTCCACCTAATATTAAAATAGGCAATATTAATGAAGGTAAATAAGCTGACATTAACATTATTATTGGAACAATAATTAATTTATTAATAAAAGAACCTTTTGTTATAGCATATAAAACTGGCAACTCCCTTTTAGCATGAAATCCAGAAGCTTTTTCAGCATTTACAGCTAAATCATCTCCTAAAATACCCATTGTATTTTTTAAAGCTACTTTTGTTAAAACACTAGCATCATCTGCCAGAATACTTATATTTTTTAATACTGCGAAAAAACCACCTGCCATTTTATTTTCCTTTTACTTCATATCTTATGTTATTTACCATATTATAAAACAAAGCTCTAAATTCTTTATCTAAATTAAAAAAATAATTAGCTGGAGTATCAGTTATTAAATGACCTTTTATTTTAATTTTATTTTGTATAAATTCATAATTATTATTTATTAAATAATGATTGCCAAGATTTTTTTTATTTATTTTTTCTTTATATCTTTTTTTATATGACTCTATGTACTTTCTGCTGAGCTTTTCTTTAAAGTCTTTAAAATTTCTTTCAATAATTTGACTTGTCTTAAATCCATACTCTAAACCAACATTTGTATAATCTGGCAAAGATATCCATAATTCAACATCTTCTTTTTCTGTTATAACATCTAACTCAATCATTTTTTAACCTTTTTACTTTGATTATAACTTTTTCAAGCTTAAATACTTGTGAAATATGATAGAATAAATTTAAATATTTAGAAAAACAAAGCAGAAACCCCTCCCTAAAAGAGAAGGGTAATTTAGAAAAGGAACTTAATGAAAACAAATACTAAACTTACTATTATGTGTGATTATTGTGCTGATGGTCTTTGGTTAGATGGTTATGCTATCACTATCAAAGACTTGCCACAAAAAGTTCATTTTTTAGAAGATAAAATTAATAAGTGGCAACAGCAATTTGAAATATTAATGAAACCTTTTTTAAGAGATGATAATTTTAAAGAAAAATTCTATCAGCAAACACAAATGAAAAAATTTATAAAAGAAGGGTATAAAATTTCTAAATTATTAAGAAAAAAATTACCTGGAAGATATGTAGTTGAATACTTCAATGAATTAGATTCTAAAAGGATTTTAATTAAAAACTCTCTAAACAATTTAAAAAAATTAAAGATTTGTAATTAAAACCCCTTTAGATTTAAAAGAAATCTCTGAGTATATTTTTTCCAACTCTTCTTTGCTTTTTTGTTTATATATTTTTACACAAAACTTATTTAGATCTTTATTTTTCTCAAATGTAATTTTTTCATAAATTTTTATTTTATTAGAATCAAAAAATATTTTTAACATCAAAATTTTTTCTTGATTTAAATTTCCTTCTAAAATCTTATTTATTGGTTTTATATCATTAATAGAAGGACAATTTCTAAACATCTCTGACATATCAATGACATTACTCAATCTCCAAATTGACAAAGCTGATATATCTTTTAGTTTTATACAATTTCTAAACATTCCTACTACTATAATAACTCTTGATACATCCCAATTATACAATCCTGATATGTCTTCTAAATTAACACAATTTTTAAACATATTTGAAATTGAAGAGATATTTGATATATCCCAATCCTTAGCAAAATCTAGATTTTTTAAATTTCTACAATTTTCAAACAATCCTTCTAGATTATCTTCTTTTATTTTTCTTAAATCTACTTCTTTTAACTTGGAAAAATCATTTTCTTTTTCACATTTTAAAATCAATGCTTTAAGCCCCAAATAAGAATCAATAACTAATTTCTTTGACACTATATATAACTCTCTAAACTTTCTACTTTTAAATAATAAAAATCATTTAACATATCTTCTGGAACTTCTATTAAGAACATTTGGGCTTTATCAAATATAAATTTAATTTTCTCTAAACCTTCCTCTTTTTTTGGAATTTCTGATAATATTTTCCTTACAAAATCTTCTTCTGAATTAAATAAAATTTCTAATATATTTCTTTGACTAAATAAATATAAAAAATTATTTTTAATTAATTCTAATAATCTAATTTTATTTTTCTTTTCTAAAAAATATTCAAACTTAAAGTTAATATTCACTTCTTCTAAAAAACTTTCCTTTCCTTTCAATCCTTCAACTAATTTATAAATTATAAAAAAATCAATAGACAATCTGCTTTTATCATAATTTATAAAATAAATTAATTTTTTTAATAATTCTTCTTCTTTAATCTCTTTTATAGAAAAGAGATATAAGTAGATTTGAATATCAATATTTTTTTCTAATAAATCTTCTTTATTCTCTCTAATATATGTAACTATTTTTTTAGATTTTATTTTATTTTCACTTATATCTTTACTTTTTACATTTAAAAAATTATATATTTTGGCTGAATCTTTTTCATCTATCAAATATTCTAAAATAACTATTAAAACATTTCTATTTGAAAGCAACAAACTTTTAAAATAATCTGTATAAACTTGTGAAAAGTATTTTTTTTCACAAGTTGATAAATAAGACAACAGTCCTATATCAAACACTTCTTTAATATTTTTTCTAAATCTTCTTGGATTTAATTCATTTAATATATATAAGGTTCTTACTTGCTCTGACATATCTGACTCTTCTTTCTTTAAAAAATCTATGAAATGCTTTATAAAATTTTTATCAGTTATTGGTATTTCTTTATATATATCTAAATTCCCTTTTAATTTAGAACCAAATTCTTTTCTCATTTTTAACTTTTCATAATTCTTAAATGAAATTAAACAAATTGCTTTTAATATATTTGGATATTTACTATATTGAAAAAACTTAATGTTTTTTAGTAAATATGAAATAGAAAAAAGAAACTTATCAGCACTAGTAATTTTAAAATTAACTTTTGATATAATTTCTTCTAAAAAAAATAACTTTTCTTCTATGTTTGATTTATTAGACTCTATATTTATTTTATTATCTTTACTTTCAAATGTTGCTAAAAAAACATGGCCCATATAACTATATAAACTTCTATCTAACTTTATCCCAGCCCAATCTATTGATTCTTTAATGATTTTATCATTACTTTTTTTAAAACTCATACTACTACTTGAATAAATTCTTTCTTTTAAATATCTTAACTTAATTTCAAATGAGTTTTTTTTTGCCTCTACCATTTTTACAAAATTAAAATATAAAATATTTGGATTAAATATTTCTGGTTTTTCAAACGTTATTTCATTTTTAAATCTCCCTTGAGTTTTTAATTTATTTAAATAACCATATATATTTACATCTTCAATTAAACCAAATATATGTATATGATCATATAAATAATATGATAATAATTCTGGACTATTTAATTTAACTAATATCTCTTCTTTCAATGCTTTTCTTGTTCTTTTATTTAATTGATTAAAAAAAGACAGATGTATAACTATAAGGTTATTTACAGATAAACTTAATAAGTTTGCTATAGTCTCATTTAATGATGCATATTCTTTATTATCTTTTTCTTTAATTTTATATAAAAATTCAATATTATTTTCTACTATTTCAATATTATTAACTAATAATAAAAATTCTTCATTAGTTATTTTTTTAGACCTTAAAACATTTACTAATTCCAATCCATTTGATAAATCAATTTTACTATCTATTAAATTTTCTTTCATTTTTTACCTTTTTTTCTTATTTAAATCATATCTACACATATCTTAAATACAGGTTAATCAAATGTTATTCTTTTTAGCAAAATAAATCAGTAGACCACCATAACGGGAGTAGAAATTCAGTTCAATCTCTAAATTGTGGATTTCATAATTAAGACTTCTTTAAGCTGTCTTATTATATAATTATATATCAAAACAAAGGAAACTATTATGAAATATATTATTATGGCAGCAATTGCAATTGCAATTTATGGAGGAGCTTCTAGTGCTTTTTCTTTTTCAAATGATTTTAAAGATGTAACAGTAGATACTGAAAAATTACAAGAAGCTTTCAAAATAGGTTACAGCAAAGCAAAAGAACTTCTTTAATTTTATTTTTTCCATTATTTGGAAGAGTTTGAAAAACCATGGATTTACCCATGGTTTTTTTATAACTTATTTTCAATAAATAAGTTTTTCTAGCTTTTATAAAAAATTCTTTTATAATATAAAAAAGGAATATTTTGTTAGGAATACTATTTGTTATATCTATATCATTTGTTGAAAAAACATTTTTCAATATTTTAAACTTGTCAACAAATCCAAATATTGTATTAGTATATAAATCAATTATTAGTTCTATTTTTCTTTTTTTAATGTTTCTTGTTTATGGAACTTATATTAACTTCTTCAATGATATAAATTTCTATATTTTATTAATATTAGAAGCAATAGTAATACTTAAAGCTAAATACATTTATAAATTATTTGAAACTAGATTTGTTTACTTATCATTTGCTTTATTTTCTTCAATATATTTGATGCCTTTTATTTCTTACTTTTACAAAGAATTCTTTGGATTTAGTAATAATTTAGCTTTTATTTTTGATGATTTGGCATCTCTTTTTTTATTTTCTTTTTCTTTATTTATTTTGAATATTTTATTTTTCATAGAAAAATTAAAAGAACAATCTAATAATAATATTAACAAAAAAGAATTAGTAATATTATTATTCTTTGCTTTTTTAATGGTAAACACTTTATATTTTGCTACTAATATGATACAAAAATATGAACCTTATTCTTTATATTCAGCAATTTTAATACCCCAAATACTTATTTTTTCAGTAATAGGATTAAAAAAGAAAGAAAAATTAACTATAAACAGAAAAGAGTTAATAGTTATACCTTCACATATAGTAGCTATATTACTATCTATATTTGGGGCAAAACTATTAGCTGTTGAATTTTTTACTATATTTAAGAGACTGGGAGCCATTTATGCAAGTTATTTTTTTGATTATTTAAACAATCCTGGATATAAAGTCCTTAAAAAAGAACTTTATATTTTATTTTCAATAACTTTTTTAGTTTTAGGAGTTTTTATTTTTAGTTAATTTTAACTTTAATTTCCCCATCATAATCAAATTCAACCAAATCTCCTTCAGAGATACTTTCTTCTAATATTAACTCAGCTAATTTATCTTCTACAATTTCATAGATAGCTCTCTTCAATGGTCTAGCTCCATAAACAGGATCAAAACCAGCTTCTGCTATATAATCTTTTGCTTTTTTGGTTAAAGATAAAGAGATTCCTTTTTCTTTTAACTTATTTACTATTTGTTTAAATAAAATATCAACTATTGATGTTATTGCTTCCAATCCTAATTGCTCAAAAATAACTATATCATCTAATCTATTTAAAAATTCAGGTCTAAAATGAACTTTTAATTCTCCTAAAACTTCTTCTTTTCTTTTTGACTTATCCTCTATTGAAATTATTTTAGAACTACCAATATTTGAAGTAAGAATTATTATAGTATTTTTAAAATCAACTGTAACCCCTTTATTATCTGTTAATCTTCCATCATCAAGAACTTGTAATAGAATATTAAATACATCTGGATGAGCTTTTTCTATTTCATCAAATAAAATAACAGAATAAGGCTTTCTTCTTACAGCTTCTGTTAATTGCCCTCCTTCTTCATAACCAACATAACCAGGAGCAGCTCCTATTAATCTACTAGCACTATGCTTTTCCATATATTCAGACATATCAAATCTAACTAAAGCTTTTTCATTATCAAATAAAAATTTTGCTAAAGTTTTAGCTGACTCAGTTTTCCCAACACCAGTTGGACCTAAAAACATAAAACTACCAATTGGTCTATTTTCATCTGACAAACCAGCTTTATTTCTTTTAATAGCTCTACTTATTGCTTTTAGAGCCTCTTCTTGCCCTATTACATCTTCTTTTAATACTGATTCTACATTCAATACTTTTTCTTTTTCACTACTAAGCATTTTATTAACAGGTATTCCTGTCCATCTACTTACAATAGAAGCAATAGAATCTTCATCTACAAAATTCTTTAATAAAGTCCCACTTTCTTGCATTTTTAACCATTTTTCTTCATTTATTTTAATTTCTTTTTCTAATTCTGGAATTTTTCCATATTCTATTTGAGCTGCCCCTTCAAAATTTGATTCTCTTTTTGCTTTTTCAGCTAAACTTTTTTGCTTTTCTATTTCTATTTTAATATTTGATATAGAATTAAATGTTTCTTTTTCATTTTCAAATTGGATTTCTAAATTTCTTTGAACTTCTTTTTTATCTGAAAGCTCTTGCTCTATTTCATTTAACCTTGAATCATTTTTTTCACTCTTTTCCATTTTCAGAGCTTCTTTTTCTACTTCTAAAGAGCTTATTTCTCTTTTAACTTTACTTAAAACATTAGGCTCCGATTCTATTTGCATTTTTAATTCTGCTGCTGATTCATCTATCAAGTCAATAGCTTTATCAGGTAAAAATCTATCTGTAATATATCTATTTGACAACTTAGCAGCTGAAATTAATGCTGAATCTTTTATTGATACATTATGATGAGTTTCTAACTTTTCTTTTATTCCTCTTAGTATCTGTAAAGCTTCATTTACAGTAGGCTCATCTACATTTACTGGCTGAAATCTTCTTTGCATAGCTGTATCTTTTTCAAAATATTTTCTATACTCTTTTAAAGTTGTAGCTCCAATTGTATTTAATTCTCCTCTTGCTAAACTTGGTTTTAAAATATTAGCAGCATCCATACTTCCTTCTGAAGCTCCTGCTCCTATAATAGTATGAATTTCATCTATAAATAAAATTACATTTCCAACTTTTTTTACTTCATCTATTACTGATTTTAACCTATCTTCAAATTCTCCTCTGTACTTAGCACCAGCTATTAAAGAACCCATATCTAAACTAATAACCTTTTTATTTTTCAAAGAAGTTGGAACTTCACCATTTACTATTCTTTGAGCCAATCCTTCTGCTATTGCTGTCTTTCCTGTCCCAGGCTCTCCTAATAAAATTGGATTATTTTTAGTTTTTCTAATTAAAATTTGAATCATTCTTGTTAATTGTTCATCTCTACCTATTACTGGGTCTAATTCTCCATCAATAGCCTTTTTATTTAAATCTACTCCATACTTAGATAATGATTCTAAATTTTCATCTGCATTAGCGCTATCTACTTTAGTTCCTGCTCTCATATTCTCTAAATTCTTTTTTATTTCAGATAAATCTACATACTTTCCAATAATATCTTTGAACTCTTTTGAATCTAAATTTGCTATTATAAATGTATCAACAGAGATAAAAGTATCTCCCAGAGACATCATCAACCCTTCTGCTTTTTGAATTGATTCAAATAAAGTTTTACTTACTACTATACTATCTTTTGATACACTTGAAACCTTAGCTAATTTACCAGCATAAGACTTTGCTTCTAATTCTATTGATTCCTTTTCTATATTTAATTTATTTAATACTTGATTTAATATTGAATTTGAAGTTGTAATCATTGCCCATATAACATGAACTAATTCTATCTCTTGATTTTTATTATGCAAAGAAAGAGAAAAACCAGCTTCTATATTTTCTCTTAATTGATTTGTTAATTTTTCTAATATTTTTTTCATTTTATTTCTCCTTGATATATATATGAACTTAAATTTTCATATATCTAATAGGATATCTAAACAACCTTAAATTATCTTTAAAGCTCTCTTTTCCCTTAGATATATAGCATTTAATCTATTCATAAGATAGATTTTGATATAAATGTAGTATTGAAATGACTTATTTTTGAGTAAAAGAGATGTTTTTAAACTTAGAAGCTGAAGAATCAAGAAATAAATAATGAATTGAAGTTAAGATTAAGAAAGAATTAAGTACAATAATAATAAAAATTAATTGTATTGAATTGTTTTTAATATATAATAGTTCAATTAAAGAAGATATTTTAAAAGAAATAACAAAAATTATAAATAAAAAGGGGATTAATTGAAAAAAGAAATAGATTTTAATGATAAAATACTAAAAGAACAAATAATAACATACTTAGGTAATAAGAGAAAATTAATTAATTTTATTGATGAGTCAGTGTCTAACATATTATTAAAAGATAAAGAACTATCAAAAAAAAATATTAAAGATGTTACTTTCTTTGATATTTTTGCAGGTTCAGGAATAGTTAGTAGATATTCTAAATTAAAGGGAATGAAGACATATTCTAATGATTTAGAATTATATTCTTATATTATACAAAAAGTAATTATTGGTAATAACTTATCTGAAATAGAAAATATATTTAAGGAAGTATATACAAAATTATTAAATGAAAAAGTAGTATCAAAAAAGGTTAATAAGAATTATTATAAAGAAGTATTAATATATTTAAATAGTTTAAAAGAACCAAAGTTAAAAGAGAACTATTATTTTTCAAAACACTATGCACCAAAAGATACTAATAATCCAGACTTTGATAATGAAAGATTATTTTATACTCAAGAAAATGGAAGAAAAATAGATGCAATACAAGAATTAATCCAAAATAAAGAAATATTTGATGAAAGAGCTAAAAATATTATATTAACTTCTTTAATGTATAATATGACTTGGCACATCAATACTTCTGGAACTATGAAAGGTTTTCATAATGGTTGGGGTGGTAAGGGTGGTAATGCTAAAGAGAGAATATTGGGAGATATAATATTAAATGAATTGCCTTTTATAGATGGAGTTAAAGGTAATTCATTCAATGATTATGCTGAAAAAGTATTTAAAAATAATGATTTAGGAGAAATGGATATTATTTATGCAGATCCACCTTATAATCAACATCAGTATTCAGCAAACTATAATCACTTAACAACACTTGCAAAAAATGACAAGTATGAACCAGGAGAAGTTGTATTAGGTTCAAGGGCTGGTATAAGGGTTGATCATACTAGATCAGATTTTTGTAAGTCTTCAAAAACAAATGAAGATAAAACACTGAAACTAGCAGAAGTAGCATTTATGGATTTTATTAAAAATGTTAAAGCAAAATATATTATTATGTCTTATAGTAATGAAGGTGTTGTTTCTATTGATAGATTAATGGATTTAATGTCAGAAGATTTAAAAAATACAATAACAATTGAATATCAAATTCATGATAAATTTAAGGGTGGTAAAGGAACTCAAACTTCAAATAAAGTAATGGAATATTTGATAATAATTCAACAAAATAAAAAACAAAATAAAGAAGATTATGAAATGATAAAAAAAGATTTATTACATAGTACTCAAAAGACATTATTTTTAGATAAATATATAAACTATAATGAAATAGAAAAAAAAGAAGATTTGTTCACTACAAATATTAAAGATAATATTATAGAAATATTATTTGATACAGAATTAGTTCTAAATATAGATAAAAAAACATGTAAGATTATTGAAGAAAACATATCAATATTAAAAAAGAAAGAAATAGATATTTTAATTAAATATGAAATGAATAATTTAGAATTAATGAATTTTTATTTAGAATCAGGAGATAAAGAGTTGTCAACTAAATTATTAAATATATTTAAAATAAAAAAATATGAAAAAGAGTTTAAAGACTTTAAAGAGAAGATAGAATTATTATAATTAATAATGAAGACCTTATAAACTTTGATTACTCACATCTCACTGATACATTAGAACCTGTAACTGTAAGATGTGAAAATCTAGAATATACTTTTAGAAATTGTATTTCTTTACCTAAAATTCCTAATTTTAATACTGATAATATATCTTAAAAATTTACCAAACTTTAAGTTATTCTAAGTTATTCTATCAAGAATAATAATTAAAAAATAAAATTATAAGGATTTAATTTGGCTGGTGTAAAATTTGAAGCAGTATTAAAAAATAATGGCATAGGTGGTTGGTGTATTGACCTTACTGATACATTAGAACCTGTAACTGTAAGATGTGAAAATCTAGAAGCTTTCTCTGAAAAAGTATCTGAAATGGGTGCTGAGTATGGAAATGATATTGAGGTAGTTTGGAGTGCAGCAGAAGACTCAAACCCTGCGCACATGCAAGAACTTAGAGTTGAAATGTTAGCATATCAAGAAAAATATAAAGATGAGATTGATAAAGAATTAAAAACAAGAGAAGATAATTCAACTCCTGAATCTGGATTTGAAGGTTTTAATCCAAATAACTAAGGTGTAAAATGAATCTAAATAATATATTATTATGGGATATAGAAAACATATCTTATAAAAGATTAGATGAAATTGAAAAAATAATAGATTCTCAATATGATAAAAAATATATTATTTCAAAAATCCAATTTAATTCAGTGATTTTAAAAAAATTAATTGAACACAATTATATTGCTTTATCTGCTTTAAAAGATGCTGATTCTTCCATTATTAATGAAATTCAAAAAATTTCAAATGATGGCTCAATTACAATTATATCAAATGATAGTGATTTTGTTTCAAGCATTAAAAAAAGCTTAAAAAAAAACATAAAAGTAAAATGGATTGTAGAAGATAATAATAAAAAAAGAATATTAATGAAATCAGATTTGTCTTTTGAAAATTTATCTTTTGAAATTTTAAAATACACAAATAATATTAGTAATAATACAAAGAAATTAAACAATTTTAAAAGATATGAAACTAATGCTGAAAAAGCTGAAAAAGGAAAAAAGTTATTTTTTAACTCTCCTAAAAGCAAGCATTCTATAAAAATACAAAAAGAAATTGATTTTTATAAAAACAAAATAGAAAAAGCTGAAAAAAGAAGAGATTATCTTAAACAAATAAAAGAAAATAAAGAAAATAAAAATCCTATTATTTCAAGCTGTGAAGTTTGTGAATGCCCTAATAATGAAAAAAAAAATATTGGAAAACTCAAAAAAGCTTTTTATGTAAATATATGTGAAAACTGCTTTGATTTTTATAAAAATAAAAATTCTGAAAAGAAAAGAACAGCTATAAAGTTTCAAAAATGGAAAGAAAAAAATCAAGATAAAATAAAACTTTTAAAAATGGCAACCGGAGATCAAAAAAACTTTATTTTTGAGCAAAAAAAGCAAAAAATAATCAATGAATATCAAAAAAAAGAATATAAAAGAAGATTAAAAGCACTTGAAACAAGAAAAAAGAGAGCTAAATGTAATATATGCACTAAAAATGGAGAAGTTTATAAACAATTTCATTTTGAAGAAGAATATTTATGTTCAAAATGCTACAAATTATTTATTTATGAAAATAAAATAAGTAGAAACCCTGAATTAAAATCATTATCCCATAATGAGAGATATTTAAAATTTAAAGAAGACAAATTATGGATTCATGCAAGAGATGGATATTTAGATTATACAGGGGTCTCACAAGTTAAGCTAGTAGAAGAAGTTATAGATTTAAATAGATTACCAAATGAAATTAATGCTCAAATAGATAAACTAAAAACTGAATCTATGAAAAACATAAAAAAGACTGAAAAGACTGAAAAGACTGAAAAGACTGAAACAGAAGATTTTTTAAGTAAAGGTATTTTTGACAATATTTCTAAAGAAGACTTAGAAAAAATTAAAAGAAATTAATTTTTTATTTTTTGACAACATGAGTCCTTTCATAACAATATAATTTCCATATACAAATTAAATTATAAAAGGATTACAATATGAGTGAAAAAATAAACCTTTCTTTACACAAAGCAAATAAGCTAAAAAAAGAACTTACTTCAAAATTCAAAGGTATGACTAGACCAACAGGTTCTTTTGATATTTCTTTTAACAGAAATGATGAAAATCATACATTAATAGAGGAAGCTAAAAAACAATTATCTGAACAGAATATTAATGAAGCCTTATTTATGAGTATTTTAGAACTTGAAGCTACTCTGTCTTCTTTGATTTTTAATAAAAATTCAAATGTTGGTATTTCTGATTTGATTATAAAATCTAAACTTTTATCTAATAAAATATTTATTATGGAGAACATAAAAGATTCTCCTAAAATAAGAGATATTAACAGCATGGACTTCCAACCTTTAATTGACAAGATTGATCCTGAAAACGACCCTTATGTTTCTAGACAATCAGTCTTATTTAAAACTAACTTTATTAAATCTAAATATTATGAAAAGATTTCAAACCTTAAAAAAGAACTTAGAGATATTGATGATAAAATCAATTCTTTAAATTCTTCTACAAATATTTCTTTTGAAATGCCTGATAACATAAAAGAAACTTTCGGTTTTTAAAATAAATAGCCCAGGCCCAACTATGTGCCTTAAATTTTTCTTTTTTTAAAGTTTAAATAAATAGCCCAGGTTTGATAAAGAAACATTGTTAATAAAAAATATTTATATACTTATGATTTGTCTGGAGTTTGCTTAAATCTATCTCTTCTAATTGTTAAATATTAGTTTTTAGTATAAGAGATTTATTATTAGTTCAAGCAACTAGGACTTTTTTAGTTTTATTTTATTAGTTATTTTATTTTATTTCTCTTTTTCTTTTGACAACCTGTTTAAATAAAGGATTTTTATTATGAATATTTTTAATTTCATCTGATAGTACTTATATTGAAACTCTTTTAGTTTTAATAAAATTAAAAGTACTTAGGAAAACCCATGCAAGGAACTTGGAAAGAAAATCTTTCTGGATACAATCACAAAGATACTAAAAGAAAAAAGCAGTCTAGAAAACATACTGTTAAATATAAATATCAAGGATTTTTAAAAGCCTCTCTTAGAAAAGATAAAAAATTATCTAGCTCTATTTTTAAAATAGAACCCATTATTGAAGAAACTACTTATCTTGATAAAGGAACCTCTTTTAACCAAAAAGCTTATATTTTTGATACTAAATTTACTTTTAGAAAAGATTTTAGACATTGGAAAGAAGGTTATAAAATATATGAAAGTGTTTTATTAAAAACTTTCTCAGAAGTAGACAAGTATCCATATGAGCCAATTGTTTACAATACTGGATTATATTATTATGAATATTTAAATTTATACACTCATACTATGGAAAGAGCAAATAATTATGCTTCTAGTTATGACATAAAAAGAATGTTTGATGTCAAAATAGAAATTCTTAAATTGAATAAGATTATAACTTGGGCTCTAAATGACAATAAAAGATTCTCAATAAAAAAGAGAGAATATTTTTCTGAATGCAGTAAAACTTTTATTTATGGAAAACCTATAAACAAATCTCTTTTATCTAAAAAATTTTTAAGAAATGAAAATAGCAAATATTTTCAAAAATATATGAATAGCAAAGATAGAGTTGAATTAAGAAATTGGATTAAAAACGCTAATTGGGACAAATCTCTTAATTTTAAGGGCACTTATTATGGGTATTATAATTACTAACAAAGCTAGACAAAATCTAGCTTCGTTGGTAAAATGCATTTTAAAAAACTCTATTTTTATTTGATCTTATTTTTTCTTAAACTTTGGTTACTTTCATAAACTTTGGTAGGTTTTTTATTTATTATATTTAACATCTCTGAATAAGATTCTACATAATAAAAGTTTTTTCTTTTGTTCAATTCTTTTATCTTTCCTATATCTTTATCATGTAGCCCTTTATGGTTATATAAAAACCCAATAGTTTCATTGTTTTCACAATGTTTTTCTACATTACTTAATTTATCATCTATAAAAAAACCATCTTTTGTATGAGGAAATTTTTTTCTAGCATGTATTACACTTTCAAAAAAACCAGCAAAATTTCTCTCCATATGCTCTTTTTTATAAAATTTTTGGTCTCCTGACATAGAAGAAGTAATTACTTCTAATACATACCCTGCATCTCTTAATTCATTTAAAAAATCAATAGCTCCTTCAAAGACTTCTACTTCTTCATATACATCTCCAACTTTCATCAAATCATAATTTGACTTTATGTACATTTCATTTTCTTTTCTTTTATATGTTTTATGAGTCAATTCTATTTTTTCTTTTTCATTTAATTTTTTTAAATAAGGTTTAATAAAATCAACTAATGTTGAATCATAATCTATATATATTTTTTTCATCGAAATTTCCTTTTTTTATATTATATATAGTATAAAAATTATGCTTATAAGTTGCTTAATTATAAGAGTAAGAGAGAGAAAAAAAACAAATAAAATATACTGCTAAACCCCTTTATTAAGGTATATCTAATCTTTTTTGAAGTATAATTATATATATAAAAAGAAAGGCTTAAAATGGCAAAAAAAACTTTAACTTCTAATCAAATGAAAACTCTAAACACTATTGTCAAAAGACATCCTCAATACATTCAAAATAAAATTGAAAATATCTCTGATAGTGACCATCTTTTTTCAGAACTTAATAGATTAGCTAAGAAAAATAAACATAAATACTCTTCTACTGAGTTCAAAAGAGCTAAAACTAAAACCATCTTAGATTCTAACTATCACTCTGAATCTATTATTAAAAAATCAAAAGTTTTAAATACTAGAACTTTTAATTCTATCCCTAATGTACAAGATTTAATTGATTATGAAAAAGAACTTTTAAGCAAAAAGAGAGAGCTAAATATCAAATCAATTAATAAATATAAAGAAACTCTTAATAAAATCACTCAAAAACAAAATCAGATAGTTATGTCTACTTTTTTATCAGATGTTCAAAAATATCAAGCTCAGACTACTAATACTTCTAAAAGAAAAGAAATTTTAAATACTTATAACAATATTGTTAATAATATTTTCTCTTACATTAAAAAAGCCAGCTTAGTAGGTTATGAAAGAACTTCTTATTCTAATGAAAATTTTAACAAAAAACTTATTGAAAAAGCTTTATTAAATAATTCTACAATAGAAGTTGATTTTGAAGCTATTGAATCTTATGATGATATTAGAAAAAGAAACATTGACCAAAGACCTTCTATTTTACAAGATATTGATTCAAAAAAACATTTTTTATGCCATTCTATTAACCATATCAGTAACAAAGATATTTTAGAAATAAAAAAAGAAGTTACTGAATTAAGTGACAAGTATTTTAAAAATTTAGAAATGTATAACGAATCTAATAGACATTTTAAAAATATGATAGAGTTCCCAAATTATATGATTAAATATATTAATTCAATAAATACTTCTATAAATGGAGCTGGTATATACTGCTCTTCTAATAGCTTTATTAGAAATTGTGACACTTGCAATGATTATGATGTTCCTAATTCTTTTTATTATGATATTACTATGGATAATTTAAATAATCTTTCTTATGAAATGAGACATAATGATAGTGAAATTGGTAAATCTTATGAAATTGTAGTTTCTAATTCTTTTTCTTTTAATGCTTCATTTTTCTCTGCTTTAACTAAGAAAAAAATTAAAGACAAACTAAACACTAAACAAGTTAAAGATTTAGAAAATAAAATAAAAAAACTTGAAATAAAAAACCAAAAACTTTTCTAAATTATTTTAAATACTCCAACCTTAATGGTTGGAATTACAAAGCTTAAAAATTTTCTTTTTTACTTTTATTACTTTTTCTTTTTTATATTCTTTTAAGCTTTGATTTCTTATAATAAAATACAATTTTAACAAATAGTTAAAAAATATACTATAAGGATTTTAAAAATGCTAATTACTAAAAAAGCACCTGATTTTACTGCTGCTACCGTTATGCCTGATGGGCAAATCGTTGAAGATTTCAACCTTTATAAAAATTTTGGAGAAAAAGGAACTGTCTTATTTTTTTACCCATTAGACTTTACTTTTGTTTGCCCTTCTGAAATTATTGCTTTCTCTAAAAGAGTTGAAGACTTTAAAGAAAGAGGAGTTAATGTTATTGGAGTGTCAGTGGATTCTCAATTTTCACATTTTGCTTGGAGAGAAACTCCGGTTAATCAAGGGGGAATTGGTAGAGTAAATATGCCTTTAGTTGCTGATTTATCTAAAAACATATCTCAAGATTACGATGTATTACTTGATGCTGGAGTCGCTTTAAGAGGTTCTTTCTTAATTGATGCTGATGGAACTATAAGACATTCAGTTATTAATGATTTACCACTTGGTAGAAATATTGATGAGATGCTTAGAATGGTAGATACTATGATTTTCACTAATGAAAATGGAGAAGTTTGCCCAGCTGGCTGGAACAAAGGAGAAGAAGGTATGAAACCTACGACTGATGGGGTTGCTAATTATTTAAAAGATAATTCAGACAACCTTTAAAATTTAACAAAAAAAGGTTTTTCCTTTTTTTGCTTTCTTAGGAGCTTTTATGATAAAAAAAATTTTTATTCTTTTTTTATTCTTTTCTTTTCTACACTCAGTAGAAATTTCAAATTCTAAAACTTTTGAAGCTACTTCAACTTCTGAAAATCTAAATATACATTTTTACTTTCAATTTAAGCATAACAACCCCACTCATATTGAACATACTTTTAACATTATTTCAACAGAAGTGAAAAGTTATAATTTTTGTAAAGGAGGAGCTTATAGCCTTAACCCTTTTACATATCACACAAATACTAATAAAAAAGAAACCTACTCTGGTAGAGTTGATTATAATTGTATTTTCAATCAATCAAAAGACATTAATAAGATTCAACAACTTTCTTCTTTCTTAAAACATTTTTCAAATAAAACTCCTGGCTTGACTATTAGCCAATCTAAAATGAACAGAGAACAAAACGATTTAATAGAAGAACTTGAAAATAAAGCATTTGAGTTTTCTAAAAAACAACTAAAAAGATTAAATACTTTTTTCTTTAATTGTAAAATTCTCAAAATAGATTTTAATAATTTTAACAGAAAACATAGACAACCTTTTGCTATGGACTTTAAAAGTTCTTCAATAGAATCTATGCCTATGCCTATCAATAATATGGAAACAAAACAATATATAAAAGTTGATTTTCTTTATAATTGTACTAACTAAGGATAACTTTTAAAGTTATCCTTTCCATTTTTTTGGAGCATATCCATAATCAATAAATAACTCCTCATCTTCAATTACTTTTTTAGTAGTATAAAAACTTAATTCTTTTTTTGAAAAATCTCTTTTTACTTTTAAATTAGGTTTATTTGAATGATTAAACAAAGACCCTAAGCCTAAACATATACATTCTATATCTTCTTTTGGCTCTAAATAAAAAGAATATGTTGTCAATATTGTTTTTGTTATATGCTTAGTTTCATTTTTTGGAATTTCTATAACGGGAGATAATTCTATCAAAACCCCAGCTTCTATATCTTTTAAGGCAAATAATCCTCTTCCATATTTTGATTTTCTTACTTCTATATAATTATTTTTCATTTTTTAAATATTCATTTATTAATTCTATTGCATACGTGTCTGTTAATTCAGCAAAAGAAGTAATTAATATCTTCCCTAATATTTCTTTTGAAGAATTATTTTTTTGGGCTTCTTTATATTCTTTTAATTTTGTACTTGACTTTATATATTTTTCTATTATTCTTGCATCTTCTATATTCTCACATACATAATTCAATAAAAGCTTATAGTCTTGTATTACATTAGATTCACAAGTTAAAGAGTATTTGCTAATATAATAATTCCAATCAATATACCTAACTATTTTTAAAATTTTCTTGTAATCTTCATCTTTTATTTCTATAGTATTTTTTTTATAATTAAAATAGACATCCGAAATGATATCTGCTCTTAAACTTTCAATTTTTTCAAAATTTCCACTCTCAATAGCATCTCTAAATAAATCATATAAATCAGGATTATCTAAATTATATTTTTGGAAGATTTCCAATATTTCTTTTGAACTTATTTTATCTTCTTTTTTTACTATTGAAAGATAATCTTCTAAATCTGAAAATAAATAAGCTAAATCATCACTTATTTCCATAATATCACATTCATATGTTCTAATTCTTTCAATTTTATTATTTTGATTTTGAATATCTATTATTTCTTTTAATATTGGAATATATCTATCATATTGAGCTTGATACAGCCCTTTACCTTTTTCATTTGTTTTTATTAAATATGGATATTTAATTGTTGAAACAATAGTTAACAAAGATATGTCAGCTAATTTTTTTTCTATTACACTTATGTTATTAGCATTAGCTTCAAAGTTCAAATCAAAATATTTTTTTGACACTTCATTTAAAGTTGATTCTCCTAAATGACCTAATGGAGACATACCTATATCATGTAATAAACTTATATTGTACAATACTGAAGGATTTAATTCATACATGTTAATATATTTTATATTGAATGCTATCTCTTGAGATATTGAAGCTACTTCTAAACTATGAGTCAACCTAGTTCTGATTTGAGCATTTCTTTGACTTGTTGACAATACCTGAGTCTTATCAGCTAATCTTCTTATAGGCTTACTATTTAATATTTTTCTTTGTTCTATTAAATATTTATTCATTTTTATCCTTTTTTTTGGTAGTGTTATTATACTACAATAAAGCTTATACTCCCTTTAATTTTAATCATATTTTAAGCTTTTTATTGATATAATTATATATATAAAGAAAGGCTTAAAATATGAATAATACTATTAACTCCAATTTAAAACCTTCTCCTGAACTTTCTAATTTTGTTTTAGATAAAGAGATTAATTATCCTATCAGCAAAATATCTCTTAATGATGATTCTGATAGTTTTGTTTTTTATAATCAAACTGATGACATTATCACTTCTGAAAATAAATTAGTTTTTTGCTCTCTTTTAAGAAAAAAAATTATTTCTTCTAATCTAGACACAAAAGAATACAATCTTGATGTAGGGTATTATAAAGACACTACTACTATAATGCTTCAAGATTGGACTGATAGATTGCAAAGATTTGAATCAGAAGATGAATCTTCTTGTTTTATTGGACTTGGTGAGTGGTTTATAAAAAATGAACTAACCTAGCATTTTTTTAATATTTAGTTCTTTAATTAATTTATTAAATATAACACCTGAATTTCTATGGTAGTCATCATGATACTCTATTACCATTACCTCTTTTCCATTTGAAACATTAGTCACATATATTTCTGGAATTATTTCTCCTCCATCTACTACTTCATTAACTTTTAAATTTACTAATTCTTTTTCTTTACAACAATCATACCCTATTGATATTTTTGAGTATCTCTCTTCACTTCTTACTTCAGCGTCTATCATTAATAATTCCTTTTTCTTATAATTTTTATAAGCAAATTATATCTTTATTATTATTTATTTAATATTAAAACTTTTTGGGGTTTTGGGCTCTCTAATATTTTCTTTTTTTTCTTCCAACAAACTTTCATAATTACTAAATATTTTTTTTGATATTTTTTGATTGGTTTGTTTCTGCTCTCCAAATATGCTTTCTAAACTTAACTCTATTGATTTTTTCATATCTAATTTTCTATTTATATTTTTTATTGCTGATAAAGGTAAATTTTCTCTAACCTCTCTTAAACTATATACTCTTTTTATTCTCTTATCTGTTTTCAATTCTGAATTATGATGATCATCTATTATGTAAGTAAAACAATATGGGTTTTCTTCAACTATGCTTAAATGATTATGAATAGCATCATCTATCATTATTCCAAATTCAAAATGCCCTGCTTGTGATTTTGCCTTAGCTGTTATTATTTTACTATTATCTAAATTAAATTCTTTTTTTATTTGCTTTTCTTTTGAAGTTATAGAGGAAGTTATAGAAGAAGTTAAAATAAAATACTTTTGAAATTGATACTCTTTTAAAAAATTTATAAAATTAACTGCTCCTTCTCTAACTTCTACTTTTTCATATAAACTTTCATCTTTAAAAATTTCAAATACATCTACACTTTTTATTTCTTCATTAATTTCATTAAATATAAAAAAATTTGAAATATTTTCTTTTTTCAAATAAGGATTTCCATATTTTTTTAATAAATATTGTTTATATTCTTGATTATTTTTATTTTTCTCATTCAGTTCTTCTACCCAATATTTTATTAATTCTACTAAAACATCATCATAATCTATATTGATGTTATAATTTGATATAATTGACAAACTTAATTCAATTGGAGATATTTCATTCTCTTTTAATTCTTTACTAATTTCTTTAAAATTTTTATTTTGATATATTTCTTTCAAAGCATATTTAATAACAGCTATATCAAATTCTGACAAATTTTCTTGATTTATATTTAAAAAATTATTTAATTCATACTCTGAATTAATTGATAAATATTTTTTCATTTTAACCCTTTTTATTTTTATTATAAAATATAAACTCCATTATTTAAATGGGTCTTTTTTTATATTTTTTGACTTACTATTTCAAAGATTTTTTCAAAACTTAATTTTGTAATTTTCTCCACTTCTTCAAAAGATTTTTTATCTTTATTAGAAAGTATATAATCTTCAAGTCTTTTAGTTATCATTAAATTATTATTGAACATATGCATATCTGTATCAAATGGTTTTTTACAATCATTACATTGAAAAGATTGTTTATTAACCCAAAGGTTTCTTTTCAATCCAAAATCCCCAGGTAAATCAGAATAACAATAAGAAAAAACTCCTTCATCTTTGATTTTTTTTGATTCACAATGAGGACATTTTTTTGTAGTAGTAGTACTTATTAATTCAAACTCTTCTAAGTTTGAATTTGGATAATTTACCTTTCCTTTTAAAGGCTTAAAACCATACAAACCTAAATAATCTTGATTTTTTAACTTCTTTTTTACTAAATCAATAGCTGTTTTGTACTTAACTCCATTATTTTCTAAATTCATCATTTTTTCATATTTTTTTGGGGCTGTTATTTTACTTCTTTCAAATCTATCTGTAGCCTCTAAAGTAATTCCAAATGCACAATATTCACAACCAGTTCTTACTCTCTTAGGAACAAACTTGCCATCAACCTCTCTATCATAATAACATTCAGCAAATCTTATATTGTATTGTTCAGCATACTCCCAAATATCTTCTTCAGTCCATTTAGTTCTTAAAAATGGATAAATTTTTTTACCATCATCTGCTCCATATAAAGACAATTGCTGTCTAAGCATACTCTCATCTTCCATTAATGCTATGATAGGTTTCAATCCTTGTTTTTCTGCCCATTTATTCAATGGATCCTTCTTTAATATTTGACAACATTTATGAGAAACATCAAATTGCTGCTCTGCTAAAAACTGCCATTTTTTAGACAATTTACCATTTCCTTTCTTATCTCCTTGAAAACGAGTTGTTCTTGTAGTTTTTCCATTTGTTTTTTTCAACTCATTTGCTTTTTGACTTACTTCCTTTGATACAATAGGAAAACCATATTTTTCTACTACCTTTTTAAATGGCATAGTTGGATTTACTGTAATAATATTTGGAAAGGTTTTTACATATTTTATAATTTCAGATAATTCATTAGTAGTGTTTGAAAAAACTATTGGTAAATCTGGATAAATTTTTAAAGCAAGGTGTCTTAAAACTGTACTATCTTTTCCACCTGAAAAGCTTAAAAACAACTTACCATTATTTTCTTCATAAGCTTTTTTTATGTCTAAGGTTGCTTCTTCTATTTTTTTATCTAAATTTCCCATACTTTTCCTTTAATATATGTAATTATACCATTATAAATCTTAAAAGTCCTTTAACATTAACCTTTTATTTTGAGACAATATATGTCATTTGCTGTCAGTATAATTAATATATATTTATTAAAGGAATAATATGTTATTTTGTACTTCTTGTTTTGATAATCAAGCTACTTTTTTTAATGATTCAACTAAATTTCAATGGTGTGATAATTGTGTTCCAAGAGGATGCTCTTGTGAAGAAGAATTGTTGTTTTATAAATCTCCACAAGATTTTACTAATCAATACCCTCAATCTTGTATAAAGGTTATTCCTTTAGATGAAAAAAATAGAAAATTTATATATGATGATAAACCAATAGAGATTGGAGATATTTTCTTCTCTTTAGCATACAATGAGTATGTTAAAGTTATTGATTTTTCTAACAGAAAAGACTCTTTTAAAGTTTTCCCTATTGTTGGTCCAAATATTCAAAAGTTTATAAATGAAAAAGATTTTCAAAATAATGATTTTCCCAAAGACTTTGAAACTTTTAATTTAGACCACTGCAATCCAAGATACTATCCTCTTAATGGTATTTTAGATGAAGGTAGTTCATTTGATATACTAATTTCTCACTATATGCTCTCTGACCCATTCTTTCATATTTTAAAAGCTCTTTTTGACAGCTCTTTTTTATTTGATAACATTGAAGTAGATTTTGAGTATAAATTATTTGATTTTTTTTCAGGAGAAACGTATTTATTTGACAATTTAGAAACAGAAGAAAATTATGTTTTACTAAGAAATAATTTGAAAAAAGAAATAATAAAACAATATGAAACATGCAACATTGATACACAATTTAAAACTAAACTATATTCAAATGATTTAGAGGAACTAAATGAAATCATAGAAGCTCAAAATTTAAATAAACTTATTGAATTACTTTTTGTAACTCATACTTTAAATCAAGATATACAATCTAACAGTATCAATGATTCAAGCATTCATTGGGGTTGTGATTGTGGTTGTGGAGGAGATTTGTTTGAAGACTCAGACTATGTTCAAGATTTAGAAGATGAAGATTCTAAAAAAAGATTTTCCAGATTTGAAAACATTATAAAAATCTGGAAAATTTTGAACAATTTAAAGTAGAAACCTCAAACAGAGAAGACTTTCTATTTTATTTTCAATGAACTTGTTTGAATTTTTTATCAAGTAAAACTATATCCATTCCTTTACCTGAAGTGCAATATTCTGAATCTTCTTCTTCTAGTTCAAACTCTTTTATATATTTATTAATAGCATCTTCACCTTCATATTCATATTTGAAATAATCATGAACTTCTGACACATCAGACACATTAATTTCTTCTTCTTCAATTTCTTCTACTTCTAACATAATCTTTTTAGTCATTTCAATTGCATCTTTTTCTCTAATATATAAAAAACTAAGGACAACAGAAGAGTCAATAAATTCACTAGGAATTCCTACTCCTTTTATATATAAATTTTTATAATCAAACTCTTCCCCTTCTTCTAATTCTAATATTGAAGAATTAAAAGTTCCTCTTTCATAATTAGCACAAGAAAAATAACCTTCACAACCTTTAGCTTCTAATTCTTCTTGCTTTTCTTGTGTCAATTCTTGATTGAAAACTGAAATGCTAGGAATTTTATAATCTGGATTTTCGCTACTGTCATTACTAAATAACACCTCTCCTTTTTCTTTGTAAACTCTTCCATCTTTTTCAGCTTCTACAACTTCTACTAAAATATCATCCTTGATAGGACCAAATTCACTTACAAGATCGCTTAATTCATAAAAAACCAAAGGTTCTTCTAGGTTTTCCCCAGTTGCATCTTTATAATTCTCAGCTGATAACTCATCAATTTCTTTTAAACCTTTTAAAGTTTCAAATTGTTGCTTATTTAAAGAACCAAGAGTAAACTCAACTCCTAAACCATATACATTAATTTTATAAATTTTTTTCATTTTACTAAACCTTTTGTTTTTTATATAATACTCTTTTATTCATTAATAAAAGCTTAACTTATTATTTATAACTTTAAATAAATAACTATTTTTGAATGCTCTTCCATCAAATCTCTTAGTAATCCATATTGTTTATCCACTATTTTTTTATTAATATATTTATTTTTTTTCTTTTTATAAGAAAAAAAATGATATTATTTCTTATAAATTTAAATAATAAGGATTTTTAATGCATAAATATAACCATAAAAAAATTAAACCTAAAATAATATTTTTTAGTGGAGCAGGTCTTTCAGCACCAAGTGGTATCTCAACTTTTAGAGATTCCGATGGCTTATGGGAAAACCATAAAATTGAAGAGATTTGCAATGAATTTTCTTGGAAGAAGAATTTTGAAGCGGTACACTCTTTTTACAACCAAAGAAGAAATCAACTTGCAGAAGTTGAACACAATATTGCTCATAAAACTATTGCTAATATTATTAAAAAATATGGTGAGGAAAATGTTATTAATATCACACAAAATGTAGATGATTTATTTTCTAGAATTAATTGCAAGGCTATTCAAGTTCATGGGGAACTTACTAAAATGGAATGCTATGCTTGTGGCAATGAATGGAACATTGGTTATAATAGTTTTGATATTAATAAAGACAGATGTCCTAAATGTAACTCCTTAAAAGCAGTTAAACCTAAAATAGTTTTTTTTGGAGGACAAGCACCAAATTATAAAAAAATGTTTAAGAGTTTTGATCATGGAGAAAATCCTAAAACTATCATTATTGTTATTGGAACCTTAGGAAATGTTATTCCTATTAATGACATTGTAAAATTTTTTCCAGCTAAAAAAATTCTTTGTAACATGGAACCTTCTCAATATATTATTGAAGAAAATTTTGATAAAGTTTATTTTGAAAGCATAGAGTCTGCCATTTTTAAAATTGAAAAAGACATCGAAGAACTTTGGGATACTTAATTCTTTTTACTCTATCAAATTAATATTACTAAATATAATATTAATTGAATAGAACACATAGAACTAAAAACTATTTATTAAATTACAAGGAAAATTAATGAAAAATATTTATAAGATACTAGCGAGTGCTACTTTAATAACTTTATTTACAGGTTGTGGCTCTAATGTCCCAACTCCTTCTAATATTATCAAAACTATAAACTCTGAAGTAAAAAATAATGCTTATGGACATTGTAAAATAGACTTAGATGATGAAGAAATGAATTTTGAAAAAATAGAATGTCTTAAAAAACATTCTTTGAAAGAATATACTGAAATCTCAGAAAACTCTACTAATAGAAAAAAAATTATAAAAAATGAATATGAAGAATTAAAAATTCATACTCAAAAAGAACAAGCTTTAAAACAAAAATATAATATCAAATAATAATAAAAAGATTCAATTTTTTGAATCTTTTTAGCAAAATAAAGCAGAAACCCTCTCCCTTTAGGATGAGGTAATTCAGTTGTTTTCTACTTTTCCTTTTCCTTTAACTTCTAAAATAATTTTATTTTTTTTGACTTAAAAACCATTGAGCAAACTCTAATTGATTTGTAATTTTTACAACTTCTTCATTTTCAGAAATGTTTCTAGGAAGTGTAAAATCTTTTTTTTCTCCATAATTCTCTTCATCTCTCCAAATATAAAATATATCTTCATACATTTTATTAGAAACTAATTTTATTAATTTTTCTTCAATATTTATTTCTATATTTTTCATTGCTGGATAATTTTCCCATAACTGCCCACCATTACAAAAATCAGAATTACAATATGTCAAAAGAACCTTTGCAAATACATTAGACAATCTATTTGTTTCTTTATGATAATCAAGCAATAAAACCATTAAATCAATTGATAATTTAATGAATTCTTCTTCCTCTGTTGTTTGATTTACTTTGACTTCTTCTTTTATATATGAACATATGATTTCTTCAAACAAATAAAGTAAAGCATTTTCTTTATTTTGAATAGAGTATGCTTTTTCTTCAGAATCTTTTTTTATTATTATTGCTTGTTCTTCTTCTTTTTCAGGCTTATCTCCATATATAAGAGCCCTCTCAAATAAACAATAATATAAATCTTCACCTGCATCTGGATATTCTTCTAAATCTATATGTTTTTTAAAAATATCATCAAAACCTTCTACTAGCTTATTTAAGGGCTCTTTATATATTTTCAATCCAAAAGAATGAGAAGGCTCTGATAACAATGAAATTATTGGAGTTTCTTGTTCTCTTTCTAATTTGTTAGTTTCAATTGCTAAGTCAAAAACAATTTCTAATATTTTTTTATTTTGCTGCTTTTCCATCATACTTCATCCTTTTTTCTTCCTTCTATTTTATCAAAAACAAACTTACTTATAACTTAATGTTTTTTTAAGATTTTTTAAGTTACAATATAAAATATAATAAAAGGATTTACTTTGACAAATAGAACAATTATTTTAGGTGCTAAATACTTCATTCTTGATAAAATTTTAAATGAAGTTTTAGAAGTACAAATTACTCAACTAAATGATGTTGAACTTTCTTATAAAAATTTAACTAATAATAATAAGGAAATTGAATTTTATAGAGAACTAGAAGATATTGAAATTAAATCAATTCTTGACACAGAAGAAGCTCAAAGATTAAATAATCAAACTGTTTTTTCTACTCAAACAGATTTTATCAAAGCTATTATTGGAAGAGAAGAAATTATTAAATATTCTTTAAATGACTTTAAAGAGTTAAACAAAGATGAAAATTCTGTTCTTATTTCTATTACTGACCCTGATAAAAAAACTCTTCCTTTAAATATTCTTAATAGTTTTAAAGATAGCTTATCAACTCAGTTTTGGGATATTGAAGAAGATGAAAAACCAGGAGAAAATAAAAAAATATCTCAAAAAGAGGCTGATATTATACATGATTTTATTTTAAAAAATAAAAATAATAACTTTATTATCCATTGTGAAGCTGGGATTTCAAGATCTGCAGGAGTTGGACTTGCTACCTCTTTAATTTGTGAATTTAATGGAGATAAATACTTATTTGCTACTTCTCCTAATAAAATAACAACTCATCATAGATACCATCCTAATTGGGCTGTATATGACATGATTTCTAATAGATATGATTGATTAATCTACTATATTTTTTAATATAGTAGATAGCTTTTTAGCTTCTACTAAAAAAGAATCATGGCCATAAGAACTTTCTATTTCTTTATATTCTACTAAATCTTTTTGACCATTTCCTATCATAATTTCTTCTATCTCTTTCATTTCTTCACTTTTAAACAGTAAATCTCCAGAAAAAGATATTAAATAAAGTTTAGCTTTTATTTTTTTTAATGTATCTTCTATACTTTCTTGATTTCTTGAAATATTAAATATACTTAATGTTTTAAGTATATATATATAAGACAATGGGTCAAACTCTCTTGAAAATTTTTCTCCATTATATTCTAAATATCTCTCAACCTCAAAATTTCCAAAGAGTTCATACAAACCATCTTTTTCTAAATATCTTCTTCCAAATTTTTCTTCCATAGAATCATTTGTTAAATATGAAATATGACCTACCATTCTAGCAATTGATAAGCCAACTAATCCTTTTTCTTTGATTTTTTCTTTATCATAATAACCATCTTCAAAATCTTTATCTTTTCTAATAGATTCTATTCCTATTTTATTTAAAGCTATTGCCAATGGTCTAGTATATCCGGTAGTTGATATTGCTATTATTTTTTCAGCAAAATAAGGATGCTCAATTGCATAGCACAATGCTTGCATTCCTCCCATACTTCCACCTATAATTATTTTCACTTTTTCTATTTCTAATTTTTTAAATAACATTTTTTGAGCATTAACTATATCTGATATTGTTAAAACAGGAAAATTCAATCTATATTCTTTTTTTGTTTCTGGATTTATAGAAAGAGGAGAAGTTGAACCATAACAAGAACCAATATTGCTTATACATATTATAAAATATTTATTTGAATCTAATAATTTTTCAGCACCAATCAAATCATCCCACCAACCAGGCTTTCTATCATTTTCATAATACCCAGCAGCATGATGACTAGCACTCAAACCATGTGTTACTAATATCACATTTGATTTTAGTTTATTCAGAGTTCCATAAGTTTCATAGATTAATTCTATATCTTCTAAAACTCTTCCACTTTCTAAAAACAGAGTTTCTTTTATTTTTATTTTATTTGTTGAAATTTTCAAATAAAAACTCCCTTTTTAAATTATTATATTTTAAGTTTTTAAGTTTTCATTTAAATTCAAGAAACCACTAAATAAGTTATTAATGCTGTAATGAAGATAAGGTTAAATCCCCATGCTAACATCAAAGAATCTCTTAGTATAAAATAATTAAATTTAGATGCTTCTTTTAACTTCTCTATTGTAATCTAAAAAAGTTGGAGTTAATACTTCCTGTTAAGAATGTATATTCTTCTTCTGAAAAAAAACTATTTGTTTTTTGATTTTTATTTCTTTTTTGATTCAAGACTTCTCCTTTTGAATTTTCACTACTCTTGTAACAGGCATTAACCAGTTTTTTCCTGTTGAGTCTTCATAAATATACCCTTGTTGACCTTTTCTTTGAATTCCTAAGATTTTGAACTCTTCTCCTGAATCAGAAGTTAAAAATTGCCATATCTTATTTGAATCTAAATTAAATATATCTATTTGCTTTTCAAATTCTTTTAAATTTGAAGCAACTGAAGCATATTTATTTCTATTTATATCATTTTGATATTTGCTCTTTATAGTTTTTACTTTTTCTTTTCTTTTTTCTTCTTCTGGATACATAATCTTTAAAAATCCTCCAGCATCTACATCTTCTTCTAATAAAATTTTATTTCTATTACAAAATGAATAAATTGTAGGAGTAAAACCTTTTTGATATGCTTGTTTTAATTGATTTTTAGTTATTTTTAAATACCCATGACCTGCAGTTAATATAAATTCCATCTTTATAACCTTTCTTTTTATCTATATAATTATACCAATATATAGCTTAAAAAGACATAACTAGAGTTAAATATAGCAATACATTTGAAACTTCTTCAAAAAAGAGATTTTTTATTGTATCTTTAAAACCTAACAAAGAGTCTAAAACAATACAATTAATGGAATAAATAAAATAGTTGAAAAAACTCCAACATTAATTATTATAAAATTTTTTTTGTTTTTTTGATAATTCCTTTTTAATCTTATTTTAATTTTGGTTATGCTATTATATTTTATAAATTTTAAAGGAATTACAATTGATAAATAAAAATATTTTAGTGAATTGGTTTATTAATTTTGATCAAGAACTTTATTTTAGAATGGAGAACACTAAACACTCTCCAATCAATGAAGAACTTCAAAAACAATATATTCCTATGCCTTTCCATATTGAGGGAAGTGTTTGGACTCACACTATGATGGTTGTAACTTATATTGACACTATTTTTAATTATAGCAAAAAATCTATTAGCTTTAAAGACTATATTATTCTTTTGACAACTGCTCTTTTACATGATATTGGAAAACCAGCAGCTTTAAAAGTAAAAACTTCTGAAAAAAGACCTTATCCTTATAATTCATTTGGAGGACATGAAGGCATATCTTCATTTTTAGCATTAAAGCACTTAAAGCAATTACAAAAAGATTTCCCTAAATTTTATAATGAAGAAATTTCAAAAACAATATTCTCTTTAATATCTACACATGGAGTAGCTATTGAAGAAGATGATGATAATTTAAATAATTTAAAAACAATTTTCAGAGCTGCTGATAAAAATGGTGCTATTAGAAATGTTGATGAAGATATTTATAATATTTACCCTAATAGAAAATTTTCTAAAAGAAAAGATGATAACTCTTGTAAAAAAATAATTTTAATTACTGGATTACCTGCTTCTGGTAAAAGTTATTTTATTGATAATAACTTTGATTCAAATGAATGGTTTATTTTATCAAAAGATAAAGAACTTTTTTATTATTATTTTAATTTCATTAATGAAATAGACAACCCAACTTACAGAGAAGTTTTTCTAGCCATACATGAAAACGAACAACATTTTAAAAGTTTTTGTTCTATTTTTAATGCTAAACTATTAGAAACTTCTAAGACATACAATAAAGTAATTATTGATATGACTTTACTTTCTTTAAAGTCAAGAAGAAAAATTTTAAATATTTTTGATTCTTTTAAAGCTTCTTCTATTATTTTAGCTACTGATATAGAAACAATTTTTGAAAGAAATTCAAGAAGAAAAGAAATTGATTTAAAAATTGTCCCTGACTCAGTTATTTTAGATAAAATGACTCAATTTACCATTCCTGTTAAAAAGGAAGGGTTTGACAATATAGAAATAATTCTCAATTAAAGGAAAAAATATGCAAATAACTACTAATTTTTTAGTTGATTTTTTAATCAATCTTTATAAATATAAAAATGCTCATCAAGATTTCATTGTCCTTAACAATAAGAAATTAAATATTCTTCTTAAACATTTAAATATTGAAAACTGTATTAATTTTGATTCAAAAGGACTCTCTTTCAGTCAGAACAAAGGGTATCTAAACAAATCTAACTTTAAAGATATAAAAGAATTAAGCCATTTTGATATTAAAATGATTTTAGATTTTATTAATCTTTCTATCAACAGTTCATTAGAAAATATTTGTAGAGAAAAATCTATTAGACCATCTGGTATGCTAACTTCTACTTCTTCTCTTGAAAATTATTTTCAAATTACTAATGCCTGGAAAAATGATATGATTTTAAATTCACATGAAACTGCTATGAATTTAATTTATAAAGAAAATATAGAATCTAATTTAAATATTCTTTTTGGTATGGATTTTAGAAAAATTAAAAATGAAAAAGACTTTGATAAACTTAATCATTGGAAGATTAATTGCAAAATTGAGGATAAAGATGACTTAAAAATTATGAATACTCAACTTGATCATTTTGATTACCTCTAATAACCTATAAAGGAACTCACTATGAATACTAATAATAAAAATACTTTTGAATTTAATATTTAATTGCTTAAAATGGAAAAAGAAACTTTTCATATAACTGTTGAATATATTGACAACAATAACCATAAAGAAGGTTATTGTGTATGCTGCCATTCAAGTATTGATGGTATAATTGCTGATAATTATGGAACTATTAAAGATATATTAGTTACCCATTTAGTTAATAAAATTAGAAATATACAAAGAATAGTAGACTATACTTTAAATGAAAAAAATCACTAAAAGAGAGCTTATAAACTTAATAATAAATAGAAAAGATATTTCATATATAAACTATTCTCATATTGAAGACTTCTCTTTTTATTTGAACTTGTTAAATAATACTAATTTTTCCTAAAATGGTATAGCAGTATCTAACACTTCTCCAGTCCCTGAAATACTATCCCCTACTATATCAGGAGCAACTACATTAATAACTGCCCCAGTCACCCTAAATGGTAAAGCAACTGCATCCCCTACTATACATCCTGAAAACATAATTGACACTAATATTAATAATAATGCTTGTTTTTTCATCTTTTTACCTTTTTATTCTTTTCTTTTTTTGTTTTATATTATAAGAGCTGTATTTTTTAATTTAATAAAAAACAAAAAATACACAGAATTATTAGTTATTTAATCATTCTTTTTCTTTTAACTGTTTTATCTCATTTTTAAGTTCTTTCATTTGCTCTAAAATCAAATCAATTTTTTTACTATCTTCATGTATTTCTTCTTCTATATCCTTATTATTTATTTTTTCCATTTCTCCAATAATAACAGCAACAAATAAATTAAAGAATACAAATGCAGCTATAATTACAAAACTAACAAAGTATATCCATGACCAAGGATGTATTTCCATCCCTTCATACATTACATCTGTCCAATCTTCAAAAGTTAGTATTCTAAATAAAGTTAGCATAGCTATTAATAAATCTGTCCATAAACCACTTTTAACTTCTTCAAATAAAAAATTTCCAATTATTGCATATATATAAAAAATTATAAACATTAATATAACTATATCTATTATTGAAGGAATAGCTCCTATTAACATATCTATTATTTTTTTAAGCTCAGGTCTTGAGGTTATAAGCCTTAACACTCTAAATATTCTAAATAACCTTGCCACAGCAGCCATAGTCGAATTATCTAATGGTATTAAAGTTACTACTACTATTATGAAATCAAATATATTCCAACCATCTTTAAAGAAATCTTTTATATTTTCTTCTGCAGACATTTTTATTATGATTTCAATAAGAAAGTATATAGTTATAAAATAATCTAAAATATATAGCAAAGAAGCAAAACTCCCTTCTATATCTCCTAATGTTTTTACTCCTAATAATGAAGAATAGAATATAATTATTCCAGTTGTTAAATTAGAAAACCAATTAGCTTCTCTAATTTTTATTATGCTTTGCTTCAACGTCATTTAATTCCTTTTTTCTTATTTTCAGATATTATCTGAAAAATAAGCTGAAATACTACTTAAGAATATTTCAAAAAAAATTATTATAATAAATTAATTAAGACTATAAGGAATCACTCTATGACTAATTCTACTTTAAATGAAGATATTAATTATAAAATAGATAATTATAAATATTTTTCAAAAGAATCAAAAAAATATAATTTTTTCAATTTATTATTAATTTTATTCATTATTGTTTCTTCTTTTTCTTTATCTTTATTTTTTAATAAATATGATTTTTTAATATATTGTATTTTAACTATACCAGCAGCCAAAACAATGAAAGAATATTTTTATTCTAATATTAAAAAGAAATCTTCTAATTACAAATTCAAACTTCTTTTTAAACCTAAATTTTATGAAAAATTTAAAACTGCTATTGTTAAAATCAATGACAAAGAAGAACTTTCTATTTGTAATTATAAAGACATACCAGATTTAAAAAAAGTCAATGATGAAATAAATTCAAATGCTTTTTTATATGAAAACAAATCTAAAATCAAAGTAATTACATTTGAAGGAATGAAAATCAATCCTTATGAAGAATTTAAAAACAATTTATATTCTTTAATATTATCTTTCATAGTTATAACAATTTTACTTTTAGGAATTATCTAATGGACTTTAATCACCAAATAATTTATAATTTTACAGCAGATAAAATAGATACATTTTACAATTCTTTCTTTTTTTTAGGATTGTTAATTTTGTTTTCTTTACCTTATTTTATTTCTTTTATTAGAAGAACCAACTCTAAATATCAACAAAAGAAAAAAATAACAATTATCTTTACCTTTACTTTACTTTGCTTACCTTTTTTTATTTTACATTATGTAAATCAAAAAACTTTCAATCAATATTTATTAGTAAAAACAAATAACTATCATTTAATTTTTGAAAAGAATCATTATTTCTATCTTAATAATAATAATAAATTAAAAGAGACTATAAAGCAAATTAATACCTATGGTAATAGTATCAATGTTTTACAAGTTATAAAATTTGATAAAAATAAAAAAATATACCAAAGAAAAATTAAAAATGGTAACAATATTTATTTTCAAAATTCAAAATCTAAAAATAAATTAGTTTTAAAGTCTTTTTTAACTTTTTATGATAAAATTAACGATAAGCATATTAATAATATATTAAAATTAATAGACTTAAAAAAAATACATTTTTTATTAGGAGAAAATAATGAACCCAAATAACCCTTTTGAGCAATCTCATTTTGACCTTGAAGTTTTCAAAAAAAGAAAAGAATTAAGAGATAACAGCAAACAAGGCTGTACTACTTTAAATCTTCAAATAGAAGATGACTTGGCTTATAAACTTACTGACCAAGCTAAAAAATATGGAATACCTGTTGAAGATTTAATCTATGATGTTTTATTTCAAGGGGCTGTTCAACTTGAAGGAAATAAAGAAAATACTGATTTAGATATAATTGATTCAGCTTACTTATCTGTTCATTTAGAAGATTTAATTGATTCTAAAAAAAATTATTTAGTTATAAATTCTGAAAATTTAGTTGACAAGGCTGTTTTTGTGTCAAAACCAGAAGAAGTAAAATCGTTAATTGATTTAGATAAAAGTAAGGACAAAGATATAAAATAATGAACAAAGAAGCTAAACAATATTTGATTTTATTTGGACTTTTTATCTTATTTGTTCTTGGGATGAAATATGGCTTAAGAACTACTATAATTGATAAAATTAACAAACCAGAAGAGATTAAGAAGATACATGAAAAATTTTATGACAAATAAAATTAATAACCTTCTTTCTCTATTTTTTCTACCATTTCTTTTATAACTTGATTTTTACTTTTACCAACTACATCTCTATATAAAAATTCTGCTATTTTATTGTTTTCTATTTCTTTTTCATTATAATTTAAAATTTGATTGAGAGTTGAAGATATATTAACTATTAACTCCTCTTTCTTTTTGAGTTTCTTACTTTTTTTATAAAAAAGACTTATTAAATTTTCCTTTTTAAAATCTTCTATATCTTTTTTGACTTCTTCTTCTTTATCTCCACTACTTATATATATACCATCCTTGAATCCTAAATAAATATCTTCTCCAAAATTACTACAATTGAAGCAAAATAATTCTTCTTTAACTATTCCTGTATATCCTTCTTCTACTACATCACCTATATAAAAACTTTCCATTAAACATTCAAAACTTTTATTTTGTACTTGCTTTATTTCTTTTTTACATTTTTTACATTTTTTACATTCTTTATTTTCACTTAAATGAAATTCATTAAAAACTCCCATTTTAACTCTTTATAAGTGAGAGCAAAAGTTTTTCTTTTCTTTTTCTTAATTCTTTTAACAATTCTAAGCTTAAAAAGAGTCCTTCTTTTTTTGATTTTTTCTGAAACACTTTTAAATTTTCCTCTATACAATCTAAATCTTCTCTTCTTAAATAAAGCAAATAATCTTCTATTATTTTTTTATAATTTCCATTAATATCATCTTTTAAATTAAACAGAACTATGTTTTCAACATCAAGACTTTCTGATTTAACTATTATTTTTCTATTAAAATGGATTATTTTTTTTCTATGATTTAGAGTTGATTTGTAAAATGATAATTTATTTAGATCTTTTTTTAAATCAAATAAAAGCCCAATATCTTTTGTTCTTTCTATTTCTTCTTTTAATACTTTTATTTCTTTTTTTAATTTATTTTCAGGCTTGTAATTTTTTACAAATTTTAAATCTTTGAAAAAGCCAAAGTCTTCTTTTTTATTTGAAAACAAAACTTCATCTAATATTTCTTGAGCATTTTGATATTTACCATACCTTTCTTCTAGAACTTTCTTTAATTTTAACAATACAAATCCTTTTAAATTTATTTTGGCATAACTATATTAAAAATAAACTTAAAAAACAATTAAATATACATTTGCTTATAATACTAGCTCTAATATTTTAAAAATAAATAGAGTAGAGAGGGGGTTATTCAAGCTGAATTACCCCTCCCTAAAGGAGGAGGATTTCTGCTTTATTTTGCTAAATCTTTGGCCCTTTTGTTGACTTTTGGGCTTTTGATTCTTTTTTTGAACCTAATACTTTTTGTAAATCATCAGCTATACTCTTACTATATTCTTTCCCTTTTTTTTCTATAAGAGATAATAATAAATTTAAAGTAATTGCTTCTTCTTTTTTCAGTTCATATATTTTTTCTAATTCTTTTAAAATACTTAACTTCTTTTCTTCAAAGATTTTCAATTCACCAGAACAATCTTCTCCTGCTAATATATCTTCATTTATATCTGAGATAATTTCATCTATCTCTTTATATTTTTTGATTTTCTCTAATTTATTTTGGTTTATTTTTTCATAAATAGAAACTAATAATTTCCACTCAGCTTCTTCTATTGTATTAGAATCCTCTATTATACTTTCTACTTTTTTAGTAAGAATAAAAAATTCTATTTTACTTTTAGATACTATTTTTTCAGCATCTTTTTCTTCTATGAAATCATTGTCAACTAAAAAACTATATAAAAAACTACCTTTTTTCAAATCTTTAAATAGATTTTCTTTTATTATTGGAGAAGCTCCTACCACAGATATTTTTTCAGATATCTTTTTTAATAAACTTACTTTTTCTTTTAAATGATTTAATACTTCTTTTAGACCTTTTTCTTTTCTAGTTTCCTGAACTAAATATATATCTTCTATTTCAATACTTTCTTGTTCTGTTTCTGACAAACCTTTTTTTTCATACTCATATATAATCTCTTCTATCAAAGTCTGCTTATGACTTTCTTCAAAATGATTAGAATTAGATAACCCTTCCAATTTCACTATTAATCTTTGTAAATTCTCTACTTGCTCTAATGCCATATTTTTTCCTTTTTTTTCATAATATATTACATTATATTTTTTGATTTATTTTTTATTTTTAAGTTAAATATTAAGCATTTTATAAGAGTTTTTATTGTAAAATATTGATACAAAAAAGGAAAAGCATGAATAATATTGATATAGATAAAATTAACACAGACATTATTGAAAGCCTCTCTAATAAATTTACTAAAGAAAATATATATTATAAATTTGAAGATTTTTTAGCTAGAACTTTTGAAGAACTTAATCCAGAGAATAAAGCATATCAAAGAGTTTTAGCAACAGAAGAAGACCTTTTAGAAGGCTTTGAAGAAGGAGATATAGTTTTTGACAAATTAGAATTCAAAAAAGCTTCTATATTCTTTTTTAAAGAACTAGAGTCTAAATTCAAAAAAGATTTTGAAAAAATGGATTCTTTTCTAGAAAAAAGATACTTAGAAGATAATAAAAACAATACAAATATATTAAAATCCACTGCTCTTTTCTTTTATTTAACAAATTCAAAGTAGAACCCTCCCTTATTTAAGGTGATAAAATAAAAAGTAATTTATTTTTTGTTCTTTTTTTATCTTGTATAATCATTTTAAAATTACTAGATAAGGAAACTTTTATGACTTTATTAAAAAAAATTGAACTTAAAGCAAATGACTTTACTAATTCCATTGCTTCTCTAAATATCAAGGAAAGAATTTATTATGGTCTTTTTCTTTCCTCTGTAATTTTGGGTTCAATAATTTTAATTGAATTTATTTTACATAACTCTTCTTTATTTGATAATTTAAACAATTTTAGCAAATCTATCTTTTCTTTAACTACTTTTTCTTTTCAATTAATTTCTTGGGTTGCTATTACTTGGTTGTTTTTTATTAATAGTAATTTTTCATATGAAAAAAAACTAATAAACTGAATTACCCCACCCTAAATGGTGAGGGTTTCTGATTTATTATGCTAAATATTCATTAGTTTTTCTGATTTTTTATTAAAATCTATTGCTTCTTTAAAATCTTCAACTCCATATGTCAATTCTTTTTTTACCATTTCTAATGAAATACCTACATTCAAGGATTCTTCAAATATTATTGAATTTAAATTTTCATACATTCCAAATATTTTTCTAGCATCTGAAGTAGTATTTAAGTTACCAACTACATCTAAATAATAAATTACTTTAATTTCTATATTTACGGCATTTATTTTTTCTATTTTAACTTGTAATCCCATATGCTCATTTAAATATTCTTTATATTTCATAACAAACTTATCAAATAAAAGTTCTTCTAATTTTTTCAATTTATTAATAGTTTCTCTTTTCTCTGAAAAATGCCCATAATCTATTGTAAAATATCTTTCTTCTCTTAGTCCTGTATTCTCAGGAGTAATATTTAAAATTTCTATTTCTTTATTTCTAAAATTTTGATTTTTCATAATCATAGTATGATTAGATACTATACTTATCAATACTATTTCAAAAAAACCAATTTTTTTTATTAAATATAAATTACCAGTAATTTTTACAACATCCCCTGGATGTATCAATTCATTTTTTACTATTATTAAACCTTCTACTAAATCAGGAGCCCATATTTTACTAGTAAAAGCCAAAATAGCAAAAATAATACCTATAAAACCACCACTTTCTAATAAAGAGCCAAAACCAAATGTTTTCAATATAATTATAGAAGTTATTATAATTATAGATACATTTGATATTATTTTCCAAACCTTAGTTTGATAATTTTCATCTTTGGTTTCTTTTCCATTTATATATCTTACATTAGAGCTTTTTCTTATAAAATATTCAATTAACTCACTGATGATAAACATAGAATAAATAATAACCCCAGCAACATATATTTTTTCAAAATATTCTGTTATTCCTTTTACTTCTATTAATTCTAATAATATATGAGCCATTCCTACAAAGATTAGAAAAAAATTAATAGTTTTAGTAAACTTTATATCTTTTTCTAATTCTTCCCCTTTATTTCCAAAAAACACTAATATATTTTTAATAAAGAAAAATAAAAACATATTTATAGCTATTCCAATAATTGATACGATCATAAAAACACCTTTTTATTTTATTATAATTTCCTTTTTATTTTTTATTTTTTTTCAGCTCATATTAAGGTCATTCTTGATAAACTTATTATCTATAACTAGAAAGGGACATATATGTTTAAATATGAAATCATTTCAAAGCATTTTTATTTTGAAAGAGAATTGTTTTTATTAAAATTTACTTTAAATGACCAAGCCAAATATGCTATGTTTTATAAATCTTCTGGTTTAAATGGAGGAACTAAAAATAGAATACTTCCATTCTTTCTATTACAAGACACTTTACCTAGATTTGGAGAAGCTAAATCAGGAATTGTTCCTGGATACATACATAAAAGATACCCTACTTCTTTGGTAAAATATACCTTTGAAGATAGAGAGCATCTATCAGTTGAAAAATATTATTCAAAAGAACTAGATTCTTTCCCTAAATATACTTCTATGCTTTTACATCAATTAACAGAAGAACTATCTAATATTATCATCCCAAAAGAAGAACAAGATATCAATAAAATTTTATATATAGCAGAAGCTATTAATTCTGATTTTTTACAACATATTAATAATTTTAATGAAGACTGGCTTCCATTTTCTAATTTAAACTTACTAATAAACAATGAGCCAAAATAATAAATACAAGCAACTATTTAAACATATGTCAATATTTACCAACATGAACCCTTTTATGAATAAGTTTTTAAATTTCACTTCTCTTTTTTCTATTTTAACTTTAAACTTTATAGTTTTTTTTCTTTTCAATTTAACAGCTGAACCATATAAATTAGAAAATTTTTTTTTAGACTTTGGACTAAATATTATAACTATAAACAATTATGAAAACTGGTTTTCACATGCTTTTTTACATGGAGATACTGTCCATATTGGATTAAACATGTTCTTTTTATTTATTTTATGGATAAATAATTCAAAACTAGTATCTTGGATTATTATTCTTATTGTTTATTTTATTTCAGCTGCAGGAGGAGCTGCTTTAAGTGTTTTATGGATTACTAATTTTGAAAGCTTCATTAATGTCATAGGAGCCAGTGGAGCAATATTTGGACTATTTGCTTTTTATATGTATCTAATTAAAGACTATAGAAAATTTTTAACAGAAATATTCTTCTTACATATTATTGTTTTAGCTTTTAACTTACCAATTGCTTGGTATGCTCATTTTGGAGGAGCAATAACTGGAACAATTATAGCATTTGTTATTGATAAATTTTTCCCAAGCCTTATAAGAAAAGTATATTAATACTTACTTTTTTAATATACTTTTAAGTTGTTTTTTTGTATAATTATATATATAAAAAAAAAGGACTATTATGACTTTAAATAAAACTGCACAGCATATTATTTTGGAAAGAGATGAACCTATGTTAAGAAACATTATTTCAACTCTTGCTACTGACTTTGAGTTGGGATTAACTGATTATTTTAATTGGTTTGAAGAAGATAATACAGGAAATATTCAAATATGTGTTTCTCCTTCTTCTGTTGAAGAGCTAGAAGTTACTTTTGATTCTCTAAATGGACAATTAACAGAAGATTTAATTGAAGTAGATGACTATGAGAGAGATGACATTGTTAAAATAGGTGAATTTCAAAAACTTTTAAGAGAAATTCTTACAGAACAAAATAACAAGACTACTTTTATAGAGTATGGAATTTAGAAAGGATATTTATGTTTTCAAATAAAATTTTAGAGATTTTTAGTAATCTTGAAAAAATTAATCCATTTATTATTTCTGATAATCATTTCAACCATCAAAATGTTCTTAATTTTGAACCTTCTAGGTTAAAACAAATGAAAAAAGATGGCTTTGATGACCATGAGAAATGGATGATTTCTAAATGGAATGAAGTTGTTAAACCAGATGATATTGTAATTCATTTAGGTGATTTTGCCTTCAAACACATTAACCAACTGGAAAATAAATTAAATGGAATTAAAATTTTAATTTTAGGTAACCATGATAGAAAAGGAAATCAAACTTACCAAAATATTTTTGATTACATTATTAGAGGCTCACAAGTTGTTTTTAATAATAAGTTATATATTGCTGAAGCAAATGACCTCTTATTCTCTTCAATCATTGCTTCTTATGAAGATAAAACCTTACTATTCAGCCATTACCCTGCAACCCTCACTGAAATTGATTTATATGAAAGCTTTGGAAAAAAAGACAGATATGAAAAAATTTGCAATAGAATTTATAGCTTAATAGAAATAGCAGATGAAAACTGTATTAATATTAACATTCATGGACATACTCATAGCAGAAACATTGTTGACAATAAACAATTCTTTTCTTTTATAAATAGCTCTATTGAAAACATTGATTTTAAACCTCAAAGATTATCTGAACTGCTAAGATAATTCTTTGTCAAACAACCCCATAGCTAAAAGCAAGGGGTTTTACGGTTTTATTTGATAAAACCTTATCTTTTTTTAGAAGCTTTTTTTTATCAATTTTCTTCCTTATTTTCTTCTTTACAATATGAACAGTTAAAAGTATAGGAAAAACAATCACTGAAAATATAAAAAACACTACTAATAGAACTATGATTGCTTCTTCTTTCATTTTACTTAGAATCTTGCTTAATAATTTTATTAAAACAGCTATTAACTTTATTAATAGACAATGAAATCAATTCTTCTTCTGTTTTATATTCAAAATCTTTTTCTGTATTGATTCTTTTATTAAATATTTTTGATATATATGGTTTTTTTAGTTTTTTTAGTTTTCTATTCATACTTTCTATATGCTCTATCTCTTTTAAATACATTTTCTCTATTCTTTTTTTGATTTCTTGCATATTCTTTGATTTTAATGCTTGACTTTTTTTTCCCCAACCATTATCTTCCATATATTCTTTGATTTTTTCTTTTCTCATAGCTTTTTAAATCCTTTTTCTTTTATTGGCTATTTCTAAATTTTCTTGAGCATTAAATCCTCTGAATAGATAATGAGATTTAAAAACTACACCAAAATCTGTTTTTCCTGCTTTCATTTACTTATTTAGTTTTGTATTTTTAACTATTATTATAGCAGGTTGCTCTAATACTGAACTACATACTTCTACACACACTCCACAGCCTATACAACCTTCATATATTTCTGGCTTAACAACACCTTCTGTTCTTATCATAGCAATAGCACTCATAGGATTAGGTATTGGACACATATCTACACATAAACTACAGCTTTTTCCCTCTTTTCCTTTAAAAGACTCTAAAAGATCTTCTTCCAATGGAGTTGGATTTGTAACATTATTTAAAAAAACTTCCATTTTTTTATCATAACCATTGGGTATTTTTTTATTTAATACTGACAAACAAGTTTCTGGACTTTCTAAAACTGCTACTCCCATTTCTATATCATCAGGTTTTTCTATACTATGATCCAAAGCACCAGAAGGACAAGCTAAAACACAAGGAACAGCTGAGCAAGCATAACAACCTCTTTCAATAGAATCTATATAAGGAGTTCCTACTCCATATCCCTTTCCAATATCTGCTAGCTTTATTGAATGATAAGGACATACTTGCAAACATTGCCCGCATTTTATACATAGAGCCAAAAAGTCTTTCTCTTTTACTGCCCCAGGAGGTCTTAATCTATTTTCTTCTATTTTTCCTTTTTCTGAAAATAATATTCCTCCTCCTGCCGCTAAACCTAATAAACCCAATGTTGATACTTTTACAAACTCTCTTCTTTTTGAACCTATTTCTTTCATTTATATTTCCCCTTCACTTACTTCTACTTTATTCTCTAATTCCTTTTTCTTAGCCAAGAATGCTAATAAACTAAATGCACTGATAGCTAATATTATATAAAAACCTATTGTTGGATATGAATGAGTTATAAATTGGGCTATTTTCCCATCTCCAAATACAGTTGGCATAAAAGGTTTTATTTTAAAAGCTCCCCAATCATGTAAATTATGACCAAAATGATACAACCAATAAGAATAATCAGCTATAAATAAAACTGGCAAAGACGCTGGAACCAACATGAAATAATTTAAAAATTTTGATTTAGTAAACATAATATATATCATTCCTAAAGTTAACAACAACAGGGCATAAATACCTATCTCTCTTTCTAAAATACCACCTGTCCACATTGGATCCATTCCAACATAATGATTAATAGTGTTCATTTCATGAACTTCTCCACTATATCCATCAAAATGAAAGTATACAGGTATCCCTTCTGGAAACGCTTCTTCTGGATAATTTGGAGCTTCTAACGAAACTGCCCATATAGGTAGAGAAGCAACTCCAATTTCAGAGGCACTTTCAATCATCTCATCTAAATTATTATGAGCTTCTTTTGGAGTTGCTATTGATTTATACATTCCTTTGTTATACATATTCCATATATCTTTTGAATACTGAGGAATTTCTTCTATTTTATTAGCTTCTATTTTATTTAAAGTTCCATGAAAACCAATCATAGGAACCGTAAAAGCAAAAGTTAAAAGTAAAATAGCAATAGCATTAAATAATTTTGGAAATTTAACTAATCCTACATCTCTAAATTTAAAATTCAATGCTTCTTGATGACATACATCTATACATCTTCCACAAAGAGTACAATCATTTCCAATTACAAATTGTTTTTTAATTCCTGCTTTTTCTCTTTGTTTATCATACTTTACCTTCGTCAATTCTAAAACTTGATTTTCAAAACATACATCATGACACACCATACAGTGATCACAACTGTCATCCCATTCAACTTTTAAGGCAGAACCTTTTGATATGTAACTATATGTTGTTCCAATAGGACATACATAAGAACACCACGCTCTTCTAGCATAAAATACTTCTATTAAAAATACAGTTAAAACCCAAAGTAAAGCTACTGACCAGCCATAAGTCACAGCCCTACTTAATATACCAACAACATTAAATGTTTCAAATACTAAATAACCACTTATAAATGATAAAGATAAAAAGATAGCCCAAAAAATATGCTTTACTCTATAATCTAACTTTCTACTCTTAATAAGTTTTTTTGAAACTAAATAATCATTCCATTTTTCACCAATTTCACTTAATATACCATAAGGACATACCCAAGAACAATAACTTCTTCCTCCTATTAATAAATAAACTATTATTATTGTTAAAATACCTATCAGCATATTTATCGGCATATGATATGTCGCTAAAAACATTTGTAATGTCATGAAAGGATCTATTAAATGAAATCCTAAAAATCTTGAACCACTTAATGTCCCTTCTAATACTTGCATATCTATAAAAAATGATATAAAAAATAAAAAATGAATAGCTATTACTGTTATCCATCTCTTCATTCTATAACTTAAAAAAACTTTACCTTCTTTAGTTTTATTTATAAATGTTGAAAAAAACGAACTTTCTCTTATTGTTTCTCTTTTATTAAATTTATCCATTACATCCCCCAACTACTAATATCATATTTATCTATTTTCTTTTCTTCTTTTTCTTTAATTGTCCCATTTTTCTTACCTTCAAATTCACTGATTTCTTTTGCTAATTCTTCTAAATCAGACTGATTTAATGACAATAAAAGCCCCTTCATTATTACATTAGCTTTTTTTCCTGATTTATAATCTGTTAAATCTTTTAGTAGTTTCTCTTCTTTTAAACCTATTAATTTAGCTCCCATTAGCTTTTTTCCATATTGAAACCCTGAGCCATTTATTCCATGACATGAGGCACATTTTGATTTATATTTTTGACTTACTTTAAAACCAGCAGCTGAACCAGCTTTTTCTCTTAAAGCATTTAATGAATCTTGCTCTTTTGCTCTATCATTTTTTTCTTCTGCTTTTTCCATTTTCTTATCTGAAGCATTAGAGATATCTCCTACTACCTTACCATGTTCTCCTCCATGATATGCACCACCTTGAGAATAAGTATAAACCATTAAACCTATTGTAATTAATGTAAAAAACATTAAAATTGTATTTCTCATTACTTTCCTTTTTAAATAAATTATTATTATAATTATTATAAATTATAATAATAATTTATTTTATTTATTATATAAAAAGGGAAAAGGATAAACCTTTTCCCTTTTTTACTTATTTGATTTTTAAAATAAATTTGCGTTTTCGTCAATCCATTTAAAATATTCAATCATATCTTTTACTTCTTCTTTTGTTACATGCTGATTAGGCATTTTTAAATTAAAGTAATCAATCATTCCTTTTACATATGGGTCATCATACATTGACTCTGGGTCTAAAATAAAATTAGATACCCATTTCTCTGCATTTTCATGTCTTTGAAGAACTCCTGTTAAATCTGGCCCAGAAGAAACTTTACCTACTACATGACAACCTGAACAACCACCTTCATCAAAAGCTCTCTGCCCTCTCTGAACTGCTTCTGATTGCTTAGTAGCAATTAATCTAACCAATGAATCTTTTGCTCTAATACCAACATCTGCTGTTTTTACCATAAGTTGCCAAATCATATTTTCAAATAAAATTGCTTTTTCAATATCTCCTGCTGCTTTAGCTTCATCAGATAATTTCTTTTGCTTTTTTATTTGTCCAAATTGATCAAATGCATCAGTAACTAGCTCAGCTACTACTTTATGGTCTTGATAATTATTCTCTTTTAAGAATTTTACAACACTCATTATAACAGCTTGAGTAGCATTATTTACTGCTACAGTTTTTTCATATTCTGCCATAAGCTCAGATGGAGACATTGACTTCATCTTCATTTTCTGAGCAGAAGCATATTTCTTATTTGGATCTTTAACCATTAAGTAACCCATCATTTCTAAGTGAAGAGCTGAACAGAACTCTGTACAATAATAAGGGAATACTCCCTCAATATCAGCAATAAATCTCATCTCAGTAGTTTCCCCTGGCTCTAATGAAGCATGTGCGTCAAAGTGGTCCACTGTAAATCCATGAGTTTCATCTTGTGCTCTCTCAAGGTTAGTCATATACCATACAACTTCATCTCCCTTATTTACAGTAACTCTCTCAGGATTAATATGAGACCTTACTAGCGTAGCATAAATTTTAACTTCATAAGTCCCATCAGGTTTTAGAGTTCTTTCAATTCTTTCTTGACCTGCAAGTGTTTTACCAACATGAATCTCACCTGTTTTTGCATTTGTACCCATTTTATATCTTACATGTGGGTGAAGCTTATCAGCTCTAATTGCAACAGCTTGATGAGGTTCTCCTAATGGTAAAGGCATATCTACAAGTAAATCCATTGTTTTACCAGAAATATCAATTAACTGGTGATTTTGAGGATGTAATGGTCCAACATTTTGGAATCTATCTATTGCTAACTTATTAAGGGCAATAATATATTTACCTTGTGGATCAGCAGACTTACCTTCCATTCCAGCTAAGTGACCAATGTTATAATGAACATTTTCTTTATCAAGAACTTTTAAAGTTTTATAGTTCCATTTTGCAACTTGTGAATCAACATATACAGAAGTATATACTTCACCATCAATGTTTGAATATTGATTATGCAATGGCCCTAGTCCAATTTCAACTTGTCCATGTAAAGATTTTTTCATATCTAGAATAGGTATTCCATATGGATCTTTTCCAGCGTAATCTTTATTATCAATTAATTGCTTAATTTTTGACCATTTAAATACAGAAGCATGAGTATCTAATTTACCACAAACAATAATATATTCTCCATCAGGAGACACATCAACTCCATGAGGAGATTTAGGTTCAGGAATTAAAAATATAGCATCATTTGCAACAGCTACATCCATAGGAATTACTTTATGATTATTTACCATTTTTACATTTTTAGGATCTTGTGCTACTTTAGCA
>Ga0209141_1000234_pt1 | contig 49085 bp, 52 predicted proteins | sample SaaInlLV_10m_DNA_2_FD_184676 | JGI IMG/M metagenome (GOLD analysis project Ga0209141, IMG submission 184676) | Marine microbial communities from expanding oxygen minimum zones in the Saanich Inlet - Saanich Inlet SI074_LV_150m_DNA (SPAdes) (version 2) | ecosystem: Environmental > Aquatic >... | reverse complement strand
CCGTAAGTTTGCTCCTCTATCTGCGGTGGATCAGAGGGAGTGAAGGTGGGTCAGTTTGAATGAGCACCAACAGTAGGTGGGTCAACTTTGTGAGCACTGGGTGGGTCAATCTTTGTGAGCGCTAAAGTGTATATCTGCAGAGAAGCTACAGGACAGTCAATCTAGTATTTACTAATTTGAACCCAGCCTGAATAAGTCATGTGTAAATGCCTAACGCCCATAGTGCCCAATTGAGCTGGCATGGGACAGCGTGACAGCACTTATTCGATCAGCGTATACCTTGGCCTTATGGCTACCCCTGATACTCTTTCGGATCACTACAGGTGCCGCTATCGCTCTCTATTTACTTGCCACCACTCACCCCAGACACTGGGGAAAGATGCCCCACCACTTCCTTATAAGTAGCAGAAATTCTTAATAAGAATTGATTATACCTTCTGATACAAAGTTTCAGAAACCCCGTCAAACCTTATTATTTCATTCGCGCCAATAATTGAATATTTGCTCGTAGATAACAAGTAAGGCATACCCGAACACCAGTCAGAACGAATAAGAGAGCGGCGAAATATGAGAACCGAATTATGGTATTTTTATTTTGTGACGGTATTTAGTCTAAAATATACCGTCAAAACCCTTGCTATAGGATGCTATCGCTTGCTATCGATTGCTTCAAGCAAATTGTTAATAACCAACAAAAAACCCCATATCTCAGAGAGTTATGGGGTCACTTGCTATCGTTTGCATATCATAAATGGTGCCCGGAGCCGGAATCGAACCGGCACGATGTTACCATCGAGGGATTTTAAATCCCTTGCGTCTACCAATTTCGCCATCCGGGCACGAAAAAAGCCGCTGAATTATAGCAAATATTCAGCAACCTCTTGTACAAGAGAATAGCCTCTTTCTCCAGCGTTAACATCCAGCTTTATGCCGCCTCACTTTTAGCCTTTTTCGGGTCAACAGACTCAATCACCTCAAGTTTAGGTGCGCGATCGGGTAACAATTTATCCCGGATTTGCTGCTCAATCTCCTTCGCCATTTCACGATGCTCTTTGAGAAATTGTCGTACTTTATCTTTGCCCTGACCAATACGCTCACTACCATAGCTGTACCAGGCGCCTGATTTCTGGATAATTCCTTGATCTACACCAAGGTCGATAATTTCTCCTTCACGCGAGATCCCCTCTCCATAGAGAATATCGAAGGTCACCTGCTTGAATGGAGGGGCCACCTTGTTCTTCACCACTTTGACCCGGGTATCATTCCCCAACACCTCGTCTCCTTTTTTGATTGCACCAATACGGCGTATATCGAGACGTACAGAAGCATAAAATTTGAGTGCATTACCGCCAGTCGTTGTTTCGGGGCTACCAAACATCACACCAATCTTCATACGAATTTGGTTGATAAAAATCACCAGTGTATTGGAACGTTTGATATTGGCTGTCAATTTTCGCAGTGCTTGTGACATTAAACGCGCCTGCAGCCCAACATGGGTATCCCCCATATCACCTTCCAGCTCTGCTTTAGGGGTCAATGCTGCAACAGAGTCGATAATCACTACATCGACCGCACCTGAACGGACCAACATATCTGTGATTTCCAGCGCCTGCTCCCCAGTATCGGGTTGAGACACCAGCAAGTCATCAATGTTGACACCTAAACGCTCTGCGTATTGTGGATCAAGCGCATGTTCCGCATCAACAAAAGCTGCCGTACCACCCAGTTTCTGCATCTCTGCAACTGCATGGAGTGTCAACGTAGTCTTACCAGAAGATTCAGGACCATAAATTTCAACGACTCGACCACGAGGCAGCCCACCAATCCCCAAAGCGACATCCAGCCCAAGTGATCCGGTAGAGACACTCTCAATATCACGATGAATGGAATCATCTCCCATACGCATGATGGACCCTTTACCAAACTGGCGCTCAATTTGCCCCAGAGCAACATCCAGTGCCTTCTTTTTATTTTCTTCCATTTTCGATCACCTCAAGCTATTATTAGAGAATAAAACGAGAACTAAGTTCTCTTCTTGTTCTCTTAATATACCGTAACCAGGAGAGATTGCAAACAAGTTATTCGATTATTTTTCGCAAAACCCTAGGGTTGCCGCTGTGCTTTCAACCAGAACAGGATGCCTAGCAGCAGCATCGGCAGGGAGAGCAGGTGTCCCATGGTTAACCAATCAAATGCAAGATAACCAATATGAGCATCAGGAACGCGGAAAAATTCCACGATGGAGCGAAACAACCCATAGAACAGCAAGAATAGTGCAGAAACTGCCATCGTCGGACGGTGTCGCCGAGAGTAGAGCCAGAGTATCAGAAACAATATGACTCCCTCTAACAGAGCCTCATAGAGCTGCGAAGGGTGCCGAGTCAATAGCTGTGGGTCGGTATGGGTAAAAATCATTCCCCACGGCATGTCGGTTTCCCGCCCCCAGAGCTCTCCATTGATAAAATTACCAATGCGTCCTGTTCCCAACCCGATCGGTACCAGTGGTGCTACAAAATCGGTGATTTGAAAAAAACCCTGCCCTATCTTTCTACCATAAAGCCAGAGAGCTACTAGAACCCCAAGCAGCCCTCCATGAAAAGACATTCCGCCCTGCCACACTTTCAACATTGCCAGCGGATTATCCAGATAGGCTGCAAAATCATAGAAAAGCACATACCCCAATCGCCCCCCCAGAATAACTCCAATGGCTGCATAGAAGATGAGGTCACTAACCTTCTCTTCATCCCAATTCTCTGGGTCCCGTTTGGCTCGCTGCAATCCTAGCCACCAAGCAGCAACAAAGCCGATCAGGTACATCACCCCGTACCAGTGGATTTTGAGCGGCCCTAACTCAATATAGGGCTGTATGTCAGGCGCAACCATCCACCACTACCCCGCTGGCAACACTCTAGAGGTAAAGCATTTGATGTATTCTGTCTCAGGAATGGCGGGATGAACCGGATGATCTGGCCCTTGGTGCCCCTCTTCCAGCAACATCAGATTACGATCAATATGACGACTGGAGGCTAACAGTAGCCGTTTCAATTCGACTCGCTGCAGATGATGAGAACAGGAGGCGCTTACCAGAATCCCATCACGTGAAAGTAGCCGCATCGCCAACTCATTCACTCGACGATAGGCAAGCAACCCCTCTTTATGGTCTTTTTTTCGTTTGATAAAGGCGGGAGGATCAACAATTACAACATCAAACTGCTCTCGTGCACCACGCAACTCTTTGAGTGCATCAAACACATCTCCTTGCAGGGTAGCTACCTTCTCTGTGACCCCATTCAGGGCTGCATTATGGTGAACTCGTTCTAGGAAACGTTCGGACCCATCGACACAGAGCACTTCACGAGCACCAGCAGTCGCCGCTTCAATGCCCCAGCCACCCACATAGCTAAATAGATCCAGCACGCGTTGACCTGCAACATAATTCTGCAGCCGTAGACGATTCATTCGATGGTCGTAATACCAACCCGTCTTCTGCCCATCCAGCAGTGGCACTTCAAATTTTGCACCATTCTCCACTAAAGGGACTAACTCTGGCAGCTCACCAACGACCACATCCACTTTACTCTCCAGCCCTTCCAACTGCCGCGCAGAGGTATCATTTTTCAATACAATAACGGCTGCACTGCTCACCTTCTTCAGTGCAGCAACAACCTCCTCAGTCATCCGTTCCATCCCTGCTGTTGTAATCTGTACTGACAGCACATCACCAAAACGGTCCACCACCAAACCAGGCAACCCATCTGACTCTCCATGAACCCATCGGTAGTACGGATGGGGAAATATGCGCTCACGAATTGAAAGTGCCACCTTGAGGCGATGGGTAATCAGCGACTGGTCGAGCCGGTAGGAGGGGTCACGACTGACAATACGTGCTGCAATCAACGTATTGGGATTAACATATCCGTTCCCCAATACCTTTCCATCAAATGCCTGTACCGATACCAGTTCACCGGGTTCAAAACTATCGAGAGCGGTCTGCTTTACGTCTACCTCATTACTAAAGACCCATAGGTGTCCTGCACGAAGTCTTCTCTCTTCGCTTTTTTTCAGTCTGAGTGGAGGCAGTGTTTTCATAGGAGTAACCATTAAAAGCTGGAATTAAAAAAGGCGCTCGCACAGGAGCGCCTCTATTGTCACAACAACAGCTCTACTTATAGGTAGAGCGTCATTGTTCCATCGGTACTAGATTCATCAAAGAAGGTAGAAGCCCCCACAAATTCAACCCCATCAATAAAGTCACTATGCTCAAACCCAAACAGCTCAACAGTCATCTGGCAAGCAAGAAACTTCACTTCCATCTCCTGACAGATCTCACGCAGCTCTTCAATTGAAGCAACACCGTGTTTCTGTGTCGTCTTCAACATCATATCTGTTGCAAACTTCTCAAACCCAGGCATGTTATTCATGAAAACATTTGGTAATTTGGATGCCCAATTGATCTTCTGTAACCACTCAGGTCCAAAAGGCATCTTCATAGGCATCGCAGGATTTCCTGCAGGTGAAACACGCAAACTACTGGTGTCTTTCAACAGAAGATTCAAACCATAGAAGGTAAAAAACATGGAGACCTCTTTACCCAGAGCAACGGCAGTGCTGCTGAGAATAAAAGGTGGATAGGCCCAATCCAGGGTACCTTTAGTACAAATCATTGAGACTTTTGATACATCAGCCATTATTGATTCCTCTTTATCAAACTATACAAAAACGGCTGGAGAATACTCCAGCCGCCTTCGACTATTACACTATTCCAAATCAAGATTTCTTGATCAAAAATACAAATTTACCCGCTTCTTCACCGGATGAGATCAGCTCGTTACCCGTCTGATTACAAAATGCTTCAATGTCTTTAACTGAACCTGGGTCGGTTGCAATCACTCGCAGAACCTGTCCTGCATCCATAGTGTTGATGGTTTTCTTGGTACGCAAAATAGGCAGTGGGCAGTTCAATCCTGATGCATCCAGTTCTTGGTCAAAATCAGCCATTCTTTACTCTCCGTTTCTCTGTTAATCTACTGAAGGAATCAATTATGCACCAAAATGAGATTAAGATACACAACCGCTAAATAAAAATGAGCCGCTACTTATATTACATCAGAGCCACCAAGGCAAGTTTTCAGACCATATTTTCTCTGTTTTTACTGCTGTTTGTCTCTGTATCTCTCCCCTTATCTGCGAGCGAAATTCGCCTCCCCTCTCTCGGAGGTGATAGCAGTTCAGCACTAATGACACCACAACAGGAGCAGTTACTGGGGGAGGCCTTTTTGCGTTCACTACGCGAACAGGCTGATTTTCTGCTACAACCCGAAGTCAACCACTATATCCAATCATTAGGTCGTTCCCTTGTATTACAAAGTGAAACCCCTACAGCCCCCTTTGAGTTTTTTATCATCAATGATGACTCTATCAACGCCTTTGCAGGCCCCGGTGGAAAGATCGGTATCCATACAGGACTCATTCTAAAATCTGAATCAGAAGGGGAGTTAGCTGCAGTGCTGGCCCACGAAATTGCACATGTCAGCCAACGTCATCTTTTACGTGCATTAGAGAGCCGGCAAAACCTCTCTCTACAAACTGCTGCAACCATACTCACAGCAATCCTTGCCTCATCTGCCAGCCCACAGGCCGGGGAAGCTGTTATTGCAACAGCCACAGGACTCTCACTGCAAAAACAGATTAACTTTACCCGAAGCAATGAACAGGAGGCAGACAGAATTGGTATGCAGATTCTCCATAGCAATGGCTACCCTGCCGCTGCCATGCCCGCCTTTTTCAAACGGCTACAGCTCTCGACTCGCCATGAGGGTGAGACTATTCCTGAATACTTGCGTACCCACCCACTCACTCTCTCGCGTATTGCTGATGCAGAGAGCCGGATAGCACACTACCCCGAACTCCCTCCGTTCAGTAACGATGAATTTCAGCGTATCCGCAACCTGCTGCACGTACAGCAATTTACCAATCCGGAGGCAGCGGTACGCTACTATAAAGCCCAACTCTCAGAGATTTCCGACTCAACCAACCGTAGTGGTCTTCAGTTTGGATTGGGTTACGCGCTACTACAAGCAGGTCAAGCAGCTCAGGCACTACAGCAGTTGTTGCCACTAACCGCTCAGAGTCCCGAACAACCAACACTATTGATTACCACTGCACAGGCCGAAGTCGCCAACAATCAACGACCAGCAGCATTAAAGCGGATTGCAACCGCTTACAACCTGTTTCCCTCCCATCTGGGACTCTCTCTCTTTTACACAAACTTATTACAACAGTCTGGTGCATTAAAAGAGGCACTACAGATACTACAAGATGCAATCGATCAACGTCCTGACAACCCTTCTCTCTACAAAACGCTTGCTGCAAACTACCATCTCTCCAGACAACCCAGCGAATCACACCTTGCTCTGGCTGAATACCACTATCTGCGCGGAGAGACTACGATAGCCATTCACCAACTAGACTATGCCGAGCGTACTGGTTCGAATAAGAGAAACCACTTCATCTTATTTGCAAAAATTGATGAGAAACGGCGCATCTATGAGCAGAAAGAGCAGCTTGAGAAGGAGTCAAAAATCTAGCTCCTTTTCTTGGGCTCACTTAGATTTGATCTCAATCGACTATCTGCCCATCAATAACCCTTTTGCAGATCTCTTGATTCTTTTGTGGTCACTCTTCATAATATGTGCCCACAATTCACCGAAATTACGAGGCATATCGACCATGAATACAGTCCTGAAAGATCTACTGGACGAACTGGAACCTGAACAGTTTAATGAGTTCAAAGCTGACAAGATGCTGAACCAAATCTACACCATGAGTGAAGACATGAGTTCTGATGACATTGTAGCTAATGCTCAGGCTGTCGCCTCTGCAGCGATGTTGCGCTACCTCTACCCTCGTAAAAGCGGGATCACGGAATGGACCGGCGTACAGGATGTCCGTGTTAATTCATCCACCTCTGATGCACCAGCAGCAAGCGCAGAGAGTGATGCTCCTGCACCAGAACCAGAGGCTGGAAAGCCTGCTGTCAAACTAGCTGAGCCTGCCCCGGAGTATGACCTCTCTAACCCTGACTCACTTCCACTCTGGATGAAGATGAAGCTCAAGAAAGAGGGTAAGTTGTAAGTCAACTCTTTTTCACAGCGTCACACCTAAAAAGGGGGCTTTCGATAGAAAGCCCCCTTTTTTAAACACTAAGACATGTGCTCAGTAACTAAGGAACCTCTGAATAAGTCATGTGTAAATGCCTAACGCCCATAGCGCCCAATATCTTCGTTGCTCGACCTCGTTCCTCGGTTGAAAACCTTGCTGATAGCCTGCTACAAGGTGAATTGCGCTTGCGCAAGAGAAGGTGCCCTGGGGTATTGGCTGCGATCTTCGCCTTGATCTTGGACACTATGGACGTAATTCAAATTACCCAGACTTGTTCAGAGGTTCCCTAATATCCAGGCAAACCACGCTCTAGTAACAGTGTCCCTGTTGAATCAACACACCCATACCATCCTGGGCTAATCAGTGAAGTGGAGACCTGCTCTGTAATCAACGCTGGCCCTGTAAAACACTCCCCCTCCAGCATCTGCTCTCGCTGGTAGACTGGAACGCTCCCCATCCCGGTCAACAAGATCTCTCTTGGAGGACTTTTCCGTTGCTCTTTTTGCTGCGGCTGTAAAAAATGGTGTGTAGCCTCTCTCTTCTCCCGAACATTTACCCTTAGATTAACCAACTCTACCGGAAAATCGAAACTGTGCCCATAACGAGACTGGTGCGCCTGATGAAAGGCTCTCACGCTCTCAACAGAGCCTTGCCACTCCAAGTTGAGGGTAAAAGATTGTCCGCGATAACGTAGATCGACGGAGTAGAGCGGCTCAATCTGGCTTCTCTTAACCCCCTCCTCAACCAACGCCTCAACTCCTTGTTGGGCGATCTCCTCAAGCTCTGCCACCACAACCACATCATCCATCTGCTCCAGCAATATGATTTTAGAGCGTGACAACTCACGTCCACGAGGCGCTACTAACATCCCCAATGCAGAGAGCACCCCACCATGCACTGGAATCATCGCCTGCTTCATCCCCAATGACTCTGCCAGCGCGCAGACATGAAGGCCACCTGCCCCCCCAAATGAGGCTAGCGTAAAATCTCTCGGATCTATACCGCGTTCAACGGAGATAACTCGCAGTGCATGTGACATATGTTCATTGGCCACCCGTATCACCCCCTCAGCGGCCTCTTCAACAGAGCTATTGAGAGCCGTTGCAACCGCTCTCATCGCCTTCTCTGCAGCATTTAACTGCAGAGACATCCCTCCCCCCAAAAAGGCATCAGGCAACAATCTCCCCAGTAACAGGTTGGCATCCGTCACTGTAACCTCAACCCCTCCCTGCCCATAACAGGCTGGCCCGGGAGAGGCTCCAGCAGACTCTGGACCCACTTGCAACATCCCTCCCGTATCTACCCGCGCAATCGACCCCCCTCCTGCACCAATGGTATGCATATCCACCATGGGTACAGCTACAGGATAACGGCCAATTTTTCCTTCAGAGGTGAGGCGTACTTCACCATCAATCAACGCCACATCAGTAGAGGTCCCCCCCATATCAAAAGTAAGCAATTTTGAACGCCCTACCTGGTCTCCCACATAGCGAGCTGCCGCTAATCCACCGGCTGGCCCTGAAAGCAACATATGAACAGCATCTTCACCGGCTTGAGAGGCGGCAATGGTACTTCCTGAGGACTGCATAACCGAAACCTGCGCTCCAGGACACCCCTCCGCCAAACGCTGCAGATATCCATCAACCAGTGGCCCCACATAGCTATTGAGCCAGGTTGCTATACCCCGCTCATACTCCCGATACTCGGGTAATACCTTTGAAGATCTAGAGACAAAAATCTCTTCCGGGATAATTGCTTCAATCTCTTTTTCTGGAGCGCTCTGCATAAAAGAGAAGAGTAAATTGATCGCCACCGCCTGCGGATTTCGCAACATAATCTCACGCCGCAAACACTCTAAACCGGATTCAGTCAGCGGCTCAATCAGCTCTCCCTCGGCACTGATTCGCCCTTCCGCCTCCAGACAATCCTCTTTCGGAACCGGAGGGGGTACAGGCACTGGCTGCAAATTATAGAGTTCATCCCGTGCCTGTCTGCCAATCGTCAGCAGATCTGCAAAACCATGATTAGTAATATAGAGGGTATGCACACCTTTTTCCTCCAGCACTGCATTAGTGGCTACAGTAGAGCCATGCACAACAGTCAACCCTTCTAGTGGCACACCAAGCGCTCTCATCCCCTGCAAGATGGCGCGTTCAGGTGCCTCCGGCGTCGACAATACTTTATGGATATGGAGCTGCACCCCATCCCAGTAGACAAAATCGGTAAACGTACCACCTGTATCGACACCCAGAATCATTCAGCTATTATACTCTGCAACATGCCTGAATTACCTGAAGTTGAAACCACCCGGTGCGGCATTGAACCTACCACACTCAATCAAACGGTTACTGCTGTAACCATTCGTCAACGCAGTCTGCGCTGGTTGATCCCTGAGGGGGTGGAAGAGCAACTCATCGGTATCACCTTTCAGCAGATCGAACGACGGGCCAAATACCTGCTACTCAAAAGCGCACAAGGCACTCTCATTATCCATCTCGGTATGACCGGTACACTGCGTGTTCTACAAGGGAACCCACCTGCTGAAAAACATGATCACATTGATTTGTTCCTCAGCAATGGCATGATGCTCCGCTTTCGCGACCCAAGACGCTTTGGTGCCTTCATCTGGACAGCGGCCCCTATTGAGCAACATCCGCTTCTGAGTACGCTCGGTATTGAACCTGTTGGTACTACAACCATCGATGAGATCTGTAGCCACCTCTATCAGAGCTCCAGAAGCCGCAAGATAGCGGTCAAAAGCTTCATCATGGATCAGAAAATTATTACCGGCGTGGGCAACATCTATGCCTGCGAATCGCTCTTCATCAGTGGAATCCACCCCAAAAGAGCCTGTAACCGTATTTCAAAACAGCGTTACCGACAACTGGCTGAAGCGATTCAAAATACCCTTAACCGAGCAATCCGCCAAGGAGGAACCACTCTGCAGGATTTCCGCAACAGCGAGGGAAAACCGGGCTATTTCCAGCAACAGCTCTCTGTCTATGGACGAGAAGGAGAAAACTGCCTGCACTGTGGTACTGCAATCAAACGTTTTAGCCAGAACCAGCGCTCTACTTGGTACTGTTCCAGCTGCCAGCATTAAAACCATACAATCTATACTGAATATAGCTATTTCCTCAACTCGCAGTAAAATAGCTTCATGGATATCCACAACCCCACAGCATGTGAAGACAAAGAGCCGTTTGCGCTCCAGGTCATTGGTGAAAGTATGGCCCCGGAATTCAATGATGGTGCGGTGATCATCATTGACCCCGGCTACCCCGTCGTCAATGGAGCCTACGTACTGGCCCTCTATAAAGATGAGTACCACTTCCGCCAACTGGTTCGACAAGACGAAACCAGCTATCTGGTACCACTCAATAACCAGTTCCACTCAGTAGAGCTGAAGGGGCTGTTTGAGATTAAAGGTGTGATCACTCAACAGAACCATAATCGACAGATTGTCCACTATGAATACCCCAAAGCCGGGGTTATTGAGCGTAGGGAGAGTGATCGCAGAACGCGAAAGAAGCGCAATAGAGCCTGATTTTCCCTTCATTAAACACAGAAAAGGCCGGCTCAGGAAATGAACCGGCCTTTTCTTTAAAGCAGTTTCTATTACGCAGTCAGCTTTTCATACTTGGCACGCAATACGTCTTCACCTTCTTCATGATTTGGGTCAGGCAGACAGCAGTCTACAGGGCAGACTTCAACGCACTGTGGCTCATCATAGTGCCCAATACACTCTGTACAGAGTTCATGGTTAATTTCATAAATTTCATCCCCCTGATAGATTGCCTCATTGGGGCACTCTGGTTCACACACATCGCAGTTGATGCATTCGTCTGTAATATATAACGCCATTTTAAAAAACCCCTATGGTCCTAATCTAAATTATTGACTGCTATTATTGTACACCACGTTGAAATTTATCTGCCAGCGCTAGTTGTACATTTTTATCTACAAAAGAGTCCACATCTCCCCCTAAGGATGCAATCTCTCTCACCAGACTGGAAGAGAGGTAGCCATATTGTTCTGCCGGAGTGAGAAACAACGTCTCAATCTCGGGAGCCAGATGTCGATTCATCCCTGCCAATTGAAACTCATACTCAAAATCTGAAACCGCCCGAAGTCCACGCAAGATCACAGAGGCTTCTACAGAGCGGGCAAAATCAATCAATAGCCCCTCAAAGGGCTGCACCTCAACCCCTTCAACATTCTCCAGGGCCAACTTCGCCAGGGAGAGCCGCTCCTCAATGGTAAAGAGTGGTTTCTTGTTGCTGTTATCGGCAGAGACAACAGCAACCACAACCTGATCAAAAATATGCACTGCACGCTCAACAAGGTCAATATGCCCTTTGGTGATGGGGTCAAAGGTTCCCGGATAGACTGCTCTTCTCATAACGACGCCTCCTCTGAACGCTCGATCAAGCTATAGACCACCTGCCCCGCTTCTCCACTGCGACTCACCACCCAACCTTCCGGCAGAGAGAGGTTGCTTAACTGTTTCTCATATTCAATATAGAGTTTCAGAGGGATATCTTGCTGAAGCGCCTCCAGTTGAGAAAACAACATCTCCAAAAAACTCCTCCCAAAGGGAGGGTCCAGGAAAACCAAGTCATATTGAGATAACCCGTTCTGCTGTAGAAAACGGAAGGCATCCATAGAATGCACTTTCCCTTGGTCAGACTGTAGCAGGTTCAGATGGTCCCGAATGGTCTGTGCGCTATTACGGTCTTTCTCAACAAAATCGACATCTGCCGCACCACGCGATAATGCTTCCAACCCCAAGGCCCCACTTCCTGCGAAGAGATCAAGACAGTGAGCTCCTCGTATACTCATCTGCAGCCAGTTAAAGAGAGTCTCTCTCACCCGGTCTGGAGTGGGACGAATTTCCGGGTGGTCCGCAAAGGTAAGCTGACGCCCCCGCCACACCCCTCCAATGATTCTAAGGCGGCGATTACCACCACGTTTACCCCTCAATTCACTTTTCCACCCACAACCACCGTTACCATAGCCGTAGGGTGGAGACGTCGCTTAAAGGCCTGCTGTATAGATGCAGCAGTCACCTGCTCAATTTGCTGGTTAAAGGTGTCGAGATAATCCACCGGTAACCCATAAAAACCAATCATTCCCAGATACTCCACAATCTTCTTGTTACTGTCGATACGTAATGGAAAGCCACCGGTGATATTCTTTTTGGAGCGTTCCAGATCTTCCGCAGCCGGCCCTTGTGTGATAAAACGATCAATTGTTTCTCGCAAAACCTTTAACGCCTCATCACGACTCTCATTTTTGGTCTGCAGCCCTGCCGTAAACGGCCCCTCGCCACGCATCGGAGAGAAATAACTATAAGCGCTATAGGCAAGACCGCGTGCCTCTCGTACCTCTTCAGAGATCATCGAAGTCAAACCACTGCCACCCAAAATATGGTTACCAACATAAAGGCTAAAGTAGTCTGCATCACCACGGCGCAACACCGGATGCCCTGTTAATAGATGGCTCTGCACGGAAGGAAAAGAGATCTCAACAGTTTCACCCGGTTTTGCAGTCACTGCTTTGGGTAGTCCCGGTGCTTTTTCACCCTTTGGCAGATGACCTACCACTTGCTGGGCAATCGCTTTCGCCTGCTCCACGCCTAGATCACCCACAATTGCTACCGTTGCATTGCTGCCAACATAATATTGTGCATGAAAACGCCGCAGATCACTCCGTTTCAACGCCTTAACACTCTCCTCAGTTCCACTGGATGGCTCTGCATAAGGGTGCTTTCCATAGAGTGCCCGGTAGAAGGCCTTACTCGCAATCGTACCTGGTGACTGCTTCTGTGACTGAATGCCGACCAGCTGCCGACTGCGCTCACGAGCAAATGCATCCTCCGGGAAAAAGGGGTGATGAATCAGATCAGAGACCAGATCCAATGCGGGGTTCAACTGTGCCGGTTCACTCAAACTACGCAATGAGACCAGAGCCATATCTCTAAAAGAATCAAAACCCAGCTGGGCGCCTAGACGATCAACCAATGCAGCAATCCCCTCCTCTCCTCTTTTTCCAGCCCCTGAGGACAACAGTCCATTGGTCATGGAGGCGATACCACCCTGCGCCCCATCCCTTGCACTCCCCGCATCAAAAATGACACGCAGATCTACAATGGGAAGTTCCGGGGTATGGACATAGAGTACCCTGGCACCGTTTGAGGTCTCCCAACGCTCTATCTGCGGAGCCGCTACTGCAGTCATCATGGTGAACAGTCCGCTGCAAAGCAACAGGATTTTCATCCCTGAACGGTCAAAAAAAGAGGGAAGATCGTTATGACGCATGGTTATACTCCTTGCTCTGCTCAGTACTCTCAATCGGCAGCGGTTCCAATATTGCTGTGGTTAATCGATCCAACTCCAGATACTTTTTGGCCACTGCCATAACCTGTTCAGCCGTCACTTCACGAATACGATCTGCATAGCGCTCCGCCTCTCGCCAATCCAACCCTATGGTCTCCAGGGTGCCCATCTGCATCGCCTGATAAAAGACAGAATCCTGCTCAAACACCTTGGATGCAATCACCTGTGCTTTAACCCGATCCAACTCCTCTGTGGTCACTGGACTTTTCTTCATCTCCATCACCTGCTCCAGCAAGGCTTTCTTGACACCCTCTATAGTTCCCTCCTGGGTAGGTACACCCTCTACCAGAAACAGAGTCTGCAGACGATCATACGGATCATAGCCAACACCGGCACTGGTCGCCACTTTTAAACCACGAACCAGATTTTTATTAAGGCGGGCACTGTCCCCTCCATCCAGCACATAAGCCATCACTTCCAGTGCATAAGGTTCCCACGCCTCCTCTGCAGTTGCCACTGTAGGCACTGGAAAACCCATCAACAGGTAAGGGATTTCAGCAGGACGCCGTACTGTCACCTCACGCGGCCCCAGCTGCTTGGTCTCTTTACGTGGTTTAGGGGCGGTCAACTTTGAGGGTTTGAGAGGGCCAAAATATTTTTTGGCCATCGCAATAACCTCACCACTCTCCACATCACCAGCAACCACCAGTGTGGCATTATTGGGGGCATACCACATCTCATACCAACGCCTCAGATCCTCAATGGTATAGTTCTCAATATCATCCATCCAGCCGATAATGGGGTGGTGATAAGGGCTGGTCTGGAAGGCTGTCGCCATAAATTGCTCATACGTGAGAGAGGTAGGCTTATCCTCTGTACGCATACGACGCTCCTCCATCACCACCTTCTGCTCTTTAAGGAACTCCTCTTCAGGGAGTACTAAATTACGCATCCGGTCTGATTCCAGTTCCATACTGATCGGCAACCGGCTCTTCTCCAGACGTTGAAAATAGGCCGTATAATCCTGACCAGTGAAGGCATTTTCACGCCCTCCATTTTCAGAGATGATGCGTGAAAACTCATTGGGACCATGCTTCTCGGTCCCCTTAAACATCATATGTTCCAACATATGAGAAATTCCGGTAATACCATCCGTCTCATAGCTGGCCCCTACCTTGTACCAGATTTGTGAAACCACCACCGGGGCACGGTGATCCTCTTTAACAATCACCTTCATTCCGTTGCCCAGCATCGCCTCAGTCACTGAAGCCGATGCACTACTGCTCATCAACGCGCCTAATAGCAGTCCTGCACCCCATTTTGAAACAGCTTTTGTCATTATTCTCATTCCATTACCGGTTAGATTGTAAAATTGTACCCGAGAAGACTCTACAATAGCGTATAAGTTCCCCAACAGAGCATTCGCCTTCTCTGCCGCTTATTCGTTACACTCCCCCTTTTACCGCAACCGATCACCCCAACAAAGAGTCAACCCATGTTTGGATTTGGAAAGAACAAAGAACCCGAAAACAGCAAACAGCCCGAAAATGAGCCCCCCCCTCGCTCAGAATCATCAACAAGTGAAACTGCTGAGACAGAATCTGCTGAACCGGAAGAGCTCCTCACAACAGATAAAAAAGGATTTTTCAGCCGCTTCAAATCAGACACTGAAACAGCTCCTGCCCCGGACCATGAGACAACCATTGCTGATCCTCAAATTCAAGACGATGCAGCGCAAGACAAGGGGCGTGTCGGTCTCTTTGGGCGACTCCGTGAACGACTTACCCGTACACGTCATAATTTGGGCGATGGCCTGGGCAACCTGCTCCTCGGCAAAAAGGAGATCGATGACGAGTTACTGGAGGAGCTGGAGACACGACTATTGATGGCCGATGTCGGTATTGAGGCCACCGAAACCATCCTTGCTGAGCTGCCCAGCCGTCTCTCACGCAGAGAGAGTGATGACCCGGAAGCACTGATGAAGGCACTACAGGAGGGGATGAGGGAGCTACTGATACCCTGCGAGGAACCACTCTGTCCAACGGATCAATCTCCCTATGTTATTTTAATGATTGGTATCAATGGAGCTGGAAAAACCACCACAATTGGTAAGCTGGCAAAACAGTTTCAACAACAGGGGAAAACGGTGATGCTGGCTGCTGGCGATACCTTCCGTGCCGCTGCGGTAGAGCAGCTTCAGACCTGGGGAGAACGCAACCAGATCCCTGTGGTAGCTCAGCAAACCGGGGCAGACAGTGCTTCAGTCCTATATGATGCGGTTGAGTCTGCTTGCGCAAAAAAGGCAGACATTCTGATTGCGGATACCGCAGGCCGCCTCCATACCCAGTCCAACCTGATGGAGGAGCTGAAGAAGGTCAAGCGGGTGATGCAGAAGCTGGATCAAGCCATTCCCCATGAGGTGATGTTAATTCTGGATGCAGGCACCGGACAGAACGGGGTGCATCAAGCACAACAATTCCATGAAGCCATTGGTGTCACTGGCATCACCCTCACTAAGCTGGATGGTACTGCCAAAGGTGGAGTGATCTTTGCCATCTCTAAACAGCTGGGGCTACCGATTCGCTTTATCGGAGTCGGCGAGGGAATCGATGATCTGCGCCCTTTCAAGGCTCAGGAGTTTGTGGAAGCCATTATCTCTTAAAACTTATTCATATCTATTGAAATCAATAACCTTTCACCTCATTAGCACTCTAAGGTTGCGACTGCTAATCCGCACCGTTATAATAGGTTAATTGAATTTTTGATAGAGGTTTTTGAATGAGTTACGCACTGACTACTGGCCCAGTGACACAACTACCGGTTGTTGCTACCCATAGTATTGATGCCTATCTACAGGACTTGAGAAAGTTTCCGCTACTCAGTGAAGAGGAGGAGCAGACGCTGGCAATCCGTTTTCACCAAGAGGGTGACCTTGAAGCTGCACGAAGACTGGTACTCTCCAACCTCCGTTTTGTGGCCCATATTGCACGCGGTTATCTAGGCTATGGGTTACCACTGGCAGACTTGGTTCAGGAGGGTAATCTGGGATTGATGAAGGCGGTACGCCGTTTTGACCCTGAAAAGAAGGTGCGTCTGGTCTCTTTTGCGGTCCACTGGATTCGTGCAGAGATCCATGAATATGTGATCCGTAACTGGTCGATAGTGAAGGTTGCGACCACCAAGGCACAGCGTAAACTCTTCTTCAACCTACGACGCACCAAGAAGCGTTTGGGGTGGTTTAGCCATCGTGAGGTGGAGACAGTAGCCAGTGAACTAGGCGTCAAGCCAGAGACCGTACTGGAGATGGAGCGCCGCCTCAGCTGTCAGGATACCTCTTTTGACCCACCAGCTAACTGCGATGAAGAGGAGAGTTTCTCACCTGCTGCCTATCTGCAGGCCCCCGATCTATCGCCTGAAGAGCATATTGAAACACGCGACTGGAGAGAACAATCCACTCAGCAGATGAGAAACGCCCTCACAACCCTGGATGAGCGCAGCAAACAGATCATCACTCAACGCTGGCTCTGCGAAGAGAAATCGACACTGCATGAGCTGGCCGCTGATTATGGTGTCTCTGCAGAACGTATTCGTCAACTGGAACAGGCCGCACTGAAAAAACTGAAGTCATCGATCTTACTTTAGGCACTCTTTAGCCTAAAGCAGGTATACTCTTAGTACTCCGACAACATTGATTTTGATCATCTCAGTAAGCCTGAATGGGCTGAGCTGCAAGGCGGACGAACGCAGGACTGACACTATGAATGCCATTGGGCATTCAAGGTCATCTAAGGATAACCGTAGTTAATTCAAGAGAGGACAACGAAGCAGATGGCCCCATTCAGACTGACCCAAAGGGAACCTTGCTCCGAGCCCAATACCGCGTTACAGCCATTTGACATAGAGTGGCTATGCCAGCATGACTGCGCCTTGTCTTGGACTCAGGGCGAGAGTTCTGAGAGGGTCAAAATAATATTGTTGGAGTACTAGTGTATGAAAAAGAGCGAAATCTGCATTCTTGGAGGTACCGGTTTTGTTGGCCGTTATCTGATTGACCAACTCTCAAAAAGGGATGTCACCATCCGGGTTCCGACTCGCCACCGGCAGCGACACCGCAACCTGCTGATCAACCCGAAGGTAAATCTGATTGAGGCAGACATCCATGATGAAGCTGCGCTGGAGTCACTGCTGACCGGGGCTGATGTTGTGATTAATCTGGTCGGCATTCTACATGGTTCACCAGCAGCCTTTCGCAAGATCCATATAGAGCTACCTAAAAAGGTGGTCAACCTCTGTAATCGACTATGCGTACCCCGGCTACTCCACATGTCTGCATTACAGGCTGGCTCTGCCAATGCCTTGAGCCAGTATCTACGCAGCAAGGGTGAAGGGGAAAATACAGCACATCACCTCTCCAGCCATAAACTGAAAGTTACCAGTTTCCGCCCTTCCCTGATCTTTGGAGAAGGAGACCACCTCTTTAGCCACTTTGCCACCCTGCTTCGGCTACCCATGCTAACGATTCCCCTCGCCTGCCCAGATGCCCGCTTTGCCCCCATCCATGCTGCTGATGTGGCCGATACGCTCATTCAATCCATTGACCGAGCAGAGAGCTTTGGAAAACGTTATGATCTTTGTGGCCCGAAAGAGTACTCCTTGATGGAGTTGATGGAGTTTACAGAGCGCTGTATCGGGGTACGACGCCTGATTGTTGGTCTGAACGAGTCGATGTCAAAACTACAATCAAAGATTTTGGGAATGTTACCCGGTCAACTGATGACGATGGACAACTTCCTCACCATGCAGCTACCCAGTACCTGTAGCGGCCCTTTCCCTGAACTCTTCGACATTGAACATACTCCGATTGAGAGTGTTGTCCCCCACTATCTGGGGCGTAAAAATCAGCAGGTACGCTATATGGAGTACCGCAAATGGACCAATCGGGCCTGACAAGGAGCTTTTATGGAACTGTCTAAAGAACAACGCATGTTGCGTATGATACGTAAAACATTAGGGGCAATTGCTCGCGAAACTGCGCCACAAAACGGGGAAGAGCACCCGCTTAGCCAACAGACCTTTGAAGATATGCGCAACTGCTTTGGTTTGATCACTGAGCGCGAAAAAGAGTTGGCCCAAGACGCGGGGATCTCAATGAACCAGCGCCCCGGATTCACTGATGAACCTCAAGGTGCTCAGGTAGTCTCTATTGATGCACTGAAGCGCTCCTGAGATAGCACAGAACCATCATGGTAGCCCCTTGCCATGAATACTGAATTACTTCACGAAATTGAAGAGAGCCGCTTTCTAGTCGGGGGGGCTGTACGAGACAGGCTGCTCGGTATTCCTGTCAACGAACAAGACTGGGTCGTCATCGGCGTTACCGAGCAGCAGATGCTCTCTGCCGGTTTCCAACCCGTTGGCAAAGATTTCCCGGTATTCCTCCACCCCAAGACCAAAGAGGAGCATGCACTGGCACGCACTGAGCGTAAAACCGCTCCTGGGTACCAGGGGTTTACCGTCCACACAGCACCGGATGTCACTCTGGAGGAGGATCTACTTCGTAGAGACCTCACTATCAATGCAATGGCTCAAACCTCTGATGAGCAACTGGTCGACCCCTTTAACGGTAAAGAGGATCTACAGCAGGGGCTGTTACGCCACGTTTCAGAGGCATTTATTGAAGATCCCGTACGCATTCTACGTGTTGCCCGTTTTGCCGCCCGTTTCGGCCAATGGGGGTTTAAGGTTGCGCACAAGACACACCGGTTGATGAAACAGATGGTGGAAAATGGTGAGGTTGATGCTCTGGTTCCAGAGCGGGTCTGGCAAGAGACTCTCAAAGCATTGGAGACTCCCCGGCCTGACCGTTTCTTTGAGGTTTTGCGTCAATGTGGGGCCCTTGAACGCATTTACCCAGAATTGGATGCACTATTTGGTATTCCGCAACCGGCACATCACCACCCTGAAATTGATTGTGGTGTACATACCCTGATGGTTTTGCAGCAAGCAGTCAAACTGAGTGACCAAGCCACCCTGCGCTTTGCCGCACTACTGCACGATCTAGGCAAGGGAACCACACCACAACAAGCATGGCCAAAACACCATGGACACGAATCACGCAGCAAGCGTTTGGTCAAACAGATTTGTGAGCGTCTAAAAGTGCCAAAAGCATTTCGAGAGCTTGCACTGGCAGTCGCTGAATATCATGGTCACTACCACAGGGCCGATGAGATGCGACCTGCAACAATCCTTAAGGTATTCGAAGGGGTAGATGCCTTTCGCCGCCCTCAACGGTTTGAGGAGTTTTTATTGGTATGCGAGGCCGATCAACGGGGGCGCACAGGTTTTGAAGAGGCCATTTTTTCACAGGGAGAGACCCTGCGTAGCGCCTTCGAGGCGGCTCAATCCGTTAAGACGGAATCTATTTTAGAGGATGGATTTCAAGGTATTGAGATTCGGGAAGAGTTTAAAAAACGACGTATCTCCGCCATTTCCCAATCTCTCTCAAAGCGAAAATAATCGACCATTTGAATAAAAAAGATCAAAGAGTTCAATCACACTTGAAAATAGCTCTTAATTACGTATCCTATCACCACTTAAATCGTAGATTTTCACGGAACTATCTACTGCAAATATGTTCTAATATCCACCAACACAGTTAAATTTTATTGAGGAATATCATGAATTCGATGGATCAAGTACTACCCCGTAGCGAACAATCGATACTTGCAACCAACAAGGTACTGAAGAATACCTATATGCTGCTCTCAGCCTCCTTGCTCTGGACTGCATTGGTTGCCGCTGCTGCAATGGCGACCAACGCCTCTCCGATGGCCGGGATGGTCAGCTCTTTTGCAGCCATTGCTGTTCTCTGGTTTGTCATGCCAAAGCATGAAAATAAGGCCAGTGGAATTGGTGTTGTTTTCCTCTTCACTGCACTGCTTGGCTACGGTCTCGGCCCAACGCTCAGTTTCTACGCCAATATCCAGGGTGGTGAACAAATTATTACCACTGCATTTGGCCTCACAGGTTTGATTTTCCTGAGCCTCTCTGGATTTGTGTTGACGACCAAGAAAGATTTCTCTTTTATGACCGGATTTTTGATGTCTGGAATGATGATCGCCTTCTTCGGTTCCCTGATTTTGGTCGGAGCATCGCTATTCGGCTTCCACTTCCCAATGGGTATGCTGGTAATTTCAGGGATGTTTGCTCTACTCTCCAGTGGTCTTATCCTGTGGGAGACCAGCAACATCATTCATGGTGGGCAGACCAACTATATTGCCGCAACCGTTACACTCTATGTTGCACTATATAACCTCTTCACCAGCCTGTTACATATCTTGATGGCCTTTGCTGGCGGTGGTGACGATTAATAACGGACTTTTTGAAATAATAAAAAACGCCCTTGAGGGCGTTTTTTATTTGGAGTCATCCTCAGTATGGCAGAAATGAGCTACTACGATGCAGTCTGCCGCATGATTGAACTGAATGTCGATCCAGAGTACATGGAGGGGTGGATGGGAGGCTATCTACGTAACCCTCGTCGTGAAGAGCATGAGATTACACCGGAGTACTCCTCCGGCTTTGAAGATGGCCTAGAACGTGACACCCGTCACTTCTGTAGCTGGGTGATTCCACTCACTGCCTAATCCACATTAATTCCAACAATACCACCAATGGATTTCTTCAGAGAAGCGATCACATCCGGTGCCTCAACCTCCATCATCTGATCGATGACCCACTTATTATCCTGATCATCCCCCATAATAGCCCCTACCTTCTCACCGAAGTAGCGTAAAAAATGGTAACTCGGTCCGTCGTCACCATAGCTGAACTCTGCATAATCGGCCGAACGCTCATTGATCAGACCCACTAGGTCGGTCCGCTCTGGGCCCTCTTCTGACAGATCACTGTAGTTATCGAGGACCAGATCGAGGAAACGGTAAGCCATAGCACCGATAAACTGGACTCTGTGTTCCGGCTCCATCGCCTCATAGATCAGACGATCTGTGACCTGCATCAGAAAAATCAGCATCTCAGTCATCACCTCCATCCCCTGGGATTTGGAGCTGAAATAAAATTTCTCATCTTGCAGTCCACGAACACTGGTGAGAGTGAACTTCCAACAGTTATAGGCAAGTGATTCTGCAATTTGAGTCAACTCACGATCACTACTTTTATGCCATTTGTGTACTACACGCATGTTATTCACTCTTCCATTATTCAGCTGACTTGTGGAGGGTTAGGGAACCTCTAAACAGGTCTGGGTAATTTAAATTACGTCCATAGTGCCCAAGATCAAGACACATCCCAGGGGGTGTCTCTCTCGACGTAATACGTCTCACCTTGAAAGGTCGCCGCCAATACCCCAGGGCACCTTCTCTTGCGCAAGCGCAATTCACCTTGTAGTAGGCTATTAGCAAAATTCTCAACCGAGGTACGAGGTCGTGCAACGAAGATATTGGGCGCTATGGACGTTAGGCATTTACACATGAGTTATTCAGGGGGTTCCTCAGTGTTTTTTCTTCCGTTTTGGAGGCTCATAGGTAGGGTCATTGGGGTTTAATACAATCAGGCTCATCTGTCCATCTTCTAACTCTACATAATCAAGCGTTGCATCTTCCAAATACTCCTGCAGCTCTTCATTGATCAGAACCGTGACACCATCAAACTTAAATTCGAGGTCTTTTTCACGCTTTTCATCAAAACCGATACCATAATCATACCCACCGTCACTCGCCTCTTTAATGGCGACGCGTAACCCAAGCTCTTCCTCGATGGCTCCACTTTCTGCAGAGTGACGTATGAAATTAAGTGCATTTTCCGTAACTATAATCATTGCTTATCCTTGCTTTTTTCTGGTTTCAACTTGTGAACAAAGTGGACAAAATCTTTAACCCAGGGATTTTGTCGGGTATTACGCTGATGAACATACCCTGCCAGCAGGTTTTTGTAAACTACTCCGTCTCTTTTTCCATCAATACCATAACCACGATGGATGGTATGGGCATATTCAGTATGCTCTGAAAGCCCCTCTAACGAAGAGTAGTGAAACTCATGGGCCGGTATCTCATGAATACCATCACGACTAAAACGAGCATAACCACGCCCTTGTGGGCGCTCATGCATTCGACAGTCACCGGCAACCACTCCAACCATCTCCGCTCTTCGACCCAACCACTCAATCTGACGAGAGAGATACATCAAACCACCACACTCTGCATAGGCGGGCAGACCTGCTTCGATCGCATCTCTGATTTGTAGACGCATGGAGTGATTACTCTCCAGCAGCTCCATATGGGTTTCAGGAAATCCTCCTCCAAACAACAGTCCATCCACCTGTGGAAGCTCAACATCATGAATTGGACTGAATGGTACCAACTCGACCCCTTCTGCCCGAAAAGCATCCAGATCAGCAGGATAGTAAAAACCAAACGCCTCATCACGGGCGATGCCGATGCGTAGGGTTGCTGCGGAAGTAAGATCAATAGTTAAAGATTCTTCAGGCATTTCATCCGCTTGATCATCCTCATCTTTGGCTACTTCAAGGATGCGCTGCAGATCTACCTGAGATTCCACTACACTACGAATAGAGTCAATTTTGCTTCGTGCAGCATCGGCCTCATTACTGGGCACCAACCCGAGATGACGTTCAACAATCTCCAGATCTTTATGCCTGCGAATCGTGCCTAATAACTGGAAATCAGTATAGTGTTCCACCACCTGCTGCAACTTCTGCTCATGGCGACTATTACCTGTCTGGTTGAGAATAACCCCCGCAAACTCAATCTTTGGATCAAATTCTTGATATCCCAGTAACAACGGTGCAATTCCACGCGTAATACCATTGGTATTAATCACCAGAATAACCGGAAGCTGGAGTAGTTTTGCCATCGCCCCGTTGCTATCACTGCCATTCAGTGAGAGTCCGTCATATAGCCCCTTATTGCCCTCCAACAGCACCAGATCACTATCTTTTCTCTCCTGCAGGTAGAGATCCAGAATCTCCTGCTCCTCCATGGTATAGAAATCCAGGGTATGGCAAGGTGATCCAGCCGCCATGGAGAGCCACATTGGATCTATATAGTCAGGGCCTTTCTTAAAGGGAGAGACTGAAAGGCCACGTGCAACAAACGCTGCACAGAGACCTAAAGTAACGGTCGTTTTGCCCGAAGATTTATGTGCTGCTGAGAGATAGAGCTGTTTCAAAAAAAAGCTCTGTAATCGCTATCTTAAGCCCGCAAAAAAGTCAGCCTCTGGTCCCCATTTCTTAACAAGGGACATCTGAACTATTTTCAGTATGCTCCGCATTCAAGTTATCTGGAACCAGTCGCAGTACCTTAATAGCGAACAGAAACAGTGCAATGGCCAGTGCAACACCACCTAGGCCTAACAGAACCTCTGGTAATGATGGAGTGTAACTACTGATGACACCATCATTAAAGCTACTACTGACCTCTTTACCGGGGAACAACACAAGAGGATAGGCTTGACCACCAATCACAATACCGTAAACCTGCGCGATACCGCCCAGAATCACCAGTACTGAAGCCACAATAAGAGCACGATAATTATGGCTAAATGCAGAGTGGTAGATCAAAATTAATGGCACGATACCACCCAGAAATACCTGTACCCCCCAGAAGAGCATGGTGAAGATACCACCCTCTATCAGGATAAAACGCTCAAACCCACTATGTTCTGCAGCATAGAGGTTGGTGATATGGAAAACCACCGTAAAATAGAGCACTGCTGCGACAAAAACACCAAACAGGTTTTTAAGGCGCATAATGAGGTCGGCACTCATCGAACGTTCGGTATAACGATAGGTTCCAATCAACAGAATCATGAAGATCGCTTTACCGAATGCAAAAGACATAATGATAAACATCGGTGCCATCACTGCAGCATCATAACCCTGACGTGCCGAGAGAAAGCCGAAGATTGAGCCAGTACCTGTAGTCAATGCCAAACGCCACAAGAAGGCGGCAGTACCAGCAGTGCGGGTATATTTATGCATTGCCGGATCAAACATGGTCCAGAGATAGGTCAATACAATGACAAAGAAGCCAGTGTAAAGGTAGATATTCCAGGCAAAGATTGATTTGAAGTTGTAAGAGGTCATTGCAACGACCAGACGATCTGCTCGACCCAAATCCAATACCAGCACAGCCAACCCGCCCGCCAGTAGGGTCAAGGCCAGTATCGCCGACATACGTGCCAACGGTTTGTAGATCTTCTGGTTAAAGACCGAAGAGATGGAGGCCACATTCAATGCACCGGAAGCAGCAACAATCAAAAAGATTGCAAACACATGAGGTATCCCCCAGACGATCTGATTATCCATTCCGGTGGCATGGTGTCCACTATGCTCCATAAAAAAGAACGAACCCGCAGCCATCAGGATAAAGAGTCCCAAAACACCCATCAATCCCCAGTAACCGAGACTACGACCTTCAATTCCGCTATAGACCACTCTTTTCATCTTGCTCTTCCGTGATTGGTTAACACATTGACAGTTGTGAACTGTACCATTAGATCCCGCTTAAATTCCGCTATAGCGAACACCGGGACTGGTTCCCAAGTCTGCACGAATTTGTGTAGAACTGACCGTAGCCAGCTTCTTGGAAATCTCACTATTAGGGTCATTGAGATCACCAAACATCATTGCACCCTTATCGCAGCTTTCAACACATGCGGGCTGATCACCACGATCTACCCGGTGAACACACATAGTGCAGGATTCAACCGTACCCTTACCTCGCGGAGCATGGCTTTTCTGGTCATGCATCGACTCATGAATGAAGGAGCGGGCCTTGTAGGGACAAGCCATCATACAGTAACGACAACCGATACAGATATGCTTGTCTACCAATACGATACCATCCGCACGCTTCATAGAAGCACCGGTTGGACAGACATCCACACAAGGTGGATGTTCACAGTGCTGACACATCATCGGTAGCTGGTTGGTATGACCTGTATCTGTATCACGTACCGTTACGGTGCGAATCCACTGCGCCTTTTGACGTGAGTTGGAGAGAGACTCATCCGTGGAACCAATCCCCCAACCATTCTCCTGTTGACAGGCAATGACACAATCTTTGCAACCCTCTTCACAACGGTTAGTATCGATCAACATGCCCCAGCGTTTGGCACTGCTTGCACCCTCAGATGAAGCCTCTGCATTTGCAATGGTCATCAAGGTTATTCCTGGTGCGATCACTGCAGTAGCCCCTGCTGCCTGCCCCAGGAAACGGCGACGTGCAGTATCTACAACCTGTGCATTATGTTCTGCACTATTCAGATCCATTTTCTGCTTCTGACTCATTTTGCAGTCCTCGCCGTTGTTGACTGGGTGTCGGGCTTGGTCGCATGGCACTCGAAGCAGTCAAGGCTCACTGCTGTGTAGCTGTGACAACCGCTACAAAACTCACCTTCAGCATTGACTGAAATAAAGTGTCCCTGCTCATCTTTATTGGCGTGGCAATCGACACACCCTTTAATGCTACCTTCTACCGAACGAATCCCCTGACGCAAGGTACGGTCACGGTCGTGCTTCAACAGCTCCATGTGGTTACGTCGCATCCACGACGTATCTTTCACACAGGCATCACCTGCATTGGCACCAATTGCGCGCTCATGGTTGTCGCTCAATGCGGCAGAACCAAAGCCCATCAACGCAGTGAAGACCACTGCCAGGATGCCAACTCGCTGTTTCAACTTTTTAGACAACACCATTTTCAGCCTCTGGTACTTGTTTTACTTGAATACAATCTATCGATAATCGGGCAGTTCACTCCATGAACTGCCCAATCGCTAGAAGATTACTTACTCACCTAATCCCATCTGAATGTAACCTGTTGGGCAGACATCCTCACAGACATTACAGCCAATACATTTGTAGTAGTCCGTATCAACATAGCGTCCAAGCGTACTCTCATTCTTACGCACCTTGAATACAGCACCCTGAGGACAGAAAACAACACAGTTATCACACTCAAAACACATGCCGCAACTCATGCAACGACCAGCTTCGGCTTGAGCCATCTCTCTGTCCAGCCCCTGCATACGCTCATCAAAGTGCTGCAGTACAGCATCGGAATCAATCTCTACAAAAGAGCGATGGTTGCGTGGAGTTGCTTCAAAATGGCCCAGGAAGAGCTTTTCGTGGGTAATTATTGATGCAAATGAGCGATCCTCATAGTTGTGGATTGCAAATTTACTGTCATCGGTACCACGAAGTCCGTCCTCTTTCTCTTTACCTTCACCCGTAGCAATAAACGCTTCTGTTTCCCTACCCGCGCTTTCCAGCTGATCCGACATCTGGAAGTGGTGTACATCTACTTTAGGGCGCACTCGCTGCTCACTACCCTTCATATAGTCACAGATAGACTCTACAGCAACAGATGCCTGACCAATCGCGGTAGTCAGCAAATGTGGGCGCACGATATCGCCCGCAACAAAGTGTCCAGGCTTCCCTTTTACTTCGTAGTTCTTGGTCGCATTCATCAGACCACGACCGTTATCCAACTCTTCAAAACCGGTAAAATCACCGACCTGACCGATAGCAGAGGCGATTAGCGTACACTCAATCACCTCTTCACTCCCTTCAATAACCTCTGCTTTACCTGATTCATAGCTCAGCTGAGCCACTTTCAGGCCAATAGCACGACCACTCTCGTCTAACACAACTTCAACGGGGGACAGAGCACCACGAATCTCGACACCCTCACGCAATGCATCATCAATCTCGTGCTGAGCAGCATTCATATTCTCAACAGGCTGGCGAGAGATCAACAGGACCTCAGCGCCTTCACGTGCAGCTGTCTCTGCCACATCGTGTGCAGTATCACCAAGGATGATACGCTCTGGGCGATCCTTCTCATTTACATTGGAGATATTGCCAATACGACGTGCAACTGAGGCGACATCGATAGAGGTATCGCCGCCACCTACGACTATAATTTTACCGGAAATATGCTTCAGTTTGCCTGAGTTGAATGCGCTCAAGAAGGCAACACCACTAACACAGTTCACTGCATCACCACCAGGAATTGGCAGAGAGCGACCTGACTGCGCGCCGATGGCCCAGAAGATTGCATCAAAGTCCTTCTCTAGCTGCTCAACAGTAACATCAGTACCTACACGAGTACTCAGCTTCAGCTCTACGCCCATATCGGTAATGCGCTTGATCTCACCTGCCAGCATCTCACGCGGAGTACGATAACCGGGGATACCATAAACCATCATTCCACCCAAGGTATCATGATCATCAAATACGGTTGCACCATGACCAATCTTGCGCAGCTGATAGGCTGCTGCCAAACCCGCAGGACCGCCACCAACGATCGCAATCTTCTTACCGGTATCTGCCCCAGCCTCAAAACCGAGGCCGTTCTCCAGCGCATTGTCACCAATAAATTGGTCAATGGAATTAATACCAACAAAATCATCCACTTCATTACGGTTACACCCATCTTGACAAGGTGCAGGGCAGACGCGACCCATGGTGGATGGGAATGGGTTTGCTTTAGCATAGAGCTGGAAGGCATAATCTTCCATACTCATCCCTTCAGGCGGAGTTGTCAGACCACGTACGATATCCAGCCATCCACGAACATCGTGACCCGATGGACAGCTTGCTTGGCACGGAGGTGTCTGATGAACATAGGTCGGGCATTTGTGTGTCCAACTCGCCTGCCAGATCATCTCATCATTATCGTAAAAACGGGCACCTTCCTCACGAGGATAGTCCTCATAACGACGGTAGTTCAACTCTGTGTTCATCTCATCACTTGGCGTTGCCATTATCAGATGCTCCTATCTCTATAAAATAGCTTTACAAATAAAAATAACCCGAAACCTATAATCCAGTTAAGGATTCGCAGTTAATCGTTGTTCTCAAATACAAGTGCGTCACCCACTAACTGGTGAACGCTGGTAATCATATCCATTGGCATGTCGTAGAACGGCAGTACCTTGCTAAACTGACTCTTACAAATTGCGCAGATTGCGGCAAGTGTATCGACACCCTCATCATCAAATACCTTCTTCAGGGCATTCATTCGTGGCATTGCACCTTTAACACGCAACTCCATAAGATCATCGGTCAGTAGACCACCACCACCACCACAGCAATAGGTCTCTTCAAACATCGTAGAAGAGTCCATCTCTACATAGTTGTTGACTACGGCCTTAATCACTTCACGCGGCAGAATAAACTGACCACGCTCAATCCCACCCATACCGGTGCCACGCGCTACATTACAAGAGTCGTGGAAGGTTACGGTGCGGTGATCATTGGCTGATTTGTCAATCTTCAGCGCGTTACGCTGCAACAGATCGTAGGTAAACTCAATGATGTGCTGTGGAGCCGGGTAGCGTGGATCCAGCTGCTTCTGCAACATCTGCGCATACTTGTCATCTGCCGCTGCACCATGCCCCGTTCCAGCCAAGGTGTTCCAGAAGCTGTAAGCGACGCGCCATGCATGACCACATTCACCAACAATAACGCGTTTTACACCCAGCTCCAGTGCTGCAGTACGGATACGTTCAGCCACCTTTTTCATCGTTGGGTAGTTACCAATAAACATACCGAAGTTAGCGCCCTCAGAGGCATAATCACTCATAGTCCAACTGATACCGGCCTGGTGAAATACCTTGGCATAGCCTAACAGACCATCAATATGGGGTTCAGCAAAGAAATCTGCTGACGGGGTAATTAACAGGACATCTGCCCCCTTTTCGTTCAGTGGCATACGAATCGGCAGGTCGGTATCGTCTTCCAGATCCTCTTCCAGATCTTCCAGCGTTGCCTTCAGTGCAGGGCCAGGTAGACCGAGATTATTACCAATTTTCAGTACTTTACCCAAAATCTCGTTATCATATTTCTGACCATATCCTACAGCATCGAGGATATCGCGCGCTGCCATGGTGATCTCTGCAGTGTCAATACCATACGGGCAGAACACAGAACAACGACGGCACTCGGAACACTGGTGGAAGTAGCTATGCCACTCATCCAGTGTTTCACGGGTCAGATCTTTTGCGCCAACCAGATTAGGGAAGTATTTACCTGCAAAGGTAAAGTAACGGCGGTAGACGCTACGCAGCAGCTCCTGACGAGCCACAGGCATATTCTTGGGGTCAGCTGTTCCCAAGAAGTAGTGGCACTTGTCGGTACAGGAACCACAATGCACACAAATATCCAGAAAGAGGCTGAAGCTACGGGAGGTCTTGCTCAGATCCTCCATCTTGGCGATCGCCTGATCATGCCAATTCTCTACCAGCTCACCCGGAAAGTTAAGTGCCTCCTGGTGGTCAGGTTTTGCCACAAAGGGTGAAGAGTGGGCCATTGAGCCCTCTTGCAATACCGGAATTTGCAGGTATTCACTCAGAGCCGGGGTATCAAAATCTACTTTCTTGGCCACGACTTATTTCTCCATCTCAGCAGCCCATGGGGCAATATGACGCTTCTCACGAGAGTCATCAATCTGGTTACGGGTTGGACTGAAGAAGATGCCGGGGGCATGCATCAGCTTACTGATCGGGAACACCACCATCAAAATAATTACCAGTGAGAGGTGAGCAATCAGAACCGGGTCGGCTGGCAGTGGCTTCCAGTCAAAAACCATCAAGCCGGTCATAAAGTGCTTCAGTGCTACGATGTCGGTGTGTGCAACAAAGGTCATCATCACACCACTCATGCCGATACCAATCAACAGCAACAGCATCAGGTGATCTGAAGGTGTACTGATATAACGGATACGCTCTACCAAAAAACGACGTGCCCAGAGTCCTCCAAGACCTGCAACCATTGCAATGCCACCATATTTACCAAACGGTTGAACAATCTCGGTCAGGAACCATGGACTCTCTTGAAAATAGCGTCCATGACGTAGCAGCACCAGAAACAGTGCCATATGGAAGACCCAGCCAAAGATCCAGATCCACTTATTGGAACGGAACAGGCTTTCAAACAGTACCACCTCGCGCCCCATACGGTAGAGCATTCCACCCTGTGTGCGTGGAGCAGGCATGGTTGGGATCTTGAGCGGAGCCGGTGTGCGCCAGTAAGCGGCAATCCGCTTTGCAACACCTACCACCAAAATGACAGTCGCTACATAAAATAGTATGGCAAATAGTCCAGTTAGCATATGCCGTTCGCCTCCGCGATCATCTCAAAATAGTCCATTGAGGCATTCGCCGAAGCGGCCAATACCAGAAATTCTTTTTAGATTTCCGGGGAGGTACATACCTCCCCGGAACACAGCTTAAATGACGATTGTCATTAAACTTAGATACAACCAGTTGGTTTAGGCAGACCACCAATCTTACAAGCCTGCTTTGCTGGACCATATGGGAATAGCTCGTAGAGGTACTTGCTGTTACCCTTATCCTTTCCAAGCTTCTTGCCAATTGCCTTAGTCAGTACACGTACTGCTGGAGCAATCTGATACTCGTCATAATATTCACGCAAGAAATCAATAACTTCCCAATGAGCATCGGTCAATTCAACCTCTTCTGTCTCAGCCAGAGCTGCACCAATCACTTTGTTCCAATCATTAATATCAGAGAGGTAGCCCTCTTCGTCAACTTCTACTGCACTACCATTTACGTCCATAGTTGGCATAACATTTCTCCTAATCAGAAAAATTAAAAAATAAAACCCGAAACTCTCGGTCTAGACCCAGGACTGAATTTTTTCGTTGTCAGTAACTAGATCTACAAAACCGGCATAGTCCACCATTTCAACACCATCCGCCAAGTTGGCTTCGATGCCGCGTGCAGCCACATCACTCTGCAGGGCAACCACCTTGGTCTTGGAGAGTTGATCGGCAACTGTACTTCCTTTCATTGCAGCAAATACACCGTCTTCGATCAACAGTACCGTGCTATCTGCGGCAGCATGAGCCATACAAGAGGTGAATGCGTCTCTTTCAAAAGGCGACTTATTTACGATATGTAGCATAATGAATCTCCTTTATCCTAAAAACTGAGAACAACGTCACTCTCTTCCATGAGATCACGGATCTCATCGGCAGAGACCATACGAATAGAGGACTTCTCAGCCCAATCATCATCTTCGTCCTCATAAGTCAGAGGCATCAGATCATCAATCGTCATCCCACGTGCTTCCAGTGACTCTTTCTCAACGTAGATTTTGTTGACATCATAATCACCCAACGCATTATAGGTCGGTGAGAAGTTCTTCAAACCGGATGCCTCGGTATTCTGATCTTTCTTGATCTGAAACACACCATCATCCATAAATATCAGACTCACATCCTGATCAAATGCTGCACCAATCAGAACCACTTCCAGTGACTCCAGCGCATAGACTGTCCCGTAAGGTGCCTTACGGTTGACATAGAGAAAATTTTTAATCTCAGACATTTTTCTTTCCTTAAAAATCCCTAGTTAACCACCAAAGACAACCAGACGATCCGACTGAATTCCAGCCTCAATCAGCTGACCCAAACCGGAGATACGGAAACCATCCATAATATTGGTAGCATCTTTACCATTACGCTCTGCCTCACCATCATCGACGATGCCGCGACGCTGCGCAGCAGCCACACAGATCACTAAGTCAACCTCGTGCTCTTTGGCCAGATCACTCCAGCGCTGCTGAACATTACGATCATCTTGTGGTGGACTCGCAAGGCGAGTTCCGTTATTAACACCATCATGATAGAAGAACACACGAAAGATCTCATGTCCCTTCTCCAAAGCCGCCTTGGTGAAGTTATAGGCGCTATCAGAACACTGGTGCTGATAAGGCCCTTCGTTTACCTGAATTGAAAGTTTCATCTCGACACCCCTTAGAAGCGGATATGCGTAGATGCATTCAATCGTGCAGTAGCTCCACGCCAAGTATCAATATGGTACTTAGTGAATGGCAGTCCTGTCTTCTCAAAAAATGCTGGCCAGCCAATACGCTCAGCCCACTCACCCATACGCTCCCAATCCTTGGCATCTTCTTTATAGACTGCAAGAATCTTCTTAACCACTGAACCAACTTCTGGCCAGCGAGGAGGATTATTTGGAAGACCTGCAGCAACCAGCTTATGGAACATTGGTTTGCTACGTGCATTAGAGTGCTTACCACCGACCCAAATCGCCAGCTTGGAGTGCTCTGGATCATTGATTAACATTGGAGGGCATGGAGGGAAACATGCGCCACAGCAGACACACTTTTTCTCGTCAACCTCCAGTGAGGGCTTACCATTCACAATAGCGGGACGAATCGCCGCTACCGGGCAACGAGCAACCACTGTTGGGCGCTCACATACACCAGACACCAAGTCATGGTTGATCATTGGTGGTTTAGTATGCTGGATATTGATTGCAATATCGCCCTGACCACCACAGTTAATCTGACAACAGGAGGAGGTAATCTTCACACGGTTAGGCATCTCTTCACGGATAAACTCTCCGTGCAGCTCATCCATCAGCGCCTTCACGCCGCCAGATGCATCTGTTCCGGGAATATCACAATGCATCCATCCCTGCGTATGAGAGATTGCTGTAACCGATGGGCCTGTACCACCCACAGGAAGCCCTTCTTCTGTGAGACGCTCAATCAGTGGAGCAACTCGGCTCTCATCTTTGCATAAAAACTCAACGTTGTTACGTGTTGTAAAACGCAAGAAACCATCACTAAATTCATCTGCAATATTGGCCAACATACGAATCAAATAGAGGTCCATCTGACGCTGGGTACCGCAACGGACACTCCAGATCTCATCACCAGATTTTGCCACATGATGCAGCACACCAGGGCGTGGGCGATCATGGAACTTCCATTTTCCATAATTCTCTTTCATGATAGGGTGCATAAACGGGGTTGCGCTTGGTACACCAGTCTCTTCCGGCATGCGGGGTGCATCTGCCATAATTCTTCTCCAATTACTCTATTATTTGAACTATCAAATTCTTTAAAGATCGTCTAAGACGCCCAATTATGCGTTCTTACGCTCTTCCCACTTAGCCACCTCATCATCCCAATCATCCATCCGGACGTAAGGTGTTGTACGTGGCTGAGCAACCATATTAGGATCAACATCCAACCCCATGGCTTCCAGATAAGCGGTAATACCAATACGCTCGATCATCTCACCAGAACGCTCATGCTCCAGAGCATTCTCTGCAAAGAAGTCTACGTGGTCACCAGAAATCTCGAGGAAGCGCTCTTTGTCTTCTTCTGTATCCAGCTTCATAAATGGAACAATCACTGTACCAAACAGGTCACCAATCTTCAGTGTACGCTTACCACCCATCAGGATAGTGACACCCTTGTCATCGCCCTGTGCAAGAATGGCATCGCCATCCTTACCGACATACTTCTGACTCTGAGAAGCCACTACATTAATGCAGTGCATACATTTCACACACTCTTTATTAGAGATCTCAAGCGTACCGTCATCTTCCATGCTCATGCACTGCGTTGGGCAACGACTGATAATATTATTAACAACATACTTGGCACCCTTATCGGCAACAAATGCTTTCCAGCCCTCTTGGTTGACCTTGATATCATCACGCCAGGTTCCAATCACTGCCATGTCAGCACGCTGAATAGAGTTGGTACAATCATTCGGGCAACCGGAGAACTTCCACTTCATCTTGTAGGGAAGTGCAGGACGGTGCATATCATCCAGGAACTCATTAACAGTCGCCTGCATCATGTCACCTTCATCAAAACAGGACTGCTCACAACGTGCGGCACCTACACAAGAAACTGAAGTACGCACAGCCGGGCCTGCCCCGCCAAGATCAAAGCAGAAATCATCTGCTACATCTTTAAATGTCTCTGTATCGTTGAGTCTATCAAATGCAATCTGAACACCATCTGTATCCGTACCCTGGAAAAGAATATCTCCAGACTGACCATGTAAACAGATAAGGCCAGTACCTGTCTCTTCCCATACATCACACATTTTATTCAATAGTGCAGAGGTGTAGTGCATACCTGCTGGCGGCATAATCCGCACAGTATGAAACTCCAACGCATCAGGATACATGGTCTCACCATTCTCATCCTTCAACTCAGAAAAACGAGGGATGATACCGCCACCATATCCGATCACACCTACAGTACCGCCCTTCCAGTAACCTCGACGGTTTACGAAAGACTGCTCCAAGGTTCCGATCACACCACGCATCATCTTCTGATGTTTGGTCTCTGTTGCTGCAAGGCGCTTCAGAGTAGAAATATAACTAGGCCATGGCCCCGTTTCTAGCTCATCCAGATTTGGTGTAGGGATATCCAGCGCGGGGCTGTTTGCGTTCAACTTGGTTTTATCTGACATTTTGTAAGGCGCTCCTTAACGTTTACCCGTCAATTTTATTGCTGTGCTCTCAACGAAAAAGTTTCCGTGAGCACAACACCAAAAATAGTTCTTAATTCAATCTCTAGCAATGACTTCAAAATATCAGCCTTCGCTTAAATTAGAGTCCAAGTATGTCAGAGCAAGCAGCACGATTCAATGTAATTTACACAATTTATTAGTTCTAATCGGGATATCCACCCTATCCATAATGGGATATACCGAAAACTAAAATATATTTAAATTCAAAATATTACCTATATATCAGGTATAAAATATGTCTCATTGCCCTTGTATCTTATTCAACCACCCATAATGTATACTATCTCGGTTGGTTATTTCCCCGGAAACCTGTTAAATGCTAAATTTAAGTGAAGTATTACTCGAAGAACAACACACTATGGAGTGCTTTGAAGATCTTGTTAAAGCTGTTCATGATCAAGCACGCGCAAAACAAGAGCGCTTCTTTCGCATGGATGTTCGCCCCCCATTCCCGGACACCCCTGATAATTGGGAAGATCGCCTCGAAGCCGCCTTTTACTAAGGAACTCAGAACCAATCATGAACCACTCCCCTATTGATCTGCTCGCTGACGACTTACTCTCTGATGAAGAGGAGAGTTCCCAATCCAAAGAGTCTCGTCTCGCCGACCTCCAGCTCAAGATCAGCCAACTCCCTCTATCCGTAAAACGTGCTGAACTCCTGCTTGACTGCGGCACACTACATCTTGATTTTCAGCAAAAGAAAGAGGCATGGGATGTCGCTAGAGAGGCCTTTGATCTATTTGCGAAAGAACAGGCCTGGGAACTTGCCGTCGTAGCCACCGATATTATGGTTGCCAGCGACCAAAAAGAGTCACTGATTGCATTGGCTCATGGAGTCTGGATCGGAATCACCTATCCAATCAACCCTGAAACCACCAATGCCATCTTACAGTATATGATCGATGAGTCACCTACAGGCTCTGATACCGCTGCCGTTGCTGCGGTCACATCACACTTTCTGGCTGACCTCCGTCAGCTCGATGGCCAAGCAGGCGAGAACCTGCTCTTCTTCACCAACCGTCGATTGGCTGAGGTCGCTGCACAACACCGAAATATCAAAAACCAAGAGGAGTTTGATATTTGGATGGTTGGCAACGAATTTGATAACCCAGACTCATTTCTCCCTAAACTATCTGCCGCGATTGATGCGCTTGCCAACAATAACTGGTGGATTGATCGAGAAGCACTGCGTGCTGCCCTGCCCTAATGCCGTTCTGGGAAGAGAAAAAAGAGACTGAATACTCGACAATTTCCGATGAAGTTGTTGATCTCAGCTTTCGTATCCGTTGCAAAACATTACCACGCGACCATATTTGGGGGCTTAGTCAGGCAATTCTTAAACAACTGCCCTGGTTTGCCGATGAACCACATGCCGCTCTACACCAAATTCTGGTTGCTGAGTCAGGCAATGGCTGGCTCTCCCCAGAGGGGCAGGATGCCTTACACTATCCATCTCGCAGAACACGGTTGACGCTTCGACTTCCAAAACACAGAATCAATGAAACTATCAGCGCACTGGAGCATCAAACAGTAAGCATCCATCACCACACTCTGCAGTTGACCCGGCCTGAGGTGCAACTTCTAAGCAGGCTCACCACCCTTTATGCCCGTTTCGCTATTTTTCATGAGCAAGAGAGTGAGGAACAGTTCTTGATCAGAACCCAGCAAGAGCTTGCTCCGCGAGGAATCCACCCGAGAAAGATGATTTGTGGCAAACTCAACTTACTACAAGTCGAACAGCGCACGATAGCCACTCACAGTTTGATGCTGGCCGACTTGAGTCCTCATGAAGCAATTTTATTGCAACAAAAAGGGCTCCATGAGGGGAAAAATTTTGGATGTGGGGTATTTTTGCCTCATAAAACAGTGGAAAATCTAATCTTGGAAAGAGAGTAATTTTTCATCTCAACAATTTATCACTAACTTTAATCAAGGAGACTCAAAACCATGAGCTACGAAGTCAATGGACAGACCATCGAAACCAACCCTAACGGCTACCTTAATAATCTGGACGACTGGAACAAAGAGGTTGCTGAGGTCATTGCAGAGTCAGAAGGCGTAACCATGAGTGAAAAGCACTGGGACGTTGTCAACTATCTGCGCGATGAGTTCGTCAATAACGGTGGAAACCAACCAAATGATCGCAACATGGTCAAAACCATGGGTGCAGCATGGGGTGAGAAGATCAACTCCAAAGACTTATACACCCTATTCCCTAAACAGCCATCCAAGCAGGCCGGTAAAATTGCCGGGCTACCCGAATCACGTCGCAAGGGTGGATACTAAATAGCTTCAGGCAACAAGCTGTTAGCTGCAAGCGAAAAGCTACGCTGCCCAAGGGCTCGTAGCTTTTTTGCTTATAGCTTGTGACTTTCAACATCATGACCGCCCCCTCTACTGCAACTCTGATCAAATCCCTGCGCAGCCGCTTTCCAGATGGCGAGTCTGCACCGGAACTCGATCAACTGGAGCAGCGCCTGCTTCAGAGTGAGCAGGAGACTGAACTGCAGATTCGTACCAAAACCCGTCACCTGGCACAACAGGCGGCCTCACTACGCATCCTCTACGACGTGGTTGCCAGCCTCAACAGCTCGGAAAATGTGCGCGAACTACTGCTGCGCTTTCTCTCCTTTCTCAAAGAGATGGTTGGTGCCGATGCCGCGACCATCCGCCTGTTGACTCGTGACAATCAGATAAAACTGCTCTCCAGCATCGGCATGAAGGAAGAACATGAACAACAGAAAGGAGTCATTCCAGTCAACAATACGCTCTGTGGAAAAGCGCTCTCTGGAAAAGAGATTCTCCACCAGGAAAACATCTGCGACTGCCCCAATGAACAGGGGGTTGACCTCCCTTGCGCAGAGAGCGGTGTCATCGTGGTTCCACTACAACATCAGGAGAAGACACTGGGCGTCTACACCCTGTTTGTCTCTCCTGAACGGCAGACCATCAGCCAGGAGATGGACAAGCTATTGCTCAACATCGGACAAAACCTGGGAATGGCGATTGAAAAGTTCCGACTGGAGCAAGAGGCACAGAAGAGTAAACTAGACCAGGAGCGTGCGCACATCGCCCATGAGCTACACGACTCTCTGGCTCAAACCCTCGCCAGCTTGAAGATTCGCACACAAATCATGGAAGAGAACCAGAAACGCGCTGATAAACTGAGTGGGCAGACCAGCCACCACCATTACGAGATTCTCCATCTACAGCAGGGACTCTATCGCGCCAATCGCGAACTACGCAGCCTGATTGCCAACTTTCGTGCCCCGATCCATCAACAAGGTTTAATTGATTCAATCACCAGCCTGACGGATGTATTTCGCAAAGAGACCGGCATCAACACCTACTTTCAGCACCAGTGCAACACCATTCAACTACCCTCTGAAAGCGAAGGACATATCCTGCGGGTAATCCAGGAGGCACTCACCAACATCCGCAAACATAGCCAGGCACAGAATGTGCGGATCTTTGCAAACTGCCCCCAAAATCAACGCTTCTGGATTCTCATTGAGGATGACGGCAATGGCTTCTCGCCTGAAAATCAGGGTTTGCTGCTGGAAGGTGAACATATCGGTCTCTCAGCAATGGAGCAGCGAATGAAGGCAATTGGTGGTACACTCGAAATCGAGAGCGAACCCGGAGAGGGAACCCGTATCACCATCACCGGCACCACTCGGGACCGGAGCGAAAAAGAGTTATTTGATCTGTTATGAAAGTTCTGTTGATTGATGATCACACCCTGTTTCGTACAGGAATTGGTGCACTTCTGCAGGGCCATGACATCCAGATTGCCGCTGCGGTGGGTACAGGAGAGGTCGGCATTCAGCTTGCATCAGAACTGGAACCAGACATCGTACTACTCGATTTGAGAATGCCCGAAATGGATGGCATTGAGGTTCTCACCTCCCTGAAAGAGAGAGAACCCAACCTTCCTGTGGTGATGCTCACGACCAGTGAAGATGAGCAGGATCTGCTCGCTGCACTGCAGAAAGGGGCTCAAGGCTACCTATTGAAAGATATGGAGCCGGAAGAGCTAGTCAGCTCACTGGAGCGAGCGCTACGAGGAGAGGTGGTCGTTGCCCCCTCCCTGACCCCTCTACTGGCCCGGGTCGCACAAGGTGAAATCCTCAAAACACACCAACGCGATGATCTGCAATCGCTGCTAACCCCACGAGAGTATGAAATACTCCCCCACCTGGCCGAAGGGCAGAGCAACAAGGTAATTGGACGCGAACTCAATATCTCAGATGGCACCGTGAAACTTCACGTAAAATCAATCCTCAAGAAACTGGGCGTGCACTCCCGTGTTGAGGCTGCAGTCATTGCAGTTGAACGCGGAATCACCAAGCAGAACCGGGAATCCCATGGGTAGACAAGGATAAAAGCAATGAAACTATTTACCGAATTGGTCAAAGAACTCACTCCACAAATCAACGAAATCTTCCCTTGGGATCTCACTGAAAAAATAGAGAACATGGAAAACGACCTGCTCATTGTCGATGTCCGTGAACCCTATGAGTACAGCAAAATGCATATCCGTAACTCCATCAATGTCCCGCGTGGAATTTTGGAAACTGCCTGCGAATGGAACTATGAAGAGACTGTTCCGGAGCTGGTCGAGGCTCGCAATTGTGACGTAATCATTGTCTGTCGCTCTGGCAACCGCAGCATCTTTGCCGCACACACCATGCAGCTCATGGGCTACCAACAGGTCTGCTCTCTACGTACCGGGCTCCGAGGCTGGAATGACTATGAGCAGGAGCTGATCTGCGGAAACTGTAGTGAGGCGGGTACCCCCATGGATATCGACGAGGCCGACACCTATTTCAGTTCCGGCCCGACTGCAGAGCAGATGAAACCACTCCATAAGTAAGCGGTGGATTAAACGCTTAAAAGCACCACCCTCCCCTTACTGTTTTACAATCCAAGCGGCCTGGATATTTTACAGCCCACGTTTCCGTATCAACCAGAGCGCTAAAGTTAGTGCAAGCAGCGGCACAGCAAAGGCGGTCACCACAGGATTGAGATGGTAGATCTCTCCCGTATTCAACAACACACGATTCACCAGATAGATGCCAATCCCCAACATTGCCCCCAGAACCACCCGCTTTCCGGCAGTGAGTGAGCGCCCCTCAGTAACCGAGAAAGGGAGCGCCAAAATCACCATCACCAATAACGTAAAAGGGGCCGCAATACGTTCCCAGAACGTGTGCCAATAGCGGTTGGAGTCGATCCCGCTACGCTCCAAAAATCGGCTGTAATAGAACAGATCCAGCGTCGATAAATCATCTGGAGTACGTGAAGCCAGGCGGACAAAGTCACCCGAAATAGATGACTTGTGGCTCATAGCCTCTAGCTCTTCAGACTGTGCCTCAGTACCGGTCAGCAGCGTTGTTCTGATTTTTTCCATATTCCACTGCCCCATTTTATGGTGGGCCCGCTCCGCATAACTGAAGCGTGACAACTCACCCGCTTCAGGGATCTCCATCCACTCGACTCCTGCCACTGCCCCATCATTCCCAACAGTGTCCATACGTACAAAATAGTCCCCATCCTTGAGCCAGAACGCCTCACCAGAGAATTCCACAATAGATTGATGCAGCGCCGTTGCCTTCATGACCTTGGCACTCTTCTCTGCATAAGGAACCACCCACTCCATATTAATAATGGCGACCAGTAACAGGAGATACCCCATCTTTCTCAACTTCCACAGCAGCCCCAGCACAGAGGCCCCTGTCGCACGCATAATGGTCAATTCATTGGAGGCAGCCAAACCACCAAAGGCAAACATTCCGCCAATCAACAAGGCAACCGGTAGCATCTCATGGACAATTCTGGGCATCTTTAACAACACATAAAATACCGCCGTTGTAGTGGTGAAATCCCGTTCCCCCACATGCCCCATCTCACTAGCAAAGGTGACAAAGTAGGCAATCGCAATCAGCGCCATCAAAATCATCGCTACACCAAGCGTCAACTCATTCCCCAGGTAGCGACCCAAAACTCTCATCGACGTCTCCCGCTTCCCGGAATGAGTAGTACTCCATCACGCAGATAGAAGAAAAATATGAGGATAATAATCATCAGATAGATCCAGCTCATCCCCAACCACTGGTCCACCATCCCCCGTTCAATCCAGCCATAGGCAATATTGGAGAGGTTGCTAAACAGCAGATAGAGCAGCAGTCCGGGCACCATACCCGCATACTTACCACCACGGGGAGAGGTTCGACTTAATGGGATGGCTAACATCACCAGCAGTACAGTCAATACTGGCAGTGAGAATCGCCACTGCAGTTCTGCCTGATACTGCAGCCGTTCAGATCCCCACAGGTCATGAAAAGGGATGGCCCGCCCTTTGGGTTCACCACTGCTTGAACGTGAAAGGTTCAGTAAAAAACCGTACTCTTTAAAATCAACAATCTCCACATCGGATTCGCCAGCCTTGCCCCCATATTGACGCCCCTCTTTCATAACCATCCACTTCCCGTCCCCATTCTCATTGGGGTACATCTCACCCTCTTTTGCTGTGATCAGACGGAAACGATCCTCCGAAACTGCCTCATAAAAAAAGATCCCATTCAGCTTTGTCTGGTCGACCGAAACCTCTTCAGCATAAAAGATACGCTCCGTTTTACCTGAAAGTGGTTTAAAACGGCCCGCAGTCAGCCCCACCAAATTGGCATTGGCATTGATCTCATCATGGATTTGATTCATCTCTTCCTGTGCCCATGGGGTCACAAACAGCACCAACATAGTAACCATAAATGCAACCACCACAGAGAACCAGCGCACACCGCGTGATGCCTCAAAGATATCGATACCACTGGCACGAAACGCAGTCACCTCACTACTCTGGTAGAGACGTCCAAAAGCCAATAACACCGCAAAGAAGAGTGTCATCGGCACCACCATCCCCAGATGGGTCGGCACTCTTAACCAGAGCAGTTGCCAGACATACTCAACAGGAATAATCCCGGCAGCAGCCTTGGCCATCAACTTACTGACTTCCAATGTCAGCAGGAGGATAATCAGCAGAGGACTCGCCACAGCCCAGATCCCAGCCACCTGCCGCAACAGATACTTCTCCAGTATAGTGAAAGTCGTCTTTCTCTTGTTGATACCCATCACCTCTGACCGCATCTTTCAAACCCTTTAAATGAAGTGGATATGGTACTACAACCAATAGTCCTCTGCCCTTTGAAGAGTGGGGTGCGCCTTGATCTTGGACACTATGGACGCGATTCAAATTACCCAGACTTAATGTTCATCGGTTCCTTAATGGGTTTCTGCAAGCTGGAGTGTGGGGTATGCTTTACTTTTTTTATAAAGAACACTCAAGAGCGAACCATTGCAATGAACTTTTCCACAACATCAAGAGATATCCTACAGATCAAGAGTGACTGTATTCTGACCTTTTACCACCAAGATCAACCACTCTCTCCAACCCTGGAAAGACTGAACCGAGCGACAGAAAATCAGATCCAGCAGTTGATTGATCGTAGTGATTTCCAGGGTGAAAAAGGTGAGACTGCCTGGATTCATAACCCCGCAGGAGTTAAAGCACAACGTATCCTGTTAATTGGTATGGGGAAAAAGACCACACCAAGCGACCATGAACTCAATAAGGCAATTGCCGCCGCCACCTCTGCATTGAAAAAGAGCGGATGTAGCGAGATCACAATAGCAGTCCCTGAGATGGAAACCGATACACTCTACGGCTGGGGCCGCCGCGTACTTGAGTCGATTGAATCCACCCTTTACCACTATCAATTTCCGGGAACAGCACAAAAAAAAGCCAGTCGTCCCGAGTTGAAAAAGGCCACTTTTGTGGTCCATGAACGCAAACTGACCGCTCCGATCAAACAGGCCCTTACCGATGGCAAAGCAATTGCTGACGGGGTAACGCTGGCCCGTACTTTGGGAGATCTCCCCGCCAATATCTGTACTCCAGACTATCTCGCTCGTGAGGCGCGTAAAATTGGCCGTAATCAAAAGAACCTCTCTGTACGCGTTATCAATGAAAAAGAGATGGCGAAACTGGGAATGGGAGCACTACTCTCGGTAACACAAGGTAGTGAACAGCCCGCCAAACTAATTATTGCCGAGTATAAAGGGGCTGCAAAGAGTCACCCCCCCATCGCACTGGTCGGCAAGGGAGTCACCTTTGACTCTGGTGGTATCTCACTCAAGCCGGGCGCTCGAATGGATGAGATGCGCTTCGATATGTGTGGTGCTGCATCAGTTCTTGGCACCTTACAGGCCGTTCGTGATCTCCAACTCCCCATCAATCTGGTTGCCATCGTCCCTGCCACAGAGAACCTGCCCAGTGGAAAAGCAACCAAACCGGGTGATGTGGTCACCAGCCTTTCAGGACAGACTATAGAAATCCTCAATACGGATGCCGAAGGTCGATTGATCCTCTGTGATGCTCTCACCTATGCCGAGCGTTTCAAACCCACTGAAATCATCGATATCGCCACCCTGACCGGCGCCTGCGTAGTTGCCCTTGGTAAACACGCAGCTGGATTACTCAGCAACGATGATCAACTTGCCAACGATTTAATGCAGGCCGGTGAGCAGAGTGGTGACCGGGCCTGGAGGTTACCTTTGTGGGATGAGTACCAACCTCAGCTCGACTCAAACTTTGCCGACATGGGTAATATTGGTGGTCCTGAGGCGGGTACTATCACTGCTGCCTGCTTCCTCTCACGCTTCACAGAGAAGCAGCGCTGGGCTCATCTCGATATTGCCGGTGCCGCCTGGAATCAGGGGAAAGAGAAAGGGTCAACAGGTCGACCCGTCTCACTGCTGACTCAACACCTGTTGAACAAGTGTGCAAAATGACCCGTATTGATTTCTATGTAACCCACGACACTGCAACCGATGCAGCAGCAAGGCTTGCCTGCCGTATTGCAGAAAAGGCCTATCGTCAGCAGCTACCGACCCATATCCATACCCGCTCACAGCAGCAGGCACAGCTTGTCGATCAACTACTCTGGAGCTTCCGCAGCGAAAGCTTTATTCCTCATGAATTGAGTGATGACTTTCTCGATCCGACCTCACTGGCACTCGACCTCCCTCCTGTCACGGTCGGTTCCAAAGAGCCGGGACAGCGTGAAATTGAGGTAGTGATTAATCTTGCCGATGCTGTGCCACTCTATTTCAGTCGTCACAATCGGCTGGCAGAGATTATCGATGGCAATGGTAAAGCTGCCGGTCGAGAGCGCTATAAATTCTATAAAGATCGGGGTTATGAACTCAACACACATAACCTCTAAGGAAACAGGCCGAGAAATCAGCTGATGTAAAAGCAATCAAAGATGACACCAGAACAGCATGAACAGACACAACGAGATGCAATCTATCGAATCAGAATGCACCCTAACACAACAGGATCAATCTTTGAGTGACAAGCCAAATCCCACAACAAAATGATAGAATAACCCACCATTTTTACCACCTCTCTTTAACCAATCAGAAAAGCCCGTCACATGGATAAGCGATACGACCCCCACGCCATTGAGCAACACTGGTATGAAACCTGGGAACAGCAGGGACATTTCACACCCAGCAATGAAGGTGCCCCCTACTGCATCATGATTCCACCGCCGAATGTGACCGGCACCCTCCATATGGGTCACGCCTTCCAGGATACCTTGATGGATACCCTGACCCGCTATCACCGAATGAAGGGGGACAACACGCTATGGCAACCTGGCACCGACCATGCTGGTATCGCCACCCAGATGGTGGTAGAGCGTCAATTGAATGCAGAAGGTAAAACACGTCACGATCTGGGCCGTGACGCATTTATCGATAAGGTATGGGAGTGGAAAGAGCACTCCGGCGGCACCATTACCCGGCAACTGCGGCGTATGGGCTCTTCGCTGGATTGGCAGCGTGAACGCTTCACTATGGACGAAGGGTTATCTGATGCTGTGCATGAGGTCTTTGTCCGTCTCTATGACGAAGGGTTGATCTATCGAGGCAAGCGACTGGTCAACTGGGACCCGGTACTGCACACCGCTGTCTCTGATCTGGAGGTAGTCTCCGAAGAGGAGAATGGTCACATGTGGTACATCCACTACCCCATTGCAGACGAGCAAGGCAATGCCACAGCAGAGTACCTCACCGTCGCAACTACCCGCCCCGAGACACTTCTGGGTGATAGCGCGGTTGCCATCCACCCGGAACACCCTACACTCGCCAAGTTGATCGGGCATCGTGTGGTACTGCCACTCTGTGAGCGTACCATTCCCATCGTTGGTGACGAACATGCAGACCCTGAAAAAGGGACCGGTTGCGTTAAGATCACCCCGGCGCATGACTTCAACGATAACGAAGTGGGCAAACGCCATGACCTGCCACTGATCAACATTTTCACCATCGATGCAAAAATCAACGACGAGATGCCGGAAAAGTATCGTGGACTGGACCGTTATGATGCACGAAAAATGGTTGTAACCGATCTTGAAACACTGGGTCTATTGGAGAAGGTTGAACCACACAAACTGATGGTGCCACGCGGTGATCGCTCCCACACCGTAATCGAACCCTATCTGACCGACCAATGGTATGTGAAAACAGCACCACTGGCCGAGCCTGCAATCGACGTCGTGAAACAGGGTAAGATAAAATTTGTCCCCCAAAACTGGGAGAAGACCTACTTCGAGTGGATGAACAATATCGAAGACTGGTGTATCAGCCGTCAGATTTGGTGGGGACACCGCATCCCAGCCTGGTACGATGATGAAGGCAATATCTACGTAGCTGCCGACGAGGCAACTGTACGCGAGAAGTACAAACTCTCTGCCGATCTGCCACTACGACAGGATGAAGATGTACTCGATACCTGGTTCTCCTCTGCACTGTGGCCCTTCTCTACTCTGGGTTGGCCACAGAAGACGCCTGAACTGGAGACCTTCTACCCCACCAGTGTGCTGATCACCGGCTTCGACATCATCTTCTTCTGGGTAGCCCGAATGATCATGATGGGCCTCAAGTTCATGGATGACGTCCCTTTCAAGGAGATCTACATCCATGGACTGGTGCGTGATTCTCACGGACAGAAGATGTCCAAATCCAAGGGGAACGTACTTGATCCGATTGATCTGATCGATGGTATCGATCTGGAGGAGCTGGTTGCCAAGCGTGCCACCGGACTGATGCAGCCCCAGATGCGTAAAAAGATCGAGAAGCAGACCCGCAAGGACTTCCCCGATGGAATCCCCTCCTATGGTACCGACGCACTGCGCTTCACTTTTGCCGCACTCGCCTCCACCGGACGTGACATCAACTTTGATCTGGGCCGTACCGAGGGCTACCGCAACTTCTGTAACAAAATATGGAATGCAGCCCGCTATGTGTTGATGAACACAGCACCCGGAGCACTGGGTGATGCACAAGCGGCATCCACAGGGACAGAAGCCGAAGTCTATGACTGCGGTCAAAATGGTGGCGAAATCGAACTCTCCACCGCAGATCGCTGGATCATCAGCCGCCTGCAACAGACCGAAGAGGCTGTAGAGCGCGGCTTTGACCAGTACCGCCTGGACCGCGCCGCCAACGCAATCTACGAGTTCACCTGGAATGAGTACTGCGACTGGTACCTAGAGCTATCCAAACCGGTACTCTATAGCAATGAGAGCAGTGAGGCGGCTTTGCGTGGTACCCGCCGTACTCTGGTGCGAGTATTGGAGACCCTGCTACGTCTTACCCACCCCATCATGCCATTCCTCACCGAAGAGATCTGGCAGCGGGTCGCACCTCTAGCGGGTAAAACTGTCATCGAAGGGAAAACCAGCCTGATGCTGGAACCCTTCCCTTCTGCAGACAGCAGCAAAATCGACGAATCCGCCAGCGATGAGATGGAGTGGGTTAAGGCCTTTGTACTTGGTATCCGTAGTATCCGTGGTGAAATGGATATTGCGCCCGGAAAACCACTCGCCATTCTGGTACAGGACGCCTCTGCACAAGATCAGACCCGTTTAAATGAACACCGCGCCACACTCAACTCACTGGCCCGACTGGAGTCCGTTGAGGTGTTGACAGCGGACACAACCGCACCTGAATCAGCCACTGCACTGGTTGGCTCCATGAAAATCCTGATCCCGATGGCGGGACTGATCGACAAGGATGCAGAGCTACAGCGTCTGCAGAAAGAGATTGGAAAAGTCGAGGGTGAAATCAAGCGGCTGCAAGGTAAGCTCAACAACCCCAATTTTGTTGAGCGTGCCCCCGAGGCGGTGGTTGCCAAGGAGCAGGAGAAACTGAATGAGGTAGAGACCCGTCAACAGCAATTGATAGAGCAGCGCGAGAAGATTGCGGCACTATAATGGTCGTAACACTCCACACATGACCAACACCCGCACAATTCGACTCCTCTCAATATTCCTGCTACTGCTCTGTAGCAGTTTAAGTCAGGCTGCTGAGCGTTACATCACCGGCATCCCTATCCCGTTGCGAGCAGAACCGGACTCTGCAAACCGACAGATCCTGCAGCTACTGCCAGTGGGTGAAAAGGTGAAACTGGGGAAATCACAAAAAAATAACTTTCAACGGGTTACCACCCAATCAGGCATTCAGGGGTGGATTCCCAACCGCTATCTTTCAGAGACTTCGCCGATTGTCTCCGCAGATTCCGGCACCCCCGGCGCTCCGCAAAAGAGAGTCCAGTATGAGCTAGAGATCAACCGTCTTAACGGAATTGTCAGCAGTATGCAGCAAGAGAAGCAGATCATTGAATCTGAACTACAGAAACTACAGGAGCAGGTCCGCCGTGCCAATATCGAGGTCAACACCATCCGTGACGTGAACGCGAGCTCCATCGAGCTGGAGAATCAGAACTCCCTGATGCGTGGTGCGCTACGCACAGAGAAACGAAAACTAGCCGTACTGGAACAGGAAAATGTCGCACTACAAGAGCGCAAAGAGCGCGACTGGTTCCTGCTGGGTGCCCTGTTGGTAATGGTTTCACTGCTCAGTGGCTTTTTCCTTGCCAGAGTACGCAGTACCCCGCCGAGAAATAGCCGCACCTCACTTTGAAGGTGATCTTTTACGTAGGGGCTACTGTACGCTTTGAGTAAAGGTCAACTGCTGCTCATATATAGAGTGGCAACTCATCAATAGAAAGTGAGAAAGCACCTCAGCCCTACGGATACCAAGATCGCGCATGTTTTGGAGTATTATTCTCCATATATCAATGGCATACCTGTTTGTAACAAAATATTTCACCGTAATAATGCTATTGAACTAGACAGAATCTACCTAGTTCAATAGCATTTGATTCTGTATAGTTAACTGTTAGATGATATGGCAATCTCCTTTGCAATAATAAATCTATCAAATTAATGGGAATATTAATATGAAATATTTTTTAATACTTTTTTTACTGCTTCCTTCTTTTTTATTAGCAGGTGCAAAAGTTGAATATCGAACTGGGGATTGGGAACTTGTTGTGTTTAAAGATGACTTTACGGATAAAGTAAGCTGTGCTCTTTATACAAAAAATGCTAAAACACGTGGCAAGCCAGGGATAATACTATTTGCAAAACATGATGTATCAGGTAATCATGTAATTCTGTATGCTAATGGAGGAATTGATGGTATTGGGATTACGTACAGAGTTGATAAAAATTCTACGGTAACTTTTGGTGACAAGTACTATTTTCAGACAGAAGATGACTCTTATATTGTACATAATCCAGAATATGGAAAAATTGTTAAAGATTTTAAGGTTGGTAATTCGGTTGTATATGCAGTTCATTCAGGTAATCAGTTTGTTGATGATGCTAGAGAAAAAATATCATTAAAAGGTTTTACTAAAATATACAATATGGCAGAAAAGTGTAATTATTAATAAGGAGCGTTTTTTGATTGATGAAGCAAAATTAAGATTAGAAATTGAGCAAAAAGAAACTCAACTTTATCGAGCAGAGCAAGAAAGCGATGCTTGGAATAAAGGAAAATATAAGACATCATCAAATGCTGATGTTTCAAAAATTTATGTAAAGTCATTGCGTAATGAATTACAGGAACTTAGAGAGAAATTAGTCACTGTCACAAAATCAAAAATCATCTAATCGGGTAAGGGCCGGTCTTTACCCGGCCCTCCCCACAACACCCTGCATGCGGGTCCGCACAGGGCGTTTCATTTGGAATGGTGAAGCTTGATCCATCCATCACGCAGTGCATAAAGTCCTTGG
>Ga0209141_1000231_pt1 | contig 49262 bp, 51 predicted proteins | sample SaaInlLV_10m_DNA_2_FD_184676 | JGI IMG/M metagenome (GOLD analysis project Ga0209141, IMG submission 184676) | Marine microbial communities from expanding oxygen minimum zones in the Saanich Inlet - Saanich Inlet SI074_LV_150m_DNA (SPAdes) (version 2) | ecosystem: Environmental > Aquatic >... | reverse complement strand
GATGAAGTTGAGTATGTAACAGTTAAAGGTATGCTCAAATTGAATGAGGTGTTTGAATGGGCTACACTTATCATTGAGTTTTACTTTGGCGCTCAGTTGGCAAAAGGTAAATGATGATTAACTTTGGTACTGAACAAGTACCTGTATGGCGTTATGTTCATCATCTAATGAAATCGAACAGGTCAAGTAAGCAATGTTCAGAAAAGTAATGAATGTATATACATCAAGGGTTGTAGAGAATATGATGTTAAGTAATAAAAACAAGGAAGGGAAGTAATGAATAATTCTGAAAGAACTAAATGTGAAATATGGACTCGCGTTATGGGCTACCATAGGCCTATAAGTAGTTTTAACCCAGGTAAACAATCAGAACACGCTGAGAGAGTATTCTTCAAGGAGCCTTCTAAAAATGATAGACAAGATTAGTAAATGCGTTATAGTTTTCGCAGTAGGTGTAACAATTAGTCTAGCTTCTATGGCGTTCTTTAATCAAATGTTTCAGATGCCACAGCAAATGATGCAAGGTTCTATGCAAATGATGAACCAACCTCAATTGTGCGATTGTAATTGTGCTTTACCTGAGTAAAACCGTTATAATAGGAGGCGCCTGCTAGCTACTACTCTCCTCACCCTTGTACACCCTAGCGGGCACCAAATTAAAATGAGTGAAGAATTAGAAGCAGTACTACGTGATGTAATCCTAGTACTATACGAACAAGCACGAGAAGAAGACGAGTCTTATTGGGACCTGGCTGACGAATTAAGTGCTATAATAAATAAAAGTAGAGGGGACGATACTACAGGATAGCCCTTTGTTTAATTATTTGAGGTAGACAGTGGCAGTAATAACGGTAAGTAAATTCTCAGGCGTGTCTCCTATGACACCTCCACGTTACCTAGGTAACGACGCAGCGCAGACAGCGTTGAACTGCTCTGTGTGGCTTGGTTCGTTGCAGCCTATTAAAGGCACTTCAACCGTAACCCCTTCACCTCTTACTAAAACAGGCACTATTAAATCAATCTACCGTTTCGGCCAAAACGAAACAGATGAGAAACAGTACTGGTTTCACTGGACTGCAGACGTAGATGTCGTGCAAGGTTTCATCGCAGGTGACGTTACAGAGAGAACGTACTACACTGGAGACGGTGTTCCAAAAGTTACTAATAACTCAATGGCCCTAACAGGCGGCGGTGATTTGTATCCGATTACGTCTTACACACTAGGCGTTCCAGAACCGACAGGGGCAGGATTCTCTACGGCTAAGGCCGGAACCCCCGATACAGACACCCCGGCGGAAACCAGAGTGTACACCTTTACATACGTTAACTCTTGGGGCGAGGAGTCTACTCCTTACTCAGCCACCAGCATGGCAAGCTCTACAGAAACTATTTACACGGGCGAGACAGTAACGGTCACTATGCCTACAGCTCCTACGGGCAACTACAACGTCACTAAGAAACGAATTTACCGTTCAGCGGCAGGTACTTCAGACTCATCGTTCTTCTTCGTAGCGGAAGTACCTGTGACTACAACGACTTACGTAGATAACATAGCAGGTGATGCGCTTAACGAAGTGATACCTTCTTTAACTTGGATGCACCCTAAAGCGGACATGGAAGGTTTAGTTGGTTTGCCTAACGGAGTCATGGCTGGTTTTAAAGGGAACGACATTTACTTCTCGGAACCTTACAGGCCTTTTGCCTGGCCGGTGCAATACATGCAAACTGTAGGGTACCCTGTTGTGGGCCTTGCAGTTGTTGATACTACTTTGGTTGTTATGACTAAAGGGCGACCGTACTTCATCCAGGGTTCGCACCCGGACGCTATGGTTATGATTGAAGCCGACGTTAACCAGTCTTGTATATCCAAGAAAAGTATTGTCGTTATGAACAAACATGTGTTCTACGCGGCTCCCGACGGTTTAGTTGGGTTGTCTGCTGGAGGCTCAAACGTTATAACAGAGTCTATGTACGATAAAGAAGCATGGCAAGCCATTGGCCCCGAAGGGCTAATAGGGCAGCGTCATGAGGACCAGTACATAGGGTTTCTTCCCGCAGCACCGGGGGCGAACAAAGGTTTCATATATGATATGAAAGCCAAAACTTGGAACTACCACAGCATCGTAGCCACTGGAGGTTACAACGACCTCCGCCACGACACGCTGTACCTTATTGTAGGTAACGAGTTATCTAAATGGAACACTGGTACAGACCTATCCTACACATGGAAGTCTAAGAAGTTTACCTTCCCAGAGCCAAAAGGGTTCACCTGCTACCGAGTACAAGCCGAGGCGTACCCTGTAACTACTAAAGTGTGGCGCGATGGTACTCAAATAGTAAACATATCAGTAACCGACGGAGCGCTACAGCGCCTCCCTTCTGGGTTGGGTACGGACTGGGAGTTCCAGGTTGAAAGCGACAAAGAAATTTATAACGTACAGTTAGCGCAGTCTCCTATGGAGCTTAACCAAGGATGAAAAAACTAGGCCTGCCTGCGGTAGTAACGGCTTTAGCTCCTGACTTGCGTAGGTTCCTGGAACGCGTTAGGGAGTCTTTCGAGTCTCCTGATGGGCTAGTAACCAAACGAGAGTTGATTGAATCGAAAGCTTTTACCAGAGGCCCCGGTGGAGGTATAGCATACGAACCCCCTATGGTAGCCCTGGACTGTATATTCCCTCCTGCGGCTACGGCCCTGACTGCTAACGGAGCTATGACTTCGATAATATTAGCCTGGGAAGGTACTGCGTACGGGGAGTGCTACTCGCACACCGAGGTATGGAGAGCTAGCACCGATGACATGGGACTAGCGGTTTTGGTAGGTACTACTATATCAGGGATGTATGCAGATGCCGTCGGTTCCGACGGGAGTTACTATTACTGGGTTCGCATGGTGAACGTGAACGGAGAGGCCGGAGCGTTTAACGCTACAGACGGAGTCCTTGGGGCTACAGCTCCCGACGTGGATTACCTACTAGAACAACTAACAGACTCAATTACTAGCGGTCAACTGGCTAGTGGCTTAGCTGGGGCAATTAACTCTACATTCCACCAAGCAACCGCCCCAACGACTAAATATGACAGCTCTAGCTTAGTAGCGGGCGACACCTGGCTAGACTCCAGCGATGATAACAAAATGTACCTGTACGACCCCGACGCTATTATCGGGCCTTTACATACTGCGGGGCGTACGATAGCTGGAGATTGGGTAAACGCTCAGGACGGTAATATCATCGCTGCTATTAATGCCGCTTCTGGGGCGCAAGGTACTGCTGACGGTAAAGTCCAAACCTTTTATTTAGACACCGCCCCAGTACACGGAGCGAAAGTAGACACTAATTGCACCGATAACCCATCGGCAACTCCTCCTGTAGTCTGTGAGCTGTTCGACCTGTCGAAAGGTGACCTGTGGGTTAACACTACTAGTGGGGCGAACACACTACACAGGTACCCTGACTCTGGAACAACCTGGGTTAATATCCAAGACAGTGGTATTGGTGACGCAATTGCCGATGCGGCAGGAGCACAGGCAACAGCAGATGGTAAGGTGCAAGCTTTTTACCAAAATGTAAAACCTGTACACGGAGCGAAAGTAGACACTAATTGCACCGATAACCCATCGGCAACTCCTCCTGTAGTCTGTGAATTATACGACTTAGACGAGGGCGACCTGTGGGTTAACACTACTAGTGGGGCGAACACACTACACAAGTACTCTGTATCTACATCTGATTTTGTCTCTGTTAGAGATGGGGGTATATCTACAGCGCTTACTAACGCGAGCAACGCCCAGACCACTGCAGATGGAGAGATAGTAGGATTCTTCCAAGATGCAGCACCAGGCACTGCGTCTTTTGGTGACTTGTGGATTGACACAGATAAAGTTACCCCGCTAGATGACACTTGCATATACAGGTACCAAGACCCTACAGCTGGGTCTCAAGGCACACTAGGGTGGGTAAATACTCCAAACAACGCTGTTGGTAAAGTTTACCTAGACGCGTACGTAGCCCAGAACTCAGTAGCCTCATTAAACACTGGGATTACTGATGGTACCGTAGCTGTCAACCTTACTTCGGCGACCATAGACGGTACGGATACAATTCAGACGTACGTAGGTGGGGAGATAGACAAAGAAGTAGTAGTTTTTAGTGGGGGCGACCACACCTCACAGACGGGAATGAAGGAGAATGACATCTTCATTGAGAGTACTACAGAGGTTAGTACGGGGGGAGTAACCGTAGATGTAACCAACACTTACAAGTACCAACCTAAAGTTCCTGCAACAACCCCGGTTACGTACGAATGGTCTCAGATAGGCAATAATAGCAACCTTACTGCTTTAGCTGACTTAGCTGACGGTAAAAGAACAATCTATAGTAATGCTTCTGATGATGTACCTACAGGGGTAACACGAGATATATGGATTCCTATAAGTGGAACTGCGGACACTACGTACACCCCCGGGGCGATATACCAAAGTGACGGCGCTAACTGGACGGAAGCCACTATATACACTGATGATACTTTAGCGGCTACTAAAACTAAAACGTACTACCAAAACGGTATGCCTGACTTCGTTGACGACGGAACGGGGGCTATGGTAAGGAACAACCCAGCTACTCTAGTTCTTCAAAACGGAGACACCTGGGTAGACCTAGACAGTGAGAATATGCTGTGGGCCTTTAAGTCTAGCACTGGTACGTGGGAGCCTGCGCAAGACGGTAGAATTGTGACCGTAGAAAACATAGCCAACGGTAAGGTTACTACTTACTTTGAGGCTAGTGCGCCAAGTGCTCCAACGTTCACGATGTCTATAGGTGACCTTTGGTTTAACACTACGAACAATTCGTACGCGATGTCTCGCTGGCAGGACACAGGAGCTACTCCAAGTGTTGATGGGTGGGTATCTATACCTGACTCGGACATAGCACAAGCTATAGCAGACGCGGGAGACGCTCAATCGGCTGCAGATGGTAAAGTAACAAGCTACTTCTCAACGACTATGCCTGACTTCAACGACACAGTTACTTCGGGAACCTTTGTCCGTAACACCCCAGCCACTCTAGTTCTACGAGACGGAGACTTGTGGTCGGATACTAGTGATAACGGAAAACTATACCGGTTTGATTGCGGTAGCGATTGCAGCACTGGCGCTTGGGACGAGGTAGGGCTTGCTACTCAAGCCTATGTAGGCGAACAGATAGTAGAACAGGTAGGTTACTGTGAGCGCACCGTTACTACTACCGGCGTTACAAACATAGCCTCGGCGTACGCTACTAAAACTACGTGTGAGGCGGCTACGCAAACGGGCAGTACTTTTGCGTGGAAAGATGACGCCGCTATGGCGGTGGACACCCACACCGTATCTACCCGAGTAGGCGACCGTTTCACTACGGTAAACACTGTAGCGAGCTCTGTAGACGGAATTGAAGGCAAGTACGCAGTAAAAATTGATAATGGGGGTCACGTTACGGGGTATGGTTTAATATCTACTAATAACGACGCTACCCCAACTTCGGAGTTTGGAGTACGAGCTGATACCTTTTGGGTAGCTCCCGCCTCGACAGTGGCATCTTCCGCCCCAACAACAGGCTTGTACAAAGGTAGAGTGTGGGTTCACGACACTACCGGCGATATTAAATACTACACGGGTACCGCTTGGTCGACTACACCCCAGACAATACCTTTTACAGTTAAAACGTCCCCCACGTATGACACCGATGGAACTACGGTTCTTATCCCTGCGGGCGTATACATAGAGTCTGCCTTTATCAAGAACGCAGCTATTACTAGCGCTAAGATAGGACTTTTAGCTGTGGACTCAGCGCATATTGTATTGGGGGCGATTACAGAGGCTACGATAGGTGCCGCTGCCGTAACCAGTGCAAAAATAGGTACCGCGGCAATTACAACGGCTAAAATAGATAACGCTGCTATTACAAACGCTAAGATTGCCAATGCTGCTATTACAACGGCCAATATAGATAACGCTGCTATTACAAACGCTAAGATTCATGACGGCATCCAGAGTTCTAATTTCAACTCCGGCATCGCCGGCTGGAGAATATCAAAAGCCTACGGGCTGGAGGTTAACAACGCGGGTGTGTTCAGAGGTAAACTCGACGTTGGCAGCGCTACTTCTGGCGCTAGGATGGAAATTAATAACACAAGAATTAGGGTGTTCGACAGCTCAGGGGTACTACGTGTTACTTTAGGTAATTTGGACACGGTAGCACCTACTAGTGGCGTAGTTAACGGTTCGTTCGCCTCGTCTACTACAGCAGTGGTCGGCAGCACAATAGCAATTTCCTCTTCTGGAACTTCAACCAACTCTATGTGGTTGGCTCCTAATGGCACATCAAGTTTCGCTCCTACAGGAAGCATGACTACTTCCGCCAGTGGTGTTTCTACTAGCATTAAAATGCCTGATATCGAAGGAACGTACTACGGGTACGTGATAGACGAAGCGGGTAACGTTTCTGTTAAATCTTCGGCTTCGTACACAACCACTTCTATGTCTAATGTGGTGCTGGCGACTAGTACTACATCTTCCCCAGGAGGCACTGTTGCTATCGTTTCAACTGGAAGCATAGCAAGTCAAATATGGATGGCTCCTACAGGAACTACTGTGTTCTTCGCGTACAACAACCAGACTAAATCTACCAACGGAACATCCACTACTATCCTAGCGCCTACGCTAGCGGGCACGTACTTCATCTATGTAATAGACGCGGCGGGGAACATATCTAGTAGGTCAACCGCTTCGGTGGTAGTCGCCTAATGGGTTTCGGGTTTGAACTAAGAGACGCTGCAGGTAACGTATCGATGGACACGGAGTCGTTCGGATTACTACTAGCAGACTCTTTCGTAGTACCGTGGAACGGAACAGGTAGTAGGGAGTACACCGATTTGGCGTGGAGTAGCATCTTGGTGCCCACGCAGACTATGGAGATAGACGGGGCCATATACAGTAGAAAGCTTTCATCTTTCGCGTTCTTGAACTTCACTGTTACTAGAGATGCTAGCAACGTACCTACCGTTCATTGGGCCTCAGGTGTCTCCGGTAGCTCCGGGCTAGGCACGGACGCCAACGACACTTCTAACGCGAGCTTCACTAGAAATACAAGCGGTGTATTCAGCTGCCTAGGTACAATATTAACCTTCGGTGGAGAGAAAAGACCTAACATTTCCATAGCAGTGTTCGCGGGGTAGCATGGCAGAGTACGGACTATCATTCGAGGGTAAACACGGGGTACTGATGTTCTCCGACACCACTCCGTCTATGGCTTACATGGGCGACGCTGTGTGGGCCAGCTGGGGTGTTAAGCCCAGCCACATAGGTAATAGAGCGCTATATTATAGGGCCAACTCTCAAGCCGGGTGGGTTAGCTACAGCTTTACTGCTGGGAGCGGCGGTACTATAGACGTAACTTTCACCCAGGAACAATACACGTGCAACGGTGGTTACTACTGTTGCTACCCTTCCGCTGGTGGGTTTGGGTGCGACGGGTACTGTTGTAACGGGGGGTACAGTTATGTTGTAGTTGTATTTAGCAAACCCACAGCGAACTTAGTAGACACGTCTAGAGTGGGCAACTACACGGTTGAATCGTACGCCAAACCGACGCTATTTGTATACTCAACCAATTCTAGCTGCGGGGCAAACGTAGTACAGGTGGTTTCCAGCGGCACAACAGGCCCTAACGGGTACACGGTGTGGAACGTAGCGGTACTGCTAACATACTCGGGCGGTGCTACAGACGCTACGGCGAAAGGTAGTATTAGACTTTTGTGCTTTGGTAAAGTAGACCCCTCGTACAACAACGCCGGCCACGGGATGATTATAAAGAACGGCTCTAGTAGTACCATGTTCCACTCTGACTTCGAGCCGTGTAAAGTAAAAGACATACTGACAATAAATTTCGCTTCCGGCGGTGTTACCAATCCTGCTCAATCGTACCTGTCCGGGAGTAGTACTACTGTTGCGTCCTTAAGTCAGCCTGCGCACCAAGCAGTTGAGCTGGGAAGAAGCACTAGGGATATCAGCTTCCAATGGTCGCCCGGGGAACAAGTGTACTTCTACATAAAGCGCGTAATCGCGGGCCTACGATGGACAGGTACTAAGTGGGTAGCGTCGCACGCGGACATAGGGCTAAGCGACTCTGCGGGGCGTAATAACCCTGGTGGTGGGTTGGACGTGCAACCATCGTCTATTACAATACCTATCATTAACGCAGCAGACTACTAAAAAGGAGAAACATGGAACCGTTACCTAACAAAACTATCAAAATCGGTTTCCCGGACAGCGAGGGGAAAGAACAGATGACTACCTTTTCGTACCCTAACAGGGAACCCGAAGGGGAAGCTACTCCTGAGGCTATCAAAGCGTGGGAAGAGATGATAGATGAAGGTTACTTCGATGGGGGCACTACCGCGTCACAGTTCCAAACTGTGTTCATGACTAAGCTAAGTAAGTACTCTGGAGGTAACTTTAATTAGTTGCCCGTGTACGCTAACTATGATATATAATAAACTTGTGCTAAATAGTATACAAAGCTCCCATGAGTGAAACGCGTTTAGTCTTTGATGACAAAGAGCGTGTTGGCAAGTGGGTAGCTGAGGAAGTAGGACAAAGAACCTCTTGGGGTTCGTTCTACGCTATGGGCGCTGAAGTAGACGGTCAAATTGTAAGCGGCGTTGTATTCAACAACTTTAACGAGTGTAACGCCACTGCACATATCGCAGTCAGCAAACCCAGTAAGTTACTTTTAGAACTGTTAGACCACGCGGTAATACAATACGCATTTGGGTCATGCGGTTTAAAGAGACTTACGGGGTTGGTCGCAGCTGACAATTCCAAAGCATTGAAACTAGATAAACACATCGGATTCGAAGAAGAAGGTGTAATGAAACAGGCTGGGTCGGAAGGACAAGACGTTAAACTTCTGGTACTATGGCCTCAGAACTACTTTAGAGGAAAAGCTAATGAGTAAAAAAGATGTAGACGCTCCAGATTACACCCCACTGACAGACGCGGGTTCCGCAGCTTCAGACAAAATGGGCCAGTTGGGGCAAGACCAAATTGACCAAGCTAAAAAGATATACGACGAGAATAAACCTAGGATGGATGCGATAGGTGACGCGCAGACAGGTTTGATGAACGACCAAGCAGCTCAAGGTAAAGACTACTTCGATTACTACAAAGACACTTTTAGACCTCTAGAGAAAAGCATCGTTGCAGATGCAAACAACTTCGACACCGACGCGTACCGTAACAGACTCGCTACTCAAGCCGCAGCTGACTCTGGTTTAGCATTCAATAGAACAACTAAGGCCAACGAACGAGCTATGGCAGGTATGGGTGTCAATCCAAATTCAGGTAAGTTCCAAGGTATAGGTGCTCAGAACGCCCTTATGCACTCGGCGAACAGAGCCGCTGCTATGACAGGTACTAGAGAACGTGCAGCTGATGCAGGCTTCAACCGTAAAGTCCAAGCAGCAGGTTTGGGTAACTACTTATCTGGAGCTTCTACTTCGGCGTATGGCAACGCAGCTTCTGCTGGTGCTAACGCTACTAACGCTTATCGTGGAGCAGGGCAGGACTACTTACAGGGTATGAATCAAGGTGCGTCAGTAATCGGTACCGGTCTAAACATGAACTTGAATACTATGGGCAACGTACTAAATAACAAGACTAAGATAGCCATGCAAGAAAGTGAAAACCGAGGAAGCCTAATGGGCGACATCGGTGGAGCTCTAGGTGGCGCGGCTGGTGCATACAAAATGTATAAGGACTGGGACAGATGAACAACGATTTAAAGGAGATTCAATAATGGCAAAATCAGGATGGCTGCAGTTTTCTGAGAACTTCAACTCGGTGTATGACACATTTAAGGACTTCTCTGACGAACGCGGGAAAGATTCAGCTATGTCAGACGCTATGAACCAAGAGGCAACAGAGACTTTTAACGACAAAGGTATATCAACTGGGTACACGATGGGGGGTCAGAACTACGGAAGCAAAGGTGACCTAGATGTGGGTAGGTTCAATAATGCTGCTGATAAACTTATGGGGTTAGGGCACCACAAAGACGCCATAGACCTACGCGTAAAAGCATCCACCCTTGGCCACAATAACATGCTAGCTGCAAAAGCTAAGCAGGCTTATGATAGGGACAAGCCCTACAACGATGCTATGATGTCGTATAACAAAAGAGCAAGTCTAGAATATGGGGCTGAAGGAGGCTTTGAAAACTCTAAAACAGCTGCCGAAGCGTTCGTTAAATTAAACAAACGCTTCGGTAAAGGCGAAGGTTTCACTTTTCAAAACAACATGACAGATAATGAAATATCTGAATTCACTAAAGATGCTAGAGTAAATGCTTCAGAACTGCAAGGAATGATAGCCAACCCAGGCACTGGTATAGATGACCTTATATCGTGGGCGGATAGAGTAAACGGAGAAGGTAAAGGCATTACGTACGAAACAAACGAGGAAACAGGACAGATATCAATGTTCAATACCGTCAATGGTGAGGTAGCAGGGCCTGCATTTGCCACCGGTACCGACATGAATGACCTTAAGTCTAACTTAGTTACTTTTGCTACGCCAGGAGGTATGACTACGCTAGTAGCTAACAAGAAACAAGATGAGAAAAACAGCTTAGACGCACAGTACACAAACTCTCAAATAGCCAAAAACTATGCAACGGCCAGTAAACCAGTGCAGGACAAAGTCCAGGAGGCGTGGATGAGTACTATTGGTAAGCTACTAACTAGCAGCGACTACATAACTCTCCAGAAACAAGCGTTATCCCAACCTGGAGATACGGGGATTCAGGCCCAAGTTGACTCCTTGCGAACTAAGGCCTACGAGTCCTTTGAGTTAATGATGGGCCAGTATAATAAAGGACTAGGTAAGAAACCTTTTACTGGTTTTTCAGGCAAAGAAGTAAAATAATAAGGAGCCGTATATGGCGTTATATAGAGTTGAGGCACCTAACGGTAATACTTATGAGGTTACTGCTCCCAGCGGAACTAAAATGGAAGACATATACGAATATGTCCAAGTTGAGTTTCTAAGCAAAGAGCAGGATGATAGTACTACACCTACACCTACGACCGGTTTAACGGATACCAGTAATACACCTACACCTACGACCGGTTTAACGGATACCAGTAATACACCTACACCTACGACCGGTTTAACGGATACCAGTAATACACCTACATCAGGGTTTACGGGTACTACACCTACGACCGGTTTAACGGCTACTAGTAACACACCTACACCTACGACCGGTTTGGCTCCTACAGCTGATTCGACTGTAAAAGACCCGACTTCTATCATACCCGAAACAGATTATTCTTTTGATGATGGGACTCCTATGTTCCTAACCGATGGAGGTATGGGTACATCTTCGTGGGCGGAAGAAGCTAATAAAATCCAGGGTCAAATAGATGCCGGTGAGACGGAGGACTATGCAGGACGACCGTTAGTAGACCGTTTAAAGTTTGCAAAGAGCAAAATGCCCGAAGAAGCTTTCTTCTCTGAAGAGCCGTCATTCGCCTCTAAAGCAGAAGCCGTAGCTAAGAACTTTGCTAGTGGGTCTGTCACTAACCAGTCGATGATGACTAAAGGCGTAGAGCTTAATTTACTTCAGACCGACTTGGAAAAACTGCTTACGCTGCGCGCCCTTCGTTCCAATGGTGGGGAAGACGGTAAACCGTTTATGTATAACCCCGCAGACAACGGGTTAAAATCTTTAGTAACCCCTGAATACATAGACGCTGAGATTGCACGGCTAGAAGAAAAAACTGGTAACTCGAGCGAATACTTTGCTTTATCTAATAGTATTAAAGAATATAAACCCGATACAACCAAACTAGACCCTAGGACAGATAATTTTTGGCTAAAAGATGTACCTGAAGCGGGGGGGCAGGCGGTTACGTTTATGGCCAACCAATTTTTAATTAATCTTGCTACAAAAGGTAGAGGCGGAAAGGTTGCTAATTTCGGTGGAATAGCTGCGCAGGGCTCTTTGGTTAACAGTACCGCTAGTTTTGAAGACGCTCTAAACCATGACGCTAGTCTAGAGGATGCGTTTACTGCTAGTGACATAGGCGCACTCATAGGTACAACAGAGGCTATGCCTCTAGCTAGCATGTTAAATAGGATAGACAAGGGTACGGGAGGTAGCATTAGATTTACCTTACGTAAAATGCTATCCGAGGGTACTGAAGAGGCCCTGCAGGAGGCGGTTCAAACTATCATGAACAACATCTCAGCGTCTGATTTAGTTAAGTACGACCCTGAGCGAAAGATGCTTGTCGATGTGGAACATGGAGCAGAAGTAGGATTCACAGTTGGCTCCATACTATCTGTAGTAACTTCTCTATACTCAGGTCGTAAGATGCGTAAGGTGTCTAATCAAATAAACGAAGACGTAGGCAATAAAGACGTAACGGGTGCAATAGAAAAGGGGGTTATTGACGTGCTCGACCCTAATGCTAGCGCCGACGCTGTAGACCCTAGCCAGCCTGCTATTGATAGTAGAGCTGATGCTCACCTTAATCCAGTAGTAGTTGATACAGAGATAAATGGTGAACAACCTACCGCCGTTCCCATGGATGATAAGCGGTTTGAGCTTCGCAACAAGCACGCTAAGACATTCCCTAATGAGAAGGATTGGGTTAAAGCCAACCGAGAAGTTGTATTTAATCAGCAAAAGGCTGATGTTAACGACCCTAATACAGAAATTGGAAAACAGTTCCTATCGTGGAAAAATGACCCTGAGGTTGTGGCTCCAGGGATGCACGACACTAACGAGGAAGGGGCTCCAACTGACGAGGCGTTTAAATTATTCTTAAAAGATAACGTTGTAAAGCCGAATACCGCAGATGAACACGCTGCGTACGTTACGGCCCTAGACGCTCACGCATTAGAGCAAGAGGCGAACCCAACCCCTCAAGTATTGGAACCCACTGTAGAAACCACTGAAGAAACACTTGCTGAGACCCAAGGTGAAACTAACGAGAACGCAGAAGCGTTCCCTAGTAATCCTTTCATAGGAACTAAAAAGAAAGTACGAAAGGCCTCTTGGGATAAAGCAGCTGAAGCTCTAGGTGAGAACTTTGAAGAAACGCATGCAGGGCTAAGCCAACTCATAAACAACGACAAACGCTATTCTTCTAAAGGGTTCGACAAAGCTATAGCTGATGCAGTTAAATCTCAAGCAGAAGAAGCTTCTTCTATCGAAGAAACAAACGAAGTAACACCGACTACTGGGGAAACTGAGATATCAATTACTGGTGAAACCGGGGTGGCTACTACGGGTGAGGAGTCAAACGACTTAGTACAGCGCGCGTTAAACACCGCTGCTATTAATTGGAACCCAACTGGTAGGAGTAAGAACAGACCCAAACTTGTAAAATGGTTTAGTAGTGTTCTACAGGACGGTACTTTAGGCGACTTCATAGACAAAAAAGGCGACTTCATGAACAGTGAAGTTGTTAAAGCAGCAGGACTAAATAAGTCAGATGACGTAACGTACAACAAAAAGACTATCGCAAAAATACTGGCGGAGTCTTATGGTTACAAAGATACCGATAGCTTCTTAAAGGACTACCGAGAATACCTGTCTGCAAAGTACCCATCTTCAGATACCAGCCTAGAAAGGGCAACTACTTCTGCAAGTAATCTTGTTTCGTTAGAGGACGACGCAGACAGCGGCGTGCTTAGCCCACGTAAGCTAATAGAAGGCGAGGTAGACCAGTCAAAAACAGTAACCGCTGGAGGCTCCAAAGGTGAAATCTTTACTCTTAGTAAAGAAGAAGAAACCTGGGTAGACAAAAAAGCTTCAGCCGAAGAAAGGGCTTCTGTTAAAAAACTAGAAACGCACCGTAAAAGGGGCGACAAGTTACGACAAAACAATGCTAGTGCGGAAGAGTGGGCCTCATTTAACAAAGAGCTAAATGATTTAGTGGTCCAACACCCAGAACTTAAGCAGGTAGTTGTTAGTGAGTTAAAATTATCGGCTAGAAGAGATTCTGTAATAAACAACAAAGCTGAGAAAAAAATAGCTAGTACTCTTTGGGGCGAACACCAAAACGAAGAGGGTATTAACTACGACGGTTTGTCTGATGGAGCTAAGTACGACTGGCACCTATCCATAGACGAGTACGCGCAGACAAAGAACGAAACGCAATTACAAAAAGATTTACAGGAAATAGAGAACACTACATACCCAACACTACTAGGAGAACCTAATGCTCAAACTAAACAAAAGCGTCCAACTGAAAGCGCGAAAGAGACTAAGGGACTCGGCAAAAGTTCTACAGGAAGCCAAGGAAGCGGGAATACCGCTGTCGCCAATAATGGAAAGGACGCTCCAAAACCACGGGCCAAAAAGTACACTAAGAAGCAACAAGCCGCAGTAGCCTACGCTGAGAAACATCTCGGGCGCGACTGGGAAACCGACAGAAAACGCCTTGTCCCCCTTCTTAAAAAGAGAGACCTTAAAGGCTTCTACGCCTTCGTGGATAAAGTAGCAGGGGTTGACGTTAAAGTGGCCGCGGTTGCCGCGAAGAAAGAATTTGAATCCCGAGACGCGGCCGAAAAAGCGGCCCCGGTGAATACAACAAAGAAAGCCAAACTAAATAAAACCGAAGCCCGTAAGTACGCTAGAAGTGTATTAGGTAAGTATTGGAAACGAGACAACCCTGATTTAGTTTCGATGGTTAGTTCTACGGGTTTTGACGCTCTGCCTTTCCAACGAAGAATTAACGAAATTGTAGACTCGAAGCCAAATGAGAGTAAGCCTCAGTTTGCGTTCCGTGATGGAGTGCAACGAGAAAATAACTCCCCTTATAAGGTAACCCACGGAGACGTCGAAGGTTTCGTAGCTGAGTTAATGGGTAGGGACAAGGCGACGTCTAGGGATATGCGACGCATCCACATATTCCAATCACACGCGGAGCTTAGCGCCGCAATCGTAGATGGAAATATGCTTGGAGAGACCGTAGCTAAAGAAGAAATTGAAAGCATCACTAAAAAAGGAGCCTATATACACGGTAATGGTGTAGCCTTCGTTAGGCTTAATAATGGGGTAAAGCACGCGTTCTTCATATTAGATGAGATGGACATGGCGTCAGACCAAATGTCGGTAGCGGGTATATTCGTCCACGAAGTTGGCGTCCACATGGGTATGCAGAGCCTTATGGGCGGTAAGGCAACCTCTAAGGTTGCGAACACCATCAGAAGTTGGGCATCACGAAACGACGGTTCTATTGAACAGCAAGTTGCGCTTGAAGTAGAAGCCAGGATAGATTACATACAGGAGACGCACAAGGCCCGAGGGGAAGCCCTTATGACCCAAGCGGAAGTAGACAGCGAAACCGTTGCTTACGCTGTACAGTTTGGAGTGCAAAACCATGGGATTAATCCTATCGCGTCGAAGCCTGGACCTAAAGGTTCTCTACGCTCGATAATTAAAACGGCGTACAACACGTTGAAGAATTTCATGGACTCCCTAACGGGAGGTAATGCTAAGTCTATTACTATTGAAAACTTAGTTGACGCTGCGTATGGTGCTGCTCGTTTGGAGATTAACAAAACATACCACGTATCAACTACTGAAAAGATAGGCGACGTAGACCTTACTCACGCCGGCTCGGGGCTAGATGGAGCAGTAAACGGTTTTGGGTTTAACATAGCAGACCGCTTTGGTTCAGCTGGGGTATACGCAAAAGAAATTAGTAAAGGGGCGACTAAACCCGTTAAGTTGAACAGTTTGCTTAACCTATCCAAAAAAGATGCGGTTAAGTCAGTAACGCCTGGTTTAACTAAGAAGCTTGAGAAGTTGACTAAGGAGGGTACTTACCTACTAGGAGGCAACAAATGGAAGCCTCTAGCTTGGGGAGGGTTTGAGTTCACCTATACCAAAGGCGGCGAAGGGGGGCACACCGTTACTGTAACTCATATTAAATCAGGAGACTCGATGGATGTAGCACTAGAACTTCGAGATGAGAACGGCGCACGCATGTTCTCAACGGAAGAGGTTGCTACCCTTGGAACTATGGTAGACCACCTTAGTGGTTCTCCTCAGGTTTACACGCACATGGTTGATGTTCTAGTAACTGACGAGGAGCTTATGTCTTTGGACGACCGTATAAGCGAGCAGAAAATAGTTGTGGACTTTGTTAACTCCATGAGTAAAGAGCTGCAAGCGCTAATAGTGTCTGAAAATGACGAAGGTGCTAGTTTGGAGGAAATGTCAGGTAGAGCCCTGTACGAAACTTTATTCCTTATCGAAGCAGGGCACACTAAAAAAGGCAGTAAAGGGTACCAGCTTATTAATGAGTTGGCGGACACTCACAAAGTAACTCATGACGACTTAAAGGTAGCTAACCAAATAGAAGGGGAAATGCGCCACTCTGCTAAAATCGCTGCGATAATGGATAGGGCAGGCATTAAGGGTACTAAGACTGTAGACGTAACTGAACCAGGCGGCCTTCCTAGCGAACTAGACGCGCTGTCAGACAGTTCTTTAGGCGCAGTGTTTAAGAGGAAAGCTAGAGCCACGCAGGGGTCAATCGCTGATGAAGAAGGAAGCTCTAGGGACTCTAAAATCCTTGAAGGTACCTATAACAAAGTAATATTCAACGAAGACAACATTATAACTTCCGGCACTATTAGGATGACGGACTCAGGCGGTAAGTTGCTTGATATCCCTCTGTCTAAGAAGAAAGACTATGTTCGTTTTTCAATTAAGAACGAGCGTAACCATAATGATAGACGCAACATACGTAGAGTCGTAAAGTTTGTCGGTGGTAAAAATGCTGCGTACCAATGGGACACTTTAGCTTCGTTCGCTAAGAAATCAGCGGAGTCCTTAGATTTCTTAAGTAGTTTGATATACAAGCACCGGTTTGAACTACCTGCGGCTGTAGACGTAGAAAAGGTACTCAGAGATAAAGATGTAATGCGCAACAAAATTGTTCGCTCTGTTGAAAGTGTAGCAGTACAGGCACGAGAAATGACATTTGAGCGTCGACAACTAGTTAACTCATTTATCCAAAAGGCAACCACGGAACAATTGTGGCCGGCAGACCCTAATATAGATGGGCGTACCGTTACTGTAGACAAAGATTTCCATAAAGAATTTACAGAAGTGCTGTCTGACTCCGAGCAAAAAGTAGTTATCGACGTGTTCAAGCACGGGCACGATATGGCAACCATGCTTAAGGACTTGTCTGTAGAGCTAGGTATAGACAGCGAGTTCCTAGGGTTTACGCAGATGGAAGGCCCGTACGCTCCTTTAATGCGATTTGGTGATTACATTGTAGAGCATAAGTCGAAAGAAGTGGTAGATATAGAAGCGCAAATTAAAAAAGGCGGCTTACCCCCTTACAAGGAGAAACTACTAAGTAAAAAACTGGAGAGCCTAAAGACCAACGATAAGTACTACGAGATAAGTTTCCACCAGACAGAAGGCGAAGCTAACAAACACAAAGATGCTAAAGCGAGTAAATACGCGACGAGCACAGTATCCCCTAAAGGAGAAAGTGTAAGTGACGGGCGCGTACCGGACGTTAAAGTTTTAGAGAAAGTTTACGGGGCTATGAAAACTTTAGACCTAGACCCGGGAGCAAAAAAAGCTTTTGAGTCTATGTTAGAAGATATGTACCATTCTGCTTTAGAGGATGCTAATGCACGTCATTCGCAAACTAGGAGGAAAGGTTACGCTGGTTACAACGACAACATGCTGTTCAACTTCATAGAGCATGCTAAAGCAGAAGCTAACTTAGCGGCAACCCTAAAGTACGGTAAAGACATAAATGTAACCTTGGCGGAAATGACTGCTCAGGCTAAAGAAAGTAAAAACCCTAATGTGATGAAGTTGAACAATGCCGTTATAAAGCACTACACTTCAACTTTAGCTAAGGGTGAAACCCGAATTGCAGATGCAATCCTTTCGTACAACGCGTTTAGCCTACTTACTTCTTCGTTTGGTTACCATGTGCAAAACGCAACTCAAACTTTTGCAGTAGCGCACCCTATACTAGCAGGAACATTTGGCGGTTGGAACAACGTTCGTACTAAGATAATGAACGGGTACCACGTAGCTGGTGATATTGTAGGTTACGATGGAAAGGTACCTTTTACTGGAGGTAAGAAAGTAACATGGCAGACGGTTATTGATGTAGACGCGGCCCCTGCTAAGTACAGACACGTACTGTCTAGAATCCAAAACATGGGGCAGTTGGACGTTGGCGTAGAGGAAGACCTTTCTAGCCTTAAAGAAACAAGTACAGGCTTCAAGGCGTTTGATGCTACCTCAAGAGGGGCTGCTACTATAAGCCATAGAGCTTACCAAGTTCCAAGGCTAGTAGAGTCCTATAACCGCGTGTCTACAGCTATCGCAGCGTTTGACTTGGCTACTGAGAACCCTGAAGCCATCAAGCACATGAGGCTGACTCCAGAAGAGTTCGCGGTTAAAGTAGTTCAAGACGCTCAAGGTGACTTCTCATCTACGGGAGCCCCGTACTTCTTCAAGACGGTAGGTAAAAACCCTGTGGGTAAAGTAGCGCTCCAGTTCCGTAAGTTCTCAGTAATGATGATGTGGGCGTACGCTAGAGCAACATTCCAGGCCTTTAAGGGGGTGACTAAACAAGAGAAAATCATAGGTGCTAGAACTGTAGCATTCCTACTAATGCACACTGCTGTGTTTTCGGGTGTCAGAGGACTACCTGCAATTGCTAAGTTTACTGCTATATACTTATTACTAGCAGGTATGTTTGGTGAGGACGACGAAGAACCTAAGGACACTAAAGGTTACATCGAGCGTATGGTAGATGAAAACGTTGACAATAAAACCGTAGCCACTATGATAAACCGAGGAGTTCTTAGTGCCCTTGGTATAGACGCGTCTATAAAGTTAAGCCACGCTGGTATTTTTGACTTGGTTCCCTTCGGGGATTTCGACCTTTCCCTTGATGGACTGTGGGAATACGTCTATGGAGCGTTCGGCCCAACAGGGGGCCAAGCGGCTAACGTTGTTAGGGGTTTTGAGTTCGCAAAAGAAGACAATTACTACAGAGCCCTAGAGAGCGTCTCCCCTAAGGTGTTAAAGTCGCCCATGGAGTCCTACAGACTTGGGACGGAAGGGTACACCGATAGCGCAGGCACTGTTGTAGCTAACCCCGATAATTTCGATATGTTACCCCTTATAGCAAACGCTTTAGGTATTCCGGTGAGTCAGGTTTCTAACTTGAAGTGGAATAGAGGAGAACAGTACGAAATCAAGGAGTACTTTACTAGACGTCAGCAGGAAATAACAAGCGAGCATAAACGTGCTAGCAAAGCGAAAGACCAAAAAGCGAGGCGTAACGCGGAAGGAGCCTGGTATAAACTGCAAGCCGCTAAGGACAACATACGACCGTTCTTCAATAACGCGCCTAATTCCTTGAAACGTACCCCTATAACAGTACTATTTAAAGCAGGAGACAGAGACTGGAAGAAGCAACAGAAACTCGAAAGTGAGTTAGGCACTAGGTAAAAGTCCACAGTGGACTTATTCATCGCTCGCCTTGGTAACGGCTTAAAAGTACCACTTAAGGCCTGGTTTACTCTCTTTTTCCAGGTCTTTTTTCGTGGTGAATTAGGTAGCCCGTCTCGGCGGCTAGTCGGCTAGGTCACACCCCCTGGAAATCGCCTCATGAATAAAGAGACTAGGTTGGGGATGCCCTAGCTGCAAGTGTTTTTTAACAGCACACCGCTTGCTGGCGCCGTTGCGGGGTAAAACATAACAAACGTCCCCGCAGGGGAATTACTCTACATCTAGTAGTGTCTCTGTGGCAACCCCTTCGTCCGTCTCAACTAGGTTGAGGGGCGCGTTATCACCAAACAATTTACCGTAGTTGAACTCGTAGCAACGAGTCTGACCACTTGGAACTGTTGTTCCTGAGCCGATGTAACACTTAGCGGCAGGCTTACCATCGGCATGGTATATTAAATACCCACCGCTGTCCAATTCTTCTTTCATAGCTACAGGAGCAACACCGTGTTCCTTACACCAATCGTTAACCGCTTTAGACATTATGTACACCTTCTTGTCTTCCGTGCAAACTCTACCAACTGCTGGCGCCCTTAAATGTTCTAAAGGCATTTCCTTTTTCTTGGCTCTTGCGTCACCGAACCTAAGCGTAATGATGAGTCGTCCCGGTAGCGTAGATATAAACTGAGCGATGTGCTCACTAATATCTGTGTTACTTTCTTTACGGCTCTCGCGCATCTGAACAATTTGTTCCAGTGCCCACTTCTTCATGCCCGCTATGTCAAAAGATACTAACCCTATCTTCTCAGCAATCTTACCGGCCACTATAGCAGTTACGATAGTGTCTCTATAGAAACGCTCTTTGTTGTCGTCACTAGACTTTGGATTAAATTTACCACGAGCAGCGGTTATTTGCCTACGCACCCAGTCATGGTTCTTAATAACAAACCTAATGAAAGGTCGGCACGCTTCGCCGTAGACGTTGTCCATGTGGTCTTCTACAAACGACTGTGTTATGTCTGGGAATACATCGGCTCTAAAGTTCTCGGGTAGTTGTACCTCGAAGAAGCGCAACTGCGTCGCTTCAACTCTGAAGCCCGCAGGTAGTTTACTAATGTTCTCGTGCAATGAGTCGTTCGACGTAATGAAACTATTCTTAAACCACTGACCACCAACTGTGCTAAATTTACCGTTGGAACCAAGGCGCTCTTTATCACGACCGTTCGCTAAAGCGTAACCCGTTCTAGTTAACTCGTCTGGCGCTCTACCTGAGAACTCATCTAGCAACATAGGTACGGCGCCCATAATAGCGATACGTTTAATCACAGCGTTTAGTGTGGAACCCTGCTCGCCTGTTTGGCGTTCCATGAAGGAAGGGTTTCCATAAAAACCACACGCTATCTTAGCCGCTGTAGATTTACCCGTGCCACCATACCCAGTAAAAGCGAGAGGCAGCCCGTGCCAGTTCGAAGAACCCATGAGTTCAACAAGTACAGAACCCATCGAGTGGCACACCGCGAACTGAAACGGCTCTGCTCCCGGTCTGTTGTACAGCGTGTCTATATTAGCAACCCACTGCTCTAAAGTCCCGGAGGTCCCGAAGTTAACAACTACGTCCGCCGGCATATCCTCGTCGCATAGTACTTCTTCCTCGCCTTCTAGCTTAATCATGTTGGTTCCTATTACGAAACCTTTTCTGTCTTCGGTCCAACCAAACTGCTTGTATGTTTTGGTTTCCATACGCCACGCTTGGAGGGTTTCGATGAGACCTTCTGCAAATTCAGCCATGTCGTTCCTTGATTTATTTGTTCTCATTAAGAAGACTTCGTGCGACGCTAGAGTCTTCGCCATCATATCCGTTGACGCTAACTCTGAGGTGGGCATGAAGAACTCACGCCACCTGCCATTCTTTTCTTTGGCACGCCACTGAATTACCCAAGTGCCCTCGGAGTCTTGTATACGGTTGATAGGGTATATGAACGACCTACAGAACGGTCTCCAGTGTACAACTCCATCGTCGTCCTTGATCGACCTAGACAATGACTTACCGTTCCAACGATAGCCGGTCATCGGCCAATATGGAATTTTCTGCCCTTCTATTATCGGTACTGTCGCAGGCTGTTCGTCGTCCGTTTCCGTTTCGTCCTTAGCGGACTCTGCTTGTTCCTTGTTGCCTAACTGTATTGAGAACTTGCACTTGTCAGCCATGTCACAAGACTTCATACACTCAATGTGTTTATCCATCTCAACACATGAGGTCGGCCCGAACTCCCACTCGTCAATCTTAGCTTGGGTTTCTTCAAACGTATAACCCTTGTACCCTTTACTCCACTCGTGTATTAGTTCCGTACCGTTCTCACAGTGCTTAACCACACCAATGGCTCTGTGCCAATGAGGCTCAGGTATGTCACCTTTCTTATCGCGGAACTCGCGGATAGCCTTACAGTGCTCTGCAATTACATTGGCGTCTGCCGTAGGGTAATCTCCTAGCGCCGCAGCGAACGGGTTAGCCCCTTTACTCTTGTCATAGTTGTTAGTAGGCGCAGGCTGTACGTCGTTGTCCTTGATGTACCCTTGGAGTTTTTCACGTATTGTTTCCGCAGGGTACTGCTTACCTAGCTTGACTAACTTAACCTCAACGGGAGGGTTAGTCTTACGGTTATGAGTACCGACCGGTCGTAGTATCCGAGCGCTATCCATGTCAACAGCCCTGTCAGCCTTTAGCCCCATATGAGTCGTGACGTCCCTCTTGAGAGCAGACAGTTCCTTCCATACATCTGAGGTAACGTCTTCATCTAGCGAGAAGTAACAGTGGTACCCACCGCCCGACGAAGTTATCGTAGGGGTAAGTTGTAACACCTTGGCTAACTGAACGATATCTGCTAGCGCTTCTTCCCTAGTAGCGTACTTTTTCTTACCGTCGCCACCAACGTCGAAGTCGTCGAACAACGAACGGCACGCCACCACGTTTTCTTGGGTTCGTATGCGCTTCTTCTTTTTTCGTTCATCGTCGTACCAATCACCAAAAGAGTTCACTGCGAAGTAAACTGTCTCACCTTGGTCGTCGAAGAACTCAGCTGCTAGCGCCGCGTCCTTAGCGCTATCGTACTTCTTGTACTTAAACCAAACGCCACCTTTGCCTGTTGGTGTAGCTAAGGCTATTATCTTCGCCCCGCTGTCCGGTAGTACTAATTCTAAAAATTGTTGAATCCCCATGTTCCACCTAGTTATTTTAAAAAGTCCACGGTGGACTTTTTATAGAGCATAAAAAACCGGGGCGAACCCCGGCTCCTAAGTTGACGATACTAATCGTCGAAGTCTAAACCGTCTAGTGCGTCGTCAATGTTGTCCGTCTCTACGGGAACCTTAACGTCTTTGAGGTCAACCTTCTTCTGTTTCTTGAAATCAAAAGTTGGTTCGAAGTCGTCGCCGCCTTCACCTTCAACATATTCTACTAGCTCCATAACTTGCACCGCTTGTAGCTCTAACGAAGTGTTAGTCTTACCATCACGGGTCCAAACATGCGCTGAACACTGGATGTTACATACAGAACCGTTACCGATAAGGTCAGTAACCTTATTACCGTACTCGTCCACAACTACTACAGGGCGCTTTGGTTTACCACCCACACCGAACGTCGCTGACTTTTTAAGTTTCACTTGGCGTAAACCATCTTCCAACACTAAGTCGTGTTCTTGGTTGCGCTTGAACTTAGGAAACAAACCCGTCTCCTTATACTTTTCCGCTTGTGCGTCGTCTAGTACTGCTTGGACAGTCCAGTTACTAACACCTTCCCCTTGGTATGGTGCTTCAGGTTTGTCTGCTTGCAGTTTAGTCCACATTACTTTTACGTTGTTAAACGAATAATTAGCTATTTCAGCCATGGTGTTTCTCCTTTTTTACTTGAATGTTAATCGTCAAAATCTAAGTTATCTAGTGCTTCTTCTATGTCGTCGAAGTCTTCTACACTAGCAACCTTAGGTTCCGGCGCTTTCTTTTTTACTTCCGGCTTAGGCTCAACCTTCACCGGCGCTTCTTCAGCCTTTTCTTCTTTCTTAGGGGTTATCGCAAAACCCCCTACATTGTCAATAGGAGCGTCAACCACACCGGTAATCCGGTTGATGGCATCTTTCTCGGTCTTGACTAATCCGTCTATAAGTTTCAACTCGTCTTCTTCTACGAACCTAGTAGCCTTGAACGTTAGCGATGGGTAGTCACCTTGGGAATTAAATCCTAGCTGAGTTACTACGTACTTAGGGTCAACACCACGCTTGGATAACTGCGCACCGTATTGCCCTAGGGTCTTCAGTGCGTACGACGTTACCTTAAGTAGCATCGGCTCACCTACGTTATCGAAAGGGGTAACGCACAGTCGCATAGAGTCTGAGCATAGTTTACCTCTACCACCCTTGTCGGTTATGCGTGAGCCCCACTGGTTGTGAGGACAGATGGCACACTTCTTAGATTGAGGTGCATCCGCATTTTCCGAAGGTGTAGCCCCGTTGTTAGAGTAACAAGTCGGCTTAACGAACCCGCTGTCTTCAAAGCCGTCAGCGTAGTACACCTTGGATTTGTTAGGGTTCGACGCTAGTATCACTATGTCTAACGTGTCCACTCCTATTTCTTCTCTCATTCCGTTACTACTCACGTAGAACGATGGTGATTTAATTGTAAGTTGTTTGAACCCTTCCGTGCTACCTGCCGCTGCGAACGGGTTAGTACCACTGAAAGTGTCTTTTAGGTGTGCAGGTAAGCCTGCGTCTAATTCAATCATGTCGCTCATATTACTTACGCCTAAAGTTAACCACTTGGGTTTCGTTCCAGTTCACACCGGGTGGTAAGTCTTCGTTTTCTTCTTTGTATTGAAGTACAGCCGTCTTGTTAACCCTACGTTCCAACATCTCCCATGCGTTATCCGCTTTGATGTGTTCAAGCAAAGCGTCCCAGTCAGCAACTGATGCCGATACTCTTGTGGAGCGATACGCCGTACCTGAGTCCTTGGAGGACACGTTGTCTATACCCCGTTCGTTAAAACGTTTTAGGAACTCTACTTCAATGTTGTTCTGTTTATCTTTGTCTCCTGCATCGTCCGCATTGTAGTCCGCTTTTCTTCGGGCTCTACGGTCGCGCAGTGCGATGAATAGTTTCAATAAAGAACCATCATCCATTTCACTCGCTTTTGCCATTACTACTCTCCTTTTTATCTGCTAACCAATTGTTAATGTCAGCCTCGTCCCAACGAAGAACCTTTTGCGAGACTCTTATAGGTTGTGGGAAACTAACTTCACGCCTACGTAGAGCCGGTAAAGCGCCCTTCGTAATTCCTAATTTTTCCGAAACTTCTTCCGGTCTAAGTAAGTTCATGTGTATTCAAGTCCTTCCGTATGTGTTCAAGAGAGTACAAGAATACACTAAACCTTTTAGCGTGTCAAGCAATATGTTTACCTCTATGCGCTTTTATTTCTTCCAGTAGAGCACCTTGCATTTTCTGCTTGTTCTTAAGCCTTTTGTACATACGTTGTTCTACTTTTGTGCCTTCCAACATGATAATAAAGTTGTTCATTTTCTGCCCCGGTCTGTTGATACGACCATTAGCTTGCTCGAAGGTTTCGTTCGATGTTACGCATGAGTACCAAACGATAGTACTAGCCGCTGTTAGGGTAAGTCCGTGAGACATCGCTGCAGGTTGTGCCACAATAACTTTTAAGTCTTTACCCTTTTGGAACTCCCCAAATATACGGTCGCGCTCATTCTTACTAACTCCGCCGTAAATAGTTTCTACTGTGAAGTGCTTAGCTAGTTCCCTAGACACCATCTTGACTGACGATACATAAGGTACGAACACAATTACTTTACCTTCAGCAGCGCTGATAATATCTTTTGTTTCTTGTATCCTTGGGTTCGATGGTATAGTTACTTCACTACCGTCGTCGGCATACACAACACCACATGCTATTTGAATTAACTTAGCCATCTTAACCGCTTCGTTAACCGCAGTAATAGCCCCCGTGTCTGCTTGGGTCTGTAACCTATTAAGCATCTCATTGTAGGCCTTATTCTGTTCCTTGGTTAACGCCACTTGTCGGGTCTCGTACATTAGAGGGGGTAGGTCTACACACTCGTCCCTAGTGAATCTAACTGACGGTTGCATAACCTCTTTAACCGTATCTAGCGCGTCGGGTTTAGGTTGCCATATAAACTGAGTTATCTGACGCATGACTTGCATCTTAAATCTGTTGAAATACAGCGGAACCTTATCGGGAACCAAAAGCTTGCACTGCGCCCATGCGTCAGTTGGGGCGTTAGGAGTCGGCGTTCCAGTCATACCCCAACACCACCTTTTGTCCTTGTGCTTGTTCACTACTGCGTTTATTGTCTTCCACTTATCGGTCGCCGCATTTCTAGCACACTGAGCAATCTCGTCGACGATGACCAGATTTATGTCTTGTCTGGCGCGTAGACTTTCTTCTACGATAGCAACACCATCATGGTTAATAATATATACATCTACGTCTTGCGCTAACAGTTTCAATCTCTTAGCTCTAGTGCCGTGAACCACCACACACGTTAAGTGCGTGAAGTGGTTGAATATCTCGTCGGCCCATGTCCTTTCCAACGTGGAAAGCGGGGCTACTATTAGTACCTTGTTTAGTACACCTACACTTCTAAGATAGTCGTACGCCCATAGCGACGCTAGTGACTTACCCGTACCTAACTCACTTAAGTTGAACGCTCGCTTATACATAGATAAGAAAGCAGCCGCTTCCCGTTGAGCCATAAACGGCTTGAACCTACCCGGCCAATCATAGTGGTGTCTTATCGGTGCAGGCGCATCGAAACCTAAGTTTCGTAGCACTTTAGTTTCTTCTATATTATGGGGCACTGCTACTAGTGTTTCCCCTTTTACAGTTATCGTCTTAGCTGACGATATGACGCTTAATATCTTAGAGGTATCTTTAACCTTAAGTACTAGCGCCCTCTTTTTCTTCAATACTAACATTTTCCAACCCCTCGATTAACTTATACAAATAGTGCTGTGCCTTATGTAGGTCTACAATACCGTTCTTTTCTTTGTAGCGACACACATACTTAATGATGTTGCCCTCCAAGTAACCGAGTTTGTTTGCGACTATAAAGTCCCAAGGCTGGATATCAGTCTGGTAGTGAGTACCGCTGACTTGCCTATCATTTGCTTGCATTTACTTACTCCTTTTTTTATACATTTCAGGTTTGTCTTTTCTCCAACCTCTGTTTTTCTTCTGACTAACCACCCGTGTGTTTGAGTCGTTACCACTACCGCCCTTAGCTAAAGGTTTCTTATGGTCAACGTCTTTACCGTCTCCCTTTTTAACTGTACCTTTAGCTAGTGCGTGTCGTCGTGCTTTGTTCTGCAACACTCGTTTTGCTTGTACACTTGGTTTCTTGTTGTATGCCGCCTTGGTTTTAAGCGACTTAGCTGATGTTTTTGGCATCTATTACCTCCTTAACTTGTTCAACGTCGTCAACTACGATAGCAAGACCTTCGGCTGCATTGATACCTGCAATCTCTCTGTCTTGGTTCGGAGTCGTGTTCTTTAACTTCCCCGGTGCCTTAGTTTCAAAAGCCATGAATCGACCTTTGTAACATACTAAGATGTCGGGACATCCCGAACGTCCCATGCCGTTTGAAACCGGCATGTAGTACCACGCACCTATTGATACTAAATACTCTTTGACTTTCTTTTTAACTTTACCTTCAGGTGTCATACCCATAATCTATACTCCACAAAATTCACATAGCTTACTACCGACCGGGCACCAATTGCGACACAGTCCTGACGGTTTGGCTTGCCACTTATCGGTGTCAAATGCAATACCTAAGCGCTCAGTTCTAGGCAAGAACTCTGCCCATATCTCTGTGATGTCCTCACGCGTGTAGGTCTCCTTATCGAACTTACCTACCTTAAGCCAAATGAAGCCGCACACTATCTTCTCCACCCAAGGGTAATATATGAACGCTAGTGCGGCGAACAGCTTCAGTTGGTCGGAGTCGGGTTTATGTTTGCCCGTTTTCCAATCTAATAAGTATGCTGTCTTGGAACCAACGACACCGATGTCAACGATACCTCTACACCATACGTCCTTCGCCATCCACTTGGTAGGCTTGAAGTTGTTGTTGATAGCCATACGTTGCTCAACGATACGCTTGCCTTCGTACGTGAATATCTTGTCCACGTATTTAGCGTACTTTTGTAAGTCCGCCGGTAGTCTTGCTTTCTTGTTGGCGTAGTCCTCGAGGTGCTTGTGTACTTTGTTACCCCAAAGCGATGCTTCGTGTTGTTTCTCGTGAGCCTCTTTAGTTACTCGTGTCAGTTGGTATCTACGTGGGCACGTCTCGAACGCTGTTAGCGCTGAGTAACTCCACGGTTTAGTTAAAGTCGATTTCATCCGGTTCCTCATCCTTATGTTCTTTTATGCACTTGTTAAGGTAGTAGTCAAACGCGTCATCATAGTCAACGCCTTGTACTGCTACGCGGTCTGCATAATCTTCCGCCATTTCTTCACATTTTTCTAAATAATCCATTTCTTTCCTCAATGTTCTAATTGGTTACTCCCCCGAGCCTCTAAAAGAGTGTACCCTACACTACAGGTACTGTGGAACAAATAGTGTTTATTTTGCAGCGCCGTACGTGTCAGCTATGTCTCCTTCGCTCCACGTAAGTAGTTCCGGCCACCATGTTGGAGGCGTTCTCATTATGCGTTGTACTGAATCGAGTGTATCTTGTGCTTCATCTTCGGGTACAACGTAAACTAGTTCGTCGTGCACCATCAAGGCGGGTATGAGTCCTAACTCGGACTGCACATCCAAGGCGTTATCAGCGATTACATTCCTAGCGAGGTGTTGAACAATGTTCTCAACAATCTTACCGGCATAAATCCTAGCCTTGTTACGTCCCTCTCCGTAGATAAACTCACTTCGTCCCGTTTCCTCGTTGACTTCGGTGCGCAGATTAGGGTAACGAATTACACCTTTCGGAGTTTGAAGTCCTTCCGGCGTTGGATACACCATACCCCAAGGGTCTACTGCACCCCCTTGCGCCCCTCTCATAATAGTAGGTAGCACGTTGTGACATCTTCGCCACGCTTGGGTTATATCTGGGTAAGCCCTTCGCCACGTATCTACAATGTCTTTAGACTCTAGTAGGTCGATGTTTACTCCACCCATAAGCTTCGCTACCTTTTGGAACGTAATGTGTCCGGCTCCAAAACCTAGCCCGAGGTGGGCGACTTTACCTACTTGTCTCTGTTGTTTCGTCACAGCGCCCTCGTCTACACTATATAAGGTAGCGGCGAACTCTTTGTAGAGGTCAGCGTTCTCAGGGTCAGCTTGGAACAACTCCATGCTTGAAGGTACCTTCCACAAGAAGTGGTTAACCCTCAACTCAATACCCGATAGGTCAGCAACAACTACCTTGTACCCTGGCGGTGCTATAAGAGAGTTTCGTAAAGCATCGGATAACTTAGGGTCATAGGGGTTAATACGTGGGAGGTTTTGTGGATTGTATCCCCACCCCGACCATCTACCCGTTGTATCTGCCCCATAGTATTTCAAAGGGATAGGTACTTTGTTCTGTGGGTGTGCCCCGGCGGCGACTAGGAACGCTTGAACTCGTGTACGTAGTATTGTACTCTTGGCGTCTAGTCTTGCGTTAGCGGCCACAGCTACCAAAGGGTTAGGGTGTTCTTGTAAAGCTATGAAGTCTTCGTCGGTCTTAGCTAGTGCCGGTATCTCTTTACCCGTTCGCTCCGATGTTTTCATAGGGACTTCTATTCCTAATGTCTCTAGGAACTTACCGAACTTCGGTGCCGATGAAAGTAGTTTTAGTACCGCTTCGACCGCTTCGTCGTCGTCCATGCCTAATTCAAACACGTCCATCTGTTTGGCGGCTTCTAGGAGTGCCATACGCTTTCTCTCAACTTCTTCCACTAACGTGTTGTTCAGTAGGTCCACATCACAGTCGAACGTTGGCTCAACGAGTGCTCTAATTGTCATGTCTATAAGCTTCACCTCGTCGCGCTTGGTCTGGGGTATGAGTCGTAACAGCAGTCCGTAGCACTGGTCCACGTCTTCCTTGTTGTATCTACGCATACCTACAATCTCTTGCTCAGTAAAGTCACATAAGTGTCTGCCTTTCGTTTGTAGCAGGGCGGAGTTGTCTTTGTACCCAAGCCTATAATGAGTTACTAGTTTAGCTAACGATAGTCCTACGTCTTTCGCATGGATAGGTCGTGCCATTGCTAGCGTACAACCCCATAGTTTTGGTTTGATGTTCAGCCTCCACGCTAAAATCATAGAGTCGAACCCGGATAGGTTATGCCCTACTACCCAACAGTCAGACCAATCTACTTTATTGCAGTAGTCCTTAACATTCTGTTCACCGAATACAACTTCAGTATCCCCGTCGTCGAACTTAAACGCACAACTGATTATCTCTGTGTCGGGGTGCATACAATACGCAATAGGTGACATCTTGGTTAGGGAATGACCTACGTCCCAAAACGTCTCTAGGTCTAATGTACATATTCTCATTTAGTCTCCTAATATTCTTTTAGGCCGTAGTGTGCTCGGTCATGTTCATTCTGTCTTCGTTTAGGTTACCCATTGCTAGGTTTCTCTGGTTTAACACGGTACTCTTGGTCTTCAAACCAACCGGGTGCTGTAGGGGGTACTATATCTTCCCAATGTCTAACACTTGTGTCGCAACATAGGACTACTAGTTTCTGTATTGGATAACCCTCTGCCCATTTGTGTATTAGTTCTGCATGTTTATGTTGTCTCATCTTATTTCTCCTTATTAATCTGGTTAAAACTTGAACACACCTTGTCGTGCAGTCGCATCTTTTCCAATAGTGCTTCAATCCTGCCTTTCTTCTGCCAGAAATTTAGAGGAGGTTCTTCTTTTAACTTAGCTACCTCTAATGTCAACCTAGTAACTGTGTCATCTAAGCGTTCTACGTGTTTTATTAATTGCTTCCAAGGTTGTTCATCAATAGCTCGTTGCCATTTGTCTTCTGCTTTAGGTTTGATACGGTAATCAGCATTAGTATCATCAAAGTCTGAAAAAGACTCAACGCTATACCAATGCGTATTAAAACGATACTCAACCTCTAGTCCATCCATATAAGCATTTACATATGCCTTTAGTTCATCATTCATCTTCATTCTCTTGTTTTATTTGGTGAGAGTTGGGTAGTTATCTTTTACAAACACCAGCAGTGCTGATAATTAGTTAAAGCCCTTAGTAGGCACTCTCAAGTCCTATTTAAATCACCTTCAGTAACAGCCTAGACATCGGGCAGTTGAAGTTCCTCTTGGAGACTCGTTCCTTAACCGATGCTTCTCTACCGGGGGGTGCCACCCCCAACCTCGTTCGCTTGTGGTGCAGTGGCGGCTTACTAAGGACTTCAGTGTCCCTCACACCATTTGACAGTCTTGTCCTTGTGGTACTTAACGGTACGTCGTACTTATCGGCAACCTCTCTAGCCGTTAGCGTGATACCGTCGGACAACACAAACTCTTTAACCTTGTACAATCGAGACTTTCTAGGTTTTGTCATTGTCGGCTTCCTTCATGTCGTTGGATAAGTACCTTATGTCCTGAAGTGCTATGTCTACAGCACACTTAATGTGCTGTTCTCTGTCGGACCGAGGGTACTCTAGCAGTTCTTGTATTTCTACGAGCGTTGTTACAATACCCTCACACTTAACCTTACATGCTTCGTTGTTGTGTAGTTCCATATGTTTATCGCATCACGATTATCGTTATTAAAAATACAATTATAGTACTTAAAATCCAGCCAACTGCAACATTAGTTCTGTCGGCCACAAAATGTTCAACCGGTATCATTCTGTTTGCCTTAGGGGCTACTCGTTTGTGAGTCACCTTTTTAATAGCCGTCTTACGCTTTGGTTTCTTGACTACTCTAACCGGGGTTTCTAATGCTCGTTTCTTAGTCCAACCTTTATTCATTCTTACGTATACTACTCTTGGGTCTAACCCTGCTTTGCGTGCTTCCGCCGCTATGTTTACTTTACGTTTCATTACTACTCTCCTAGAGTTATGCAGTATTAATTAAGTTAGTGCGCTCCTGCCAAAAGTCCACAGTGGACTCTTACACACTAACGGTTTTACTTCTTTTCCGGTACTGACATCCACACTAACAACCCTATGTACAACATAGAGGCCATCCACAGTACGTTTATCATTAACGCCTTATCCAAGGTCAGACTCTTTGACAGCTAACATACGCTCTCGCTTGTCGTGCGACGTGTTTACTACATATATTAAGTTTTCGCCGATGAGTCGTGCAACTGCTCGCTTCACAGTAGATAGCGACGCCACCGAAAAGTACGGGTGGTTCACTATGCTAGTGATGTTAACTTTACCGCTTTGATGTGTCACATGACACAGCATCGCAAACTCTAGGTCGGTTAACAACTTACCGTCGCTAAGGTGTAACTCATCGTTCATTGTTCTAAGTATTAGTACTTCGTTCCACGCTTTCTTTAATGCTGTTGTGTCTAACATATTGCTCCTTTTTGGTTTATTAATTACATTGTTGTTGAAATCGGCGGCTCGTACTAGCCCATACGCACTGGCTAGAAGGACACCCCCGACTACTATTTCTCCTACGTCGTACACTAGCTGTCCCCCATGGTAAGTCTGTGGGCGACCGCCGCTCTAGTTAGGGCATCAACGTCGATACCTAACTTGTCTACTACGTCTTCCTTTTCCTTTTTAGCCCTAACGACTTTCGCACTTACCTTATCCAAGATGTCTTGGGGTATATACATCTCTAACTCGGGCATTTCTTTTAGGGCTGTGTTAAGTGACGCATGGGATAGCAAGTAATCACGCAACTGAGTGCCTATGCTCCCAAACAAGTCAACAGTTTCGTCGCGTTTTACCTCAGTAGCGAGCCTACGAGTAACCCACTCTTTAATAAGAGGTGTCATGTCTGACTCTTCAACGTCTATCGTATCCCACCTACTAGCATTTGGAGGAAGTTTAAGGGGGTCATCGGTAGGCGAGTCTAGCGTGTATCTAACTGACTTGAAACCCTCGCCTATCTTAAATGATGTCGACATGGAGTCCTCGTGCCTACACCACTCTTTAGGCATTTTGTCCATGAGTTCGGGTGCTGGTTTCCACAACACGCCCTCTACTGCTACACGTACGTCGTCATACAACGGCGTGCCTATATCAATATCTTCTCGTCTGTGCACCCTAGCTAACTCTTCGTCCATCATATTAAGGACTTTACGCTCCACGAGTGCAACTAGTGCATCTGTTCTTCTTACATAAGCCATTTTGCTCTCCTTTCTATATTGTAAACGAAATAGTTAACTTGTGACCACTTCTTATTTTATTTATTAAGTTATCGCGCCTAATTCTGTCGGCTTCGTCTTGGGGCTTAAGGTAATCCGCAACAAATTTCTGTCGGTCTCCTTTACCAAAGTTAACTGGGATAGGCACTCGGCTCACTACACGCCCATTTTCTAAATCGTTCATGAAACTGTTCTCCGACCAAGAAGTGCCACCTACTCGCGTTCTTATCAACGCAGCAACGTAGGCCTTAACCTCCTCAACTTTACTAGGCTCTACTAAGTCTAAGTCTAGGTCCCGGTTCCATTGAGTCACTTTCTGAACCCCGATGTCATACGTTTTTGTTAGAGCCGCTACGAAGTTAGCAGTTTCCCACCCGCAGTCAGCAACGCCGAGGTCAATTGCTTTCACGATGATGTTCTGCTTACGTTTCGACCACATACTTGTGTCTAGTGTTACATCGATGTTACTTATAGACGCGTCCTTTGCTATCGCATACGCATCGTGTACTATTTGTTTGATTGCCATATTATTTCTCCTTTATTTTAATTGCGTTCTTTGACATATAAGAACTCCACTTCATTTAGTTTCCTTGGGTACTCAAACCCTTTAGTCGCTACGTTGTACATAACTTTATCGTCTTGACTTAACTCAGCGATGATGTCACTCGCCGATGAGTCGTACCATGAAGTACCTGCGGTATGTGCCTCTGCCCCCCACCAACTTTTACCCTCGTCGCCTTTCATACGGTGTACAGCAGTAACGGCGGCTCTAACCTCTGTTAGTACCTTACTCATTTGCTTCTTGTACTCCGGGTCGGGTGTCTGTACCTTGATTTTAACTAGGGGTACGGGTAGTCGTTTCTGCCCCGCCCAATACGCACTCGCTCTCATAACGTGGTTGCCTAGCATAGTGTTATCCGTGTGCCTATACCCCTCAAAGACCGCAACAGCGACTTTTCTCTCGTAGTCAATCGCTAAGTGTTGCTGTCCATGTTGAGTTACCCACGCTTTCTTAACGGGTTGCGTACACTCCTTATCCAAGTATAGCGTTGGACAATCTGAGTCGGTCGTCGTAACTAACTGAATGTCGTATTCGGGGTAGTATTTACGATAGTCGGGGTCTGATGTCCCTCTTACCATTAACTCCCCCGACTCGAACTCTACGAACATACCGTTGTTCATGTGGAACGCTTTATACTCGTCCCAACGCCTAACCTTTTCGGGGTAATTACCCGTGTCTTCTTTGAAAAAGTCTTTACTAATCATGGTCTATCTCCTTTGTTATTACTTTCTTCACCGCAAACCTATACTCGGGCATACCGTCAAAGCTACTGTTGTTGCTTTGGTACAGTTCATCTCCCGCTTTGTTCATGGCGTCCTGTTCGCTATCAGCTTCAATTGTTACCACTTCTGATATCACTTGGTCTATCGTCACCTCGTACTTCATGTTTCCTCCTTTGCTTCTTCTATCGCTTTATCTAACGTTTCGTTGACTTGTGCCAACAGTTGAACTTCTGCCTTCATGACTTCTATCGCCACGTCCATACGTCCTGCTGACCTGCCTAAGTAGTACGCACCTATCAGTAACGCCGACCCTATGAGTCCTGCTATCTCTAGTTCCACACTACACCTCCATATCAAATTTAATTACATCACCGAACTTAAAGTCCTCTCGTCCGGTCGTTAGCCAAATAGTATCTACGGCTGGGGCTTCTATGTAGTCTTGGTCACCGTATCCATCTGTGAAATACACTAGGCACTCAACGTCACCGGCGTAGTCTTCTATCCACTTGAACACCGGCTTGAACGATGTACCACCGCCACCTACGGGCTGTAACTTTATCGGTAGGTCGTCCGGTGTGTACTCTGCTGTCCCACCGATACTAGTATCGCAGTACAATACTGTTATCTTCTCAGGTAAGCACGTGTCCACAATCCTATTGATGTGTTCGTTGAAGTACCCTAACTCTTTTGAGTCTAAACTTCCTGACGTATCTACGGCTACAACTAACTCACCCATACGAGCAACGTAGTCAGTTCCGGGCAAGTAGACACCTTGACCAATAAACCTCCGATTCGGTCTATTCCATGAGTAACCGTCTTTAACTTTGGAACTCATGTACCTCTCTAGCTTCTCGTGCCAAGGGGTTTCTACGTTAACCATGTCATCAACCATACGCTCAATAGATGATGGCAGTTTCCCTGATGACTTCGCGGCCTTAGCTGACTGAATTGTATCAATCTTAGATTGGGCTTCTAGTTGGTGCATCTGCGACTCGTCCAAAGGATTACCGTTGTCGTCGACGGGGTCACCGATGTCGTTGCCGATGCCACCGCTACCCATGTCGTCGTCGTTTTCATCGTATAATTCTTCTGACGCGTAGTTCCTAGCGTCATGTAGTGTGACGCCCCCATCAATAAAGTCTCCAACGTTTGCTTCTATGAGTGTGTCGTTAATGACTTTGTCACACGCTACGTTCCACGCTTGGTGGTCGCGGTGCTTACGTCTTAGTGCGTGTGCCAACATGTAGTGCATGGCTTCGTGTGCCATCAAGAACATTAAGTTCTTGACTGTTAGGTTCTCGGCGAACGCGGGGTTGATTATCATCTGTCCCGTTGCTGACATACCGGCAGTTGGTACTGCATCTGAATACTGTATCGGTCGCTTAGACACAGCGGTGCCGAAGAACGGGTGGTCTAAAATAAGTAGTGCCTTGGCTTTGCCAACCTTACGCTCTACTTCTGCTTGGTTTATAGTTTCCTCAACTGTTACTGCATTACTCATGGTATCTCCTTTATGGTAAGTCTTTCGTTATCTCTCTACTAATGTTTAGGCGGTACTCGCAGTCAGTACCCATGTAATCGGTTCGGTTGTCATCTATTGACTCGCCTACTAGTGTCAACTCCATGCTCAACGACGTAGTGCCGAAAGAGTCCTCGAACAACCCTAGTAGGTTCTCCCAATAGGCAACCTCGGGGTAGCTGTCGTACCACTTCACGTCCCACCAATTGAACTCCATCATCGTGAACTCGTCCTTCGCACCATAAGTGTACGTGTTACGCTCATGGGACTCGTTCGTCGGCTCACTGAGCGGGTGGAACTCGCTCTCCTTTGGCTTTCCTTGTAGTTTCTCACCGGCAACGAACGCTACTACGTCCTTGGTGTCACCGTATATAAGTATCGATACATCACTTCGGTATCCCATCTTCATTCTCCTTTTTGATTGCGAACTTCGCCATGTCTTTAAGTTCTAGCGGTAACCATTCACCGGTTATCTCATTGTCACAAGCACTACACCACGTATAGTCTGACATATCGGTGACCTCCCACTTTTGTGTGTCGGTATCCCATCTAGCATACCCATCGCGAGATGTGTTGGAACTCCCGCACAGTTCACACACTAACTTCTCTGGGATACTCATACTAGGTTAGCCATCTGTCTTACTAGGCTGTCTATCTGACTAACTGCTTTCTCACGCACAGTCTGACTATCTCTAAGCATGTCTTTGTTATTGGCGTACGTTCCAACTAGGCTACGTAGGTCATCAATCTTTGCTTGGATTGCTGGGTCATCTGATATGTTCACCTTATTCATACGCTCGGCTACATCTACCATGTTGTCGATTAGGGTATCGCGGAACACACTACCGTCGTTTCCTATCGGTACTGCTAACTTCTCGACTGCCCTACGCATTGGCGTTATCATTGACTCAAGTACATGCTTGGTTGCGTTACTACCCGCATCATCTAACTGCTGTTGTAGTGACTCTTTGTCCTCGTCGCTGATGCCTACTCTAAAGTCACCAGTAGTTGGAACTGGCATGTATCTTACGTCGATGCTGAACTTGGTTCTCATCTCGTCCGCTGATGGATAGTCGCTAGGGTTCGCTAAGTTCGGCTTACCTTTCGCTATTGCAATTTGTGCTAGTCTGTCTAGGTCTGCGGTAACTTCGTCGTCCCACTTGCTATACAACTCCCATACTGCTTGGTTCGCTTGGTCAACTAACTGTCTAAGTCCTTGAGTAAATTCCATGTAGTGGTCTATGTTCAACATATCTACACCTGTACTCCAAGGTACTGTGTTCTCTTTCACGTACACATATACCTCTGAGAATTTGCTGATGGTTTCCTTGACTTTGTTGTTACGCCCCTCAAATAGGTGCTTATTCACATTACCCGCACCGTACTTCTTACTTTCCTCTTGGTCTAGTTTGTACGGTGAGTACATGCGACGTTTCACGCTGATTAGGACTGCTTTCTCATCTAAGCCTTTAACGCTTACTGATGGTCGCGTTGGCGGTACTTGTATCTGGGGTTCATCAACGACGGTTTTCGGGGGTAGTGAGTCGTGAGTCCCCTTAAGTCCACTGTGGACTTCTTCTTCATGCTCGACGGCATTGTTTATGGCATTAGCCAATATGTCATTCATATTCATTTGTATATCTCCTTTTTCGGTACTTCCTTAACAACCACAGCGTTGTACACTTCGGCACGTTCCTTGGCTTCTTTAAGGTCTATTGCCTCGACAATGAACTGCTCATCATCTTCTTGGCATAAAAAATATCTCATGTGCATAGCACCCTCCTATGCGTATAAAGAAATTACGGTTAATACGTACAAAGCCATAAATCCCATGGCTACTCCAATTGCTATGTTTACGATTGAGTTGAGGCTCATTACTCACCTCCCATGAATATATCTTTGTTAGCTACAGCCCAAGTAATAAAGTCTTTCGTCTGCTGTAACTCGGGGTGTAGTCGTAGGGCATCGGTTACGTACACCATCTGAAACTCCTTAGGCATACGAGCGATGTACACCATATCTCTACCGAACGACACGGGTTCAGCGGTCATGCTGAGTGCTGTCGCTACGGCGTACTTAACTGCGGGTTCATCGGGTACTTCTGTTTTGTCGGGTGTGAGTCGTATCGCATCAACCGATGGCATTTTGCTCATTAGCGACCTCGCCGCTACCCACTCCGCCGCCGCACCTTCTCCAACCTTACCCTCACAAGCATACATATATAAGTCTGTTGGTAACTCTCTAGGTACTTCGGTGAATAGTTGAGTCCACGCTCTTTGTGTTGGATTGACCGAACGCATAGGGTCAAAGTCGTTCAACAGTTGCGGTCTTAGCCTCATGAACGCGATACCTAGGGGGTCAACGTTATGCTCCATCGCCCAACCACACCAATCGTCTAACGATGTTTCCATCTCGAACTCATACATACGGTTCGATAGGTGGGTTAGCATCTGTTTCGCTCCCGCTTTGTCCTCTACTCTGTTACCCGTTACGATGAACCGCACGTCTTTGTCTAATTTGAACGTGGGTGTCTTTCGTTCTAGAATAAACCCCGCAGCCCACGTTTGGTGGTGCGTACTTGATTGTGGTAGTTCTTCCAAGACAATCAGTCCCGCTCCCGTTCCCTCTCTGAAGTTGTAGAACATCTCGGTCGGGTTGAATATCGTTACACCATCATCAGTTACTGATGGCACACCTGTGAAGTCCACTACGTCGTGGTTGTTAACGTGTACCACTAGGATACGGTCGTCGCTGATGTCTAAGTTGTGTCCCACTTGCAGACAAGCGTCAGACTTACCCATTCCCGGTTTCCCTTTAAAGAAAGGTACAGCTGATGGTGATTTACGTAGGATTGATGTCGCTACGTCTACTACTTGGTTAATTGATGGCATATTAGCCCTCCATGTGTTTAACGGTTTCCCGTTGGTAGCAATAATGGGTGCTACCGTCCCCGTTTGTTAATCTATTACAAAAGTCCACTAGTGGACTATTAATGTCTATTTGCGAAATACATAGTCCCACACCGTTCAGCACAGTAGTCGCGATATCCTCCAAGGTCAATGAGTGCTAATAAGTCTGATGTAGGTAGCATAGTCATGTCGTCAACATCGGGGCGTGCTAGTGCTTGGTGTTTGCTAGTAGTCGTTGAATATCTACTCTCATTACCGAACCACATTTCCACCTCGTCGTCGTATATGTACATCGGGAAGTGTTCCCCGTATGAGTACACCACATACAACTCGTCTAGTGAACGTCTGTTGGTTTTGTATTCAGAGTACACCGTTTCGTTGTTGGTTATGAACGCCCGTTTATGAGTCGTGAAATCTTTCATTTGATTGTTGCTAATCTTATTCATTGATAATCTCCCCGCCTTGGTAAGTTACCCAAGGCATTGCTACACATTCCCCTGCGATTGGTTGGCCTTTTGAGTTGTAGTAGTTATCTCCACAACCTGTTATGAAGTTAATCATTACCCAAAAGAAAATGACTGACATTACTAGAGACATCAGTACTGATGCCATGATTGTTTTTAGTTTCCCCATGATAGTTTCTCCAACATGAATAGGTGAGATTGGTTTCCACAACAGTTATCACTTTTGAGTGGTTGGTCAAAGTAGTGTTGTATTTCGTAGATGTCGTCTTGCTCGGTCGTTGGCGAGTCTAAACTATCTGTATCGGTATAAGCCGTTGTGTGGTTATTGTTTTTCATTTGATTGTTATGTTTCATTTTGTTATTCCAAGTTAGCAAGTCCACTGTGGACTTTTTGTCATTAATTTGCTGTTTGGGGTTGACAACGCCCAAAACAGAGGTTAACATGACAGTACCTGTCATGTTAATGTGCATGTAACGCCTAAAAGGGTAATAAGCCAAAGATTGTAATAAGACATTGTATTAAGACAATAAGACACGCGTAAGTCATTGATATTCCTCGAATAAGACAATAAGACAAAGTTTCTGAGAGAGATTGAGGGAGCATCTTTGGAGTAGAATGTTTGTCTCTTTTTTAGACTTTTTAATCTCACTACTTTTTAAACTTTTATCTCTCTATTATATTATGTCTTATTGTCTTATTGTCTTAATAGGCTTATTTTTCCGCACCACTACAACGTTTTGTAATAAGACAACTAATAAGACGTAGATTATCGTGTCTTATTGGGTCACCTTTTATTAGCCTATGATTCGTGCAACCTTTTTCGTCTGTATAAGCACTTAGTTGGTTATATTCTGGGTCGCCTTTTATTAGCCTATGAGTCGTGGACTTCTTGAAAGTCCACAGTGGACTTCTTGAAAGTCGACCACGTAAAAAACCCCTTTCGGGGCTTTTTACTTTTGGTTTTCTGATTATTTAAAATCAACCTCTTTCGCGATTTCTAAAAGTTTGTCTAGGCTTTCGATATTGAAATCGTTGATTATGGCTTGAAGTTTGTCCTTAGCCGTTTTTTCCGTCGCTGGCTTAATTGCATCAACTATCCAAAGGTATGCCTTGCTATCTAGTTGCCTTTGAGTACATAAGCCTTCAGCAAAAAGTGTTTTATTGCCTTTCATAAGCCTTGCACGTTGAGTTGGTTTTGCCTTGTCATCAAGTGAAAACATTTTACGTTGAGTGGCTTTTTTACCGATATTATTTTGCATAAGTTTAACCTCTTTTGGCTTTATTGAACCGTTGCCTACTTGCTGGGTGAACCATTCAAGCCATGCGACGCTATCAGTACCAGAGCGATATACTTTTGCAATGCTATCCGCCACACCGTCAATTTGGTTAATACTCTCTTTGTTAGTAATATCGGCGTTTCTTAGAGAAGTGATGATTTTTGCAAATTTTGTTGTTTGTGTTTTATTCATGATTTTTTATCCTTTAGTTAAAAAGTCCACGGTGGACTTTTTTGGTGATGGTTATCGTAATTGATACCCTTGTCATATAGGGTTGGACGTTTGAAGTGGGGGGTAGGGAACGCAAGAGGGGCGGGTGACCACCCATGCTTAGGTGTTCCATATAGCAACCCCCTAATTTTTAGACCTCGCTCAAAAAGAGCCACTTCATAGAAACACCCCGCCCCATAAATAGCCCCCCAAAAAAATTCCAGCCTGCTAAAATAACGATATTATTGACAAACACCTGTCTATACAGGTACACTTGGATATTATGAGCAATCAAGTAGATAAACTTACAGACCCGGCGTTCGAACACACCTCCATCTTATCCCGCGGGCAACTGCAGATGATTGAGGACGACCCTACCAAGATGGAAACATTAGCCCGTCTTATGGGCGCAGTTAACTTGGATAACCTCTTCCGCCACATGCAGAACCCTACAATCAACCCTGCTACTCGTTTGGAGTTTCAGAAGATGTTGAACAAGATGGGTAAGTTGGAACCTGACGGCAAAGACGCAGTTGGAGCCAACGGACCACAAGTCGTAATCAACATCACACGCGCCAAGGACAAAGAGGAAGCGATAACCATAGAAGGCAGTACAGTCTAGTGGCTACCGTTCCCCAGACCCCCGCGCACGAGATAAACTTCGAAGTTATCAAGTCGCTTGACGACTTCTTCTACTCAACCAAGTTTATATCACTAGCTGTTGGCCCCGTTGGTTCGACTAAAACGACAGCCGGTGTGATGAAAATATTGCACCACGCCGCTCTGATGGCTCCATGTAATGACGGGGTCAGACGGTCTCGAGCCATCTGGGTACGTAACACCCGAGAGCAGTTGAGGGACACGTCCATACCAGACTTTATGAAGTGGATACCTGATGGCGTGATGGGTATCTTTCTTAAGACGGAATACAAATTCGTCATAAAGGTTGGTGACATAGAGTGTGAGGTGTTGTTTCGTGGACTGGATGACGCGAATGACGTGCGAAGACTACTATCTCTTCAGGCATCCTTTTTCATATTCGATGAGTTTAGAGAGATACATCCAGACATCTACAACGCAGCACAGGGTCGTCTAGGACGTTACCCGGACAAAATGATGAACGGGGTGGGTTGTCAGACTGACGACGGGAAACCGAACGCACACCTGTGGGGGATGACTAACCCACCAGACCAAGATACTTTTTGGGAAGAGCTGCTGTCTAACCCGCCAGAAAACGTGCACGTAACTATTCAGCCATCTGGTTTAGCACCAGAAGCGGACTGGACACAGTTCCTACCTGATGACTACTACGATAACCTTGCGCACGGTAAAACTGAAGACTGGAAAGCCGTGTACATACATGCTGAGTTTGGTAAGTCACTGAGTGGGCAGCCAGTGTTTAGGTCGTTTAACCGAAAAGAACATACGTCGAGCGAGACGATAACCCCGATGTACAGTGATGCGCCCCTACTAATTGGTATTGATGCTGGGTTAACACCAGCTGCTGTAATCGGGCAGGTTATATATGACGGTAGGTTGGTAATATACGACTCGATAATCTCAGAAGACATGGGAGCCCTACGGTTCGTAAGGGAAAAACTGAAGCCTCTGCTGGCGAACAAGTTCCCAGGACGTAGTTCCCTGGTTATTATTGACCCCGCCGCGTTCCAAAGAGCTCAGACAGACGAGAGAACAGTAGCCGACATATATCGTGCTGAGGGTTTCTCGATAAAAGCCGCGAAAACGAACTCTGTGGCTGCGCGTTTAGCAGCAGTAGAAAAGTACATGACCCGAATAGTTGATGGTAAGTACGGCCTAATGATAGACCATGATGCAGCGAACTCGTTGGTTCAAGGTTTAGCTGGAAAATATCGTTATAAAATCAACACGAAAGGTATAAAAGATGAGAAACCAGAAAAATCACACCCTTGGTCTGATGTCGCGGATGCGTTCCAGTACCTCTGCTTACACGCTGATGGTGGTGAGGTATTTGGTTCGATAGCATCCCAAGGTAATCGTAGGGAAGTTAAGAAAGTTTCTGCGTTTGGTTGGACATAAAATGTTGACAACGACGCGTTCTGCTGGTAGCATATTAGCATATTCATGTTAATATGAGGAATTTATGTCTTTAGGTCCTGCTTTAATCCCCGTTGCTAGTTCTTCCGATTTGGAAGCTAGAGCTAAACGCGAGTCAGAAGAAAAACAACAGAGTGAACTGCTAGTAGGTTTAGCTGCGCACACGCGTAAACGCTGGACTACGATGCGTGACCACAAGCAGAAAGACATTGAGCCTCGCTTAGTAGAAACTGCTCGCGCTCGCAACATGGAGTACTCTCCAACTAAACTTGCAGAGATTCAAGCCCAAGGTGGTTCAGAACTATTTATGGGTATCGTCAGTACGAAGTGTCGTACAGCAACCGCTTGGTTGCGTGACACGCTACTAGGTACTGGTTCCGATAAGCCATGGTCTATCGAAGCTACTCCAGTACCAGAAGTTCCACCAGAATTAATTGACCGCCTTCAAGGTATCATGCAGCAGAATTTGCAGCAGTACTATGAGTTGGGTGGTGAGGCTATCGATGAGATTGGCCTTAAGAAATTAGCAGCAGACATGAAAGACGTAGCCATGCGTGAGATGGAGTTCGAAGCGGACAAACGCGTGGACCGTATGGAAAAGAAAATGGAAGACCAGCTGTTAGAAGGTGGTTTCGTCAAGGCGCTATTTGAATTTACTAACGATATCGCTACGTATCCGTATGCGGTATTGAAAGGTCCAGTCCCCCGCAAGCGTAAAACACTGAAGTGGGATGGCGCAGAGCTTGTTACTAAAGAAATCGTTAGAGATGAGTGGGAAAGAGTAGACCCTTACAAATTCTACTGGGCCCCGTGGGGTGACGACATCCAGAACATGCCTATCATTGAGGTTCACCACTTAACTAGAGAAGACGTCGAGGCCATGATAGGCGTCGAGGGATACGACGAGGCGTCAGTACGAGCGTTGCTGTCGGACTTCGGTATTGGTGGGTTCGACTGGTTAGACCGCGAGGACTCTGAGTTTGAAGTCTTAGAGGGTAAAGACTTCGACGAGGCTAACTCGGACCTTATTGCAGCAGTTCAACTGTGGGACTCTATCCCAGGTAAACTTTTATTAGAATGGGGTTTAGACGAGAAGGACATCGACGATGCTCAGATGTCTTACCCTTGTGAAGTATGGATGGTTGATAACATAGTTATTAAAGCCGTACTTAACTACGACCCTATCGGTCGTAAACCATATTACGTCTCGTCGTTCGAGAAGGTCCCGGGCCGTATCGACGGTAACGGTGTTTCAGATTTATGTATGGACGCGCAGAACATGTGTAACGCAGCTGCTCGTGCCTTAGCTAACAACATGGGTATTTCTTCTGGTCCTCAAGTAGGAGTTAACGTAAGTCGACTACCTGCAGGCGAGGACATTACGCAGATGTATCCTTGGAAGATTTGGCAGTTCCAGCAGTCAGAATACGGTGATGCTTCACAGCCTATTAACTTTTTCCAACCACAGTCTAATGCTCAAGAGCTTATGTCTGTGTTCGATAGGTTCATGGATATAGCTGACGAGATTACAGGTATTCCGAAATACATGACAGGACAACACGTCCCAGGTGCAGGACGTACGTCGTCCGGCTTGTCGATGTTGATTTCAAACGCTGGTAAGAGTATTAAGCAGGTTATAAGTAACATCGACCACGATGTGCTTAACCCGATGCTTGAGCGTCAGTACCAGAGAAACTTACGCTATTCACAAGACCCGGAGTTAATTGGTGATGTACAAATTGTTGCAAGAGGAGCGACCTCGCTGGTCGTCAAGGAAGCTGAAGCAGTTCGTAAAACTGAGTTCTTACGTCTGGTATTGGAAAGCCCTGTGGCACAGCAGATTGTTGGTTTGCCAGGAACGGCTGAACTATTACGCGACCTTGCTGGAAATCTCAACACCAATATTGACAGGCTTGTGCCATCTCGTGAAGAGGTCCAGAAACAGCAAGAAATAGCCGCTCAGCAACAGCAGGAGCAGATGATGATGCAAATGCAGCAGCAGCAGATGCAACAGGCACAAGGACAGGCACCTGCTAATTTACAGGAAGATGGTACTGAAATGGGGGGTCGACAAGACAACAATTTCAGCCCTAAACCTAATGGTAAGTGAAATTAAGTACCACAGACCCTTTTTCTTTGGTATTATGTAGTTAAATGATTTACGTTAATAAGCTAGGAACACAAACGCTAAAGGCCCTAAAAGAGCTGAAAGAGCCAGGAAACGAGGCATTATTAACACTCCTGACGGATGAACTCGAAGGAGCTAAGCAGAAGCTGGTGTATGCAAACGAAACGGGAAAACTCCACCGTTTGCAAGGACGAGCAGAAGCTTTTGAAGATTTACTCAAGGCGATAAATGAATCGTCTAAGGTGATTGAGGAGCGATAGGAAACTATCGCATTTGTTAAGCACACCATAACGGGAGCAGCATACCAATAGGACGCTGCGAAACAGAGTTGGTGCTTTAAGGAGAAAGAAAATGGCATTGCCAAAACAAGTGCAAGCACAGCTTGCTGAAGTTGAAGAGTTAGAGAAAGTACTAGCCCAAAATGAAGGATTAGAAAAGACCGACGAGTCGAAGCTAAAAGTAGTTGAGGATACCAAGGACGAAGTAACTAAAGAGCAACCGAAGGAAGCACTTGCACCTGAAGAAGTAAAGCCGGCTGATGACACTAAAGATGTTACAGATGATTTTAAGCAGAAGTACAGTACCCTACGAGGTAAGTACGATGCTGAGGTACCTAGACTGCATCAGCAGGTTAGAGACCTTACAGACCAGTTAGGAAGTATCCGTAAGGATATGGACGAAGCGGCTAAAGTCAAAGATGAAACACCTAAAGAGAAAGTCAGTTATGTAACCGATGCCGATCGAGAAGAGTACGGAGATGATTTGATTGATTTCCAACGTAGAGTTGCCAAAGAAGTGTCCCAGGATTATGAGGGGCGCTTCGAAGCACAGGAGAAAGTAATTGCAGAGTTGCGCGAGCAGGTCTCAAGTACCGGTAACCAAATTGGAGAGGTAGGTTTTACCCAGAAGCTAAATGTTTTAGTTCCAGGGTTTGACCAACTTGACAAGGATGACCGTTGGGTTGCGTGGTTAAATGAACATGACCCTATGTCTAGGGGACCACGACGCGACCAAGCTCAGTCCGCGTTTGACAGAGGCGATGCAGAGTCAGTAGCACATTATGTGAAACTGTTTAATGAAAGCATCGCACCTAAGGAACAAGGCAAGAGCGCTCGCCAAGCAGAACTCGAGAAGCAGGTAACGCCAAACCGTTCAGCGAACACTAGTGATACTAAGAGCGCGGCAGGTTCTAAGATTTACTCATCTAAACAGATGGATAATGCTTGGGCCAAGACCCGAACTCTAAACACTAGTGGTAAGTATAGCGAGGCGGCAAAACTTGAAGCAGAGTTAACAGCTGCGTACATGGAAGGACGAGTTAAAAACTAGTCACGATTGTACTCAACAGCCGTTAACCTACAATGATGTTAAACTTTTATAAGGAGTAAGAAATGGCTGTTTTTCCAACCACCGGTAGTTTTACTACTAGCCCAACGTATTCAGGCGGTTTTATCCCACAATTGTGGTCTAATAAGCTGAATGCTAAATTTTATGCAAACACAATGCTTTCAGAAGTGTCTAACACTGACTGGGAAGGCGAAATTAAAAACCAAGGCGATACTATCCGTATCCGTACAGCACCGTCGATTACTATTAACGACTACGCTGGCGCTGGTTCAACACTAACAAGCGAAGTACCTGTACCAATCTACACTGATATGCAGATTAACAAAGGTAAGTACTTCTCTGTTCAAACAAACGACGTATTGGCACACCAAGCTGACATCGACTTGATGAACACATTTACTGATGACGCTGCTAAGCAACTGAAGATTTCTATCGAAAACGAAGCTTTCTTCAACTGGTTCTCTACTGAAGGTGCTGCTGCTGCCAATAAGGGCGCAACTGCTGGTGCAATTTCAAGTAGTTACAACTTAGGTACTGATGCTGCTCCAATCAACGACGCTACTGCACAGAACGTATTGAACACTATCTTAGCTATGTCAGCTACTATGGATGAGCAAAACGTTCCTGAAGAAGGTCGTTGGTTAATCATCTCACCTAAAGACCGTAACATCTTGATGCAATCTAACATTGCTCAAGCTTACTTCACAGGTGACCAGTCTAGTACTATTCGTACTGGTAAGATTGGTATGCTAGACCGCTTAACTGTATACGTGTCTAACTTGCTACCTCACGGTGCTGCAGGTAAAGCATTGGTTCCAGGCTTGTCTGCTACATCTACGGGTGCTACAGCATCAGGTGCTAAGCTACGTCGTATGATGGTTGCAGGTACTAAAGCATCATGTGCTTTTGCATCTCAAATCACTAAGACTGAGCCTTTACGTAACCAAACAGACTTCGGCGACATCGTTCGTGGTCTATCTGTTTACGGCCGTAAGGTTGTTAAGAGTGAAGCTCTTGTAACAGCATTAGTTGGCACGCCTTAATAAGCAACCCTAACTAATGAGAGAGGGGGGGAACCCCCTCTTTTCTACCAAATTACGGAGTAACTTATGGCAACAATAAAAGTAATAGACGTCGTTAAGCGTGTTGAAGACCTTCTTCAGGACACAAACGTTCGTTGGCCGCGCCTAGAATTGCAGAACTGGATTAATGAATCCTATTTGCAGATTGTTCTAATGCGCCCTGATGCTAACTCGAAGACCGCTACCCTTACATGTGTAGCCGGAACACGTCAAACTTTAGCCGCAAGTTTTCCAACAGGACTACGCCTACTAGACGTAGTTCGCAACCTGGCTACTTCTTCTAGCAAGAAGGTAGTAAGACTTATTAATAGGAGCGTCTTAGACGATCAGCGCCCTTCGTGGCACGGAGAAACCAACACGGTTAACATCCAGAACTACACGTTTGACGCAAGACAGCCCAAAGAGTTCTTTGTGTACCCACCAGCAACTACAGCGGCGCAAGTAGAAATTGTGTACGCCGACGCTCCGGGAGCTCACACGTTGTCAGAGGCCGATTTAAATCCCGCTGGCAGTAGCACGGAGATAATTAAGCTAGACGATACGTACTTAAGCTCTATTATTGACTGGGTACTGTACAGAGCCTTTTCTAAGGACGCTGAGTACGCAGCGAATACTCAGAGAGCAGTGTCGCATAACCAGGCATTTATGTCAGGTATCGGCGTTAAAACGCAGAGTGATGTTAGCTCTTCACCACAAGAGGGCTAAACATGGCAGTAATATGGGATAAGTTGTACCCTTACGCGCAACCATACGTACCCGGTTGTCCTGAAGTTGTTATAAAGGCACATCTACAGGAAGCAGCTGCAGAGTTTTGCGCTAAGAGTGAAATATGGCGCTACAACTTAGAGCCTAGTTACACGAGCAAAAATACGTCTGACTACGAGCTAGATGTACCTAACAGGGCTGTATTAGAAAACATTATGGTTCTAACGTTAGACGGTGTTCCACTAACTCACGTATCTGAACGTCATTTCATCCCTGCTACTTTAGTTAATGGTTCTGCTGTAACAGGCACGCCTACGCACTTCAGTGTGTTCGAAGATGCTAGTATACGTATGTACCCTACCCCTATTACTAAACACACGTTCACGGGCGTGCTAGTAGTTAAACCTAGCTTAGCTGCTAAGGGGATAGAGGACTTTATATTCGAGTCGCACGGCAGGTCTATAGCCGCCGGAGCTATTGCTAGAATCGCAGGGATACCAAACAAAGAGTGGAGTAATCCAGAGGTTGCTATCAGCAACCAAATAGAATTTGAACGCGCAATGTGCGCTGCTAAAGGAAGAGACACTAGACGCGTAAATATGCGCGTAGCTTCAGTTAACTTTTAGTTGACAAGGAGCACCTGTTAGGGTAAAGTTACCTTAACTTTAATTGCATACCAAATGCTGAGAACAACCCGACTAAGTCGGTTAAATATTGGAGGCCTAAATGGCGTATTACGACACAATCAACCTCGTATCGGGGGATGATAAACCAGAATTAAATTTCACACTACGTGATTCAAACACTGCAGCTGCAGGTAAAACGCTTGATGAAGACGACGCCACTACTTGGGCTCCTATTGACTTAACTTCGCAAACAGTTAGAGTGTACTTTAGAGCCCTTGGCGGTGACACTATACTAGACACTATGACATGCGGTAAGAGTGCACCGTACACTTCAGGCATGTGTTTCATGCAGTGGAATGCTACTACTTTAGATGTTGATGCTGGTACTTACGAAGGTGAAATCGAATTGGAAGACACCTCAGGTAGGAAACTAACCATATTCGATAAGCTCAAGTTTAAGGTAAGAGCGGACTTCTAAAGTGGCCTTACGCGCTACAATATCAGTTGAACTACTACAAGCTAGTGTTAGCGCTGCTAGAACAACCACGTCTGTAACCTACGAATTATCGCACGCTACAGGTATCTGGACTGACCCAGACTCTAAGAATAGAGTGCTTAAGGATGAGTTTCCTTTATCAGACGTACGCTTCAACCTTGTAGAAAAGAATTTAACAGATAGTGTACCTCTAGTAGATGTTAGTGCTTATGAC